>VFQQ010003404.1_pt1 | contig 15518 bp, 26 predicted proteins | sample 3512341 | NCBI WGS metagenome assembly VFQQ01 (sample SAMN10412373, study PRJNA504923) | tailings metagenome | isolation source: Relicate 2 Philex TSF1 revegetated site | place: Philippines: Tuba, Benguet | collected 2017-08-29 | reverse complement strand
GCTGCTGCTGCTGCTGCTGCTGCTGCTGCTGCTGCTGCTGCTGCTGCTGCTGCTGTCGTCCCAATCGATGCTGGCTGGCTGTTGAAGCCTGTATCAATACACTTGATTGCTCCAAGTCTGCACCCTGCTCCCGCAGCCCTCCATCGAGCTGCTGCCGCTGTAGTGGCCATCATTCTGGCGCATGTGAATGCCGACCTGCCATTTAACCTGTATCATTCTTCCCGCAGCCCTCCATCGAGCTCATGCTGCTGTTCCAAGAAGACCTGGTGGCGCAGCGGCACTGGTGAGACAGCGTACTCGCTATCAAATGAGCACAGCATAGCACATGTGCAGCGCAGCGGCACTGGGTGAGGCAGCAGTGATGTGCGTGGAGCTGTACGATTTGAGGCCTCCATTTGCCTCTGTTTCATCCCACCGCTGTCGGTTGCGCTTGCTTGCCAATGTTTGCAAACTTGCATTGCAGGTACGTGAATGGGCAGCACTACTCTCGCACACTGGAGGACTGGCTGAAGCTGCACGATGCGGCCAAGGCCCAGATCATGCCGCTGTTCGAAAAGGTGGGTGGGTGTGGGTACGTGGTCATTCAGTCATGCTTGATGAGCGCGCTTCGTTGGCGTGAGGCGTGGTGCTAAGGGCCAAGTTGTGAGTGCCCCAGAGCCCAAGCATGCCCCTGTGAGGGCCGCAGTACATGGCGACATGAGCGAATGTGCGCACCCCTCCACCCGCAGACGTACGGCTCCAAGGCGGCGGCAGCGATCTGGTTCCAGCGCTGGCGCTTGTTCTACCTGGCCTGCTCCGAGCTGTTTGCTTACGATGGCGGCAACGAGTGGGGCGTGGCGCACATGCTGTTCCGCAAGCGGGAGTGAAAGCGGCCGGCAATCTGTAGGCAGCAGGCGGCAGCTAGTGCCACATGCGGCAGGCACAGGCACTTGCAGGAGCGGCGCCCCGCTGCCAACATCCTGTCTGAATGATCCTGCCGCCAACCACCCCCGCCCCACCCACTGGCAGCACAGTGTTGGCATTTAGCCTCAATGCCCGCATGCACATTCCTGGCATACATAGCGCACCCATTTCGTTCGTTTGTTTGCCCCTTGACTCCCACTCCATCGGAATGTTTTGCTGGCTGGTTCGCGCCCCGCAACCAGCTCTGCTGTCTTCCCACTTTTGGCATGCGTACCGTCCTCGACCGTGCGCTGCAGCTCGGGACCTCTTGGCCCACTCCATCCACACCCATTGCGGCACACCCTTCTTCGGACTGTGGCTGCAGCCCATCCACTTGTCCACGGTGGTGCTTGAAAGCGCGGGGCCGAGATCACGCGGGCCTCTAAGCTGCCGCCGGCCACACGTCGGGCGACCGGGCAGCGTGCTGTGCTGCCCCAATGGTGCGTGCTGCCCTCACATGGGACCACATCCTTGCGCGGCATTTTCAGCTCACAAACGCAGATCGTTGTGCCCAGCTGCCACAGCGGCCCTAGGAGCAGCAGAGGAGACGAAGGCTGGCGGAGCGCGAGCCCCGCCGACCAGGCGGCATGCGGGGCGCCTTACAGCGTGCTTTTGGTGCATCGGAGCCATCGGATGGCCTGCCAGGCTCGCCTGCGCAGCCTTTCCAGCACAGGCTCGCGAGACGCGGGCGCACCAGCGCGGCGGCCCTGGATTTCCTCACTCTAGTGAGTCCACATACGTATTGCACGTGTTTGCAGCGGCCTGGGACGCCCGTGGGCTTGTTTATGCAAACTGGCCGTCATCGCCCGGCCCGCCCTCAGCCGCCCCGCGTTCTGCATTCGTACCCAAACGCCGATGTCGACTGCGCCGGCGATGGAGGGCGAGCGAGCGAGCGTATCAAAACTACCTTCCAAGGACCGTCGGCGGCGCCGGCGGCAGCAACCGAAGGAGCCGGCAGCAGCCCCCCATCATCCTCCTTGCATGCTGCCTCTCAAGTACTGTTTTAGACCCTCTTGCCTGCAGGCCACGGGCGGCTGCCTCGCCGTGCTGCTGGGCCGCTCCGCAGACGGCACAGCAGGCTGGCAAGCCCGGCAGATTGCGCTTGTGGTGTTTGCGTGCCTCGCAGCGGCTAGCCTGGCCAATCATTGCCTAGCAGCAGGGCGCAGCCCCAGCAACGCATCGCTCCGGCGGCAGCAGCTGCTGTCCCTGCTGCTGCGCCTGGGCCTGGTGTGCTGCGAGGGCACTGTGGGCCTGATGGCCCTGCCATGGTGAGTGCAAAGCACCGCCCAAGGGCACGGTTGCCTGCCATCAGCCCGGCAGCAGCAAGCAAGCTGCCGCCCAGCCAGCTCGCTCTGCCTCCGCCTGGTTCTATGCACATTGGGCCGCTTTTCGGGTTGTGTGCAGGCAGCATGCATGCTGCGTTTCCAGTGCATGCAGCGCTGTTGGGAAAGAAGCGTTGCGGCAGGGAAAAGCTCCACATCTAGCCCAGCGATGGCCGACCCATTGCTGCATGCACCACCCACCCACCCCCTGCCTCCACTATCGCAGGCGCGGGGGCGCAGCAGCAGCGTTCGGCGGCGCGGGCGGGGAGCTGCAAGCGGCTGATGAGTGGCTGCCCTGGCTGGCGGCGCTGCTGTATAGCGTGCTGCAGCTGCTGGTGTCAAGCTCGGCACTGTGCATGCTGCTGCAGGGGCTGCGCCGCATACCCATCAGGTGCGCCTGCGCTGCACGCTGGCGCTTTGTGCAGCCTGCACGGAAGTGCTGTGCTCTGCTGCTGCGCTGGTTTGTGAACACAGCTGTGGCTGTTAACCGTGGCTGGTCTGCTGCTGCGGCTATGTGCTGCTGCTGCAGCATTCGTCCGAGGATTTTGGCTCCCGTGGAAATACCAGAGCTCTTCCCGCCCGTCCTCTCCCCTCCTCCCCGCCCCTCGCACCGCAGCCTGAGCATCCCCATGCACCTGCTGATGTTGGCAGTCTGCAGCAGCCGCACCGCGGACGCCTGCGCCGCCGGCCCGCTGGCATCGCCCGCCGCCCAGCGCTCGATGCACCAGCTCTACAGCTGGCTGCACCCCATGGCGTTTTGCGCGCTGCTGCCGCTGTCGCTGCTGACGCCGCAGGACGCGGCAGGGGAGTGCCGCGCCATGCTGCGCTTCCTGCAGGCGTTCCTGGGGACTGTGGTACCGCTGGCCTGGCAAGCGATTGCCGAGAGCCGGCTGTTTGCTCAGCACCAGGTGTGTGTGCCGGGTTTATGGAGTGGGTGGGCCGGGTTTGTGCATGCAGTTCAATCGTTGCCTGGCAAGCGTTGCTGCGAACCCCTATATATGCATGGCTGGTGCATACGGCCAGCCAACATGCCGTACGGGTTTGGCAGGCACGGGCCGTGCTGACACGTGTCGCAGAGAAGGCAACACCATGCCTGCTCACCCCACACCTGCCCCACCGCTGTCCGCCCCGCTCTGCAGGCTCAGCGGAGGGCGGCACACCTGCCGCCCGAGCGCGGTGCTGACGCCGCCATTCTGAGCGCGGTGCACGGGCTGCTGCACGAGGCCGTGCGCCCCTACCTCTACATCTTTGGGGTGTTCCTGACCGGCAGCCTGTGGGACTGGTCCTGCCTGCTGTCTGCTCCAGAGCCCGCCCCCGCCCCGTGACGCAATCACTCGCGCCACCTTACCCACGCAAACAAGCAAAAAGCCGCGCGCTTGCGCCTTTTCCATGCCCACCCAGTCCTCCCCTTTTCAGCGCCCCTGACATTCCTTCCGAAGGCTTTCCTGCGCCCACCCCCCTTTTTCCCGTGTCCTTCCCAACGCCACTCGCATCGCACTGCCATAAAGCTGCTCCAGCCGCTGCCATAAACACTCCCCAAACCCACACGTTCACCCACGTACGCACCCTTGAGTACGCACCCTCCATTCATCATTCACCCCCCACCAAAACCTCCCACCCAAGTTAAGCGCCCTGGAATCGTTGTCGTGTCGTTGTCGTGTGTGTCAGCGCTCCTCCGTTCGCTTTTCCCCCTCTTTCCAAAAACGCCGAGCCTCTTTCCTCCCTCTTTCCAACCGCCGAGCGCCGCCACCGGCCCATGCCAGCCGCGGTGCGCTGCTTTCACATGCCTCCCAGCCTGCTTTTGAGCCATTTCAGCCGCGTGGGCTGCGAGGCCCACGTGTGACCTGCTTTCTTTCCGCACTCATTTGTGCTGCTCGCCAGAAGCGTCGTCTTGCCTGCTGCCGCTTCGATATAACGTACGGCCTGCCACTCTTGATGACCATCTCGCTGCAGCCCACTTTGTGCTGCACCCAAGACCAAGCAAGCATCAGGCTGTGCATGCGCTCTGCGGCCCCTCGTTGCCCTCGATTGACCCGCTGCAAAGCAACATTTACCGGCGTTCATTGGTAACTTTGGTAAAACGGTTTCATTCTGAGATGCAGAGGCTCATGAACAGCTGAATGTGAGAGCAGCAAGGCAGGGAAGCAGGGGACTGAGGGCACAGCAAAATTGGCAAGGAGGGAGGGGACACGGACGACTGAAGCTGGAAATGAGTACATGCAACGCACAGAGCAGCTTGAAAACTTGAAGAACAAGCTTGGAACCTCAAAGGTGCCGCTGCGGCCTGCAGTCATGCCACCGCTGCTCAGCATGCGGCAGCCTGGCGACTGTTGGATATGGTGCAGGGTCGGATTGAGGGCGGCAAGCCAAGCCGCCATTTGGGGCAGGGGGCAGGCATTTAGCTCGAACCGAAACGCGCAGTGGCTTGGGGCCGCAGCAAAGCACAGCATGGCTGAATATGACCACAGCGCGCTCAGCAGGGCTGGAAGATGGCTGCTGCAGCCGGCTTGCCGCAGCATGCACAGCATGCCGCGACCGCAGCACGCTCAGCATGCTCAGCAGGGCTGGAAGATGGCTGCCGGCATGGGCTTGACTGAGCGGATGAGCGGGCGGAAGGCCATGTGGGCCAGCACGTCTCGCTCTGCAACACAAGGGGCGTTGCAAGGGGGCAGGGCAGGGCAGAATGCTATAGGCGTCAGACACAGGGTGGAAGCAGGGAGGCCAAAGGCTGGGCGGACAGGCATGTGGAACCCTCGCATGCAAGCGTTTGCTGCTTGGCATTCCAAGCTGGCTGCAGTGCAGCGAGTACCTGGCAGGCAACCTGCAGCCAGCAGCCCTCACCGATAGCAATGCTTGGCGCCACTTCACGCACCGGCAAACAGCTATGCAAATATTTGCACTACCTACAGCATTGTGCTGCAACCGGCATCCATGAACGGTTGTGAAAAAATCCGCACCAATGTCAATGCCGGGCGCCACTTCGATCAGCTCCACCGCCGGCCCGCTGCCGCCCTGCGGCTGCAAGTGAGAGCAGAGCGATAGGGCGGAGTGTGAGGCGGTGAAGAAATGTGGATCTGGCAACCCTACACCCTCCACATGCATCTAAAAGGGGCTGGCTGCTCATTTGGACAACCGCCCTGCGCTGCAAGCTGCGCAGGCAGCCCAAGCAAGGAATGAAGTGATACAAAGGGCTGCCCACCTGGACCAGCCGGAACACCGCTCGTTCGGTGATGATCAGCCCTCCCTTACTTTCAAGCTCAAACTAATGACCAAGAATGAAGTGTAAGGAAACTGCTCACCGGCACCAGCCGGAACACCGCTCGTTCAGTGATGATGAGCACGGTGCGCCCGTTGACCGTGGAGCCAGCAAACGTCTTTTCGTTCACCGCAGCCATGAACTTGCGGTTGCGCCCCTCCTGCCTGATGCGCAGCTGCCCACCCTCCACCGCCACCTGCAAGCAACAGAATGAAAGGAGTTATGCACAGGAAAGGTAGCTGGGTGCTTGATGCGCAGCTGCCCGCACTCCACCGCCACCTGCATGTTTCAGTTGGGGTAGCAGAGGAAGGAATAGAAGCAGGATGTGTGGATAGCAGGGCCAAGGCCCCACATGTGACCGGATTCGCCCTCCACCGCCGCCTGCAACGCAAGCTGGGGTCTCTCCACGGAATAAATGCTATACAGCGAATCTCACCTTGAGCCCTCCGCTGGTGAAGGTGCCCACGAAGCACACCTTCTTGCTCGTCTGGCTGATGTCAATGAAGCCGCCGCAGCCTGTAAGCGTAGCAGGAAATGATGGCACGTCACATTGGATGAAAAAAATCAAAAATTCAGACTGAGGTATGGCTGATGTCGATGAAGCCGGTGCACCCTGCAAGTGAGGGAGAAAATATGCTCTTTTCAGCCATGCGGAAACACACGAGTGAGTTGGGACGGATGGATGGCTGATATCGATGAAACTGCCGCAGCCTGCAAAGCCGTGCAATGTGTGGACTAGCACAGAAAGACACCAATGGGCTGGATGCTGGGAGCAAGAGGAAAACACATCAGTAGCACTGCTGGTGGACTGAAACTGAGCTGGTTAGCTCACCCGGCATGCGCCCCGGGAAGTTGGACACGTTGACGTTTCCTGCCGCATCCACCTGCATCCAGATGCAGGAGGAAAGGAGGCAGGCAGAAGTTCATTTTCACAGGGTGCCAGGAGGTGGCAGATGCACAGGCGGGCGGGCACCAATTGTTGCACAAGCAGCTGGCAACTGTGGCAGCGGGCGGCCGACCCTGCCGCGCCCCGTCCCATGCTGCAGCACTCGGATCCATTGGCATGGCACCCTCCCATCATGGAGACCAGTGACAGCCCACCTCAGCCAAGCCCAGGCAGCACAGGTCCACGCCACTTGCAGCAGCAGCCCTTTCAACTTGTGTGCTGCGCATGCACACATGGGCCCCTGAACCAGGCCTTCCCACCCTGAATAGTTGCAGCAGCCCACCTCAGCCAAGCCCAGGCAGCACAGGTCCACGCCGCTGCCATTGTAAAAGTCTATCATGCTTGCGGTGGGCGTCAGGCAGGCTGCAGGGGTGGCAAGCATGGGCTTAAGTTGTACCAGGCACTGTGCACCGGCACAGCGGGCATGCCGCAGGCAAACGTAAATCCGGCAAGCGGGCGGGGGCAGCGTTCATCGCTGTGCGCGTGGGTGTGCAGCTGCCGCATGCAGCCCACCCCTGCACCCACCCGGGTTGTGTGAGGCGCCGAAGCGCAGGCCTCCGCCCGGGATGCCGCCCCACGCGCCGGCCTGCGCACAAGTAGGAGGGGCCGCGTGGATGGGGGAAACACAGATGGGAATCACAGACGCACGAGTCGACAGCAAAGGGGACAGTGCAGGGGAGGAGGGGCAGGTAGGCCGCCCCTCGCGCCCGCCTGCGCGGCAGGGGGGAGGTGCCCTGCCTCACTTGCAAGCAAGCCCAACCCATTTCACCACCCCAAAAACCGCAGGACTGTACCGTAGTCACATTGCAAACCTGTAGACAGGGTTACTGATGATTCCCTACACCGTCCGACATGCTGCCCCTCACTCCCCACTCCTTGCCTCTGTAGACAGGGTGACTGATGCGGCGTGCGGGTTCTGCTTGCTGTGCGTGGCCACCATGACTGCCACGCCTTCGGGCATGCCCACCTGCGAATGGCAACAGGGGAGGCGATACTAATAGGAAGGTGGCATGAGAGTGGGGGTGCACGAGTGTGCCCACCATGCCAACGCAACCACTGGCATGCTACCTTTGCACACAACTTCATCTGGGTGCAAGGCAGGGGGGCGGTGGTGATGGCACGAAGCACGGGAAAGCAAAATACAGGCCAGGCAAACACGACATGCCGCCCTTCTGGCATGCAGGCCCAACTGATAACTACTTGCAAGCAGCCATATTGGTAAATGGGTGCAGGCACTCACCCCGAGGTTGACCAGGCAGTTGGGGCGGTCAATCTCCAGGAACGCCCTGCGGAGGCCAGGCAAATTTACAGGCAACAGGTGAACAACAGAGCAGGCACCAGATCAGCGCCGGCATGTAAATGCTGCAAGCAGGTGGAGTGTGGGGTTGAGCGGCATGCAAGGGTGACACGCTCATCGTGGAGGGCCTGGAGGCAAACAGAACAGGACCCACCTGTGCCCGATGATGCACCGCTCGTCCATAATTGGCAACGACAAATGGCAACATGCGAATGCAGGCAAAATGGAGTGCCGCAAGCCAAGGAGGCGCCCACCTGTGTGCAATGATGCGGCGCTCGTCCATTGGCAGCGGCGAGATGGAGTGCAGCGGGGTGCGGATCTCGCCTGCGCGCCAGAGAAGCGGCAATGTGCCGAACCAACTGTGTGTTGCAACACGCGTTGTTGCAGCTAGCGAGCCCACTCGCTGCCCCACACAGCCAGCCCACCCCACATCCTGCTCAGCCACCCAGGCCACCCTGCGCAGGCCAATGCCAAGGCTGCCCAGCTCCCGGCAAACCAGGTGGGAAGGGTGCAAGTGGGCATCGCACTTTTGCACACCCCAGCTGCCACCCACCGCTGAGGCTGCCGTCATTGCCGGGCTCCCGCAGCGTCTGCCAGTGCAGCTCGGGCGGGGCCAGCACCACCTGCGGTTGATGAGGGGCAGCGATCAGTGTTACGCAAGCAGTTGTGGCATGGATTCGCAACATGCCAGTGCAGCTCGGGTGGGGCCAGCACCACCTGCAAATACAGGGAGAGAATTTAACAAGGCGAGTGCAGCATGGAATTGCAGGTCGACCGGCGCCAGCATTGCTGCGCTGAGGGGCATGCACCATTGGCGCAAATGCAACCGCAACACCCACCACTGCCGCACCTTGTCGACGAGAGCGCCCGGCAGGTCAGTCAGAACCAATTTAGATCGTTCAGTACACTAGTTGCCTAATATTGGACGCACCTTGTCAACGAGCGCGCCCGGCAGGTGCACCGACTTGGGGTGCAGCGTGCCTCGGTCCACGATGCGCTCCACCTGCATTGCATTATGCGGATTTGTGGAATTGTGAAGCAGCGCAACAAGTGCTGAGGAAGGGTGCCTCGATCCACGATGCGCTCCACCTGCATTGCATTATGCGGATTTGTGGAATTGTGAAGCAGCGCAACAAGTGCTGAGGAAGGGTGCCTCGATCCACGATGCGCTCCACCTGCATTTGCACCAAAACAGATGGAAGCCGATGTTGGGAGGATGGACATTGCATGCAGCACAGCGGCATGCACATGTGCCAAGAAAAGATGCAGCGTGCCTCGGTCGACGATGCGCTCCACCTGCGGGCAGTGCAAATTTGGGCAGAGTTTTGAGCAGGGAAATCGCAGCAGGCAGGGTCGCTGAGCAACACAAAAGAAAGGTGCAGCAAGCAGCGTGCACCTGCACCTACACCAGCATCACGCCCCCGCTGCTGTGTGCCGCCATGCCTGCCCAGCCAAACGGCCAAAGCACCCTAATAAAGGGCAGCAGAATGAAAGCAGCCGTGCGCACCTGCACCAGCACCACGCCCCCACTGTTGCGGGCAGCCATCGCCTGATTGAGCTGGTCCAAGTAGAGAGCCTCCCGCTCAAAGCTCACATTGCCGTCCAAGTCGGCGGTGGTGCCGCGCAGCAGCGCGGCGCCGATCGCCTTGGGCGCCTGCAAAATTTAACAGAAAGGGAGGGGTGCATGGGAACGCTGGGTGTACTGTTGCTCAGATCAGCTATAATGCCATGCGCAGGGCGGCGCTGATGGCCTTGGGAGCCCGGCCACACAGCACAGCACGGGAGGGTGCAGGCGAGCGGTGGAAGGCTTGCCACCTGCGTGTGCGCTCGTGCCCAGTGGCCCACATGGCAGCGAGTTGCAGATGACCACAATACGGCCGCACCTCGTACCGCAGCAGCCCCGGCTGCCCATCTTGACCAGGTGCAGAAACCGCCAATTGAACCGCCAAACGGAGCCAACATCACAAGCTGCAGTTGCGTGCCGCACCTCATACCACAGCAGCTCCCGGCTGCCCATCTTCACCAGGTGCACAAACCACTGCTAATCTCTCGCTGAAAACAGTGCTACAGGCAGTCTTGAATTCGCACCTCGTACCACAGCAGCTCCCGGCTGCCCATCTTGACCAGGTGCACAATGTCTCGCTGCGTGCGGCGGTTCAGGCGCCCACCCTGCAGTGCAGGGCAGGGAGTGGGCGAAGGGGCAGGCTTGATGGGTAAAATACATGGCAGCGAGGCAAGCTGGATGATGGGCAACTGGAGGGACAGCAAGGCAGCAGGAGGACAAGCGAACATGCGCTCGTGGTGAGCTCGCCTTTCTCGTGGATCCACAAACGTGCGCAGGCCCAAATGGGTGGCATCCGCCCGAATCAGCACTGACACAGAACAACATGAGCTCACCTTTTCTCGCGGGTCCACAAACGTGCGCAGGCCCACATGGGTGGCATCCGCCCGAATCAGCACAGACACAGAACAACATGAGGTCACCTTTTCTCGCGGGTCCACAAACGTGCGCAGGCCCACGTGAGTCACAGGGCCCGCCCGGTGGGCCGCCACGTCGCGAATCACGTCTGCACAGCAAGAATGGAGGGGCGTTGGCAGGGGCGGCAGGTGGGGTTGGGGCTCCGGTGGCTGAAGCATCGCAACGAGCGGTAGTTGATGCACCACAACAACAAGTTGGCCAAGCGCAGGCTCCTGACACCCAGCCTCGCACTCACGGCTGACCACACCCAGCGGCAGATTCCACGCCTCCACCTTGTCCTCCCGCACCATCCTGTGAGGGTGGCAGCACAGGCGCAAAGCCCAAGCCAAGCTCATGCGCAGTGGCCCACAGCTGCCTTGCACATTGCAGCACACGCATTGGTGCAATCTCGTGCCCAACTGTCCATTTACAAGCACACCTACTTGAGCAGGTTGGGTGTGGTGTGCCTCCAGCAACACAAAGCTCGCATGCGCTGCAAAGTCACCTTGCCATTCGCAGCCAGTGCACAGCCATTCACAGTGTTCCACATGCACACCCAGAAAGCTCACTTCAGCAGGTTGGGGGCTGTGCCGCTCCAGCCGTAGATCAGCCGGTCCACCAGCCCCTCAGCCGCCAGCTGGTCGCACCCTGAAACAAGGGCAGCGGGGAAAAAGCACATGAAATCAGCAGAAGGGGAGGTTCCGTCAAGCGTAGATCAGCCGGTCCACCAGCCCCTCGGCCGCCAGCTGGTCGCACCCTGAACATCGCAGATGAAAGCACCCAGGGTGCATGGGCCAGGAAACATGCAGGGTTGTATTGCGCGCCCGCGGTGCAGCAATCAGCCCCTGCTGATGCATGCAGCACCCATGTCAGCACGAGTCACATGATCACAGCCAGCAGGCGACACGCTCACCTCGCCCCTTGCTGTCGCCCACGCTGGCCGCCCAGATGAGCCCCAGGTTGCGCGGGGAGCCGGTCGCCTCAAAGCGCTGCCTGCACCGCAACATTGTCAGTTGTGTGAAGGAGGCAGCGGGGAGGCAGCTGCGCCGAGCTATCTGGCCGCGCAACAGCAGTCCGAAAAGCATCGAGCATCGATCTCCTGCGCTCAGCAACAGTTCCTTGGCCCACATGGGCCGCCACTGATGGATTCCCCACAAAGACCAGATCCCCCAAACGCACCTCAGCGCGTTGAGCAGCAGCTCGGGGCAGGAGGTGCCCACAAAGCCGGAGGGCGTGAGCCAAACTCCGTCAGGGATCAGCGCCACCGCCTCCTCTGCGCTGCACACCTTGCTGGTGTCCGGCACCGCCGCATTGTCCGCCGCCCTGCGGGGGCAGAAATCGGGAGGGCGCATGGAAATGTTTCAGGTGTGGCGGGCCGTGAGGCGGTGCACGGGGAGCCACGAGCTGCTGACCAGTGCTCAAAGCATGCCAGCGGGCCTGGCAGACCAGCAGTGCAGCAGCCGCAGCTACCAGGATGCCCTTTGAAACCCACCGGCAGTGCGCCAGCCGGAAGCCGCCTTCGCCGCCGCCGCCGTTCAGGTGGCGCTGCAGCAGCTGGAGCCGCAAGCCGGGGCGCGGGTCCATGCTTTTGACAGTGTGATCAGTGCTGTGGGCAATCTGGCGAGCTCAAAGGAGCGCCCAGGCGAGAGCCCGGCTGACGAACCCTGCCTCGCCGCTGAAAAGCAGCGCGCGGCAACCCTCAGCAGCACCGGGCAGACGCAGCGACACAGCAGGGACTGGCCGGGGCGCTCCGGCGGGGTTGCCTGCTGCGCCCGGCACCGCAGCGAAGGGTTCTGAAAGCCCCACGCTTCTGGATCGCGCCAGACCTTTCGTGGGACACTCACCTGTGTGTACCGGTAGTTGTGAAGCATGGCGCAAGCGGTGCACTGCTGGGCGGTCCCGAGCGCGCCTTCCCGTTCTCCCGCTGCCTCCCAAGCTCGCAGACCATTTGCGGTAAGTTTCAGATGGGTATTGCGGTCCTGCGATCCCAGGTTGGACGAGTTTGCTGGCCGGGGCGCGGGTGGGCGGCGGGCGGCCTGTGGGCGGCGAGCGGTGCGCCGGCCGGCCCCTCGTTCCCTTTGCGCATTGCCCACTGTTTACTGTCCGTTTCGGTTGCATGGCGTGCCGCAGACTGTGCCACACATAGCAGCGAGCTGCCGAGCCAGGGCACGCGTCACCGCCAGCGCCGGCGCCGGTGCCGCTGGCGGCGCCAGCGGACGCTCTGCATGGGTGGAGAGATGCCTGCAGCGGGCGCAGCAGACGGCCATACTGGTGGATGGTGTGCCCTTCATGCCCCTGGCAGAGGTGCGTGGAGATGCGCAAATAGTTGATTGCAGGAAATGGTGGAGACTAGATGGGTTGGATTCTTCAGGTGGATATATTGCGGCAGATATCTGCAGATGCTGGCTGGGCTGACCTGTGCATCAGGCCGTCACTCTTTGCCATGGTACCTGACATGCACATACATGTGGGTCAGCCGCCATCCTCCTTCTAGCCGGCCGGTCCTCCCTGCCAGCCATCCATCCCACTCCCACCCGCCCTAGCCAGCTCCTCCCCTCTGCAGGCGCGCAGCTGGTTTGAGGCGGGGGAGCACGAGGGGGATGCCAAGCACCGGGAGCAGCTGGATGGTAAGCATTTGTGCCGCCACTTGGTTACCTCTTGCTGCTGGGCTTGATTTGTTAGCGGTTGGTTGTGTCCTCTGTGTTTCCTCTGTGAGGAGATGCCAAGCAACGGGGGCAGCTGTTTGGCGTTGCTGCTCTGCTTTGTTTGCTGCTCTGAAATTGCAACCGTCTTGACTGGCTGCCCGCTCTGGTGGACAGCCAGGAAATGTTTTGCTTTTGTGACTTGGCAGAAACACCACCGGCGCTGCATCGAGACAGCTTGGCATCGCCACCCATTTTCACTGCATGCAGCCGTGATGGCGGAGCGGGCCCGGCTGAACAGCGAGGTGCAGCAGATGGCGCGCGCCGCCATGAAGGACCACGACACTCAGGACCAGAAGCTGCGCCGCCTGCTGAACTACGCGGTTGCGCTGGAAAACGAGGTGCGCTTGACCTCATTTTGTCTGAGGAACATACCACTTTGAGCACAGGCACCGACCACTGCATGCTGTGGGCTGCATCCAGCTGCCGGCACTTGCTTGCACGCAGTGCGGAACAGGAGGCAGGCCATCACACTGGCACCGCCATCTGTGTATCATCCTCTGCAGCTGGAGCAGGCGCGCAAGGGGATGGAGGAGGTGGCACTGGCTGCTGCGCACGAGGCGGAGGAGCGCACGCTGCTGCAGTACCAGCAGGTGGGACGCCTTGGGAAGCGGTGATCTGTTGCTTAAGTTACAATCTGCCATGTGTGCATTGACTTGGCTCTTCTGCTTGCACTGGCCTGCAACTGCATCGGTTCGGCCACTAGGTCGTCTTGCTCCATTTGTTGTGTTGCAGGCGCTGCTGGAGTTTGAGAAGGCGCACGAGGAGCACGAGGCAGAGGCGCACGCTGTGGAGGCAAGTGACCCGCCGCCCCCGCCCCACTTCTTTCTGCCCGTGCTTGCGCTGCCAAGGAGGGGCGGGGCCGACTTGCCTTGCCGCAGGACAGCCTTGCAGAGCCCTGTTGCGTGCGCTGTGCCTTCCGTGCTGCTCTCACCTGCATCGCCGCTCGTCCTTAGCTGAGCAGGCCAGCTTCAGCCTGCGGCCGGAGGTGCAGCGCCTGCACGACCTGCCGTGCATGCTGTGCCTGCTGTACTTGCCTCTTGCAGATCGCTTTCTGCTTTCTTTCTCTGCAGGCCAGCCTGCGGGCGGAAGTCCAGCGGCTGCACGACCTGCTGCACAGCGCGCACTATGCCAAGAAGCAGTGGCGGGACCGCGCGCTGCAGGCGAGCTTTTTTTGCTGGCTGAGCTGTGCTACAGCTGTGTTGCTATTCTAATGTAGCGTTGCAACATATGCCAAGAAGCAGTGGCGGGACCGCGCGCTGCAGGCGAGCGCTTGGCTGGGTGTTGGTTGAACTGCCGGTGTTGGTTGCACCGAGCTGCAATGGTGAGGCTACGCCCTGCAGCTGCAGGCGAGGAGCTGGTTAGTGGCCTGGCTGTGCTAAATGTGCGCGTGACCAAGCCCCAGCTTTTGCGCAGCTGCTCTTCAGTCCAAGCCTCCCTAACGCAACAGGCGCCCTGACGCTCCGACCTGCTCAAACTCTGCAGGTGGAGGCCCAGTTTGTGCAGCTGCGCTCACTCATCCAGGCTTCTCTCAGCCAGACGGTACACGAGCAGGGCGCGGCCTCGCCGCCGCCCCCCCTCAACGCCAACCCGCGCATCCGCACCTCAGAAGAGGTGGGAGCTTTTTTTGGGGCGCTTCAGAAATGCTGGGTTTTCAATACAGTTTTGTTCATTGACCTTGTTATCATATTGTTCTACATCTGCGCCTCAGAAGAGGTGGGAGCTTGTTTCCGCCGCTTGGTTTTGACGCTCGTGCCGGCAGTTGTGAGCGTGGCGAGACTGCATATGCTAGGCCGGCTCGACGCGGGTGTTCTGGTGTGTGCAAGGGCCCCATGGGCGCAATTCCTGCGCTGCTGCACAGACCGTTGCGTATTGGCCTCGAAGCTGTCTGCCGTTTGATGAATCTTTCTGCTGTCTGCATCTCCCCCTGGCCTGCCAGGTGGCACCTGCTGATGCCGCGGTGTCGGTGCAGCACAACCATGCGCCCGCGGGGGCGGGGGAGGCCCACAAGACGAGCGCCTCCCGCCAGGTGTGCGAGGGCCGGGCTTGCTTTGTGAGGGCTGGTCGTGAGGGTTCGTAGGTTTCGCCCTTCTCCACCTCTTTTTGTGCGCCGCCCGCCAGGTGTGCGAGGGCCGGGCTGGCACCGGCAGGGGCTGAGTGGTTTCCGTTCGTTGCCGTGCTGCCTTGCAAGAAGCGGCATGGTTGGAGCTTGAAGGAAGCAATAGCTGACGGCGCAAGCTGATGCCTGCCATACTTTTAGACTACACCTCTGTCACGTACGTATTCTCTGCTCAGCTCCTGCATTGTTCACAATCCTCCCGCTGCAGAGCAAGGCGCGCAGTAAGGATGTGCGGCACCAGCGGGGAGCCTCCAGCGTCAGTGGAGAGAGCCTGCAGTCGCTGTGAGCAAAAGAATGCTGCTCTGGACTGGACAGCAGCGCAGGACAGCCAGTGTCAGAGGGGAAGGCCTGCAGTCGCTGTGAGCCCACAACGGCTGCACTGCGTCTGCTTTGGAATCATCGACAAGATGAGCCCGCATCGGCAGCAGCAGCAGCAGCAGCAGCAGCAGCAGCAGCAGCAGCAGCAGCAGCAGCAG
>VFQQ010003403.1_pt1 | contig 15521 bp, 16 predicted proteins | sample 3512341 | NCBI WGS metagenome assembly VFQQ01 (sample SAMN10412373, study PRJNA504923) | tailings metagenome | isolation source: Relicate 2 Philex TSF1 revegetated site | place: Philippines: Tuba, Benguet | collected 2017-08-29 | reverse complement strand
GCGATCGCGCCTTATGAAATCGGGCCGTTCGCCGAAGGAAGCTACAAGATCAACGTGCCCGTCACCGGCGCGCTGGCCGGCGCGGTCAAGGACGCGTTCCAGCGCGACTTCCTGCCAATCGACTGAGGCTTATTCGGCCGCTTCCAGTTCGGCAGGCGCCGAAGCGGCTACTCGGGCATTGCCGAATGTCAGCACGCCGTCGTCGATCGCACCGGTTTTCATGTCGATGCGATCCTGCACATAATTCTGGTTGAGCCGCCACGGCAGCTTGTCGGCATTTTTGGGCATGATGTGCAACGAACGCTGGATATAGCCCGACGAGAAATCGAAGATATTCTCTTCGGTCAGCGTCGCCGGATCGGCGAGCGCGGGGGTCGCGACATGGGTGCCGGTCGCCTGCATATGGTTGAGCACCCGGCAGACATATTCGGCGACGATATCGGCGCGTAGCGTCCAGCTGGCGTTGAGGTAACCGAACACCGCCGAGAAATTCGGGACGTTCGAGAACATGCACGCCTTGTAATAAAAATGCTCGCTCCAGTCGATGGGCGCGCCGTCGACGCGCACCGGGATCTTGCCGGCAACCGCCAGCTTAAGCCCGGTCGCGGTGACGATGATGTCGGCATCGAGATGCCGGCCCGACTTGAGTTGGATTCCGGTCGCGTCAAAGCGTTCGATATGGTCGGTCACGACCGACGCCTTGTCTGCCTTCATCGCGTTGAAGAAATCGGCGTCGGGGACCAGACACAGCCGCTGGTCCCACGGATTATAGGGCGGGGTGAACGCCTGTTCGTCATAGCGGTCGCCGAGCGCGTCCTTGAGCTTTTTGGTCAGGAAATCCTTGACCTTCTCGGGCTTTTCGCGCGCGCGGCGAAAGCCGATGTCCTGCAGCTTCACATTTTTGAAGCGGGTGATCCTGTAAGCGAGCTTTTCGGGCAGAACCTTGCGCAGGAAATTGGCGAAGCCGTCCTTTGCCGGACGGATGAAATACCAGGTCGGGGTGCGTTGCAGCATCGTCACATGCGCGGCCTTGTCGGCCATCGACGGGACGATCGTCACCGCGGTCGCCCCCGATCCGATCACCACGACCTTTTTGCCCGTATAATCAAGATTTTCGGGCCAGAATTGCGGGTGGATGATCTGGCCGCGGAAATCCTCGCGCCCGGTGAAATTGGCGTCGAACGGCTCGTCATAGTCGTAATAGCCCGCGCCGAGGTAGAGCCAGCGTGCGGTCGTCGTCGACCGTTCGCCGCGATCATCCTCCAGCGTCACCGTCCAGCGCGCCGCGGCGCTGTCCCAGTCGGCGCCGACCACCTTGCGGTTGAACCGGATGCGCTCGCGGATGCCGCGCTCGTCGACGATGCGGTTCAGATATTCGAGGATCGCGGGGCCGTCGGCGATCGTCTTTTCATGCTTCCACGGTTCAAACACAAAGCCCAGCGTGTGCATGTCGCTGTCCGACCGGATGCCGGGATAGCGGAACAGGTCCCAGGTGCCGCCCAGATTGGCGCGGCGTTCGACCAGCGCAAAGCTGCGATCGGGACTATATTGCTGAAGATGCGCGGCCATTCCAATGCCCGAAATGCCGGCGCCGACGATCAGCACGTCCTGATCGACCGGTGCAACATTCGCCTGTCCGGAGCGTTCCATCGTCGCGCTGCTAGCCATCATCTGTCTCCCGACCATGTTTTGGGGACAGATTACGCACCGCGTTGCATTTTGCAATCGAATTGACGTTTACGGAAAGCGGCGGCGCTTGACGTCGGTGTGTCCCGCTGCCATTGCAATAAAAATGACATAAAAATGTCATGATATCGAAAAGGTTGATCCAAGAGGCATGGCGGTAAAAAAACGCGATATTGTGCAACAAACCGCCGTTCTGCCCTTTCGCCGCCGTCCGCACGACGACGCCCATGCGATTGACATTCTGCTCATCACCTCGCGCGAAACCGGGCGATGGGTGATCCCCAAGGGCAATATCGACGCGGGCCGGACGCCGCACGGCGCCGCGATTGCCGAAGCGCTGGAGGAGGCGGGGGTGCGCGGGCGGACCGAGGATCGCGTGATCGGCCACTACCGCTATCACAAATATCGGACCCGCGACCATTGGGATCTGGCCGACGTTGCGGTGTTCGCGATGGAGGTTACTCAGGAACTGGACGACTGGAAGGAAAAGGCCGAGCGCAGGCGCAAATGGTTTCCCCGCGCCAAGGCCGCCGAGCGCGTGGGCGAAAAGCAGCTGAAAGCGCTGATTCTCAACTTTCGCGGCGACGGATAAGTCTATCGGCCGGAAGGCCGATAATCGATGCTCGCCCCGCCAACCATGCGCACCGGCAGGTACAGGCCGTTGCCATAGGCCTTGATCTGGCCAATCTCGAAACCGTCGACCCGCGTGCGGATGACGAAGGCGCCCTCGCGCCGTTGATCGACCGCGCGTTTGATCTTGCCCTGCAATTCACCCAGGTCGCGCGCGAAATTCTGGGTCAACGCATTGGCGATCAGCGGGGCAAAGCCCGGGCTCTGGCCGAGCGTGATCAGCAGGTCGCCGCCCACCCCGTCGGTGTCGCCGTTGATCGACAGGTTGGTGAAATGCACTTCGGCCGAGCCGGGCTTGTTGTTGGGCACCGCCGTCATCCAGATGCGGCCGCGGGTCGGCTCGCCGCTGCGAACAGCCAGCCGCGCCTCGACATCGACCCCGACGGCGATCCGCCCGCCCGGCGCGCCATAGATGGTCGATGGCCCGAATTTGACCATCATCGGGCCAAGCTCGGGCAGGTTGAACGGCCGCGCCGACCGCTTCAGCAACGCGCGGTCGACCACCGGTTGAAGTTGGGCATAATCGGCAAGCACCGGTACCCGCACGTCGAGCAGCGGGGTCGGCTTTTCGCGGACCATGTTCGGCAAGGGCGTCGACGCCGGATCGGTGGGGCGACCCGAGACAAAAGTCTCGGTGATCGCCTCAAGCCCCAGGTTCAGCCGCATCTGCTGCCCCTCCATCCGATACCCGCCGTAGAGGATACGCTGCGGCGTCACGCGCATCCATACCGGCGGGTTTTCGCGATTGAGTTCGAGCGCGGTGAAGCTCTGCCGCCACACGTCGGACGCCTGCTTGCGGACGTCGATCCGGGCGATTTCGCGGTTCACCTCGCGCTCGACGTCGCGCACCACGGGTTTGAGATTCGCATCGGCCTCGTCGGTAAAGGTGATCCGTTGGCCCAGAAAGTCGATTCCCGGTGCCTTGGTCCAGCCATAGCTGATCCGCGCCGTACCGCGGGTGCGCCAGTCGGGGGTGATGTCGATCTTGACGCGCGCATGCGCCATCGCGGCGCCGGTCGCGGTCTCGCCCTTCAGCACCCCGCCGACATCGCGCGCCGCGATCGTGGCATTCAAGGGCACATCGACGATGATTTCATCACCTTCGCCGCGCAGCCGCAGCGGCCCGCGCGTGACGCGCCCGACGATGGTGCAGGCGATGGGCGGTGTAACCTTGACCTCTTTGCCGAACAGCTTGACCTGCTGCGGCTTGACGCACGCGCGCTCGCGCCGGTTGATCGTCCACAGCGTCTTGGGCACCGCGCGTTCGAGCGCCTGCTTCAATGCGGTGGTGTCGGCGTTGATCGGCACCGCGATCAGCGATTTCTGGCTTGGCGACGGCGCCTGCTCGGTCGAGCGTGGCGGCGCGTCGACGGCGACCTGACGGTCGCATGCCGCCAGCGTGGATGCCATCGCGGTTGCAACGGCCAGTGATATGATTGCCCGCATGTTTCAGCCCCCGACAGATGCCCTCAAGGTAACACCAATCGGTAAATGCCGTTCCAAAAAAGATCGCTGGATCAGGCGCGCATCGCTCCGAACAGGTCATGTTCGTCGGCATCCTCGATTTCGACGTCGACGATGTCGCCGGATTTGAGCGTCGCAGCGACGTCGCGCAGATAGACATGCCCGTCGATCTCGGGCGCATCGGCCTGTGAGCGGCCCGTCGCGCCGATGCTGCCGTCGTCGTCGGCCTCACCGACTTCGTCGATGATGACGGGCATTGTGCGACCGATCTTGGCTTCGAGTTTCGCGGCGCTGATCGCGGCGGTCTTTTCCATGATCCGCTGGTAGCGCTCTTCCTTGAGTTCCTCCGGAACCTGATCGTCGAGGGCATTGGCCTGCGCCCCCGCGACGGGTTCGAAGCGGAAGGCGCCGACGCGGTCGAGCTGGGCTTCGTCGAGCCAGTCGAGGAGATACTGGAAGTCGGCCTCGGGCTCGCCGGGGAAGCCGACGACGAAGCTGGAGCGAATCGCGATGTCGGGCGCGATGGCGCGCCAGTTCTTGAGCCGTTCGAGCACCTTCGCTTCGTTCGCGGGGCGCTTCATGCGCTTGAGGACGCTGGGGCTCGCGTGCTGGAACGGGATGTCGAGATAGGGGGTGAGCAGTCCCTCGGCCATCAGCGGGATCACCGCATCGACGTGGGGGTAGGGATAGACATAGTGGAGGCGCACCCACGGCGCGCGGCCTTCGCTGGTCTGAAGCTGGCCGAGTTCGCGGGCGAGGTCGGTCATATGGGCGCGGACTTCGCGGCCCTTCCACTGGCGCGGATCGTGGCGGGTGTCGACGCCGTAAGCCGAGGTGTCCTGGCTGATGACCAGCAGTTCCTTGGTCCCCGCGGCAACAAGCTTTTCGGCTTCGCGCAACACCGCGTCGATGCGGCGGCTGACGAGTTTGCCGCGCAGATCGGGGATGATGCAGAAGGAGCAGCTGTGGTTGCAGCCTTCGCTGATCTTCAGATAGCTGTAGTGGCGCGGGGTGAGCTTCAGACCGCCCTCGGGGACGAGGTCGACGAACGGCCCCTGCGTCGGCGGCGCGGCTTCGTGGACGGCGTCGACGACCTGCTCATATTGATGCGCCCCGGTGACCGCGAGGACGTTGGGGAAGCGCGCGCGGATGACGTCGGCCTCGTTGCCCATGCAGCCGGTGACGATGACTCGGCCATTTTCGGCCATCGCTTCGCCGATCGCCTCGAGGCTTTCCTCCTTCGCCGAGTCGAGGAAGCCGCAGGTGTTGACCAGCACGACGTCGGCGCCCGCATAATCGGGCGACAGGCCATAGCCGTCGGCGCGCAGCTTGGTGAGAATCCGTTCGCTGTCGACCAATGCCTTGGGGCAGCCGAGCGAAACCATGCCGACTTTCGGCTGGGCAGGAAGAGTCTTGATTGTCATGATCGGCGGCGCGCATAGGCGATTTTGCGCCGCTTGTCACGCGCGGCGCGCGGGCGCAGGTGCCGACTGAACGACGATGCGGAGAATGGATCGATGACAATCGGGATGTGGGCGGCGATTTCAGCGGCCATCGCCGTGGCGGCGGGTGCGTTCGGTGCGCATGGTGCGGCGGGGCCGCAGCAGGCCGAATGGCTGCGCACCGGCGGCATGTACCAGCTGGTCCACGCCGTCGCGGCGCTGGCGATCCTGGGGACGGCGCGCGGACCGGCAATCCTGCTGCTGGTCGGCGCCGCCATTTTTGCGGTGACGCTCTATGCGATGGCGCTCGGTGCGCCGCGCTGGCTGGGGGCGGTGACGCCGGTCGGCGGCGGCTTGCTGATCATCGGCTGGTTGTGGGCGGGCTGGATATATTGGCGCGCTTAATGCTCCGTGACGTCCGCCTCGCATTCTTCGCAGCGGACAACCTCGACGATCAGGTCGCCGGGGGCGAGGGTCCGGGCTTCGGGTTCCCAGAAGCCATAGGGCTTGCCGCCGCGATAGACGCGCAGGCCGCGGCCTTCGCTGGTCAGATCGTCGATGCTGCGCCCGACTTCCTCGGCGGCAACGGGCCGTTCGCGTAGCTGGACGCGGCCATCGACGCTGGCCAGATCGGCCATATAGTCGGCGACATGCGCGCCTTGCGCCGATCCGGCGAGGAGCAGGCCGGTGAAGCTGACCGGGTTGATGACATTGTTCGCGCCCGCCTGTCGTGCGAGCAATTCATTGTCCTGCGCGCGCACGACGACGCTGATCGGAACTCGCGGCGCCAAATGGCGGACGGTCAGCACGATCAGGATCGAACTGTCGTCGCGGCCGGCCGACACCAGCACCGACTGTGCGTTGGCGATGCGCACGTCGAGCAATGTCTGGTCGTTCGATGCGTCGCCCTCCAGCACATTGCATCCCATTGCCTCGGCCGCGGCGATGCGCGAGGGCGAGCCGTCGATAACGACGATGCACGCGGGGTCGGTGCCGCGCGCGATCAGTTCCTTGACCGCCTCGCTGCCGCTGATGCCAAAGCCGAGGACGACGATATGGTTGGTGAGCTGTGCCTGAATGCGGGCCATGCGCCATTTTTCCCATGTGCGTTTGAGGACGAAATTATAGGCGGTGCCGACAAAAATGAAGAGCACGGCAATGCGGATCGGGGTGACGATGACCGCCTCGATCAGCCGCGAGCGGTCCGAGATGGGCGCGATGTCGCCGAACCCGGTCGTCGTCACCGAAATCATCGTGAAATAGACGACGTCGAGAAAGCTGACGTGGCCGTCGTGGTGGTCGATCAATCCGTCACGGTCGATCCAGTGGACCAGCACGACGATGCCGATGAGAAAGAAGGCGAGCGAAAGCCGCGCGCCGACATCGGCCCACACCGGCCATCGGCTGGCGCGTTTCAGCGGCTGAAACCCGCGCTGCATCCGCATTTTCGGACGCGAGCGGCTGGTCATCGGGGTGGCAATTGCTTCATTGGATCGACCGCTATCCGATTCCGGCGCAGCTGGAAATGCAATTGCGGTGTCTGGACCTGGCCGGTGGCGCCGGCGCGGCCAATGACCGCGCCCGCCTTGACCGCCTGGCCGCGCTGGACCGCGATCTCGGCAGCGTGGCCATAGGCGCTCACCCAGCCGCCGCCGTGGTCGATCAGGATCAGCCCGCCGTAAACCGCGATCTGGTCACCGGCATAGGCGACGACGCCGTCGGCGGCGGCGCGGATGGGGGTGCCCGATGCCGCGGCAATGTTGATGCCTTGGCTGACCTTGCCGGGCGCCACGGGTCCGAACCGGGTCAGGATTGTGCCGCTGAGCGGCCATTGGAAACGGCCAGAAAAGGCGCCCGGCGACGCAATGGCAGTGGTCACAGGACGCGCGGGCGCGGCGCTGGCCGCGGTGGGCCGGCTGTTTTCGGCCAGCGCGGGCTGGCTGCCCGTTGCAATGTCGTCGATGTCGAGAGTGAAGGCCGCGGCGCGGGCGCCGAAATCGACCGATCCGGGGGCAGCGCCGCGCGCGCTGGCGGGCAGGCGCAGCCGTTGGCCGATCCGCAATATATAGGGCTCGCTCAGCGCGTTGATCGTGACGATCTCGCTCCAGTCGGCGCCATAGGCGCGCGCGATGCCGATCCCGGTCTCGCCAGCGCCGACGCGGTGGTAGAGGCCCGCCGGGATGCGCAGTGACTGTCCGGCGCGCAGGGTGAAGGGCGGCGACAGGTCATTCTCGATCGCGATCGCCTCCGACCCCGCGCCGGTCATGTCGCCGATCGCGCGCAGCGTGTCGCCGGGACGGACAAGGTAAGTGGTGGGGGCAACGCGCACGGCGTTCGCCGCAACGGGTTTCAGCGTCCAGGTCGGCCGGGCATCGCCGCCGACGACCTCGCTGACCGATTGACGTTCTAAGCCCGGGCTGGCGGGGACGGGGGTCGCGGCGACCGGGCGTGACGGCGGGTTCGGAGCAGCGGGGATGCAACCCGCGAGCAGCAGCGCCCCCGGCAACATCGCGATATGATGTCCGATTTTCCCCACGCATGGCTTTTGCCAAAGGAAGGGAGCGGTGGCTAGACCCTAACCCGCCGCGTACGCCCCGCGCAGCGCCGCCAGCGATGCGTCGTGCGTCAGGTCGAGCTGGAGCGGGGTGACCGAGATGAAATTGTCGTCGATCGCCTCCAGGTCGCTGTCGTGCGCCAGGCTGTGTTCGATGCCGTGGAGGCCGAACCAGAAATAGGGATAGCCGCGCGGGTCGGTGCCCTCGACGATCGACCCGCGGCCATAGTCGTGAAAGCCCTGGCGGGTGACGCGGATGCCACGCACGTCGGCGGCGGGAATGGCGGGGAAGTTGATGTTCACCAATGTGCGCGGCGGCATGTCCATGCCCAGCAGCGGGCGCAGCACCTGTACGCCCCATTGTTCGGCGGCATCGAACGGCACTGTGTCGCCCATGCCTTCGCGGGCATAAACCTGGCTGAGCGCTATCGAGCGGATGCCGGCGAGCGCGCCCTCGATCGCCGCCGATACAGTGCCCGAATAGGTGATGTCGTCGCCCAGATTGGCGCCGCGGTTGACCCCCGACAGGATCAGGTCGGGCTTTTCCGGCATCAACTTGCCGATCGCCATCATCACCGAATCGGTCGGGGTGCCGCTGCACGACCAGCGGCGTTCGCCGTGCTGGCGGATGCGGACGGGCCGCGAGAGGGTCAGCGAATGGCCGGCGCCCGATTGCTCCTCGGCGGGCGCGCAGACCCAGATGTCGTCGCTGAGCTGGCGCGCGATTGTTTCGAGAATGGCGAGGCCGGGGGCGTGATAGCCGTCGTCATTGGTGAGGAGGATGCGCACGTTTCTGCTCTTTCTTTCTTCGTCACCCCGGACTTGATCCGGGGTCCATTCAGCGTCGGCGTCGTGGACCCCGGATCAAGTCCGGGGTGACGATGATTTAGGCGAGGGGTACCAGTTTCGTAATCCCGCCCATATACGGCAGCAGCGCCTGCGGAATATCCACACTGCCATCCGCCTGCTGGTAATTCTCCAGTACCGCGACCAACGTCCGCCCCACCGCCAGTCCCGATCCGTTCAATGTGTGGACGAATTCATTGCCCTTCGCGCCCTCGCGGCGGAAGCGGGTGTTCATGCGCCGCGCCTGGAAATCGCCGCAGTTCGAACAGCTCGAAATCTCGCGATAGGCGTTCTGGCCGGGCAGCCACACCTCAAGATCATAGGTCTTGCGCGCCGCAAAGCCCATGTCGCCAGCGCACAGCAGCATCTTGCGATAGGGCAGTTCGAGCGCCTCGAGGATCGCCTCGGCGGCGCGCGTCTTGCGTTCGAGTTCGGCGTCACTGTCTTCGGGGCGGGTGACCGACACCAGCTCGACCTTCCAGAACTGGTGCTGGCGGATATAGCCGCGCGTGTCGCGCCCCGCCGACCCGGCTTCGGAGCGGAAGCAGGGGGTGAGCGCGGTCATCCGGACCGGCAGATCGGCCTCGGGCAATATCTCTTCGCGCACCGCGTTGGTCAGGCTCATTTCGGAGGTCGAGATCAGCCAGCGCCCGTCGGTGGTTTGGAACAGATCCTCGCGAAACTTCGGCAGCTGCGTCGTCCCGAAAGCCGCCTCGTCGCGGACCATCAACGGCGTCGCACATTCGGTGTAGCCCGCGTCGATCGTCTGCCGATCGATCATGAACTGGCCGAGCGCGCGTTCGAGCCGCGCCATCTGGCCTTTCAGGAAGGCGAAGCGCGCGCCCGACATCTTTGCTGCGGTCTCGAAATCGAGCCCGAGTGCGGGGGCGAAGTCGGCATGTTCCTGCGGCGCGAAGTCGAAGCTGCGCGGGGTTCCCCAGCGCGCAATTTCGACATTGCCGTCTTCGTCCATGCCGTCGGGCACGTCGGCGGCGGGCAGGTTGGGCAGCGCCGCGAGGGTGTCGTGTAGCGCGGCCAGCTGTTCGCGCTCGGCATCTTCCTTCGCGGGGAGGGCGGTCTTGAGGTCCGCCACCTCGGCCTTCAGCGCCTCGGCCTTGTCCTTGTCGCCGCTCGCCATCGCCTGACCGATCAGCTTCGACGCTTCGTTGCGGCGCGCGAGCGAGGCCTGGATTTCGGTCTGCAATGCGCGCACCGACGCGTCGGCGACCAGGATCTGTTCGGACAGGGGAGCGAGGCCGCGGCGCGCGAGGCCGGCGTCAAAGGCTTGCGGGTTTTCCCGGATCAGGCGGATATCGTGCATGGCCGCGCTATGGCGTTGCCGGGCGGGGGGTGCAAGCCTGTCCTTGCGCGATCCTCCCTGTGGCGCAGCCATGGGGAGGATTGTTGTTCCGCCGCGCTGCGCAAGCCCGATGCGCGCATGAAAAAGGGGCCGCCCTGCAAGGCGGCCCCTCAGTCGGTGGCCCGGGTTAGCCCCCCCGCGCCTCCAGTGGATCGCTTATGCCGCGTCGGCATCCTTGTCGTTGCGGTTCGCGGCGCGGCGGCGCGCGACGAGCGCAGCGGCGGCGGCGCCGAACAGCAACAGCATCGGCGGCGCGGGGACCGGCGTCGGATCGCCCGACGAACTGCTGGTGCTGCCGCCCGAGCTGGACGACGACGAGGAAGAGGATGACGACGAACTGCTGCTCGACGAGGACGATGAGGACGACGATCCGGTACTGCCGCTCGAACCAAAGCTGCTGCTGCCGCCGGTCGCGCCCGACGAGGTCGCGCCGCTCGACGTGCTGCTGCTCGACGAGGAAGATGACGACGAGGAACTGCTCGACGACGAACTGCCCGAACCACCCGAGCTGCTACCCGAGCCGCCGGAACTGCTGCTCGATCCGCCCGAGCTACCACTCGAACCGTTCGACCCGCCCGAGCTGCCGTGCGACGAGCTGCCCCAGCCGGAGCTGCCGTGCGACGATCCGCCGCCCTTCGACGAGCTGCCGCCCGACGATGACGAGCTGGACGATGACGAAGAGGACGATGACGACGAGCTCGATGACGAGCTGCTGCTCGACGACGTCGAACTGATCCCGCCGGTCGAGGTCGAAACATTGCCCGACGACGTGCTCACGCCGCCGGTCGAGGTGCTGACCCCGCCCGTCGAGGTCGAAACGCCGCCGGTCGAGGTCGATACCCCGCCGGTGGACGTGGTCGAACTGATGCCGCCCGTCGAGGTCGAGGTGCTGACCCCGCCGGTTGACGTGGAAACGCCGCCCGTCGAGGTGGAGGTGCTGACGCCACCGGTCGAGGTCGAAACGCCGCCCGAGGTAGAGCTCGATGTGGTGCTGAGGCCACCGGTGGTGGTCGAGGTCACGACGATGCTACCGCTGCTGCCGCCCGAGCTGCCGCCGAAGAAGCCGCCGAAAAATCCGCCGCCGAAACCGCCGCCAAAGCCGCCGCCGATGACGGTCACGCCGCCGCCGCTGCTGCCTCCACCTTCAAAACCGCCGCGCTGCGGGAAGGGGGCATAGGGAATCGGGGGCAGAGGAATCGTCTGGGTGACGACCTGCGTTTGCGGGGTCGCGGTACGGATGACGCGCTTGGTGGTGACGACGCGGCGCACCCGCTTGACCGGCTTGCGCGCGGCGTGCCGTTTGCGCACGACTTTTTTCGCGGGTCCGGCACAGGGCGAACAGGACTGGGCCGTCTGCGCCCGCGCCTTGGGTACGTCGGTGATCTGCATCGCGCCGCTACCGATCAGGGCGCCGCCGCAGGTGCAGGCACAAAGCTTGGCGAGGGCCATTCGGACAGACATAGGTTTCTCTTTCTTTCCCGTTGCAGGTGCGAAGCGCCATCCACCGACACCCGTTTCACCTTCGCTATACGCCAAAAGGTCAAAGCTTTGCGAACGCGGCAATTGCGTTAACCGCGTTTGCCTGTCCGACAGCGGGAAAAGGGACGCGGAATCAACCGAAATCGCCATTACTGTCCCAAATTAGTACGGAAACTGCAATGATTCTATGCGATTGGTTAATATCCGGACCTAAATCGCGATCGGCGGAGGCACATTGGCGCTGCCGGCCGCGCGCCGGGAATCACCGCCGTTGGCGTCGCCGTTCAGCCCCGCTTCACCCCCCGTCGCTATCGACCGCTTCGGCGCTTGTATCGTAACCGGCGGCTGGTTATAGGCGCGCCACTCCCTGCACCGTCCGGCGGTCCGCAGGGTGACAGGAAAGGACGCGAGAGCCCCTCATGCCGACCAAGATTGCCGATGTTGGCGCTGACGCGCTTCGCGAAGCCAAGGACAATCTGGATTCGGATTATATTCCCCGCGACGACGAAGAGTTCATGAACGAGCGGCAGCAGGAATATTTCCGCGGCCTGCTGCTAGCCTGGAAAAAGTCGATCCTGTCGGAAGCTGAATCGACGCTCGCCCATCTGCAGGACGGCCCGCTGCGCGAACCCGACCTTGCCGACCGCGCGTCGAGCGAGACCGACTGGGCGATCGAACTGCGCACCCGTGACCGCCAGCGCAAATTGATTGCCAAGATCGACGCCGCCATCCGCCGGATCGACGAAGGCGAATATGGCTATTGTGCGGTAACCGGCGAACCGATCTCGCTGGCCCGGCTACAGGCGCGCCCGATTGCCACGATGACGCTGGAGGCGCAGGAGCGCCACGAGCGCAACGAACGGATTTCGCGCGAAGACTGACCCGCGACGGGACAATCTGGTCCCATTTACGTTTCGGCAACCGCTGGCTTCTAGATTCTCCCGCCTGACAATGGCGCGGGGAACGGGTCGCAATGGAATCGCGTGGACCGGTATCGGTAGATGAAGAGGTGGCGGCGCTGTCACGCGCGGCCGATCGGGACAGCCTGTTTCTGCAGGCGACGCTGACCGTCCCGGGCGGAAGCGCGCCCGTCGTGGTGCGTGTCCGCAACCTGTCGCCGGGCGGGATGCTGGCGGAAGGCAAGCTGCGCATCGAACAGGGCGCCGCCGTCGAAGTTGACCTGCGAAACATCGGCCCCGTGGGCGGCCGCGTCGTCTGGGCCGGGGTCGGCAAGTTCGGCATCGCCTTCGATCATGCGATCGATCCGCAGGCGGTTCGCCGCCAGGTCACTGTACCGTCGGACCTGCCGCCGCATCTGCGGCGGAGCGGCATTGAAACCGGGCCATTCTACCGCCGACGCTGATGCGGCCGACGGGCGGCACCAGCGGGCGGTAGCGCTCGTTGGTCGTCAGGCGACCGCGAGCATCTCTTCCTTGATCTTCAGTTTCTGCTTTTTCATCTGCGCCAGCAAGGCCATGTCGGGGGCAGGGCGGCGCTCTTCATTCGCAATTTTCGCGTCGAGGTCCGCGTGGCGGGACTTCAGGGCGGAAAGATGCGAGTTGCTCATGGGCCATTCTCCTTTTCGACTCGATTGGCAGGTGTGAGTAAATCACGAATCGCTGCGAATGTCGTCGCGATTCGGTCAGCCGGTTCCCGTTGCGGACCAGTGGTGAACGTGGCAGGGACAGCGTCGTGAACCCGGAAGAAATTGCCCAGCGTCTGGAACTGCTTCGCGTCGAGCACCGCGACCTCGATTCCGCGATCATCGCGCTCGGCGAAGCTTCAGTCCCCGACCAGTTGCAGCTGGCGCGGCTGAAGAAACGCAAGCTCAAGCTGCGCGACGAAATCGCCTGGTGCGAAGACCAGCTGGTGCCCGACATTATTGCCTGAATCAAAACGGCCTGAATCAAAGCGGGACGTGCGGCGCGCGACATTCATGGTTAGCGCCATTGCATTGCCGCGCAGCCGTGGCATCCATCGTCACATGACCGCCGGCACAAACGACAGGATGGCCACGACACCGGTGCAGCGCGCGCAGGTCGAAAACCTGTATGTCGAGGCGATGGTGCTGGCCGACGAGGCGCATGCCGCCTTTGCCGCACAGCGCGACCTTGGCGGTATCCGCCGCGACGGGATGCTTCAGATCGGTCTCGCCTGCGAGTCGCTGAAGACGACGACGCGGTTGATGCACGTCATCGCGTGGCTGCTCCACCGCCGCGCGATGATCGCGGGTGACCCTGGCGCCGGTCCGAACGACAGCGCGGCGCGCATCGGCGATCCGGTCGCCGCCGACTGGGACATTTGCATCGACTTCGACGCCCCGGTGCAACGCATCATCGCGGCAAGCGAACGCCTGTTCGAACGCATCGCCGCGCTGGAGGCGGGCTGGGCAGCGCCGCCGGTGACCCCGGTCCAGCAGCTGCTGGCGCGGCTGGAGGCGCGTTTATAGTTTAGAGGCAATATCATGTCATCGCGCTCTAGCGCTGTCGTTGCGGTGCGATGCAGGCTGACAATCAATCCGGGTCGCACCAAACGACGTGGTACTGGTACCCTCTTTCGCGGGAATGCGGTTACTCAGGACGCCTTGCGGCCTGCCTGCATCTGCTGCGCATAGCCCGCCTGCACCATAGCGCTCATCCGGTCGAACAGTGCGTCGGGGTCGCTGCGGCGCAGGTTCGCAATGGCTGCTTCGGTGCCCTCGGCCACCACCAGTTCGCGCGTTCCGGCGTCGACCGCCGCCAGAATCTGCGCGGCGGCGAAATCGGGCGAAAGGCCGTTGTCGATCGCGGCGTCGCTTTCCCCGCGCACACTGCCGTCGGCGTTCAGCGCGTTGCGACTGACGTTGGTCTGCACCGATCCCGGCGCAACGACCAGCACCTTCAATCCCAGATGCTCGTTCTCGGCGCGCACGCTGTCGTGATAGCCGATCAGGCCGTGCTTGGCGGCGCAGTACGCGCTGCGCAGCGGCACCCCGGCAATCCCGGCAACACTGGATATGGCAATGATCTGGCCGCCGCCCGCGCCAACCATGCGCGGCAGCAATTGCTGGGTCAGTGCGATCGGGGCGAGCAGGTCGACCGCGACGATCCGTTCATAGACGGCAAAGTCGGTATCCACCGCCAGGCTGCGCTGCGAGATGCCGGCATTGTTGACCAACCCGTCGATGCGGCCCTGCCAGCCCCAGGCCCGATCGGCGATGGCAGCGAGGGCGGCATAGTCGGTCGCCTCAAAGGGCAGGACCAGCGTTTCGGTATCGCAATCGGCGGCCACCGCCTCCAGCGCCGCGACATTGCGCCCCGACAGGATCAGCTTTGCGCCGCGCGCCGCCAGCGCCCGCGCCAGCGCTGCGCCGATGCCCGAAGAGGCGCCTGTAATCCACCAGATCCGATCGTTCATACCCGCTCCCATGCGCTGATTTCGTTGCAACCTGAAACGGGTTCAGCCAGCCGTCAAGACGGCGCGCTCGCGCATTCCCCCGCAGGGGTGGCAATTTTGTTGCGAATCTGTTATAATTAATATCAACGCGCCGACATTCTGCCTCTTCCCGTCTCGGGCTGGGGCGTTTTCCGGCGTTCCGATGGAGCCATATCCCTTGTCACTCTGACTGGCTAGCGCCGAGCGATTGTAATCCCCCTTGGCTAGAGGGCGGGATGCGCCGTTGTTGTCGCAGTTTCAGATCGGGGTCAAGGCACAACAAAAGGAATTTGCATGTCCGTGAACACGCTCTTGTTCGAAGTCGGTGATTATGTCGTTTATCCGAAACATGGCGTGGGGCGCGTCATCGAGCTGCAAAAATCCGAAATCGCGGGGATGCAGCTGGAACTTTATGTCCTGCGCTTCGAAAAGGAAAAAATGACGCTTCGCGTGCCGACCAACAAGGCCGAGGGCGTGGGGATGCGCAAGCTGTCGTCGGACAAGACGCTGAAGGAAGCGTTGCAGGTGCTGACCACCAAGCCGAAGGTCAAGCGCACCATGTGGTCGCGCCGCGCGCAGGAATATGAAGCGAAGATCAATTCGGGCGACCTCGTGTCGATCGCCGAAGTGACCCGCGACCTGTTCC
>VFQQ010003402.1_pt1 | contig 15525 bp, 26 predicted proteins | sample 3512341 | NCBI WGS metagenome assembly VFQQ01 (sample SAMN10412373, study PRJNA504923) | tailings metagenome | isolation source: Relicate 2 Philex TSF1 revegetated site | place: Philippines: Tuba, Benguet | collected 2017-08-29 | reverse complement strand
CCCCCCCCCCCCCCCCCCCCCCCCACACACACACACAGGAATAAAGCCGCAAAGCCCGGCAGTCATGTCTCGCCTGCATCGCCTGCTCGTCGGTGATGCCGGTATGCATTGCCGATGCGCAAGTCCACAGCCCCTCAGAAAGCAGAAGAACACCGCAAACCGCACAGTCATGGCTTGCCTGCATCGCCTGCTCATCGGTGATGCCGGTGCGGATATCAATGGGGATCTTCACAATCTTGTCGGGGAACTTCTCGGCTAGGTCCTCGATGGACGTGCCGCCCTGGGGGCAGGGAGAAAGGCAAGGAAATTCATTCAATAAAATGTTCAGCATTTTGCGAGCTCTTCTCGGCCATGTCCTCAATGGACGTGCCGCCCTGCAGGAAAACAAAGAGGAGTGCAGGCAAGGCAGCACGGTCAGAAGGAGTGTCTAACAGCAATCGTGGCATAGATGCCAAGTCCTGCGCACAGCCTCCCATGATTCAGCCAATCACGCATGCAAACTGCTGCCCAAATGTACGCTCACCTCGCTGCAGCCAATCATGACGGGGCCCGCCGACTTGCGGTCCAGCAGCAGCGCAAAGTACATCTCCCGCTTCAGCTTCATCTTGTTGGCGATGTACAGCGTGTTGACCGGCTTGCCCTTGGGGCCCGTCTGCGGAGGGGCGAGTGGAAACCAGGAATGGTGCGGTTCTTGCTAGGCAGTGCAGGCCAACGTGTTGGCTTGCCTTCGGGGCCCGCCAGTGGAGGCAGGGCCCAACAGGGACAACACTGCCAGTCAACAGCTGTCAAGTGCTTCCGGCACCTTGCGCCGGTCTGTCACGATCCAACCAACTCATATCAGGGCTGAATTCAAAGCATGAACAATGAGCAGCCACGTGCCCCCACCTGCTTGGTGACAAGCGTGCCACCCAGCATCTTTCCTGTCGCCTCCCTTCCAACTTCACAGCTTGCCACCATCGGTACGCTGCACAAGGAGCCCTTTCCAACCACCCCGCACCTGCTTGGTGACCAGCGTGCCGCCCAGCATCTTGGACGCCAGCCCGGGCGCCTCGTCCGCCTTGCAAATGTGCACGCCGCCCTGCAGGAAATGAAACGTAACATGAACGCTTGTGATCAAATGGCGTGCAACAAGCGCTGGCCAGTGCGAGTGCGCAGCAAGATGGCGAAGCCACTACCTGCAGATGCTGCAGGGCGCATGGCACTGAGGCTCCTGTCCAAGCCCGCTACAACATTGGCATGCCCCAGCTCACGCCCTGGCAGCCGCCCCCGCACCTGCAGGCCGTTTGTGAACTTGCCCAGGCCGCGGCCGCCCGCCAGGATCTGCGACTTGACCACCACCTGTGGCAGCAGCAGCAGCAGGGATCCCAGTTAGTGCCTGTTTTCGGGCTGCTGCATGTGCAGTCTGCCAATGCAGCGCCGCCGGCAGCCAAAGGCGCAGCGCAGCGTGCTGCAGGCAGCCTTTACCCAGGCATGCACAGCTGCCGTGCACAGATATGCAGGCAGGGCTGCCGCCTTCGAAGGCCGCCTGCGGGGCGCCAGCGCCGCACCTCGCCGGCTTCGTCGGCCATCTTCTTGGCGGCCCCAGCCACCTGGTCGGCCTTGAACACCGGGATGCCGGGTGGCACGTTCACGCCGTACTCGCTCATGATCTGGGCGCCCTGTGGGGCAAGAGACAGCAGAGAGCGGTGCAGGCGCAGGTCAAACGCGGCTTGACTGCCACTGGCGGGAGGGCAGGCGGCGCGGGCGGGCCAGGCGCCCCGGGCCGCCTGCCGCCCGGTCTGTAGCAGCGGGAGGTGCCGTCCGAGGTCTGGGCTTGTCAAAAGGCCCGCAGGCCCAGGGTTTAGGGCGAGCGACTCGCAAGTGGCCAGTTTTCGAGGGTTCGTCACGCCCGCGGGGCTTGCCTGATACTCGTGAACATTGAGGAAGCGCTGCTGCTGCAGCTGCAGCGCCCTCGACCGCTTGGCCGCCTCCCGAGCAACGACGCGCAGCATTTCGGCGGGTGATCGGTGTCCTGCAGGGGCCGGGGTCGCTGCAACAGCGCGCGATCGGGGTTTCAGGGGCCTCCCCGACAATTCCACTTGGCGCCCTGCATGGGGCGAGCGGGGCCTTCAGGCGCTCCTGCAGCTTTTCCGCCACTTTTGGCTGCTCCGCATCGCTTCAGAGAGCAGCTGCCGCCCAACAGCAAGACACTCCGAGCCCTTCTCACACAGGTGCGCGGGCTGAAACGCAACACGTGCACCGAGGCTGCCTGCGCCTCTTGTCAGAGGCTGCAAAGACCCGTCAGCGCCGTTTCGCAGCGGTAGCAGCGCAGCGCGGCGGCTCTGGCGGCCGAGCGTGTCGCGCGCGGCCGCTCCAGCCCCTGCCGGCGCCTGGCGCGCCCCGGCCCCGGCGGGGATCGAGCTGGCGCGCGTTGCTGCGCGGCGCCGAGGGCCGAGCGGCCCTCCGCTGGGCGGGCAGGCGGGCGGGCGGGGCCGCCGCGCGTGAAGCTGGTGCCAGCACTCGAGGCAGCCGGCGGCCCTGTGGGGCTACCACAGCTTCCCCGCCGGCTCTGGAGCCTTCCCAGCCAGCTGCCTGGCTCAGCCAGCTGCCGAGGCGCATCGCTAGCCCCCACCAGCCTGCCGCCACGGGTCTGCCGTCCCATTCCCGACTTTCCCGCAAAACCGCTGCTCTTCCACCGCTCCTCCCTCCCTGCAGCCGGCGCCATGGCCCGCACCAAGCAGACTGCCCGCAAGTCCACGGGCGGCAAGGCGCCCCGCAAGCAGCTGGCCACCAAGGTGCGCTCCAGAGCTGCCGCTGCTGAGGCTTGCGAGCAGGGCAGCTGGACGGGCGGGTGTGGACTTGCGAACGCAACGTCGCGCGTAACTGAAGCGTCCTGCCGCCCACCCCATCAATTGCCCCTTCTCCCACACCTGCTCTGCTTCCCGCAGGCCGCGCGCAAGTCCGCCCCCACCACCGGCGGCGTGAAGAAGCCCCACCGCTACCGCCCCGGTACCGTGGCGCTGCGCGAGATCCGCAAGTACCAGAAGTCCACGGAGCTGCTGATCCGCAAGCTGCCCTTCCAGCGCCTGGTGCGCGAGATCGCCCAGGACTTCAAGACCGACCTGCGCTTCCAGTCCAGCGCGGTGCTGGCGCTGCAGGAGGCCGCCGAGGCCTACCTGGTGGGCCTGTTTGAGGACACCAACCTGTGCGCCATCCACGCTAAGCGCGTGACCATCATGCCCAAGGACATCCAGCTGGCTCGGCGCATCCGCGGCGAGCGCGCGTAAGCTGCGCGTGCGCCTCCTGCGCATGGCATCAACACGGCCTCGCAGCGGCTGGGCAGGTCTGCCTGGAGGCGCAGTGCCAGCTCGCTGGCCCACAGCACCCTCTCAGGCTCCTGTTTAGCTCTTGCGAGGGCCAGACAGCTTAGGACCTCATGACACCTCCTGGCCTCAGCGCCTGCCTCTCTTTTCATCTGTCAACACGTGCTCCGCACGCCGCTCCCCTGCCCTGACCCGACCGCACCCGCCGCCTGCCCTGCCCTATCCTGCTATGTACCCTGGGGAGCCGGCCGCCTGCCTGTATTGTACCAGACTGTTGCTCTGTAATATGCCAACGATGGCGCAAGCAGGAAGACAAAGTGGAGTTGTGGGACTTAGCGGTGCTGGTTGCGTTTCGTTGTTCCGGCGGGGAGCGGCGTTGCATACAGACGCCTGCCCTGGCGGCGGTCATCCTGCAGCTCTTTTCTGTCCTTGGTTGTTCCGTTCAGTACACCCAGGCAGGGATTAGAGCGCACCGGCAGCCGACCGGAGACTTGCCCATGTTGCTGCGTGTCCCAGCCGCTGTTAGCGGGTAATCCCACGGTGCCCAGCTACTTGCGCGGCGCTGCCGAGGAGCAAAAAGCACCCCGCAAGCCACAGGAGCTTTGCTGCTCGTGTACCTTCAACCAGAACGCCCCCCTCTTCTGTTCCCCTGCCAGCCGGCTCTGATGCCTCGGCAGCACATCGGCAGTGTCGTGCAGTAGATCGCGCCGGCCCTGGCAGCCCCCACGCACGGGCCCAAAGCAAACCGGGCGGGAATGGCAGAGGTGAGCGCCTTCGCAGGCTCCTAACGAGTCTAGTTGCCGCATGGAGCTGGATGGTAATCGCCGCGCCGCTGCCGGCCAGTCCTGCTGCCGCCGCCCACTGCCACCCACCGCCCGCTTGCCTCCTGCCGCTCCCGCAGGTGGATGGCCCGCCTGGCGCGGACGCAGCCGGCGGTGTAGACTCGCAGGGGCAGGAGGTGCTGCAGGAGCGCTGCCTGACGCGCAGCAGGTCTGGGAGTGCTGCCGCCGCTTCGGCGCCGGCGCAGCTGCCCGGCGCAGCAGCGGCGGCGGCAGCTGCGGGCGAGCAGAAGGGCGGGCAGGCGGCTCGGCCGAGCTCAGCGCCTGTTGGCGGCAAAGGCTCCGGCGCGGCTGGCCAGCAAGCAGCCCAGCCGGCAGCAGCCGAGGCGGGGGCTGCCGCGGCAGGCAGCCCCAGGCAGCTGGTACTTGGGGGCGGCATCAGGCCTGGTTCGGGCTGGCAGCAGGATGCTGGCGGCCGCTGGAGCCGCGTGCTGACCGCCACTTCGTGCCGCGGCGGCAGCGTGAGCCTGAGCTTCCCGCGTGAGTTGCCCATGGCATGTATATGTGCTGCTTCTGTGCTACTTGCCACAGGGCGGTCAGCACAGACAGAATGATTTTCGTCGTTGCCCCTGTTTGCGTGTAGATCAGCATGATTGTCCTCCGACTATGTGAGTTGCTTTGAGCTGACGAGGTTTGCCTCTGCCTGCTTCGATCCACCTGCAGGAGACCTGTTTCAGGAGCTGGCAGGCCGGCCGCCAGGAGATAAAGACCAGCTGGAGGTGCTGGGTGCCGGCGCGCACCAGTATTCCTTCCAGTATGCTTACAGGGAGTCCAGTAGGACCTCCACCCTTGCGGTGAGTCCGCCTGCGCTGGGGGTGTCCAGGAGCACACAGGCCTGTGGGATGAGGGGCGGATGCAGCCGTGCTTGGGTCATACCAGCCTTGCATGGCTTCAAAGCTTTTAGTTGGGCAACAAGAAGCACCCCTGCCGGCTGCCGTGACTGCCTGCAGGGCGCAGACCTGAGGCGCTGGGTGACCGACACCGGCGCACGGCGGGGGGACTCGATTGCACTGCAGCGCAGCGGCAATGCGGTGCATGTGCAACACATCCCCGCGGGCGGCAGAGCTAAGGGAACAAGTGGCTCCCTTTCTCCCTCCCCAGCCTCAGCTGCAGCACAGGCAGGCGGGGCGGTCAGGCCGCATGGCAACCGCAAGTCCACTGAGCAGTCAGAGCAGCAGGGTGGGGCCGCCGCTGCCGCAGCAGCCGGCGGGGGCAGGAAGGACAGCAGGCGCCCCAGCCACGAGCAGCAGGAGCAGCTGGATGGGCAGGCTTCCGCAGCAGCCGCAGCAGACGGCGGCAGGAAAGGCGGCAAGCGGCCCAGTGGTGCGGAAGAGGCGGGCGGGTCTGCTGCTGCGACGGCAGGCGCTGCCTCCCCAGCTGAGGCGGCAGGCGGCGACGACCACCTGTCCCCAGGCGGTGGCAGCAGCAGCGTTCCCAAGGGCTGGCATCAGGATGCGGACGGCTGGTGGCGCCGCACGCTGACGGCCACTGCCTGCCGCCGCGCTCGGCTTGGCATGCAACGTAAGCTGCTCACGCTGTGGGATAGGGCCTTACTGCACCGTTTATGCCAGCGGGTGCTGGCATGCCATGCAATCAGTGCCCGCTGCCTTGATCGCTGCTTGGCGAGCTGCTGCGACCTGGCAATTGCTCCATGCTGCCCTGTCTTTCTGCCCCGCAGGCACGATGTTCAAAGCGTTGACCGGGCGCCAGCCAGAGGACGAGGATGAGCTTGAGGTGCTGGCGGGTGACAGCCACACTTACTCCATCCAGTACGTTTTCGAGGCCAGCAGCCACAGCACCAACCTGACGGTGCGCCGGCCCGTTTTTCTCCGGGCTGCTGGGGCGTCTGCAAGCAAGCGGCCATTCGGTTGAAAGTTGCCAGTGGGCCATCAGCTGAACGGCAGCCCTTGCTGCTGTGCTCCTTGGATGAACAGAGATGGGGGCTGATATAACCTCGTCCGTTTGCATATGTGTGTCTGCAGGGCAAGCAGCTGGCGCAGTGGGTGGCAGACACTGACGCGCAGGAGGGCGATGAAATTGCATTGCGGTGCAGCGACGCTGGCAAGGTGGAAATCTGCCTCTTCGCTGCCGGCTCAGCGGCAGGCAGCCCCATTGGTGCAGACGCTGCTGCGGCAGCCGGCGGCGGCGGCAGCACCGGCGCCAAGCAGGCGGGCCGGGCTGCAAAGCGTGAGCAGCCGGCGGCGGCAGGGCAGGCGGCGCAGCGGGCCAAGCGTGCGGCAGGTGCAGGGGCGGCCAGCTCTGCTCCTGTGGGCGTGGAGTCTGATTTGACCGGCGCGGCGCTGGTGAACCGCCGGATTGTGGGTGAGTTGCACAGCACAGCGCAGCGCAGCGCAACATAAAAGTACTGCCTAGCCAGGGAGTCCCGGCTTGCCGTGGGCAGCGCGTCCGTTGCGGCTGTGCTCTGTACTAGGGATTGGCTGTGCATGGCATTGGCGCAGCAGCTCCCTTCCTGCCTGCATGCGCTGACGTCAAGGCATGCTGTTGGGAACGTGCAACGCCTGACCGACTGTTGCCGCCTTTCCTACACTGCAGTGCGCTGGAGCGAGAATAAGTGGTACACAGGCCGTGTGGTCGACTTTGATTCCATGAAGCGGTGCGCAGGACTGTTTGATTGTGGGTAGCGATCCAACTGTTGGCAGCTGGGGTTCAAACAGGCAGCTGGGGTTCAAACAGGCAGCTGGGGTTCTCTGTTGTGCACCTGCCCTGCTGCCTCTCAACACCCACCTGCGTGTGATGCCGACCCATATGCAGGTCCAAGCCATACTCAGTTGAATACGATGATGGGGAGTTCTGGCCAGAGGACCTGCTCCCGGGGGAGTGGCGCCTGCTGGAGGACGCTGAACCTGCTGCGGCAGAGCAGGCGCAGCAGGCACAGCAGGCACAGCAGCCCGAGCAGCCTCAGCAGGTGCAGCAAGCGGGAGGGGAGGCAGCTGAGACTGTGCCACAGCAGGCAGAGCAGGCACAGCAGGTGGCAGGCGGGCGGCGCCGTGGTGCGGCAGCTGCAGGGCAGCAGGCGGGCGGCAAGCGGCAGCGGCAGGCGTCTGCAGATGGTCCGTCTGCTGCAGCCTCAGAACAGGAGGCGCAGGCAGCGGAGGAAGAACCTGCTGAGAAGAAGCAGCGGCGGGGGCGCAAGACAGCCCAGCCTGCAGCAGGGGCAGAGCAGGCCCAGCAGGCAAAGCAAGAGCCGGCGGCTGCGGCGGGCTGTGCAGTGCCCGCACAAGCTGAGCAGCCTGGCAAGGCGCCTCGGCGCGGCCGGCTGGCTGCCAAGGAAGCGGCCCGGCTGCTGGAGCCTGGGCAGGACCCTGCAGCCCTTGAGCAGAGCGGCCGCGGCCGGCGCAAGACAGCAGAGGCGACAAAGGCTGCGGTGCGGGCCTCGCTGCGTGCTGAGCAGGCTGGCGAGGTGGCCATGGACGCGCCCTTGCCTCCAGAGGTGCCTGCCGCAGCGCCGGCCCTTGCATCGGCGGCAGTGGTGGCAGCAGTTCCCGCAGCAGCAGCAGCGGCGGCGCCAGCAGCGGAGGCGGCAGAGGCAGCAGCTGCCACGGCAGCTGCTCCTGCAGCGGCGCTCACCCGCCAGCCCAGCCAGCATCGCCGGCAAGCCAGCGGCTCAGCAAAGCCGCGCTCGGCAGCCGCACCGACTGCTCTGCCGCCCGCAGGAGCTGCGCCACAGCAGGCGGGTGCGGCAGCGGCGGCAGCAGGGGCAGCGGCAGCAGGGGCGGCTGGGGCGGCTGGAGCAGAGCCGCTGCCACCCTGCTACTGGTACGAGCTGCGGCAGGCGCCTTTCAATGAGAACCTGCCCAGGGATGCTCGCAGGCCGGAGATGCGGGGCAAGTTCGAGGTGAGGCGGGCCCTTTGATGATGTAAGGAGGGAGGACTGGCTGCTTGTTTGAGCGACTTTTGGCAGCATCAAACTTCAAGGGCTGAGCACCAGCCTGGGACGGTCTGCATGCTTTTGTTACCTGAAGCACCGCTGCCTGCCTCCCGTCTGCTGCAGCACGACGGCCTGTCGGTCACCAGCTGCCACGACTGCCAGGAGCCCTGCTACAAATACCCTTGCCAGAGCGGCGGCGCGTGCTCCAAGACGTTCTGCCACAAGTGAGGGGCTGCCTGCTTGCAGCGATGCAGCGTGCTTGTTCAGCAAGAGACCCTGCCTCCCTCTACCTTTGGAGAGAACTTGCACTAGCTGGCTGCTCAGCAGTGCTGCTATCTGCCACGCTGCATCAGTACTGGCATCTCATGTTTGCTGCACTCTTCCTGCAAGCAGGTGCACCGAGCTGTATCGCTACCTGCTGGCTTTTGGTCCCGAGGATCCCGAGCAGTTTGACCTGCGGCGCCGCTTTGTGGCGGGCCACTGCCCCTGCTGCCTGCGCATCTGCCTGCGGTGAGGATGGGGCTGGCGTGCGTGCGCTGAGCTTGCTGTGTCTGCTGGGCATGCTGGGCATGCTGTGTCGGCATCGACAGTCACGAACTCTGTGCCGGCTGTGGCATTGCATGTGTGGGCATGTAGTGGCGCCCGACTGGTTGCAAACCTCCGGATCCGAGCAGGATCGGATCCGAGCAGGATGCTGCATGTCATCTGCCTCTTTCCAATTGCTGTGCACGACCTGCCTCCTGCAGGAGCAAGTGCCGCCAGAAGTCGCTGGAGTCGCTGGGTGGCGAGGCGCCGGTGCCGCATGACAGGTGCGGTGAAGGCATGGCCTTTGCCTCGCGTGCGCCGGCAACAACCTAGTTGGTAGCACAGGCTTGGCATGTAGTTTGTGACCACCGCGCCCCCTCCATATCCTCGCTCAAACTGCAGCGAGTCCCGCCAAATTGTGCTGGCGTACCACCTGGCTCACCGCCTGCTGCCTGCTGTGGAGCACATCATGGCCCTGCACCAGGAGGAGGTGGGTTGCAGCAATGCATGTTTGGTCTGCAAGTTGTGCCTCATGCCAACCTGCGGTGTTATGGACCAGTTCGAACTCAGATGGCAACTGGGGGTGTGGTAGACCGTTTGACCGCAACTCGTCCGATGTGATGCATCAGCCCTTCACTACTGCCAGCCTGTGTGTGCATGCACTCCCTGCAGGCACGGGCGGCACGCACCTCTCTGGAGGCCGCGCAGCGAGCAGAGATTGGCTATGTGGATGGGCGGCGTGCGCCGCACTCAGGTGGGTGCGAAGCCGAACATAGGCCTGTTTGCGTGCATCCGCTAAAGTTATGCTGCGGTGCCGTCCATGCCGTGCAACCGCTGTGCCATCTGCCCCTCGTTCCTGTGCAGAGCGTGCGCTGTGCAACCGCTGCGCCACGTGCCTGGAGAACCTGCATTTTCACTGCACCCGCTGCGACCAGGACATCTGCCCGATCTGCGCACGGTGAGTGAGCACTTGCCAGCTGCTGCTGGCACATTGTACAGCGCCCATGCAGTCGCTGGTGCAGTGCAGCGGCGGATGCAGACGCCCGAAAAGCGTGCCACTGGCAAACAATTTACCACCTTGGTCATGTGCAGCGTGTTGAAACTCTGCGCCTGCCACTTACTCTGCAGGGAGGCGCGACAAGACAGGGAGCAGGCAGCAGGTGAGGCCAGCGCCGGAAGACAGTTTGTGCGTGCAGCTGCGGATCGCGCGCTGGGGACTGTTCTTGCTCATCCTTCAGCCACCCCGTGGCTCTATCCCGCCTGCCCACCCATTTCCCCTCCCTTATCGCCTTGCCGCCCCCCTGCAGTCAAGTGCACAGCCTGCCACACCAACATGCAGCCCATGCGCTTTCTGGACGACCAGCAGCTGGCCCTGCTGCAGCAGGCGCGGCACCGGCTAGATGCAGCCCTCGGCGGCGCCCTTAGCGGCGGCAGCTGCGGCGGCAGCGTGGGCAGTGGCAACGCTGTCGCTGCTGCAGGTGCAGGTGCAAGCCCGCTGCCGCGCCTGCTGTGGAACCTCTGCAAGGGCAGCTGCGGCTGCGAGCATGATCGGGCAGAGTGGATTGAACCAGAGACAGATTGGCTGCAGCGGCTGCGGCAGGCTGCGGCGTTCAGCGCATGCCATGCGCCGCCGCCGCAGCAGCAGCAGCAGGCGCAGCAGGCAGCCCAGCAGCTGGGGCAGCAGCAGCCTTCGCTGGTTCAGCCGCCACAACAGCAGCAGCAGGGGGAAGCTGCAGCCGCAGCTCTGCAGGCATGTGCGACAGCAGGTGGATCCGGAGCAGCGCCATCGCAGGCAGGAGACTTGGCGAAGACGCAGGCACTGCTCGCCCTGATGCAGGCACAAGCGCCAGACGCGGCCACGCGGCAGAGGCAGCAGCAGCTGCTGCAGCCGCTCTTGGTGCTCCAGAGCCGGGCGGAAGGGCGAGCGATGCCTGACTGGGCTGCCAGGCCTGAGCAGTGGACTCCAGCCATGGTGCAGCATGCGCAGCATGCTGTCCAGCCATTGGCAGCCCGAGTGCAGGCTGTTGCAGGGCAGCCGGGCCAGGTGCTGGCGCTGCAGGCACAGCCTCCACTGCTGCAGCAGCCTCCCCTGCAGCTGCTGCAGGCGCCCCAGCTGCTGCCGTATAGCACAGCCAGCGGCGCGGCTAGCCAGGAGGCACCGTGGCCGCGGTTGGTGTCCCGGCCCTCGGTGCAGCAGCCTGGCGACGGCGGTGGGTGGAACGCTGGCCAATTCATCCGGGCGGCGGCAGCTGAGCAGCTGCAGCATCAGGCACAGCAGCAGCACGCGCAGCATGCGGTGGCGAATGGCATGCTGCTGCAGCGGCAGGCGCACGTAAATGGCGTGCGGTCGGCGGAGGGTTCAGCAGATGACGGATCGGAAGCTCGGCCGAAGCGGCAGCGCAAGGTCAGCCAGAAGCTGAGGGATGCAGAGGAGGGAGAGGAGGGAGAGGTGGCGGGGCAGCACCGGCAGCAGGCGCAGCAGGCACAGCAGCAGGCAGTCCCGGCAGCAGGCGGGGCGGCGGCAGGGGCTGCGGCTGGTGGGCAGCTGCCGGCGGCAGCTCAGCTACCAAAGGAGCTGTCATTGCTAGAGAAGGATGCGGTGAGGCGCTTTGCTTTGGAGGTGCAATGGTCTGGGCTCAGTTGCATGACTGCATGATTTGTCCGGTCAGCCATAGCGTTGCATCTGATGTTCCATGGCCAGCTCGTTGGCAGCTGGCATGCGCCATTGGTTATCATCGGCCTCTTTCAGCCCGCTCTCCTGACTGACGTCCCAAGCCAACTGCTCTTGCTAAACTGCAGCGCCAGTGGTGGTGGCATGCGGAGCAGCTGCCGGAGAGCGATGTGCGGCTGGCGTCACGCCGCGACGCGCAGGTGGGGACCGGGCCTGCCAGGACTGCGCTGCAGAATGCGGGGATTGGTGGCAGGTGCTGCATGCACAGTTTGGATGGCACCTGCCTCTGCCTGCACATGATTCCACTGCATGAGGTAGCTATCCAACTGAGGCAGCCCCTCCACCCTGCAACACATAAATTGCAGGACTTCATCTGGACCCCGCACGCCGACCAATTCCGGCCCAGCCACCCGCACTACCAGCGCACGATCCGGTGGGTGCTGCACAGCCTTGTTCAGCAGGCTGGGGCGTATGTTGCCTGCGTGGCTAAATGAACGACCAATGCTGGCTGCTCGCAAGCATGCCGCCGCTTGCAACTGCTTACAACGCGTGCCACTTGCAATACCTGCAACCCGTAGTCCTGTCGCTCTGCGCAGCCTGGACGCATGCGCAGCTCACTTTTTTGCCCGCCGTTTCCTGCCATTTGCCTCCCCTTCTGCAGCATCTTCCAGATGCTGTGGGACCGCGGCGAGCCCATCATTGTGCGCGGGCTGCGCGGCAGCATGGGCTGGACGCCCGAGGCCATGGGCCGCGTGTGTAAGGAGTCCAACAGGTTGGCTGGTCCTTCCGGGAAGCGTTGCGTTTTGTGAATGTGCTGCTTCTTTTGTTTGGTTGGTGTTGCTGCTCGACTTGCCAGGGACTGCCATGCCCACTGTCGGACGGCACTCGGTCTTGGTCATTTCCAACAAAGTTCACGCCCCATCCCCAACCCAAGTCCATCCTTTGTTCCCGCCACTGTCCACCGTGCAGCACCAAGCTGCAGGTCCTTGCCTGCTCCAGCAACTGGACAGTGATGGACCTCACGGTAAGCTGGCCGCTCACTGTCTTGGTGCTATTTGTAGCTTTGAACACCTGGCGGGCTGCCTCAACGAGTGCCATGCACTTGGCGACTGCTTCGGCAACTTCACAGCATGGGGCAGTGTGAAGCCTGATGCTTCCTCGCTGCAGTGCATATCGGCACTGTGGATGTGGGCACCCCAAGTTGAACAGTGTTGTTCTGCACCTCTTCTGTTTGCAGCCCCGCGAGTTCTTCGAGCGCTACAAGCTGTGCAGCGGCAAGACGCAGGACCCCGCCACTGGAGGTGCGCGGTTATTCTGACGTCCAGCTGGCATGCTGCGCTGCACTTCGTGTGCCCCCAGGGCGGTTTGTGTTGCAGATGAACAGCCGTGCTTGACCCTCTGCTGCCCCCATGCCGATGCCGAAGCTGCAGAAATCACCGCCTTTTGTCAAACCGTGCATTCTGCTCCGCAGAGCCGCTGCCAATGCTGAAGCTCAAGGACTTCCCTCCCACCAGCGACTTCAAGCAGGCAAAACAAGTGGCCTTTGCTTTGACGCGTGGGCCTGTGCCTTTGCGAAACAGCAAACGTTGTGCTGCGACTGCTGAAATGGGCTGGCGTTTACATTGCAGTGAGGCAGGTTCCGATGCTCCTCCCTGCTGCAGGTCATGGCTCGGCACCACGACGACTTCCTGCAGCTGCTCAACAGGCGAGGCTGCGCTGCTGGGCAGTGCTGCAAGCTTACCATAGTGGGGAACCTAGCTTGCCACAGGCAGCAGCGCTGGCGTGGCTACTGGAATGCTTCAAGCTGCCCAGCGTTGCATTGTGATCTCACCACCTGCCGCAGGTGCCTGCCCGCGTACACTCACCCCACTGGCGGAGCCCTCAACCTGGCCTGCCACCTACCCTGGTACACGCGCCTGCCCGACCTGGGGCCCAAGGGCTACATCGCATTCGGCAGGTGCCGAGCCGCTTCTTTCTGGCTGCTGGTGGCTTTCAGGCTGATGGCGGTTGCTTGGACCAGGCAGCAGCAGTCGGCCCACTCCAAATGCCGATGGTTTCAGTTGAGCAAGCGCCGAAGCATGCCTGCGCTGTTGCCCTGATTTGGAGGGGCCGATAGTAATCAACACGCCAGAGGTGTGGCGGCGGCACTGCAGAAGAGTCGGCTTGTTGTGGCGTCCCTGCTTCCAGGGAGGTGGAGCACGAGGGGGAGGGCGACAGCGTGACTAAGATGCATGAAGACCTGAGCGGTGGGTGGGAGTTGTCCTTATTTGTAGGAACGGTTGTCAAGGTATGGACCAGTGGGAGGGCAAAGATGCATGAAGACCTGAGCGGTGGGTGGACAGGATGGGCTGGGTGGCTGGGTTAGCTGGCCGGACTTGCGAGCTCAAGATGCCCAAAATCAAGAGGCTGGAAGGGTGACTGAGTGGGCAGTGCCAGGGCTGTGCTCTGAGCATGTGCCGCACTAGGCTTCCAAATGCCAGCAAGCAAACTACATTACAGCTCAGTTTCTCACCACCCTTGCAGACGCCATCAACATCATGCTGCACACGCAGCACCGCCCCGGCGCGGCGCCCGCCCCGCCCCGCTGCGGCTATGATGAAGCAGCAGCCCCTGGCTATGGCGGCGCCGGTGAGCAGTGCCTGAATCATGGGAGTTTGCTGGTTCCTTTGTACGGGTTGAGGTTTAATATAGGGTCCAGTGTGGGACCGCATGGGAATCGTTGGCATGCCAGTCTGCCTTGAGTCACCGAGATGCCCCACCAGCTGACTGACACGCCATAAGTTCCCCTGACATGTGTGTGCAGGCGCGGTGTGGGACCTGGTGCGGCGGGAGGACCGGCCCGCGCTGCGCCGCTTCCTCACTGATGCCGTGGCGGGTGAGGCTGATTTGGGAACTCTGGACATTTAGAGCGTCTTGGTATGGGCACACATTGCGGCTTGCAAATGTGCACTGCGCGAGCAACTTGTGGTCTGAAGTGAAGGGTGGCATAGGCCAGTCAGGGAGCTGGAGGGCTGCCTTCCGTCCCTTTTACCGCACCCCCGCCTGCTTCTCGCCTGCAGGCAAGATTGAGGGCTGCCCGCCATTTGTGCACAAGGGGCGCGTTGTGACGCCGGCGGAGGTACATGACGTGATGCACGACCAGGTAAGGTGGGGTGGGTGGCTCTGAGGATCAGTGATGTGACTAGGTGCCAGCTAGTGCGGCAAGCGGTTTTTTTCCAGCATGAACTGTAGGTTGCGGCGGTAGCTGACTGCTGCCTGCATGTCTTCCCCTCCCTTCTCCCGCAGTGCTTCATGCTGACGGCCAGGCACCGGCAGCTGCTGGCACAAGAGCCATATGGTGTGCACGTGTGGCATGTGGAGCAGTACGAGCACGAGGCGGTGTGGATCCCCGGCGGCTGCGCGCACCAGGTGCAGTTCGTGCGGTGCATTGGGCTAGGATAGCTTTTTGGAGGCTGCGTGGATTGCTGGGTGTGCCGCGTCAAACCTGCGCAATGCGCATTCGTGCTCTAGAATTGCGCGGAGCTGCGCCCCCGGCGACCTGCCAAACGAGCATGTCTGCTGTCCATGACTCTGCCCTTGTCGCAGGTGCGCAACCTGCGCAGCTCCATCAAGGTGGCCCTCGACTTTGTGTCGCCCGACGCCGTTCACGAGTGCCTGGAGCTGCGGGGCGAGTTCAGGTGTGTGCTGCTTTGACCCTGTTTCTAGCGTGTGTTGAGGGGCTCTGATGGTCGCAGGGTGTACCAGCTGCTGCATGGTGAAATGGAGTTCCAGGTATGCTGTGCAGCCATGCCAGCCAGCCTCAATCTGCGGTGTCCCACCTGCCCACCCACCCACCCGCCTTGCAGGCAGGGCGCCAAGAAGGAGCTGCAGCTGTTGCAAGCGGACCACCCGGGGCAGCAGGAGGAGGATGTGGGCAGCCGCCACTTTGCCGACAAGCTGCAGGCAAGTTGTGGGAACTTTGTGCAGCGTTGCCAATTGCAGCGTGGTTGCAAGCAAGTCGGCGGTGCACGGTTTCCACCCTCGATCATGATTTTAAGAGCTGCCCCCTGACATCCATCCACCTGTCCCCACCCTGCTGCCCACAGATCGGCAACATGGTGCTGCACGGCTTCCTGCACTCCCTGTCGGTGCTGGAGGCGGTGGCAGCCGGCCGCTTCGAAGCTGTCCCGCGCTTCCCGCCGCCGCTGGAGCAGCCCTGGAGCGAGCCGGATGAAGATGAAGCAGCAGCAGCAAGCAAGCCGCGGCAGCAGCGGCAGCGGCGGGGCGGCCAGGAGGAGGAGGAGGAGGAGGGAGGGTGGG
>VFQQ010003401.1_pt1 | contig 15526 bp, 28 predicted proteins | sample 3512341 | NCBI WGS metagenome assembly VFQQ01 (sample SAMN10412373, study PRJNA504923) | tailings metagenome | isolation source: Relicate 2 Philex TSF1 revegetated site | place: Philippines: Tuba, Benguet | collected 2017-08-29 | reverse complement strand
GACAGAATGCACCGCTGGCCAGCAGCATGCTATCTGTGGTGCACGAGTGAGGCACACATCGCGCCCACAGAGATACAGGTATGCTGCGCCCAGCTGGCCTGCGATCACAACTTCTTGGGCGCCAGTTCCCCCGTCAGCTCCAGCTCCAGTGCCTTGAGGCGCAACGAGTGGAGTTGCAGCCGGGGCTCTGGACCCAACACTCGTTGGAGGTAAACCAGGTCATTCGCCACAGACTGCAGCTTGGACTTCCACGAGCTCATGAAGGAGTGGCTCACGGCGGACCGCATCGCCGCCTCTCGCTGTGCCTCCAGCTGCCGCCGGTCTGCCGCGCCACGCTCTTCTGCGTCACGCGCTGCCTCCAGGCGCCTCCGCTCTGCTGCGACACGCTCTGCCGCAGCTCGCTCTGCCTCCAGCTGCCGCTGCTCCGCTGCTGCACACTGAGCCGCTGCCTGCGCTGCCTCCAGGCGCCGCCGGTCTGCTGCCTCCAGCCCCTCATCAATGGCTGCCGCCAGGCCGGTCAGGTTGTAGAATTCTGCTTCGGCCTGCAGCTCCTTGCAGTCCTCATCGCTGGCCGGAAGGACCGCTGCTCCATCCCGCAGGAAGTTCAGCACCCGGCCAAAGTGCTTGCCCTCCCTGCAGCAAGGGGAGCACAGTGAATGTATGGGTCGCTGCACCGAGTGCATGTTCAAGGCAGCCTGCTCGGCTGGCAGCCGACATGTCAAGCAGCGCTAGGTTGATCTGCCACTCTGCCGTCAAGGCAGATACTGCGATTAAGCACCGAGGCTGCCCTGCCCTGAAGCAAAACACAGCTCCAGCGGACGTGCGCCCAACCCTGCCGCCGCCGCCGCTGCCGCCACCGCCGCTCACCGGTCATGAAGAAGCGGCCCTCCGCATCCTTCAGCAGGGTGGGCTGCGCCTCTCCCGAGAACATGGCGGCCAGCGTGCCCGGCTGGGCGCACAGCGTGGTGCGAGTGGTGGTGAAGGCGCTGCCGCCCACGCTCAGGTGCACCAGCTCGGCGGGCTGGGAGGCCGCCATGGTGCCTGTAGCTGAAGCACACCGTTGAAGCAGTCTGCAGGCAGTGGGCAAGCAGCCCAGCAGCAGAACCGGCGGCAGGCGGCGCTGACCGTGCAGCGGCGGCGATTGTTTGCACGATGGCAACTCACTTGCATAAGTCGTTGAATAAAGACAACATGCAGGGCCCTGGCTGCAGCCGTGCTGGGCTGGAGCTGCAACCTGAGCAGCGGGGTCGGGGTGCCTCGTCGGCTTCTGCCGCCGGCGCAGCGGCGGCGCATGGGCGACCTGCTCGAGGCAACCTCAAATGGCTCTTGTGTTGTCCCATAACATTGCTCGGTCTCTGCTCGTTGCTCTCAACACCCTCAGCATCAAACGAGGGTGCGAAGAGCGTCCTTCAGCAGCGCGCTCCCAGTTGCCGCACTATGAAGGCACCAGGCGCACCCTTCTCGTTCGAGGTCATCAGCAGCAGCGTGATCAAGCCGCGAGCAGCGGGCGGGAGTAACGGTACCAGCAACAGCAAGAGCGGCGGCGGCTCCGACGCCACGCTCCTCTCTGCGTTCGACGCTACCATAGGTCAGCTGCTGTTAACGACGCCAGCTGCCGAGCTGGCGCAGTGCTGGTTGTGAAGAGCAGGCTTCATTGGCGCAGAGCAAGCCAAGAGCAAGCCGCTGCAGTTGCCGATCACGCTTTCACCTGCTGCCGCTGCCCTGCCACCGCTCCCAACACCTGCTGCTGCTGTGCCTGCGCTCCTCCCCTGTGCAGTGGCTACACGCATCGGCCGCGCCATCGGCTTCCCCACACAAGTCGACCCCAAGGCGCTGGCGGCCGCCCTGCAGCAGACTGTGACCGACCTGCCCTTCCTGGCCGGCCGCTTTGGCGGTCTGAAGAAGCTTCGGCTGGACAGCTTGTCCATCAAACACACTGGAGAGGGCGTGCCTTTGACAGTCGTTCGAGCGGAGGGCGCCACGCTGGCGGCGCTGGCGCCGGAGCACTGGCCGCGCAGCGGCGTGACCATTGCGCAGCCGGCTTGGCCGTGGTATCTGGAGCGCCTGGATGTGGGCAAGAAGTGAGTGGCGGCAGGGGTGGAGAGCAGACAGAGGGGAGGTGGGAGGCATTTTGGGTGGTGGGCAGCAGCTGGAACTGCAAGGCATGCGCATTGAAGAGCGCATTGCAGTGACTGGTGCATCCGCCACTGCCACCCTGCACTTCCCCTCCCACTCACTCAACGCACCGCTCCCTTGCTCCCACAACCACTCTCATCCTCCCCACTCAGGCTGCTGTCCGGCCAGGAGCCTCTCATGCGTGTGCGCCTCACCCAGCTGGACGATGGCTCAATCCTGGGCTTCACCTTCTGCCACTCGCTCTTCGACGGCACCCGCTGGCCTGCCTTTGCCACTCACCTGGCCGCCCGATACGTGGCGGCGTCCGGCGGGCCGCAGCCGGGGAAGGAGGAGCTGCTGAGGCCCTGCGACCGCCGCCAGCTGTCGATGGAGCAGCTGAGCAAGCAGCTGCTGGGGTGAGGAATCAGTGGGTGGGCGCTCTGCCGGATGCATTTTGCGGGCTGTGGCATGGTAGCAGCTGACCGCAAGCTTGCAAGCAGGCGCGCTTGGTCAGGCAGGGCACATTGCTGAGCCAGCAGTGTGCTGCTTTGGTTTGCTTTATGCTGCCTGCCATTCTTCCACCCGCAGGGAGGGCGCGGGCACCTGGGTGGCGCCTGAGGTGCACGTGCGAGGCTCGCTGCTGGGCTACTGGCGCCTCTGTGGGTGGCAAGCTGCTTGGTTCTGGGGTACCCTGGCCGGCAGGCTGGTGAAGAGCCTGGCTGCACCGCTGATAACACACGCTGTGCAGGCATTGCCTGTCCCCATCTGCTCCGCCCTGCACCCCGCTTCACCCACCCACCCCACCCTCCCGCCCCGCCCGCAGTCAAGCTGCTGCTGGCCAACAGCTGGCAGCAGATGGACCTGATGCTGCTGCACATCCCCGAGAAGCAGGTGGCAGCTCTCAAGGAGCTGGCTGCTGGTGAGCTCGGTCGATGGGCAGGGAAGGGCGAGGTGCAAGGATGCACGTTTGCCAAGGGCTAAGTTAGCTAGCCACCGGTGTGCTCCTGCTGGGCGTTTGCTGCCATTCCCGGGCCCGCCGCCTGCTGCTGACGGCAAACGTCTGCTCAGCTGCTTGTTAGAACACATTCCTGAACCCACAACGTCATCCCACCTCCCTGCTGTTACAGATGGCACCGACCTCCCAGTCACCAGCGGCGACGCGGTGCAGGCGGCAGCCGCCCTGCTGATGCATGCCGCCCGCGGCCGCCCCCTGCTGCCGGTGGCCCCCAAAGCCATGGCCGTCCTGGTGCAATGCCTGCTCCAGAGGCCTACTTGGGCAACGGCGCGCGCTTCCTGCCCGTGTCCCTGCCAGCTGGCACAGCCCAGCCTGCTGCGCACGACGCGCCCGCTGCGCTGCGCGCGCTGGCCGGCGCGATCCGCAGCGCAACCGCTGCCTTCCGTACCAACCCAGAGGAGCCTCTGGCGGCCATGGCGGACACTGAGGCGCTGGCGGCAGCCCCAGCGCCCCGCATGCTGGCCTTCTTGGCCGCTGAGCGGCTGCCCCGGCTGACCTGCAGCGTCAACTACGTGCCCGCCCAACCCAAAGTGGGAGCCGAGTGCTTCTGCATTTTAATATGTTGTATGGTTGTGCCGCCGATCGGCAGTTGTCATGCACAAGCAGCCTGCAGTTATCTGAATGCGGTACGACTTGCAGGTAACTAGCATCGCCCTGTGCCCTGCAGATGGATCTGGGCATGGGCACCCTTGCGGTCGCCGATCGCGAGCTGACGCACCCGCTGGCCCGAGGCATGGTTGTGATTCGGGGAGCCGAGCAGGTGCGGGGCGGCGGGGCTGGCACAACAAACAGGGTGGCAGGGTGAGGCTTGCTGCCTTGCACCTGAATGTCACCCACCTCCACACCAGTCCTGGCATTGATTCGGGCTTTCGCCCTTTGGGCGCTCCCCGCCCACCCACACCCACCTGCCTGCCCACCTGCACTCTCTTCTGCCCACTCGCTCCTGCCCTGCAGCCCTACAGCGACGGCCTGCTGGTGCAGCTGTGCCTGAGCCCCCAGGCCGCCCAGGGGCTGAGGAAGCACCCGCTGCTGGAGGCGCTGCTGCCGCTGGCGCGCTGGGTGGGCGGCGACTCATGAACGGGCTCAGCAGGCTGAGCAGGCCCCAGCAACCAGAGCATGCATGCTGATCATGCTGCCTCACTTATCAGCAGGCGACTGGAGTAATGCTGCCGGCGCTGTCCGTAGCACAGCTGCAATGTTGGAAGGGATCTTAATCCGGCATCATCAATTTGACTGAGCCAGGCTGCAGCATGCAGCCACCAGCGATATTTAATCCATGCAACTATTCCACTGCTTGCACTGTACCACCGCATCTGTGCACTGCCTCCATCCTTGTCCCAACTCCCGACCGATTCTTCCTATAGGTTGATCACATGCGCTACGTATGTAAATGCAAGGGGAATGCGAGTGAAGACAGGGAAGGGGACAGGTTTGTAGTAAAACTGAATCACACGGATATGCGTGCAAGTATGGCACAAGCAACAACAGGCATGCAGGGGGCTTGCGGAACATGTGCAGGAGCTGCTTTGCAAACACAAACTGAAAGCAAGCGACATGCTACATACAAACAAAGCGGCTACAGGGGGACACGTGCCTATGCACGGCCCTGCGCCGGTGCCGCGGGCCGGCGGAAAATTGGGCAAGAGATGCGGAGGGCAGGCGGGGGGATATTGCAGCGGGGGACATCACAGGGGCGCTAGGGGAAAACTGCGCGGCAGCAGAGCCCGAAACGCAGGAGGGGGCTGCGTGCGGAGGCAAACAGAGTAGTATGAAACGGGGCAGAGAACTGGGGAGTGAACTTGACAAGGATAGTATGCACTGTATTAGGTGTCACTTAGTAGGTGCATGGCGCCAGCGGGGGCGATGCATGGGTACAATACAGACATGCGAGCAAGCGGCAAAGTGTGTAGCAAGCGGCGAGGAAGTATGCTAGGGGAGGGAGCAAGCGGCCAAGTGTGCGGGTGCAACCGGCTAAGCGGTGCTCAGGGGGTGCATACAGAGGCAGCAAGCTTGCCTAAACAAGCTCGCCAAGCTAGCGAGTTGGGGTTGGGCAGTGCACGCGGCATGGTAGCCCGCCACAGCAGCTAATCAGGCAGCGGGGTGCCGCAGGCCGGGGCGCATCTCCAGCGCCCACGTCACCACCTCGGCCGGGGGCGGCAGCAGCGCGGCGGGGCGGCGCAGGACCAGCAGGGCAGCCTCTCCGCGGGACATTCCCCACTCCTTGCTAATGTGCCGCAGGCGGCGGGCAGCCAGCTTGCAGTCCAGATCGCCCAGGGCCGGGCAGCGGTCCAGCGTGGCGCGCGCCTGCGCCTCGCTCATGCACAGCTGCACAGGAAAGAGGGTGGGCCGGGGAGGGTGGCAATCAAGCGCAGCGGTGGGGAGTTGGGCCATGACAGGCTGCGGAGGCAACCGTTTTGCGTGGAGCAGCCAGCAGAGCGATCAAGCCACACTGGACCACCTAAGCGTCGACATATTGCAGCAAGAATACAACCGCAGCCAGCGAAAGGGCACAGCTTGCAGAGACCAGCCGGGATCCAATCTGCCGCCAGCCGCTGCTGCCCCCTGCCACGCCCTTGCTCCCACCTCCTTCTGCAGCCAGCGGCGCATGGCCATCTCTCGCATGCTGTGAGCCATCCAGGGGTACAGCGTGACCTGCGTCTGGTCGCGTGGCACCTTGAGCCAGTCCAGCGGGTTGAAGTTGAAGCTGCCTAGGTCGAACGATGCGGTGGGCGCGACTGCCGCCCGCCGCCTGCGCAGGGTTTGCTGCCGCTGCCGCCGGCGGCCGCCCAGCAGCTCGCTGGCGGCCCCCAGCGCTGCTGCCGAGCCGTCCACTGTTGCCTGGATCGTGCGGGGGGCGCGGGCGAGCCCCAGCGCCATGGCTGATGCGGCGAGCGAGCACAGGGGAAGCGGGCGGTGCCGGGCTGGCGTGACGTTGCAGGGCACGACGGGCAGCGCGCGATGAGATTGTCGGGCGGGCGGAAGGCGCAGGGTCGCTATCGACTTTCGCCCACGTGTCGTCTGCCGGGATCGGCGGCCTGCGCGCCCCACAAACGCCTTCAGAGTGCCTGAAGTTCAATTCGACACCAATTGAGAATTGCCGACAAGTGATTCGGCACGACCCGCCTGCCGCCGGCGCCCTGCCTTGCACGTTCAAACCGCGCTTGCAAATGTGAGGCGAGTTGCAGTTGAGCCCAGCACCGGCGCTGGGAGGGGAGCAGAAGAAGAGACACATGCACACTCAAAGACGGCAGCACAAGAATACAGGGGACTGCTGGGGCGCAATGAAACGGGGGCTGCCGGCTCAGCACGCGCACGTCGAGCCTGCCGCGCCGCCTGCCCCCGCCTTTGCTGCCGTGGACGGCGCCAGATTGATGTCCACAAGGTCCTCCTGCACACAGAATGGTTGCAGCAAAGGATATGGTCACAACACGATGCCAGGCGCTGTCCCTTGGAGGTTCGAAGCGGCTGCTAGAAGGGCGGAACAACCGTCATCAGCAGGAGGGACGGCAGGATCCTCTTGAGCGCATGCTGCTGCAATGCAGGGCCGGCAGCGCCACCTGCCCAGCAGCACCATGCCACAGATCAGCCAGCTGTGAAGAAGGAAACGGCACCAACCAGCCCACCTGTTTGGCTGTGCTGAGCGCCTCCATGCCCAAGCAGCAACTGCTGCTGACTAGTGTTCATGCCCCAAAACAGCCAGCGGTGCCGCATTAAAGCACCGCCATTCCCACCTGCTTGGCTGTGTTGAGCGCCTCCATGCCCGGCAGCGCGGCGGCGATCTTGCGGAACAGCGCCTTGATGTTGAAGCTGCGGCAGGTGCAAAGGTTAGGGTACGAGTGGGCAAGTGACACAGAGCACCGGAGCTGCCTCGCATCAATTGCCGCGGAGCATCTTCATTAGTGACGCTGCAGGAGATGCCAAATGCACACCAGCACGCAAAACCTGGGAGGCCACGCACCCCGCCTTGGCGCTCGTCTCGATGAACATGACGTTCAGCTCGCGCGCTTTGGCGTCGCCCTCCTCTATCGACACCTGCAATGAGGCAGTGCGTGTGCAAGAGGCATGAGTGACTGTCGGGGCAGATGTGCAGTAGGGTTGGGTCACCCTTGCAAACTTGGCAGCGCCCTCCTCTATCGACACATGGGAGGAGGCAGATTATGCGGATGATGGCTCATGCAACAGCCGCAGCAGTGGCCTCCAATGAGCAGTCCACGAAGTGAGCAAATACTGTCCCGCTTCGGGTGCCGCACTGGGTGCCACACAGGCACCTGCTGCCTTACAACCAGCTGACCATGCACAAATTTAGAGCGCCTCGCACCTGCCGCTTGTCCACCAGGTCGGTCTTGTTGCCCACCATCACAATGATGACGTCGCTGCCGCGCTCCGCCCGCACCTCCTCCACCCACCGCTGGATGGACAGGAACGACTGCCGGTCTGCGAGTAGACACAACAGGTGCAGGCAAGAGATCAGTTGATGAGCCTGATTTCCAGCAGCCATCAGAGCCTAACCATGCCGCTCACTCATCAAACCGCACCACCACTGCCACCACCACCTGCAAGTTGCAAGTCATGAACTGCAGCATCAAGCGCAGCTCACTGGTGACATCATACACCACCACCGCCACCGACGAGTCTCGGATGTAGGATGGGATCAGGCTGCGGAACCGTTCTTGGCCCGCCGTGTCCCTGCAGAGTGGATACACGGTGGGGCCACGTTCTGGCGGGAGCCGCAGCGCTATGCGCAACTCTGCAGCAGTTGCTAGCTGCGCGTGCCTGCCATTGGCGCATGCCGCTAGTGCCCGCCTGCGCACGCGTGCCGCTGCCTTCCCCACGAAAAGCATGGTGGCGAAGCCTGCTGCAGCAAACCAGCCCAGCCAAGACAAGGCGCAGTGCGTCCGGAGGCAACTGACTACAGCCGCAGCAGCCACAGAAGCAACGGCCAGCCATGCCCAGCCATGGCCAGGCTAATCCAGGCTGACCCCAAGCGCACCACAGCTGCAGCCGCACGGTTCGGTCTTCCAGGTACATCGTCTTTGACAGGAAGTCGATGCCAATGGTGGCCTGCAGAACAAAGTTGTGTAATTAGCAGGCTGTTTTGCACATGAACGTGAGACGCACTGGCACATCATCTTGGGCAGGAAGTCGATGCCGATGGTGGCCTGCAGCAAAAGTCGGCAGCATTAGGCTGGCCGTGAGCAGCCCCTCCATGCCATGCCAGCACGGCGAGCTGCTGCGGCAAGCCAGCCCACAGCTAGCTGCCCCAGGACCGCCTCAACTGCAAACCCTGCCGCCCACCTGGTAGGTTGTGTCGAACTTGTCATACATGAACCGCGTGATGATGCTGGTCTTGCCCACAGACTGCAAAGTTGAGGTAAGTGCCAGCACAGGATTGGAACACAGCATCGGCAAAGGCAGAATGGCGGCGAGCGGGTCAGCAGGCCCAGTGCAAGTGGGGGTGCACAGCTGCAAGCCGCAGCAGTCAGCGCAGGCAGTGCAGGCAGCTGCACACACACACCTAGCACGGTGTGTAGCGCATCAGGCGAACACCAGCAGTGCAGCCCCCAGCCCCAGCCGCCCACCTGGTCCCCAAGGAAGACCAGCTTGTATTTGGCCAGCGGCGTCACTGTGCTGGCCGACATGGCTGCTCCACCCTGCGCCACGCCTCCGCTGCCGCGCCGCCGCTGCTCTCTCTACAGCTGGCTGCTGCCGCTTTGTCTCCGGCCGGGTGCTGCCCTGCAATGGCGGCGCAAAGGACAGCAGTCAGCGCAGGCAGAGACAGCAACGGCGGAGCGGCAGCGCCCACCGGCGGCGGCAGCTGGGCGGGCGCGCCCGGCGGCTCTGGTCGCCTGAGTGGCTGCAGATTGGAACAGAATGCAAGCAGAAGGCTGCAACAGCGCCCGGGGCAGCGCGGCAGGCCGCACGCACCTGCAGCTGCCCCGTGCGCCGGCTCTCGCTCCCCTGCGCGCGGCCGCAGCTGGCCCGAGCCTTCAAGTAATCAGATCCGCTTCAGCAGGCCCCGCTCCGCCTCCCTTGTTTGAGCGACCGCGGGTTTGTTGGCTGCGCACGCTGCGCCAGGCGACACGGCTCCCCAGGAGCCGCTGGTGATCAAGCGAGCAACAAGATCAGTCGGCTCGAGGCAGCAGCGTCGCCTGAGAAGGTCCCATGCCGCCGCTGGGCGGTGCACTGCGGTCGGCGGCGGGTGGGCTGCGCTTCGGCTCGTTTCTTCGCTGGCCCAGATGGTCAGCTGGATTGAGATGTATCAACACAACCTCCAGGTGACTGGTGTGACGTGAGCAATGACGTAAGGTCTGCCTTTGCATCTTCAAAGCAGGGGCCTTGCCGTGCAGAGACGGCTTTGCCACACCGAGCAGCGGCAGCGGTTGGCGGGCGAGGAGGGATGACGCTCTGGTAAGCATGGTGGCAAGGATGACGCGCGTGATCCGGCCCCTGTACCAATCCACTTGCACTGGCTTCTAGCTGCGGAGCTTTGCCAATGTGCAGCCCCTCCGCCGCCGCCATGCTCCTGCTGTGAGCGCTGCCGCCCGTCTGCAGTGGGCATCTGCGCTGGATGCGGGTCTCCCACAGATCACGATGCGTTGACACGGTGTGTGCAAGCGCTCGGTCAAGCGCACCAGCCCCCGGAAGCCGCACCGGCACTCGCAAACGCCCCGGCTGTCCACCGGGGAGGGGCTTGAGCGTCAGGCAGTAGCTCCTCAGAAAGGCAGGGTGCGGCCTGCAGCGAGCGGGCAAAGCGGGGCGCCGCCTGGGAGCAGGGCACGCCGCTAGGGCTCTGCCGCCCTTGCCGCCGGCCGCTCGTGCTGCCAATCGTTCGGCCAGTCGGCCATCACAGCAGCCATGGATGCGGCTTACCTCTGCTTCTTGCTGTTGGGAACCGGGGCACTGCTGCCCTGGAATGCCCTCATCACTGCGGCCGACTGTGAGTGGGGGCCGGCGCGTTTGAACAGTGCGCATGCACCTGTTGATTGCACTTGCAAGCTGTTGCCATGCCGGTGTGGCGTGCCTCTGTTTTCAATGCCCTGCCCTCCCTTCCTGCACTGCAACTTGAACTGCAGACTGGGAGTCTGTGTTTCCGGTGAGCACAGTCGGCAGGCACACTCGGGCCGGCAGTTGCAGCAGCTGTCCGCTAGGAGTTGCTATCCCGCCAGCGTTAATATGAGGTGCAAGGAGATGGATTTGGCATGCCCATGTGTGCCACCGCGCACTCTCACCCACCCCAGCGCCTTGCCAACAACCCTCCCCCGTAGGGCCGGCACACCGACCGGCTGCTGACCGTCTGCTACCTGCCAGTCAATCTGGCCACGGTGACCACCATGGTGTGCCTGCACGGAGCGGTGCGGCCGCGGCTGCGCATCCAAGCAGGGCTAGGGGGCTTCACCCTGGCGCTAGCGGCCGTCACCCTGGTGCGACCTGCTGTTGTCCTTATGGAATGGTTGCGTGCGTGTGGCGGCTCAGGATTGTTGGCTTGAAACACTTTCGGGCGTTGCACGCCGTGGCGCGGGCAGGGCCTGTGATGGTGTCAGCTAGCTTCGCAAGCCCCAAAGCAGCGCAATCAATCACCTATCCCACTGTAATGATTGCTCGGCAACCTTTTGGAGCGTTCCAGTGAATGATGGCTGATTGATGATGAGCACCAATGCCATATCGTGCCCCTGCAGATGGATCGCAGCTCTGGCGCAGCCGCCGCTCTGGCCGCCTTGCTGGCACTGGTGGTGGCCTGCGGAGCCTTTGATGGCCTGACCAGTGGCGCTCTGTACGGGGAAGCTGCTGTGCTGGCTCCCAGCTACACGCAGGCGCTCGCCACCGGCAACTCACTGTCAGGTGAGTTTCTTTCGGGCGGTCTGGTTTGCTTCCCTTCAGGTTGTTGTCATCATGTCAGGTGAGGCCTGCTGCCGCCGGTTATGCGCATTGATGCGCTACTGCGATGTAAGCGTCTAGCGTTGCAAAAAGTAGCAAGCTGTGACGCTGAGAGGCAGGCTGCGGTGCATGCCATCTGCACAGGATAGCTGAAGCTGGCAGATCTGCGGCCTTCTTTGCCACCAGCCGGCTTTAACCTGCCATCCAGTGCCCTTCTCGCCTGCTTTGCAGGCATTGCTGTGTCTCTGCTGCGCCTGGGCACCAAGGCCACCCTCCCAGACAGCCCTGAAGGCCTGCGCCGCTCAGCCAACCTGTATTTCTGCATTTCAGCGCTGGCCTGCCTGGGCTGCGCGCTGCTCTACAGCCTCGTGCCGCGGCTGGCCAGCGTGCAGCGCAAGCGAGAGGCGGCCCTTGCGGCGGCGATGCTCAGCTACGGCCCGTTGCCTGAGGCGCCGCCGGCAGTGGACGGTGAGGGAGAGGAAGGTAACACAGCAGTGCTGAAGGAAATGGGCTTTCGGACAACACCAGGGAGTTCAGCCCAGCAGCAGGTGGGGCTGGATTTGGAGCATTTAGCAGAGGAGCGCAGCAGCCCTGCACCCCAGCAGCAACAGTGGCGGCAGGCAGGAGAGGCGGCTCCCTTGCTGGGCGACATGCAGCACAGCATGCACAGCAGTGCCAGCAGCCCCAGCAGCATGGTGCTGCTGCGGCACATGTGGCGCCTGACGTTGGCCAACGGCCTTGTGTTCGTGTGAGTGATTGGCTTGCATCAAGTTATCTTGCAGGGCAGGTTGCAGGCCTTGCATTGCCGCCGGGCCACCCTACCAGTGCTTGCTGTCAGAATGGCTTGCAGCCCAGCTGGCATTCCCGCAACTCGCTCCTGTGCAGAGTGACGCTGTCCATCTTCCCCGGAGTGCTGGCCGAGGACCTGCACAGCCCGCAGCTGGGAAGCTGGTATCCCATCCTCCTGCTGGCGGCCTACAATTGTGCTGATGCCGCCGGCAAGGCGGCAGCGGGCTGGCGCTCACTGCGGCTCAGGTGGTTTTTATTTAGGGGAGCTAGGTGCTCTGAAGGTAGCTGTGGTTCAGGCTGAGTGGCCCAACTTGTACGGCACTATTCCTCACAAGGCAGCCAACCTCGGTCCCTGTTGTGCAAAGCACATGTCGTGACAGGAGGCAGCTGACCCCTGCCCCTGTCTCTGTCCTGCAGGGACGAGCGAGCCATCCTTGCAGCGGCGGCAGCACGAGCGCTCTTCGTGCCAGCCTTCCGCCTGGCCGCTGTTTCCCAGGCGGGCGTGCCAGCCGTGCTGCTGTTGACCGCGGCGCTGGGCAGCAGCAACGGCTTTGTGTGTGCCTGCGCCATGATAAGAGCACCCGCAACAGTGCCACCAGCTGCAGCAGGGCTGGCGGGCAACTTGATGGTGCTGTCGCTCGTCCTGGGGCTCTGCCTGGGCGCAGGCGCAAGTTTCCTTTGGCTGCTCCTGCCGGCATAGCTGCTCTGTACACTGCGCAGACTATGCAGGCTGCTGTAATCTGTACGAACAACATCCATTTTTACGCCCGACAGCAAGCGAATGCACCAGCGCCGACTGAATGGATGCGGGTACACTGTGTGTGGGCAGCGGCAGCCCAGCAATCGGAATGATTTTCAGGCCGGTGGGGTGTGCTGTGCTGCGCGCCGCCGCCGCCGCCGCTGAAGGCGAGCAGGCACGGGGCACGCTGCTCTGCACAAGGTTGCTTCTGCGCCTCAGCAACATCCTGCCGTAAATTCAAGCCGCAAGCCAGGCGCACACGAGCGAGGCCACCGCCCACCGCCCCTCACACTCTGCGAGCAGCGTTCCTGGCCGGCCCACAGCAAGCCATGCTTCACGCCTGTGCAGCAGCACGGCCCTGGGCGCCCAGCAGCGGCCGCCGGGTGGGCGGCGGCCGCCGGCCCCGTGTCGCTGCTCGGGTGCACGGCTTGCGAGCCTCCCCTTGCATGCCGGTTGTGGCAGCCCTGGATCTGGACCAGGGAGTGGCGGCTGAGCCACTGGTGCCCCAGCCAGCATTGCTGCAGTTTGCCTCCGCTCTGAGCGAGGCGGCGATCGCCAGCTTTGCAGCACCCGCCATCGCCGCTGGGCTGGAGTGGGTGCCATACGGCCAAGGGCGCTGGCGCTGCCCTCCCACGCCTGATACCAAGCAGCTGACCTTTGGCGACGCCCTGGGGATTGACCACGGCTGGCTTAACGTTCAGGTGAGCTTGGCTAACTCAGCCTTGATCGTCGAATCCGGTGATCTCCCGCTGCTGACATTGCAGGCGGATGGTCACCTTTTACAGCCAGAATGCTGTGTGCTCTGAGAAAGGCACGACCCCACGTTTACCATGCAGTGGGATGAACCGCTGCCTGTGCTGCCGGCGGGCAGCGTGCAAGTGACGCGGGTGTTTGAGAGCTCAAGCAAGCCAGTGAGAGTTGCTCCGCCAGGCTCTAAGCTGGTCCGGATAGCACAGCGGGTGGCTCAGGCAGTCACTGAGGAGGCGGCAGCTACTGGCTTTGGTCAGCACGTGCTCAGCCAGGGCTGGCACCTGTTTGTGATCAGCACAGACGAGTGTGAGACTGATCATCTCGTGTCGGAGCAGTACTACAATGCCATCATCATCAACCGGCGGCTGATGCTGACGTTCAAGCGGCACAGCGGCCATACTGAGGAGGCGGTTATGCAAGAGCTGGCCCTGCACATGTCGCACCACCTGGCGCAGCATATGGTGAGAGACAGACGGTTTGCATGTGCTGAGAGACAGTGGCAGAATTGTCAGGCTGCGGGTGTGGCTAGCATTGCTGGTGCATGCGTTCATGCAATGCGCATGTTGCTCGTTGGTGCGCCGATGCAGGATTGACCGCAATCTGCCACCCCGCGCTCACCCTTCCTGGTGCAGGTCGAACCCTTGCTGTGGAGCGGCTTGCTTTACCCCTGCCCTGCCGCTGCCCGCATCTGGTTGGCTAAAGCAGCCGGCGAAGATGTGGGCATGCACCTGGCTGCCGCCCACCTGGCGCAAGAAATGCTGTGGTGCGCCGACGGGTCAGGCGCCAGCTGTTCAGTGTTTAGTGGTGTGCAGAGCGCGATGTGTGGCATTTGCCCATTGCAGCTGGACGCAATAGCCCTGCATTCCACTGACTGCTGATCAGCTGTGTGTGTGTGACACACATGCGCTGCCACCTGCAGGCGCACGGAAATGGAGGCTATTGCGATTGCCGCCCGTGTGCTGCTGCGGGCCGGCGTTCCACCTGAGCTGGTGACAGCCGGCTACCAGGCCAAGCAGCGGCAGCTGGTGGCAACGGCTGCAAAGGAGGCGCAGTGGCAGCCGTTGGACCACAAGGAAAAGCTGTGGAAGGCTGCAGCAGGGAGTGGGGATGCCGATGCGGCCGACCACCTTATGACTGCAGAAGAGGTGGAGGGTGTGATTGATCATCTGGACATGATGGAGGGTTTTGGCGAGTTGCTGAGCCCTGAGCTATATTTGCATCTCTTCCAGCTCCCCTGTATGCCTGGCCTGAACGGTGTCCGGAAGAGTGGCGCAAAGAACTGGCCACCTGCCTGACCGACACGCTGCCGCCGCTCAGTGCGCGCATTGCACAGATGCGTGAGGCGGCGGCGCGTGGGCTGTAGCACCTTGGCTGCAGCACAGCTGGCCTGCCCTTACGTGCACTAGCACTCCCATCCTTGCCTGCTCATGTGAATGCTGCAAACCGTTCACTCGCTTCTCGCCACAATCGGAGATCTGTATCAATTGCACATGGAGTAGGGCCAGCAGATTGAGAAGCAGCGGACGGCAACACTGGGCAACAATGTGAGCAGTGCTGGGCAAGGGTTGGGTCCTAAACCACTCAAATACTCCGGAAAAAACTTCCAAACATGGCGCCGCTCTGCACGAGTTAGGCCGTCTGCCGGGCAGCTGCCTGCGCAAGCTGCGGGTGGGTGGCCCGCAGCTGCGCCTCCGCCGCCGGCAGGTCTGCACCCAGGGCACACAGGCGGGCCAGCAGCGCGGCGTGCAGCTGGGCGGTTATGCTCTCTTCCTTTGCCAGCTGTGGCCGCATCTGCTGCTTCAGCCGGGCAGCATGCAGCTCTGCATCCTCTAGCTGCTGGATAAAGCGCCGGGCCTCAGCTGGGTCTTCTTCAGGTGCATTGTCTTCTCCATCCGCAATCGCCCGCCGCCTCATTTCCTCTTGTAGCGCCTCGGCCTCCTGCTGCGCCGCCCGCAGCGGCGCCAGCACCTCTGCAATAGCATCAAGCTCCTGCTGCGCCTGTGCCACCGCCGCCTCTGCTGCCCGTAATGCTGCTGCCCGCCCCTGCTCCAGCTCCTGCTGCGCCTGGCGGCGAGCCTCGATTGTTGCTGCTGCTTCAGCTGCCGCGGCCGCCAGCTCCGCCATTGCAAAGAACTCGGCCTCCACTTGCAGCTGGCGCAGCTCCAGCAGCCCCTGGGGCAGCGGCGGAATGTGCCCATCCCTCAGATATGCCAGGACGAAGGGGAAGTGGGCGGGGTCGCTGC
>VFQQ010003399.1_pt1 | contig 15535 bp, 19 predicted proteins | sample 3512341 | NCBI WGS metagenome assembly VFQQ01 (sample SAMN10412373, study PRJNA504923) | tailings metagenome | isolation source: Relicate 2 Philex TSF1 revegetated site | place: Philippines: Tuba, Benguet | collected 2017-08-29 | reverse complement strand
TTTCGGTCCGCCGCCCGCTCCCCTCCTACTTATGCACTGCCTCTGACCTGCACAGTAACCAGTTCCCGACTTACCTGATCACTTGCACAACTGTGCCAGTGTAAACAGACATCCCCAACTTGACTATCAGAGACCGGCCAGCGTGCTACAGTGGCGGCCTGGGGCGGGGCAGGGAGGAATGCCGAGAGGGCGCAAAGTCGGGAGGGCAGGTGCAGGTGCCGTGCATCTGCTGAGCCCGGATACCAAGCTGTGCCCGCCTGTAGGCTGCAGCACACCACACAGGACCGTGCTATCCCATCCCGACTCTACCTCACATGTCACCACAAACTTGCCCCACCTGCGTGTCGTAGAAGAACTGCGGGTACTCGTTCTGCTGGGTGGTGCGCCCGCACGAGCTGCAGTTCACCGCCTCATGCACCTAGGGCGCACAGAGGGCACACGGAAGGGAAACCTCTCAGACACACAGCCATCATGCATCGGGCAGTCTGCTCAGCAATACCAGGCTGCGGTGCATGTAAGAAGGGCCCGCACCTCGGCCGCCCGGCCCTGCCATGCAGCCAAGTCCCACTATGCTTCAAGCCGCTCAGCCCAACCTCATCCTCGCCTGCAGGCCAAACGTCTCAACGATGCCCGAGCGGCGGCCCAGCGCCTTCCAATTGGCCACCTGAATGGCCTCCTCGTAGATGCACAGCAGCACCTCCGCAGCGTCATTCATCTCGCCTGGGGATGTGGGGGAGGGAGGGGCAGAGGGGGTCAGGGGGAGGGGGCAGGGGGGGGGGGGGCAGAGGGGGTGATGCGCAAGAAGGCCTGACGGGCTGCTACTGTGCAGGCTGCCACGTGGCACTCATACTGGTTGGCTAAGTGCAAGGGTGCGCAGGGGTTGCAGCAAATGGCCACCCGCCCTGCCCAGCCCAGCCCCTATTTGCAGGCGTCGTGCCCCAGCCGCAGGCTGACCCTGCCCCAGCCCGCACGCACCCACGAGGAAGTTGTGGCCGGGCAGCGCCGCCAGCGCAGTGCGCAGCGGCGTGGGGTCAACCACCATGGAGCCGGAGCTGGCACGGGAAGCCGTCTCCAGCACGGCAAACTGCACGCAGGTGAGTGGCCAGGCAAAGTTTCTCAGGCATGAGCAATAAGAAGAGCAAGAAAGCGATGCCCATGCGATGTGCTGCATCAAAGTGTGCACGCGGCATCCATCAGCGGCGGACGGCAGCAATGTGCAGGCGCACACTTGTAAGCAAGCATGAGCTGTTGACCATTACCAAGCTGTGACATGTTGCCCAAAGCCAGCACACACCACTGCTCAACCCTGTCAACTGCTTGCCTGCTGGAACAGCTGGTAAACAGCGTCAAGCACAGGGCTGGCGGCACGGAAGTCGGCATCCCAGCCCGCCACCTGCACAGGGATAGAAGCCATGAACAGGTTTCCTGTCAAGTGCGTACTGATGCTTGCACCCAATGCAGCTGCTACCTGTTTCTGCTGCTGCCAACACGCAAGCCTGATGCAATCCTATGGCTGCTGATGAGACGACCATGTTTCAGGACGAGTGCCGGGCCTAGACCCGCCCAAAACAAATGCAGCTGGCGAGCTCACCAGCCGCCGGAACGCGGCGCAGCGCCACAGGCACTGGATGAAGGCGTTGAGGAAGCAGTTGTACTCGCCAGTCTCGTTGCGCGCTCCTGCAGGCACCACCTCGCTGCCCAGCCCAGCTGCACCCGCCACCGCCTGCTCCGGCCGCTGCGTGCCGTGCCTGCCCACCTGCTGCCACGCGCCCGCCTGCTGCTGTGTGGCAATGGCTGTGGCAGTGGCCATGCTGGCCCGAATCGCTGCAGCAAGCTCTGCATCCTCAGCCTGCTCGGCTACCGCAGTCCAGCTGCCCTGCCGCGCCTCCACAGGCGCAGCTGCCGGCAGCGAGCCCGCACCCCACACGGCGGCAGGCACGTGCCAGGGCAGCTGCGGGCGCTCCCGCGGCTGAGCGCCGGGCGGAACGCCAGTGCCTCCTGCCCCCCACCCGGCAGCATTGGGGACCAGCGGACCCAGCCGCTGCAGCTGGCCGGGCAACAGCGACTGCTGCTGCTGCTGCTGCTGCTGCTGCGCCTGCTGCTCCACAATACTGCTAACCACTCCCATACTGGCTAGCAGGCCATCCAAGCTGTCATCCCCAGCTGCTGCAGCTGCTGGCACTGGTACCGCTGCAGCAGGTGGTGCCACAGCGGTCGGGCCGGCCGCACCGGCAGCTTGCGCCGCCACCAGTGCAGCAGGCAGTGGGCACTTCTGCAGAGGGAAGGACGCAGCGAATGCGGGCAGACCCGCCCCTGGTTGGAAGCCCTGCGGCAGCACAGCTGTGCTGGCTGCTGCCTGCTGCAGCAGAACGGAGGGCGGCTCGGCCTGAGACCCTGGGGCCGTCCGCGTGCTGCTGCCACGCCCATCAGCAGACTCAAGCAGCGGGCACACTGTGCTGGCTGGGCTGGCCGCAGCATGCTCGGCCGCTACAGGCGCTGCTGCCACCGCTCGCCGCTCGTCCTCGGCAGCCCGGCTGGCAGCCAGCATGGCTTGATAGCTTTGCTGCCTGCGCTGCTCCTCCTCCTCCTGCCGCCGCTGCTCTGCCTCCCTCTTGGCCTCTTCTGCCACCCGGGCCGCCTCCGCCTTTGCAGCTGCCTCCTCATCGGCAATGCGCTTGGCTTCAGCTGCTGCAGCGGCTGCAGCCTGCGCCGCCTTTTGCTGGGAGGCCTTCCTCTTGCCCTCCTGCTTCTGCTGCTGATTGACCTGCAGGCGGCGGGCAAACGAGAGGGGGGCCCAGCTCAATTGCATGGCCGGGCGTTTAACGATGCAGCACAAGTGGCCAAGCCGGCGCGCCAGCGCCCAGGCTAAGCAACCCAATGAAACAGCTGCCTCAAAACTAAATCTCCAAGCCCTACTGAACACAGCGACTGGCCCCGCGCACCATGCCCCCCACCCTCAGTTAGCTCACCTTGTGCTGCGCCTGCGCCTCCTCCTCTTCCACCAGAGCTTTCCCGAGGGCTTCCCAGTTGTCCTGGCTCTGCTCGGACTCTTCAGCTGAGCTCTGCTGCTGCTGCCCAGCACCAGCTGCCTTGCCCCGCTGGCTCCGCTGGCCCTGCATCTTCTGGCCCTGCTGCTGGCTGCTGCCCCTGCTGCTGCCCCTGCTGCTGCTGGCGCTGGCTTTGCCCAGCTTGGCAGGCGTCGGCGGGCCCAGTTTGGGCGATGCCACAACTGCAGGAGCTGCAGCAGCCGCCACTGCCGCTGCCTGCTGCCCCAATGCCTGAGTTGCAGTGGCGGCCACAGGGGAGCGGCTGGCGCTGGCCTGCTGCGCAGCAGGCGAACGCGGCTCGGCAACCACACGTCGCAGCAGCTTTTCAGCGCCGGTGTTGCATTCCACGCTGATGGCTTAAGGGCTGTAGCCGCCATGGTTCAATGCCTTGGGGTCCGCCCCTTGTTTCAGCAGGGCAGCAACCATCCAGTTGCCGACCCGTGCGTCGGCCAAGCCCGCCGCAACGTGCAGCGGAGTCGCCCCCTTGCTGTCTACAGCATTGACATTGACTGCACCGCAGGCGAGCAGCAGCTGCACGGCCGCCCTGCTGCCTCCGTCCACAGCAATGTGCAGCGGCGTGTGTCCCCACTTGTTCACTGTGTCGGGGCGGGCGCCGGCTGCGCACAGCTGCTCCGCAAGACTGTTCTTGCCTTCCCTCACACACCAGCTGAGCAGCGTGGACCCACTGCTGCCCTCCACTGCAGTGGGGCAGGCCTCCAGGAGCAGGCTGACGGCCCCAATGCTGCCCTGCTCCGCTGCCACCACCAGGGGCGTCTTCCCCTCGGCGTCGGCGCCGTTCAGTTCTGCGTGGCTGTCACGCAGCAGCCGCAGCACATTCAGGCTGTTGTGTGCTGCTGCCACATGCGCAAGTGTCTGCCCGCTGGAGGTGCGGGCATGGAGCAGCTCGGGGAACTGCTGCAGGATGCTGGTGGCGCTCTGCACAAGATCCTGCTGAGCACATGCCCACAGGCGCTGCTCATGTTGTGCACGCCTCTCGGCCATGCTGGCAGTGGCCCTGCGTGTCCAGAGGAGCTAGGGCGTGTGGGACGTGCGGATCGCACGCACACTGGGCTGCACGGCAGCGCCGCCGCCGCCGCCGCGCACCCTGCTTGCCTGCTGTGCCTCCAAGGCGCGGCGTGTTTTAGATTCAGGCCAGGGGCTTGTCTGAGTGGGTGAGGCGGGGGGTTCAAGGCTGCAGTTTGGCTGGGTTTGAGGGCTTGCAGGCCGCCAGGAGCTTGCAGGGGACAATTCCTTGCGCCGTTGGCTCGCTGAAATGTCGCTCACTGCCCCTGGGTGGCGAGAGGCAGGCCAATGCGGCGCAGCAGGCCGCATTTGCTTCGAAGCAAATGCGATTTGAGGGGCGGCGATCGCTGGGCTGCGGGCGTCACGCGCACTTCTGGGTATCGCAGCTGTCGCAAGCCGGCCCTGGGCGTGCGGGGCGCTTGTAGGCCCTCTCGCCGCGGCGCACAGCCGCGCCCTCCGCCCCGCTCGGGCAGCCCAGGCGCCAGTGCATCGGCCAAACAGCCGTCAGCAGCGGCGCGGGTGCCGCCCAGCACCGAGCAGGCGCGGCGCCGAGGCTGGGAGGCCCTCAGACCGCGCAGGCTCGCCCACCCCGTCCTCCGGGCGGCCCTAGCGCACCCCGGCACCCCGTTGGAGGCGCGAGGAGCGATGCAGCAGCAGGCACCAGGTGCGCGCCCGGACCCACAGCCGGCGCCAGCTCCCGACACCAGTCAGCAGGGCGCGGCAACGGTCTGCCACCTCGTGCTGCCTTGGGCAGTCTGTTCTGTTGCTGTAGGTCCTGCTAAGACCTGACAATGCACTGCCTCCCTCCCCACCGTTCACACCGCAGGCGCTGCAGTGCCCGGGCAGCCGGGAGCAGCGGCCGCCGCCACCCCGGCGCAGCAGGCGGCGGCGCTGGCGGCGCTGCTGCCGGGCGCAGCGGGCGCGGGTGCAGCCGGCATGCGGCCGCCGCTGCTGCACTTGCCCAATACGCTTCCAGGCATCTCGCCAGCCCTGCCGGCGGGGATGCTGCCGCTGGCGGCACCCGGGGCAGCCGCCTTTTTTGCGGCCCGCCCGCCCAGCCAGCTGCAGCAGCCCTTCTTCATGCCAATGCCACAGCAGATGGCAGCGGCGGCGGCGGCGGCGGCAGCAGGTGACGCAGCGTCGCGGCGGCCAACCAGCCGGCCTAGCAGCCGGTCTTCATCTGGAGCCGCGGCAGCCAAGAAGTATTGCAACTGCAAGAACAGCCGCTGCCTCAAGCTGTGAGTGCCAAACTCCACTTGTTCAATGGTGGCTGCCGTGGTGGTGCTGCCTCTGGCTGTGCTGATGACTGCACTGCACGGGTTTGGGGCGGTTGTGCTGGCTCTGTTATTGTGGGGCTCCCCTCTGGGCAGCAGGCTGGGCCCTCGCCGCTGTGCCCGCCTGCAGTCTCCGCTGACGTTGCCACTTTGCCCACCGCCCGACAATCATCTTGACCCCGCCCCTGCCTGCCCACCTGTATCGATCCACAGCTACTGCGAGTGCTTCGCGTCGGGCCGCTACTGCGACGGATGCAACTGCTCCAACTGCTACAACAACAGGGATCACGAGGCCACCCGGCAGGTGGGCACAGTTGGTCGCACTACTGTGCGCATTGCACAGTTGGGGCACCAGCTTGGCACCAGTTTGGCTGGCTCCGGCAGTTTGGCTTTCGTTGTGGCACGGCGGGCGGGCTGGGCTGTAGGCTGGGTGGCAGCTGTGGCAGCTGTGCAAGGTTTAGGCTGCCGGCAGTCGAGACAACAAGATGTGGTGATGCTCTCTCCTGGGAGTGCAGGCAGCAGTCGAGGCGATTCTGGAGCGCAACCCAAATGCTTTTCGGCCCAAGATCGCTGGCGGGGTGAGTGAGCCATGTGGTGCTTGCTGCCGAGCCGCCTTGTTGCCCCGCTGGCACTGTGCATGCTGTGGGTGCTCTGTGTTCTGTTGCTTCAGTCACAATGCCGCTGTGCAGCACGCCTTGAAATGCTGCGTGTGGCCTGCAGACAGACGTGGGACATTGGCATGCTTGTGTGCCTGCTGCCCTGGCCAGCCGCGGCTGCCTGGCCGAGCCGTACTCTCACTTGCACAATCCACCGCTGCTTTGCCGCCTGCTCCTCCGCAGTCGGACAGCCGGCACGCGGGCGGGGCGCGGCACAACAAGGGCTGCAACTGCAAGAAGAGCGGCTGCCTCAAAAAGTACTGCGAGTGCTTCCAGGCCGGTGAGCAGCCTGCATGTATCGCCCGCCCCTCCTGTCGCGTGTGTCTGGCAGAGTATTGCAGCGCGTGCGAACCTTGTTTCTGCAGAATGCTGCTGGGGCAGGGTCCACTACGGTTCAACTTGCGCTCCTAGGCTCCCAGCTGCCACCTGCTCCCAACCGCATCGGTCGCCAGGCATCGTGTGGAGCGGCAACTGTCAGCGCCTGGACTGCAAATCCCCTCCACCCACTTCATTCGGCATGCCCGGTGTCCCCGCAGGCATCGTGTGCAGCGACAACTGCAAGTGCTTGGACTGCAAGAACTACGAGGGCAGCGAGGCGCGAGAGGCGCTCATCTCGCCGCAGGTGCGCATGGCTGCCTCTTTGTGTTTGTTCAGGGTTTGTTTGGAGCGGTGCTTCATCTCGCCGCAAGTGCGCATGGCTGCCCCATGTATGTGTGTTTGGTTTCATTTACGGCGATGCTCAGCTCGCCGCAGGTGCGCACCCACGCTCCTGTGTCTCTTGTGTGTGTAGGTGGGTGGGTGTCGCCTGTGCCTGCGTGTTTTGCGATCCATTCGAGAGGCACTCATCTCGCTACAGGGGCGCACTCCTGCCGCTTTGTGTGTGTTCTACGGGTCTCTCGTGCAGTTATGGACCTTGTACATTTTTTGCCTGCACCCTCCTCCTGTGGTTGTCAATGTCTGGGCAGGCACGTTCCAGCATTCCACGGTGCCTCTTCCCTGTGTGCAATGTCACTCCACCTACTGCAGGCCGAGCGGGGGCAGGGGTCGCCCATGAGCCTGCGGCGCGGCGGCCGGGCCGGCATCTCTCCCACTGCAGCCACCGGCCTGCTGCTGCCGCGGCCAGGTAAGCGAGGGCGGGGGCGGGTGGGCCGGCAGGGAGGTGGGCGGGTAAGGCGAGCATCCAGCGGCTGCTGTGAGCACTATGTGCCACATCCTCGTGGGCAGCTAGCGAGGCCTGCCGGAGCAGGCCACGGTGCTGGCCCTGCCTGCTGCCCTGCACTGCGCGCCGGCGCAAGACCACAGCCAGGCCAATCCCGAAGGTGCAGCTCATTTTTGTGTTTGCATGCTGAATGCACTGTGCCTCCTGTGCCTCCCTGCAGGCTTCCCCTCTCCAGGCTCCGGCCCCGCCCCGCCCCTGCCGGCGCTGGCGGCGCTGCAGGCGGTGGCCGCCGCCGCGCCCAAGCCGCTGGGCCCGGAGCAGAAGCAGCAGGTGGCGCGCGAGGCGATGAAAGAGGTGCGCTGTTTTGGGAGAATAGGGGGGGTCAGCTCTTGTCCGTTGAATAGGAGGGTCTCTGACTATTGGTTGGGCACTATGAGCAGCATGCAGCAGGTGGCGCGCGAGGCGATGAAAGAGGTGCGCATGAATGAGGAGGGCCTTTGGTTGCTCTCCCCATGAGTTTATGAGCTTTTTGGGCCTCCTTTTTGGGGCCTCAACCAATCTAGCCATGCAGCTCGTGATCGTTTCACTCCGCTTGCTGTCTTGCTACCACCTCTGCAGGTCATCAAGCCGCAAGTTGTTGAGAAGCTTGCCATGCTGCTCATGGTTGTGTCACAAGAGGAGCACGACCGGCGGCTGGGGCTCGCTCCGCCCACCGACGGCGAGCAGCAGCAGCAGCAGCAGCAGAGTGAGCAGCAGCAGCAGCATCAAGCACAGCAGCCGGGCGGCCAGCAGCCGGGCGAGCAGCAGCAGCAGCAAGCACAGCAGCCAGGCACAAATGGCTTGCAGGCAGCGTCGGGGGCGGCGGCAGCTGTGAAGCAGGAACCAGGCGAGGCAACCGCAATGGATGTTGATGCACCAGCCGCCGCAGCCGCTTCTGACCAGCAGCGGCAGGGGCTGGCGGCCAAAGGTCCCGGCGGCAGCGGCGGCTCGTCACCGGCAGCAGGCGCAGCAGGCGCGTCACCGGCAGCAGGCGCAGCAGGGGATGCGGCTGCGTGGGAGGCTCAGGAGCGGCTGGTTCTCTCAGAGTTCCGAGACACGCTGCAGGTGGGATTTCCGGTTCACTTGTTAAAAAATCAAATGCAGCTGCTGATCAATCGGGAGGGCGTCTTGGGTGCTCTCAGAGTTGCGAGACACGCTGCTGGTGGGAAATCGCTTGGGTGCACATCAGCTTGCATGGTGCGTGCATGCGTGCATGAGTTTGGAAGAAGCTCGGAGTGGACACGGCTGGCGGCCGTCGCTGTTGTTTGCCTGCACCCATGCCTGACTGGCGCTGACTCCAAGGTGTGCAATGAAACGCAGCACACGGGAATCCACCCTTGGCAGCACACGGGAATCCACCCTTGGCAGCACACGAGAATCCACCCTTGGCAGCACACGGGAATGCACCCTTGGCTGCACACGGGAATGCACCCTTGGCTGCACACGGGAATCCACCCTTTGCTGCACACGGGAATCCACCTTTGCTGAGCACTCTCGCCCATCCGGCGCGCCGCTCCGTGCAGATGATTTCCCGGGTGGTTGGAGAGAAAGTTGAGAAGAAGTGCCAGGCGCTGCTGCTGCCGCCCGCCACGCTGGCCAGCCTGCCGCCGCTGCCGCCCGCAGCAGGCACGCCCGGCGCTGGGCTGCTGGGCATGACTGCACTGCCTGCACTCAAGCCAGGTGAGGGAGGGGAGCAGTTTTGCGAGGTGTGGCAGTGGCCTGCTGCTGGCTGCACAGCACGTGCGACGCAGCACAGCCCGTGTGGCAGCTGGGGCAGTTCATGCAGCCGCTACAGAAGGCTGTGAACAGCCAGCCAACCCGACTGAATGCTGCTGCATCTGCCCACCGCCAACATGCTGACTGGCACCGTCTCCCCTGCACCGCTGTTGCAGGCCCAGCGGCGGGGCAGCCGGGCGGCGGCATGCTCATGTCTGGCACACCCGGGCAGCAGGTGGTGCTACTGCCACCAGCGCTCATGGCTCAGCAGATGGCGGCTGCAGCTGGCGGCATGGGCCTCGCCCTGCAGCAGACGCCGCAGGGGCTGCAGATGGTGCAGCGGACGCTTGACGGCCAGCCTGCAGCGGCGGCCGGGCAGCAGGGCGCCTCCTCGCCTGCCGCTGCACAGTAGGCCACGCCCAAGGCCACGCCAGTGCCCCAGAGGGTTGGCCCCCTGCCGCAGCTGTTGACTGACTCTGGTCCGACCGAAGCCCTGCACATTTGTGCTTTCCTTGCACCGCGCTGTTTGCTCCTTGCTGTGCGCTTCATTGCATCTCGCCGATGCCCTGTCGTGCTCCTCTCCTTGCTCTGTTTCCCACCGCCCCAGTTGCTCGCTTTTCCCTCCTGCCCGACCGGACGGCCGTCCCACACGGCCGCTGACTGACGCCTCTGCTCGTGCACCCACCCACCCCCTCGGCCTGTCTATTTGCTGCCCGATTGTTATAGTTGCTGACTGAACGCAGCCTCCGTCTCTTTACCCCGACCCCAAGTCATTGCTTTGGCCATCCGTCCTGCTCTGCCCCGTCCGTGCATCCGCAACGAGTTGCTATGCTATGCCAAGCCAGAACTGCAACACACAGGCAGCTGATTGCTGTGCATCACAACAGAGCATGGGCTGCTGCACTTACAGTGCATCTGGTGGCAGGAGATCTCTCGACTGTCCATAATGAACTCACATTCTGGGTGCCGGCATGCTTGTCTGTCTGTCTGTGCTTACAGAGGCGACGCCCGTCAACGGGCTGGGGACACATTGGAACAATGAATCCACTAGCTCTGCTGCCCCGAGAGGCGATGCAAACCGACTGGCTGGGAAAGGCATGTGGGGTTGAGTCACAGCGAGGCTGGGGTCGGGCGCAGAGGGCGGGAGGAGAGCGGCGGGCGCCTGGTAACATGCTTGCCGAGCCAGCGGCTCGGGGAGGCGGCGGGGCCGCAAGTGTGGCAGACCTGGGGCAGCCGGCGACCAGGCACCGGCGCCCGTACAAACAGCGCAGCCCGCCCCGGCACAGTAGCTGCAGGAGCGTCCAGACGGGCAGGCTGGGATCGCGGAAGGGACAGGGCAGGTGCAAGGGAGCCGGCACAGGTCGGGGAAGGGGCACTCAGGAGGGGTGTAGCAGCACAGCTAAAAGGTTGGGTGCCTCCGGGCCCTTTGGCTTCCTCTCCCAGTTAGTGTGGCTACTTAGGCTGGCTTAGGCCGGCTGGTATGCTGTAGAGGACTCTCGTCCTGCTACATCCTCCCCCTTCCCTCTGGACAACGCCCTCGTTGTCGGACTGCTCGCCGTACTGCCGCCGCCGCCGAGCCGTACTGCCGCGCTAGCTAGTCGCTGGGAAGGAGCCCCTGGCTGCTCTCGGATGTGCTGGGACACTGCGGGAGACGTGTGGCCACTGCTGCCACAGTTGCTCGACCGCCGAGAGTGAATGAAGCCGCGCGCTGTCGCTCTCTAGCCGCGCTGCCCGGCTGTATGACCGCTATGGTGCCCGGGCTCAGAGGCCACACGGGGCAACGGGTTACACGACCGCAGGTGCCAGTCACACGGAGTGAAAGGCCCGGAGCATGAGACAGGCGATGGTGAAGATAGGGTGCCAGGGTGGCAGCGGCATGGGGACATGCTGTGCTGCCACATCATCCCCCTCCCCCTAGCGTCAACGTCCTCGCTTGACGGGAGAGAGAGAGTGAGCGGAACAGCAGGGGAGAACACAGAGTGGCAGTCAGGCGAACGCATGAACAGGGGTAGACACAACAGGAATGGCCGGTTACCAGAGTGGCACCATAGCACCGCAGTGGTCAAGAACAACAAGCCCAAAGGGGCGGCAACGCAGGATTACGCCGTGAGCCGGGCGGGCGCCGCCAGGCTGGGGCTGCTAAGCGCCGGACTGCTCCAAAGGCCGCTCCTTCAGCTGTCTCACAAACTCCAGATAGTGCTTGCGCCCAAGGTCCATTTGCAGAGCCCAGGAAGGCTCCCAGCTATTTTCAGAGTCAGGGTAGCCAACCCACTTGACCAGATACTGAATCCGGCTCTCTACCTTGCGCGAGTCAAGGAAGGCCTCCACCTCAAAGTACTTTCCCGGTGTGGAGTCGGCACCCTGGAGCCGGCAGGCAACGGCAGGCGTCTCTCGGCCAGGGAACCGGGCCTCGCCAGAGCGGTATGGCTCCAGCATGCTAACGTGAAACACGTCGTGTCTCCGCTGTAGCTCGGGCGGTAGCGCAAGCCGATAGGCCACCGGGGAGATAACCTCAGTCACTTTCAGAGGCTCAGTGAACAGAGGCTCAAGCTTCTTCGACCCGTCCTTTGAGCGGCGGTCGAAGTGCTCGGTGGACAGCAGAACCAGATCGCCCACCTTGAAGGTTTGTTCCTTGCGGGTCTGGTTCGCGTAGCGCTCCTGGCGCTCTTGCGCTTTGCGCAGGCAGGCTGTGGCCTGCTCCAGGGCTGTTTTGGCATTGCGGATCCAATGCACAGCCGCGGGGTTAGTCGCGTCGCGCGCCAGCTCCTGCTGTGGCAGTTCCTGCAGGAAGGCAGCAGGGGTGCGCGGGTGTCGCCCGTACAGCATGTAGAAGGGCGACCTGCCAGTGCTGGCCTGCTTAGCCGTGTTGTAGGCGAATTCTACTGCAGGCAGCATCTCCTCCCAGGCGGAAGGGTTAGAGTGCACGTAGTGGCGCAACATCTCCTCAAGAGTGCGGTGAACGCGCTCTGTTTGGCCGTCCGTCTGGGGATGGTGGGCAGACGACATGTTCAGTTTGGTGCCGATAAGGCGGGTGTAAGTCTGCCAGAACTTGGCGGTGAAGCGAGGGTCCCTATCGGAGATCAGGACTGTGGGCATGCCGTGGAGGCGATGCACCTCTCGAAAGGCAAGTTTGGCCAAGCCCTCTGCTGTGACAGTAGTCTTGCAGGGCACAAACACAGCCACCTTGGTGAGGCGGTCGATGAATGTGGCAATGGCATTGCTGCCGTTGGCGCTGGGAGGCAGGTGGGTGATCAGGTCTAAGCCCATATGCTCCCAGGGATCCTTGGGGATAGGCAAGGAGAAGAGCAGCCCGTGAGGCCGGTGGGCCTTAGGCTTCATTTGCTGGCAGGAGGGGCAAGTGGCAGTGTAGGCAGCCACATCCCTGGCCATACCCGGCCAGAAGAACAGGCGAGACAGGCGATCGAGTGTGTTGTCCCGGCCCAGGTGACCAGCAGTAGGGATGTCGTGGTGCTCAGCAATCAGCTGCTGGCGCAAGGTTCCAGCATCAGGCACATACAGGCGTGCGAGCACTTCAGGGCTCCCCTCAGGGGTGCGGTCTGTGTCGCGAATAAACCACAGGTTGTTGCGATACAGCCATCCATCCTCCCCCTCCTCACGAGCGCGCCGTGCGGCACCTTGCACAAGCTCGTCGGAGCGGTAGGCAGAATGAATCTGCTTGAGGATAGCAGGGTCAACAGAGGCTACTGCCACCGCTGCCAGGCGTACCCGGTAGGCCAGCGGGGGCTCCAAACAGGTAGCCAAAACTGTCTCCTTACGCTCGAAAAGGCCGAAGGCCGTCACCACAGCAGCAGATGCGCTAGCCTGTGGGGTCTCCTCCAGTTGTGCACCAGTGATGCGCCCAGCGGGGGAGCGGATGTACCGGATGGTGGCAAGGGTAGCATGCCGACTCAGGGCGTCTGCCACCACGTTCTTCTCACCCTTGAGGTACACAAATTGCAGGTTGTAATCAGCCAGCAGATCCAGCCAGCGCACTTGACGCTGGTTCAGGTCCGCGGAGCCAGACAGCAGGTACTGCAGGCTGCGGTGATCGGAATAAACCGTCACCTGATTACCCATGAGGTAATGCCGCCACTCCTTGAGGGCAGACACGATAGCGAGCATCTCCTTATCTCGCATATCGTAGTTGGCCTGATGCGCGTCATGTGATCGGCTCAGGTAGGCAATGGGCTGGAGCCCAGGGCCGAAATCCTGCATCACGGCTGCTCCGATAGCGTGGTCGGAGGCATCAGTGTGCAGCACGAAAGGCTTGCTGTAGTCGGGCGCGCGCACAAGCGGCGCGGAACTGAGCGCAACCTTGAGGGCATCAAAAGCTTGCTGTTGAGCCTCCCCCCAAATGAAGGGTTGTTTGTCGCGCAGCAGCAGATTGAGCGGCGTCACAATGTGAGCGAACCGCCGCACCAGGCGCCGGTAGAAGTTGGCCAAACCAAGGAAACCGCGTAACTCCTTGGCGGTGCGGGGCTGAGGCCAGCGGGTAATGGCCTCCACCTTGCTAGGCTCCACCGTAATGCCGTCAGCAGACACCACGTGGCCGAGGAAGGTGACCTGACTCTGGCAGAAAGAACATTTCACACCCTTGGCGTAGAACTGGTTCTCCCTGAGTCGCAGCAGCACTGCGCGCACGTGCTCGCGGTGCTCCTCTAGCGTGTTGCTGTAGATCAGCAGATCGTCGATGAACAGGACAAGGAATTTGTCATGCCATTCGCGGAAAAGCGAGTGCATAGCATTCTGGAAGCTAGCAGGTGCGTTCCGCATCCCAAAAGGGACCACCAGCCACTCGTAGTGACCAAAAGCAGTGCGGAAAGCGCTTTTGTGAACGTCCTCCGGCTTGATGTTCAGCTGGTGAAAGCCCTGCTCCAAGTCAATCGTGGTGAAATAGCGGGCGCCATGCAGGCGGTCCAGCAGTTCATCGATCCGGGGCAAGGGGTACGCTCTGGGCACACTGATTTTGTTCAGAGCACGATAGTCAACCACCAGGCGAGGTGTGCCATCCTTCTTCTTTACAAACAGGCATGGCGCGCCAAACGCGGATCGACTGGGCTGGATATAGCCCTTCTCCAGCAGCACGGTCAGCTGCCGCTGAAGCTCAGCCAGCTCAGGCTGGGACATGCGGTAGGGGGCCCGGTTCGGCGGGGAAGCCCCCTCCACAAGAGGAATCTCATGCACGAATTCATCTCCAGGGCGGTTGGGGCGATGGCCAGGCGGTACCCCGCCCAGGACATCGGCAAACTCTCTCTTGAGTTGTTCGGCAAGCTCAGCTGCCATCTTCTCTGCCAGCAGCTTGTTGCGCTCGGCAGGTGAGGCGGCCGGGGAAGCAGAGTTCAGCTCAGCTTCAGTCACGCACTTGATGTGAACCAGCCAGGTGGCGGCAATCTTATTAGTGCGGAAAAGGCGGCACAGGCGAACGCCCGACAGCACTATATCAGGTGCTCGGCGCCGCCCGGTGCAGGCCAGGGTGATTGGCCCGTAAGGGGAGTCGACGGTGCACAGCCCTTCACCGAAATCCAGCTTCGCATGCAGCTCAGTCAGCCAAGGCATCCCCAGCACTGCGTCGAAGTGGTCGGTGGGCAGCGGCGCCACCTTCAGGCGCCAGCCGGCACCGTGGTACGCTTGGATGCGCACATGGGCTCGCAGCTCCTCAGTTATGGAGTGCTGCTTGCCATCGGCGACCTCTAGGGTCAGCGGCTCGTCCGTAGCTTGGGTGATCAAGCCATGCTTGCGCACGAAACCTGCAGGGAGCCCAGCCTTGAGAAGGCGGGCTGCTGGAGTTGAGGGAGTCTGTGGCGGCTCAGGGGGCAGGTCAGCTCCAGATGCGCGGGTCGCGTCCGTGGCAGCTGCCTGTGTGTTACTGCTCCTCTCCATGTTCTCAGAGTGAGGTTCGGCCTTAAGCGACGGTGCGTCCACCGTGCAGGGCGCCGGGGGCCCAGACTGTTGCACCGACTCATCAATGCGGCATCGCGCGGGGCAGCCCTGTTAGGGGCTGAAACATCTGTGGTGGCGGCATGGCTCGCCGGGTTATCGACACCGGCGGCTTTGACCAACTCAATGGCTGCCGAGGGGGACGCCTGTTCAGGGGCGTTCTGATCGAAGGGAGCCTGCTCTTGTGGGCTCGTAGCTGTGCTTGCCCGCTCTTGCGGGGTGGCCGTCTCTGCGGCGGCGCCAGCAGGCGTGGTAGCCTGCGGGTTGTGAGTGGAGTTGTCACTTGGGGCCAAAGGCAAGGCAGCTAGTGCCTGCCCCTCCCCCTCCCCCTGGGAAGAAGGGTCAGTCAGGTCTGCAGACGATGACGAGAGCAATGGGAATGGGGTGTGTGTGTGACTTGACTTTGTGTGGCTTACATGCCGTTCAGCACAATCCTGTGCTGCCCAATGCAGCATTGAATGAATCCAATGCAACAGCGGGGAGCGAGCGCAAAGCATCGCACGGGCGGGAAGCAGCACGGGTTAGCCAAGGCCGGCCGACACAGTGTGTTTTTGTGTGTGTGTTGGTGGAACCGCAAGTACACTTGCTGCCAATGCAACCTCATCGCCGCCTTGTGCCGGGTTTGGCCACGATCACGACTCTGGCCGTGGGGAATGGGGTCGGCTGACTGACTGACTGACTGAG
>VFQQ010003398.1_pt1 | contig 15540 bp, 28 predicted proteins | sample 3512341 | NCBI WGS metagenome assembly VFQQ01 (sample SAMN10412373, study PRJNA504923) | tailings metagenome | isolation source: Relicate 2 Philex TSF1 revegetated site | place: Philippines: Tuba, Benguet | collected 2017-08-29 | reverse complement strand
GGGTCGCACTAGCTGCCGCACAAGCCGTGGCAGGCGCGGCCTGCTGCGCACCGCCGTTCTGCAAGGTGCATGAGGCAGGTGCATCAGCTCAGGGCAGTGGGAGCGTACTCGCGCCGGCAAGGCAAGCTGGGTTGCTGCTGTCCTGTGCCATCATGACCCCCGCTGCTTGGCCCCCTTGCCCCCGGTCAAAGCTCCCACCTGGGGGTCATGCACAGCTGGCTAACCCTGCCTCTGCCACCAGCTGCTTTGCTTGCGGCTCCTTGCCCTGTCTTCCTCAGCTGACAATGCATGCCCTGGGCGCACCGCATGGGTGCTGAAGGCGGGTTGGCGGTGTGGCGCTTGGTTAGGTGCCAGGGGTTGCGGATGAAGAGCAGCGTGCATTGGGGTTGCCTGCAAGGCAGGGCGGTGGCAGCAGGCCGACCGATTAGCAGATCGGTCGTAACAACTGCATCCAGCAAGCACAGGCAGAAGAAAAGCAGCCACAAAAGGCAAGTACTCGAACATTGGCCACGGCTGTCGACCATTAAACAGCCGCCACTCACAGCCAGCCAGTGCGGCATGCAGTGGATGGCAGGTTGCGTTTGATGCGTCCAGCAGCCACATCAGCGCAGGAACAAGACGGTTGCAGCCGTATGGCCGCCCATGGGCAGGCCACGCCCTGGGCGGGCCCCTGCTGTGCAGCGGGGCAGGCGGGAGGGGAGGCTCAGTTGCACCAGGCGCAGCGGCGGCAGCAGTACTGGCTGCAGCAGTGGCACTGGACTGCAGCAGTCTGCATGACTCGCCAGTCCAGCCTTCCCTCATTTCCGCAACCCCATGCAGTCACGACGGCAGTGCTGCAGGTGAACAGTACTGCGAAAGGCATGGGCCTTGGCTCCAGGGCCTCCCCAACTGCCCGCCAGCATGCCGGCAGCACCCAGGCTGGCAGGACGTACCTGGATTGGGGCTGTGAATGCCTCCAGCAGCACGTAGAACGAGCCGCGTAGTGGGAGGGAGGCCGCAACACTGCGCGTGTAAGAATGAGGAGAGCGCTGGTGCTGACCAGCCCATGCGGCTAAAAAGACCGAAACAAGCTGGGTAAACAGTAGCAGGCAGCTGGTGATCCAGCCCGCCTGCCAACCAGACAAAAGCACCAGCACTTGGCGGATGCGGCCCTACGCCAACCGCAGTGCCGTGGCGGTGGGGCGGGAGCACCCATCGCCAAACGGCCCGTGCTGCCCCTCCGATCAGTTGCTGGGAAGTCGTTGGGTGCGCTCAAGCCGCAGCAAGCCTTGCGAGCGGCTTACCGAGCAGCAGTGCGAGCGCACGAGCGATGGCGGTTGGCCGCGCCGCAGCCCGTCGCCGGCTTAATGACGCCTCCAGATTATGGGAAAGAGCTTGCGAGGTGTCGCGGAGCGAGTAACAGCACCTTCGCTGAGGCCGCCCGACCCTACGGCTCCTGCGATGCAGGCGGCCTACTAGCAAGGCTCCGAAAGGTATAGTGTTGCGAGCAGAGTAGCGCGCAGGGCGTGTGAACGAGACAAACAGCTGCATGGAGCGCGGGCGTGCTTTGCCACCGCAGCGCCACAGACATGCAGGCGACGCACAATGCCCCCCTGCCCCAGTCAACAAGGCCCAACCATGCTGGCGGCCCATCACCTCGCTTCATCGGTGCCCATGGCCTATCCCACCCAAGTGTACACATTGGGACCCTGCTGGCGCGCGGCAGCCCACTTACGCACTCTGCCCAGCATCCAGCCCACCCCTTGGCGGTGGCAGCTGCTTTGCTATGTATGCGCTCGTGATCATTGCCCAGGCTCTACCATGCTGGTTGAAACCCTTCATGCTGCACTCAGTGCCCATTACTCAGATCCCTGCCAGGCTTGCCACCCAGCTGCACTCAGTCCCGATTGCTGAGCCCAAGTGCCGCTGCTCTGATGCTTTTGCCAAGCCCCACCCATGCTGACAGCAGCCCTCTGACGCATCCTGCCTGTAGAAAAGGCCCATTCACGCCTTATCCTTGCTGTACAACAACATCTCTGGCACTCTGCGTGCACTTCTGCCCATGCACCCATGACCCCCACCCCACAGCTGCAGGTGCAGGAGATCAGCTGCGCAGGTGGGGGTCATGCAAAGCGGCACTCTGCATGCACTTCTGCCCATGCACCCATGACCCCCACCCCACAGCTGCAAGCTGCAGGAATTCAGCTGCGCAGGTGGGGGTCGTGCAAAGCGGCACCTGCATGCACCTCTGCCCATGCACCCATGACCCCCACCCCACAGCTGCGAGTGGGCGCGGCGCCGCCAGTGCTGCCTCCTCCTGGCTGCGTGTGGGCTGCAGGAACGGCACCAGCAGGTGCAGCAGCACCAGGGGCTTGAAGGCGGGAGGGGAGCTGCCTCAGGAGCTGCCTCGGCGGCGGCGGCGGCGAGGCGCCCTTGCTGTGCAATAGAGCCGCTGGCACAGCCACTGCGCTTCGTTGGATGCCGAAGATCCGCAATGACTACGTTGATTCAAGGCAGGCGCATGTCAACCAGTCCTGCCTGAAATGTATGGGCTGCATGGGAGCCTCCTGTGTAGGGCTGGGCAGTAAATGTAAACCACTAAATGTAGATAAACGTAAATCAATTGATTTTCAATTTAGCAGCGCCGCAGACGGGCTTTAGAGCGGCCAGTAAACCATTGAAAAGCAGGTTTACTGCCCTCCCGTGGCACCGCTGGCTGAGCGTCCTTTCGCCTTTTAGCAGCAGGATCCGCATTCAGAGCACCACAATGCTGTATACCTGCCTGCCAAATGCAACCTGCATTGGCAAGACGGGTTCTGCAACAACAGGAAACGGCGGGGTGGCCACCGCGCCGCCGCGCCGGTTTACAGTCTGGTTTATTCTCCATTTACTGCTTGCCCCTCCATTTAGCGTCAGAACAGTAAATTACTAGGCAGGTTTACTGTAAACTGATTTACTGAGGGTCAAATTCAAGTTTACACTGACCCCCAACCTGGTTTAGACCCCAGCCCTGTGGTAGATGGGAGCCTCTCCACTGTGGTAGATGGTAGCCTCCCCACTGTGTGGACTGCTGTGGACTGCGGCAGCATGCTGTGGAGCCAGGCTGGCACATCTGCCAGCTGGGCAGCATGCTGGACCCTCCTTCAGGGGGGAGGGCGGGCCAGCCAGATTTATTAACGCTCCATCTTTCCATTGTTTGGCCGCCCCGATCAAGGTGAGGGCCCCGCGCCGCTCCCCCGAGTTCACCCACGGGGTCCACCCGCCTCCCACAAGCCCCTCGATTCGCGCCCGGCGCCCCGGCAGCGCGTCGAGGGCTTGGTGCCGATGCGTGCAAGGCCGGCGCGCCAGGCGGCGGGGGTGTTAGGTCCGGCGGACCCTAACACCCGCCGCCCCCCGACGCTGCCGGCACCGCCCCGCCGCTCACTCCCTTGCATGCCTCCCTCCCACTGCTGCAGCAAGATGGTCCGCCAGTCCGCCGTTCGCATGTTCTCGACCCTCGTCCGCAGTCAGGCTGCGGGCGAGGCGTCGGCCCTGATGGGCGGCAGCCGGGGCCTGCTCGCCGGCGCCAACGTGAGCGCTGGTTGCTTCTTGGCCCTGCCTGCCTGCGCTGATCGGCGCCTGCCCTGCCGGTGCTCGCGCCCAGCCAGCGCCAACCCCCACCAACCCCCATCCTTGCGCCCTCCCACCCATGCCGCGCGCGCCCCCTCCGCAGGCCGTCAGCAAGGGCTGGACCTGCCACTGCGGCCGCGTGGCGTGCATGGGCAACCACGGCTCGCAGCAGGCGCGCTGGCTGCACGCCCACCCCAACCCCCCCTCGGACCCCGACCAGGCGCTCGAGTACCTGCGCCAGGGCAACCAGGTGCGCTGGGTGGGCCGGCACGTTGGGTGCGCCAGTGGGCCGGCGTGGGTGGATGCGATCGGAAGGTGTTCGCCGCTGGCTTTGGGTCTGCGTGGATGGCATGGGGCACTGGGGCTCAGGCCTGCCGACGCTCACGCTGTGCCTCCCTGCGGCTGACGTCCCCCCGCGCCTCCGTCCCCACCCACCCCGCAGCGCTTTGTGAGCAACAAGCCCCACGACGCCCACCCCACGCGCAACCTGGACCGCGTCAAGGCCACCGCCGGTGGTCAGAAGCCCTTCGCCGCCTTCCTGTCGTGCGCCGACTCGCGCGTGCCCGTTGAGATCATCTTCGACCAGGGGTGAGTCCGCGGCGGCGTGCGTGCGTGCGTGTTGGTGGTTTACTACGCGTGTGTTGTGGAAGGTGCTGTGGGTGGGAGATTGTGGGGTGGAAGGGGGCGTGGGTGGGAGATTGTCTTCGACCAGGGGTAAAGATCAGGGAGGTGGTGGGCGGGAGGGGTAGGAATCGGGCTCGGGCCCGCGGCGGGGCAGTGCACGCAGCCGCACTGACGGCAGTCCCGCCTCGCTTCCCCGCCGCCCGCTCCCCCATTGCGCGCAGCTTCGGCGACGTGTTTGTGACGCGCGTGGCGGGCAACATTGTCACCAACGAGATCACCGCCTCGCTGGAGTTTGGCACCGCCGTGCTGGGCTCCAAGGTGCTGATGGTGCTGGGCCACAGCTCGTGCGGCGCCGTCGCCGCCACCATGGCTGGCGAGGCCGTGCCCGGCGTCATCTCGTCCCTCTATTACGCGTGAGTCCGGAAGAGCGCCGCGGCTGTGCGCTCGCGCGTGTGGGTGGCTGTGGGTGTGTCTGTCTTCCCAGGGCGGCCTGCTGAGCATGTCCGTGGGTGTGGCGGCGGGCGGCCTCCTCCTGCATGGGTAGCCCCAAGGAGCTGGTGCCGCGTGGCACGGTCTCCAAAACATCCCTCGTGCCACTGCTTGTCCTCCTGCGCTCTGCAGCATCTCCCCGGCGGCCAAGGCGGCCAGCAACATCGACGCTGCCATTGCCGCCAACGTCAAGCACCAGATGGAGCAGCTCAAGGTGGGTGTGGCTCTAAGAGCGGCGCGGGGCGTGGGGGTCAAGCGGGGTTCCGGGCTTACCAGGTGGAGCAACACGCAGCCCAGGCCTGTGTGGCATGCAAGGAGGCGTGGCCGAGGGCGCACCGAGGCGCGGCACCCTACACTGGCGCCGCAGGCCGGCCTGCATGTTGGCAAGCTACCAACTGGCCTCTCCTTTGCCGCCCCCAATGCCCACCCCCCCCCCCCGCAGGTGTCGCCCGTGCTGCAGGGCCTGGTGAAGGAGGGCAAGCTCAAGATCGTGGGCGGGGTGTACGACCTGGCCACCGGCAAGGTCGTCGAGATCGCCTAAATGGGCCCCAGCTGGGCGGGCCGCGGCCGCGCGGCGCACACGCAGCGCAGGAGCAGTGCTCGGCCGGCGGCGGCGGCGGCGCGCTGACGGCGTGCTGGCGTGCGCATTGGCCAGGGCCGCCCTCTGCTTGAATCCCTTCAAGACCTCTGGCTCTTTCATTTCCTCCTCTTTCATCTTTCCAGCCACCCCTTCTGCCATTTTCAGTACAAGCTGCCGCGCCTTGATGGCTCGCGGCCACAGCCCTCTGCCACTCTGTTGCCGCTTGCCCATGCTTGCAGCCCACCTGTTTCCATCTTATCCCCTGTCCCGGGCCACGCGCCCTGTGCCATCATCACCCGTCGGACCAAACTCTGTGCGACCCTTCGTCCAGACCCATCCGTCTCGTGTAACACTAGTATCATAATGACTCTGCCCAGGTTGCCTCGCAGTTGCCGGCAGCAGGAGGGAGTTTGGGGGAGGCGAGGCGGGCAGCTTTGGTGCGTTGCGACTTGCAGCAAACCAGCACGGCTGCCCGACAAGCGTTGCCGGCGGGCGGGTGCTGCCTTGGTGGCGGAAGAGCAGGCACAAGCAAGTAGGCGGGCAGGCCCGTTGTTTGGTGTGCAGGCAGGCTTGGTGGCGGGAAGACAGGCAGGCAGCAGGCGGGCGGGCAAGCAGGCAGGTGGGCAGGCAGGCAGGCGGGCAGGCAGGCATGTGTAGCGCGGTTGGAACAGCGGCCATGGGAGTGGCAACCCGCAAGCCGCGCTGCGTACAGCGGTACCGCTGTACCGCAGTGCCGCCGCTGCTGCCGCTGCCAACGCTGCAGCCGCTGCTGTTGCACCGCTGCTGCCTCAGAAGACCACGGTGTCCAGCATGGCGCCCATGCACTGCACGATGTTGGCGCTCATCAGCTGCGCCACGCCACCCTCCAGCCGCTTCTTGGCGTCCATCTTGCCTGCAGGAGGGGAGCAGGCAGGCTTGACATAACAAGAACAGCAGCTTCCTGGCGTGACGCGCCTGCATCTGCAAGCCCAGCTGGCCACACCTGGCTGGCAGCCACGCTGCTGCCCGCACAATTGCAGCAGCGAGGAGCAAGATCCTGCACAACCGCAGCAGCAAACCAAAACTTGAGCGGCTGACTCGCCTGCCTTGGCCACCACACGGCGGTCCAGCGGGATTGCCTCCTCCTCAACCACAGCCTGGTCGTACTTGCCTGCAATGAACAAAGGCATTGGATTAGATTAATAAACAAAGGCGAGTGGCATCGCCACCGCCACCGCCTGGTCGTACTTGCCTGCGGGTCGGAAGTGGGAAGGAGTGATCAAACAATGAAATGCAGCAGGGTGTCGCAAGCAGGAGTGGAGCTGATTGCGTTCTTGTCCCGTCCTGGCTGCCCGCTGGCTGCCTGCGACACACTGGACAGTTTCTTGCACCCTCCACACGGCTGGCACAGGGTGCAAGGCTGCCACGCGTTCCACGTCCTAAACTCTGAAACATCTAATAATCAAAACTCACTGGACAGCTCCCTGATCTCCTCCACCAGCTTGGCGTTGGCCTTGGCGTGGTCCTCAAAATTGCGCAGGCTCAGGCCCTTGGTCCACGTGTGCTTCTGCAGCATGTGAGGCAGGAGAGCAAACGATGAGGCGCCCATGACTATGCGGCATGCATCCAGCACAAGCATGGCTCCTCTAAATGTTGCAGCTACTGCGAAAAAGTGTCTGCAGGGTCCCTCAACAGGTGTTCCTCCACCAGCACCCAGCCACATGCAGCACCCACACAAGCCTGCACACTGCTCCACTGAATGGAGCAGCAGGCACCACAGCAGTTTGCCGAGCATGCGCTCCTCCAGCAGCTTGCTTGTGTGCGCAGAACCGACATTCAAAGCTTCGTGGCGAAGGGAAAATGTGCAAAAACAGCTTGCCTGCAGGTTGCCCAGCATGCGCTCCTCCAGCGGCGTCTTGCGGTAGTTGATGGCCAGGCTGTAGTAGTGCCGGTTCAGGCCGTGGATCAGTGCCTGTAAAAATGTTGATAGAGCAGCAGCCAGAGTGAGCCCATGCTCGGTGCAACAACATGCGAGGTTCATTGCTCATGCATTGCCGACTCTGCAAAGGCGTGTGCGTCTGCAAGCGACTGCCAGCCACGGCGAGCGGCAGCATGGCCCGGGTGGCAGAGTGCAGCCGCCACCAAGCTGCAGGGCACCCTCAGCTGCATGGGCGGTGGCTGGATGGAAGCTGCAAGGTCTGCCCACCTGGATGGACGGCTTGTTGAGGTGGCCCACATTCGATGTCGTCTGCCGCGGCTCCTGCCCAAGCATCATTGTCTGCGGGCTGCAAACAAGAAACGGAGAGGAAGGGTCGCTGGGCATGGATGCGACGCGCAAACAGGTAATGCCGACCGTGCAAGCGCAGCAGAACATTTACCAGCATGGCCAGCCCAAAAGCTGGACAGCCGGCAGGCGCCATGCAAACTTGCAGCACTCTGCACCAGACCCTGAGCTACCAGCTGCCCTACAAGCCCACCCTCGCTTGCTGCCCATCCCACACCAAGAAGCACCTGATGCAGCGGAAGGCGTCAATGACCACCTTGCCCTTCACCGACTGAATGGGGTCCACCACCACTGCAGCCCAATGTGGATTAATGAATCAAGTTGCGAGGTGCAGCGGACAGCAGCCGGTGCAGCGCCAAGCTAGGGCATGCGCTGCGTCTAGCTGGCTCGCAGCAGTGGTGGAGTGTTCGCCCGCCGCTGCCTGCTGGCTCAACGCGCCTCGAAACCCTACCTCGCATTGCCAGCCAGCATGCTGCTGCGCACCCAAACCACCTTGAATGCTCACCCGCCACTGCTCGCTGGTTCAGCGCCTCGAAGCTCTGCTGCGTGTTGACGTCCACGCCCGACAGCCAGCAGCCAAAGCCGGGGTGGGAGTGGTACCAGCCCACCACCATCTCCGGCCTGCAGCAGCAGTTGTTTTGTGCGCAAACTAACTGTCAGCATGGATAAGATATGCAGAGCTGAGCAGCAGGAAACATGCAGCACACCGATACTACCTGCAGTCAGCATGGGGCACGCATCGACCAGCGGCTGAGTGGTTTGGGCCATGAAAGTCGATCAGCAGCAGCAGCCTGGCAGTCTCCGATCTGACACATGGTAGCAGCAGGGTGGTGCCAGCAGGGCCTCACCTGCCCACTTGTTTGAGCATGTCCAGCATCTTTGTCTGAAACACAGGGTCCACCGCCTCCACGCTGACGCCCGTGCCGCTCTGCGGCATCGCAAACACGTCCACCACCTGCAGGCAAATATGGACAGTGTTCGACACAACATTAGAGAGCACTGTCGCCCCATGGCAAACACGTCCACCACCTGCAGCCAAAGTGCATGGCAGGACTTGCGTGCTGTTGCTTGCCACGCTGGTCGGGCTGCAGCCAACACCGTGCCGCTCTGCGGCATCGCAAACACATGCACTGGCTGGCTGCACAGCGGGAGCAGCAGCAGATTCGACACAGCTCGGGCAAGCATGCTGAAAGCATGCAGTGCAATGAGCAGCAGCATTGAGGCAACAAAGCAGCTGCCGGCTAATAGCAGCAACAAGGCGCATGTGGCAGCAGCAGCAGCAAGGCCAGGGCCCGGGCTGGAACGCATGTAGCCAGGGCAGCCAGCCGCACAAAAAAGCAGCAGCCAGAGGAAAGCAGAGCCCACCTTGACGGTGTACTCGTCCACAAACTCGCCCAGCATGAGGCCCATGACCTGCATTAGAGCCATGAAACAAAAGGCGGTTTAGCAGCAGCATCGCGGCCAGCAGTCAATGCCGCCGACAGGCAGCGGCAAGACAGCGGCAGCGGCAGGCGGTGCAGCTCAGAGGCATTGTGATGCCCGCCGCCGCACCTCCAGCGGCACGCCGGCGCGGCCGTGCTTGAGCATCTTGAGGAGGGCCAGGCTGGAGATGTAGATCTGCTCGCTGGTGTCCTGCTGCGGCGCGTCGCCCGCGCCTGCGCCGCCGCCCATGCCGCCCGCCCCCAGCATCCGCTGCAGGCGGTCCATGGCTGCCGCGGCGCCCTGCCTGGGGCGCCTGGGTGCGCGGTGGGGCTGCGGGAGGGGCGGGGAGGCGGGAGGAGTGAGGCCGCGAGCGGAACGACGATCGAGGGCGGCTTTAGGACGCTGCCGCCGCTGCCAGCCACCCAGACCGGCGATCCAGCCCACCTGTTGCTGCGCGCTGGCCCTTGGGCTGCCGGCTGGCGGAGGAGCGGTGGCTGAGCAGACGCTGGAAGGCCTTGACTGCCTGTCGAGTGATTGGGCGGGTCACGATCTATCGGTCGGGAGGGAGCAGGGCGAGTTTGGCTCAGCTCCGGCATGGGGCTTGCAATGCCGCCTTGCTTCTGCTGTATTTCTAGCCCTCGTCAGCCCTACAGCCTCGCACATCGCTCCACATTCGCGTGGGATTGCCGGCCGGCACCCCCACTCTGTCCGTTGCGTTTCGGCCTGGGCGCGGGCAGAAAGAGCTGGAGTAGCGGCCCAATTATTCGAAGCAACGTCCATAAAGCGCAGTGAGATCGCTGGGCGGGCCGCCCGCGGCCCAACAGCACCGCCGCCGCCGGCGCCGCCAACCGAACCCTACCGACGCAGCTGAGCAAGTGTGAGCCTGTTTGCCTTTGCAGCTGTTCTGCACAGGCGACTCTGCATTGCAAGATAGCCTCTGCCAAGCAGTGGCATGCGCTCCATGATTGCCATAGCAAGCGCTGCCCCATGCCAACCTGCACCCGCTCGCCGCCCATTGCTCAAATCCGGCCCCCCCTGCCGCAGCCGGCCGCCATGGAGTACGAAATCAACCTGGAGAACCTCATCCACATGAAGCGGGTGTTTGAGGTGCGCAGAACAGTAACAGCATTTCCATCCCTGGAGCAGCAGCCGTGACACCCGACACCGCTGACATGTCCCTCAGCTGCCACTATGCTGCCGCTCCACACGAAGCGCAAGCGCAAGCGCAGCCTGCAACCAACCTTCCGCGCCCAGCACCCACCTCCCGCTGCTGCCTCTACCCCCCAAAGCAGGAGGCGGACGAGGACGGCAGCGGGGAGCTGGACCTTGACGAGTTTTACGAGAAGCTGGGGCCGTACCTGGGGCAGTCGCTGTCGCAGGCAGAGGTGGGTGCTGGGCGCCGACGACGTGCATGCTGCAGCGGGGTGCACTGTGCAGGTCAAGCCATGCCAGCCTGCGGATGCATCTGGGTACAGTACATGGCCACAGGCTAGCCTGCTTCAGCTGCACAGTAATCTTCAATGCCTGGCTCCTACCGCGCCCGTGCACATCACACAACATGCAGGTGGCGCAGCTGTTCATGCGCATCGACGCCGACTGCGGCGGCACCATCGACTGGGAGGAGTTTGTCAACTACTTCTTCCTGCAGCGCACCGCCAGCGGCGGCGGCGAGGGAAGCGCCGACTGGCGCCTGCACCTGCAGGTGGCTGGCGGGGCAGCAGGGCCTGGGAGTTGCTGATGAGCCAAGGAGTTGAGCTGGATGGGCCCTGCAGGATTTGCTGTGCCACATCGGATGTCTCCTGGTCACAACACAAGTGCCCGCCTAAATGCCAATCCAAATCCTGCTTCGTTCCTCCCGCAGGACCACTGGCGCAAGGAGTGGCGCGGCGCGCGGCACAAGGAGCCAGCCGAGCGCGTGTACTGCTGCTCCGCCCCGCTGGACAGCTACGTGACCGCCGGGCGCGGCGGCCAGCTCAGGTGTGTAGCTGTGGAGGCTTGCGGCTGAGCTCCTTGCTTTCCCTCGGTGCTGCAGCTGCAGGCGGGGCTATGTGCATGTGCTGCAGGCTCAGCGTCCACCCGGCCGCTGGACCCCACAAGCTGACTCCTTTCCACCACATAGGGTGTGGGCCGGCGGCGACCTGGCGCCCCGCCAGACGCTGGCCAACGGCCCCGGCTGGGTCACCGACTGCCTGTTTGTGGACAGCCCCGCCTGGCGCAAGCTGGTGGTGGCGGCACAGGACCGCACGGTGGGTGCAGGCTGCTGGGAGATGTGGAGGTCTGCAGGCTGGGCTGCATGGCTGAGGGGGTGGGTGCTGGGCCGGGATTCTCTGCACACCGGCTATGCTAGGCAGGGTGGCGTGGAGCAGCTGCAGGGCAGCCCGCTGCTGCAGAATAGCCCAGACAGCTACTCCTCGTCTGTTCCTCATCCTCACCCTATTCCTAGAACCACCCCCCTGCCCCGCCTCAGCTCACCTTCTACGACCCGGTGCGCTCCTCCTTCGAGCTGTCCTCCCGCCTTACCTGCCCCGGCACCATGGGCCCGCCCCAGTGCCTGGCGGAGCTGCAGCGGGAGGCGGGGGCGCCGCCCGGTCTGGTGTGGGGAGACACAGGTGGGAGGGCAGCGATGTTCTGGGTGTGTGTGCTGTATTGGGACTGCAGCTGTGTGAGAGATAGCTTGGGAGCAGGGCGACGTCAAAGGCAGGCAAACAGGCAGGTCCGGTGCCTCCGCCTTGCGGGTCTGCTGCCGCTGTTCTGCCTGCAACATGCATTGCCCATCCCCTTTCCCTGCCATTTTCTTCATGCCTGCACCCGCAACCTGCCCTGCAGAGGGGGCAGTCATGCTGCTCAAGTGCGAGCCGCCGCCGCTGCACAGCGACCGGCCCTTGGCGCCACGCAAAGATTACGAGGTGGGGCGCTCGCTGTGCCGGCCGTGCCATGCTGTGCTGTGCTGTGGAGTGCTGTGCTCTACAAATCAAAGGACCCTTACATGTCACCCCTGTGCGAATTGGGCAGCCCAGGATGCCGCAGCTTGCAATGGAGTGATATTGCTGCAGCTTGCCCAACTCCCGCCTGGCCCTTGTGGTGATGCAGGTGCTGCACAGCGGCCACTCCGACTGGGTCACGCGGGTGGAGCACATCCCAGGTGCGCTGGCGGAAATGGGCTAACATGTTCTGCTTGTGCAGCCCGTTTGCAGCAGGCAGCCAGGTGGCAGCAGTCGTGCAGCAGCGTGGTCCGCTCTCACGCGCATGCATAGCATGTTCATCGCCCAGTGCGCGTTTCCTCTCACCCCAACAACCCAGATGTGGGCCTGGTGTCGTCCAGCCTGGACGCCAGCCTGGCAATGGTGGACCTGGAGCGCCGCAAGCTGGTGGCCTCTGTGGGCCTGCACCGCAAGCCCGTGCGCACCTTTGGCTACTCCTCGGCCTTCTCGCTGGTGGCCAGGTGGGTGGCGGGCTGGGAGGGGAGTTGGGTCTGCTGGCTTCCTGTTGCTGGTGGCCAGGTGGCGCAGGGCCTGGCATTGCGCTGCGCGGCAGCACGTGCATCATGTTGCAAGCCCTGCTCGGGCAAGTGTTGGTCCTTGCACTTTGTCCCATCTTGTCCTGCAGCGGCGGCGTGGAGCGCAGCGTGCTGCTGTGGCAACCCAAGGGCAACGTGAACCGCAAGGTGCGCTGTACGGTAGTTTGCTATCGCCTCTGGACACAGTCGGCTGCTGCAGCCAGGTTTGGTCGATCTTTGTGCAGCGTGTGTGCAGCTGTGCAGCGTGTGTGCACCCTGAACAATGATGTGCATGCCCACACTGCTGCCATGCGTTTACAGGTTGGGGAACTGGCGGGGCACTCTGCCGGCGTGAGCCAGCTGGTGGTGGCGGACGAGCAGAGCCAGGTGGGGGGCAGCGCTTGCCTGGAGGGCAGACAGGCTGATTGCAATACATGTGGAGTGCCAGCATCATGCTTTGAAGAGCGTGGCTGGAGTGCCCAAATCGCAGTGCCACTTGTTGCCCTCCCACAAAACAGTCAACTTGCTTTTCAAATGTCACAGAAGCTGTCGCATCTTTGGCTCCCCTCGTTGCCGCCAGGTCATCACGCTGAGCGACGACCACGTGGTGCGGGTGTGGGACCTGCGCAACCACAAATGTGTGCAGGCGCTGGGCCGGCAGGGTGAGAGAGGGGCATGCAGGGTGGACGGGTTAGGGGCAGGCAGGGAATGCAGGGCGGGTTGGAAGCCATCTGGCTGGTCCAGGCACCTGCCATCAGCCTGCAGTCACACCAACATCTGGTGTGCGCCTGTGTGGCCCAGGCTGGCTCTTTCCAGCCCAGCATCCTAACCGGTCGCTGCCTGCCACCGCAGACTGGCTGCGCCCCGAGGACAGCAAGCCCTCGGCCATCGCGTACGACAGCTCCCGCCGCCGCCTGGTCTGGTGAGCCTGGCCCTGTGCCGACCCACAGGCCAGAACTTTGCAGGCTGCGCTGACTGCTGCACTCCCCCGCTCAGTTGTGCTTGGCATCTAGCTACCACGAGCGCTGCATTCCCACACCTGAAGCCCACTAACGCGTGGTTTTGTGTACCCCCTTTGCAACCCTGCAGCGCATCGCACCGCCCCGCGGTGCTGGCCCACCGCCCCGTGGAGGTGGACCGCACCCACGACTCGCGCCTGGTGGCCGCGCTGTACAACGTCACATTCTCAGGGGTGAGTGGGTGGGCGGGTAGGGGTCCTTGAATAGGTGTAGGCCAGTTGTGCTGGTGGGCGGCCATAATCTAAGCAAATGTGCCATGGAAGCCCTGCCCATGCATCGCACCAGCCCCAGCCGCAGTCCGCCCATTTTCTCATCAGTTGCTTGTTGTATGCTTGGCAACTCCATTTTCCAGGTGGTGTCTGGGGATGAGGGCGGCACCATCGTGCTGTGGAACCTGGCTGATGGCCGCCGCGCTGGCGGCTTCTCCCTGCATGCCGCCCCTGCCTCAGCCGCTGGTGGTGCCACGCACGGGGGCGGTGCCACCTCACCCTCTGCTGCGGGCAAGAGCGGTGGCGAACATGGCGGCGAGCGGCTGACGGCCATGGCGTTCGATGCAGCGCAGCGGCGCCTGCTGACGGCCACCGATGCCGGGGGGCTGCGGGCCTACAACTTCAACAGCGGGTGAGCTGAGCGGAAGAAGGAGGCCCGCGTGGTTGCTGTTGTTATGCTTATGGCACCGCACATGCCTGCTCTCAACTTGAATGCGCAGACATGTCGCCTGCTGTGTAGCCGTCCAAAGCCTGCCTGTTGCCACACACATCTCACCAATCCTGCAGGGCTGTGCTGCGCGAGTTCCGGCAGGGCGGCAGCCGGCGCGGCAGCCGGCAGCATGACGCCGGCAAGGAGATCACTGCGGTGGCCTTTGTGGCGGCGGCTGCACCACCGGTAGCAGCGCACCAGTATGCAGATGCAGCTATTGCTGAGGAGGAGGGTGAGGCTGAGGCGGCCGAGGCAAAGCTGGCGGCAGAGCAGCAGGAGGGCAGGGGGCAGCAGGCAGCAGAACAGCCACTCATGAATGTGGAAGCTTCGAGCAGCAGCGAGGGCTACTCTGAGCTGTCGGAGCATGCCCTGCTCAGCATGCAAGTACAGCGTGCCAGCCAGGCGCACGGGGCGGCAGCAGAGGCCTCTGCTGTAGGCAGCGAGAGCAGCGGCGGCAGCAGCGATGCTGCACCCAACCTGGTGCTCGCCTCCGGCTGGTGCCGCAGCCTGTGCATTTGGGAGGAGTGCGAGGAGCGTGTCTGTGACGCATGCCGGCGGCTGCCAGGCCATGCGGCGGATGTGCTGAGCCTGGCGCCGTTGGTTCCTCATGTGGCTGCCACGGGTGAGTGGGCAGTAGGGCAGGAGCAGTAGTGTCATGGCCAAGCGAGCAGTCATTATTGTCCACAGCATGCATGGTGTTATGCCTACAGACACGTGCGGAAAGCCATCCTGTCTGCCCCTGCTCCTCTGCCCCACAGGCGACTTTGAGGGCGAGGTGCGCGTGTGGCACCTGCCCACTGGCGCGTGCCTGGCCTCCTTCAGCTACGGCGGTGCCCAGTTTGAGCGTGCGGTGCGCAAGCTCTGCTGGCTTCCAGGCAGCAGTGGCAGCGACATCACAGCGTCCTGGCCGCTGCTGGTGGCTTGTGGTGAGGACGGCGGTATGCAGGTGTGGGCTGTGGAGCTGCCGGCAGGTGTTGTACACGGGAGCAACGCTGGCTGTGTGCCCGGCAGCCCGTCTGCTGCTGCGCCGGCGGAGCAGGGTGAGGCAGCAGCTGCGCCGCCGGCAGTGCCATGCCGCCTGCTGGCTCGGGTGGCGGCAGCGCACCGCCCCCAGGACTGCATCAGCGCAGCATGTGTGGACCAAGCGGCAGATGGTGGCACGCGCATCTGGACTGGGGACAGCAGCGGGCACGTGGCATTGTGGGACATCTCTGGACTGGCTGCTGCCGCAGCCTGCACAGACAGCAGCTCTGCTGCTCCGCTGGACGCAGCGCCTGCCGCTGCTGCTGCACCCGCTGTGCTGCGGCGGCTGGCGCACTGGCGTGCGGCCGAGGCAGCCATCGTCAGCTTGGACCCTCTG
>VFQQ010003397.1_pt1 | contig 15543 bp, 13 predicted proteins | sample 3512341 | NCBI WGS metagenome assembly VFQQ01 (sample SAMN10412373, study PRJNA504923) | tailings metagenome | isolation source: Relicate 2 Philex TSF1 revegetated site | place: Philippines: Tuba, Benguet | collected 2017-08-29 | reverse complement strand
GGCAGCGAGGTGGCGATGGAGGGCGGCGACGACCCCGAGATGCGCGGCCCCATGCGCTGGGACCGTGTCGCTGCCAACCACCCCGATCTGGCCTGGACGCGCAAGCTCACCGCGCTGCGCAAGGCACACCGCGCGCTGCGCGTGGGTGACTTCCGCACGGCCGAGGCGAGCAACGGCGTCGTCGCCTTCGAGCGCCACACCGACCGTGCCGGCGACACCGTGCTCGTGCTCGTGAACACCGCCACCACGCCGGTGGACAGCACCGTGCTGGTGGCCAACAGCAAGCTGATGGACGGCGACAACCTCGTCGACCAGCTCGATGGCAGCGTGCACAACCTGCAGGCCTCGATGCTGCGCGTGAAGATGCCGGCGCAGTCGGCCTGGGTGCTCAAGCCGCGCCTGGCCACGCCGCAGGGCTACAGCAACTACAAGCGCGTGCAGTGATGCGGGTCGGCCGTGTGTTGGCCGCAGCCACGCTGCTGCTGGCCGGGGCGGTGGAGGCCGCCGAGCCGCCCGCCTGCCGCAGCGACCCCCTGCAAGGCCGCGCGCTGTACCTGCGCGGCAGCTTCAACGCCTGGGCCACGCCCGACGCGCAGCGCTTCACCTGGTTCTGCAACCGCTTCGAGCTCGTCACGCGGCTGCAGGGCGAGCATGCCTTCAAGCTCGGCGACGAAGGCTGGAGCGCCGATGCCGACTTCGGCAGCGCGGACGGCACGCGCCTCCAGCGCAAAGGCCCCGAGATCAAGCGCCGCTTCGGCGGCACCTACCGCTTCACGGTGACCATGGCCGACCCGAACACCCCGCAGCTGAAGACCGAAGCCTGCCCCGCAGGCGATGCACCGCTCGGCGCCACCACCTTGTTCCTGCGCGGCACCCTGAACAACTGGGCCGCGCTCGACGACTACGCCTTCCAGTTCAGCTGCGACGCCTACTACCTCAACGTCAAGGCCAGCGGCCAGCACGAGTTCAAGATCGCCGACGCGGGCTGGAAGGACGCCAGCACCATCGGCCCCGGCGGCATCGCGGGCCAGAACAGCGCGAACTTCAGCGCCCGCTTCGACGGCGAACACACGCTGCGCCTGGCCTGGGCGGGCGGCCGGCCGGTGCTGGACATCGGCCCCAAGAGCTTCGCCGACCCGCGTGCCGTGGCCGTCACCGACCCTGTCGCGCTGAGCTTGGCGTTCGACTCGCGCAGCGTGGCCTCCAAGCAGCCCTTCGGCGCGGTGAAGGCCGGCACCGAGGTCAGCTACACGCTGGCCGCGGCGCCGGGTGTCAGCCGCGTCACGCTCGTCGTCGAGCGCCGGCAGATGGAGGGCAACCAGGAGGTGCTGGCCCACACCGAACTCGCACGTGTGCCGATGCAGCGCAGCGCGGAGGCGGGCCGCGAGCGCTGGACCGCGCGCCACCGTTTCACCGAGGTGGCGGTCTACGGCTACTGGTTCGAGGCCGAGATCGGCGGCAAGCTCTACGCCTTCCAGAACAACAGCGACGCGCTGTACTGGACGCGCGAGAAGGGCAGCGGCGGCCGCGGCAGCGTGGCCGAGCGGCCAGCCAACCCGGGCCCGATCCGCCGCTTCCGCCAGACCGTGTACGCACCCGACTTCACGGTGCCCGACTGGGCCCAGGACATCGTCTACTACTACATCTTCCCCGAGCGCTTCCGCAACGGGAACAAGGCCAACGATCCGAAACCCGGCCGCGACAAGTACCAGAACCACGGCGTCGAGATCCACAAGAACTGGCTCGACAAACCCTGGAAGCCCAAGTCCGGCGACGGCAGCGACGAGGTCTACAACAACGACTTCTTCGGCGGCGACCTCGCCGGCATCATCGACAAGCTCGACTACATCAAGGAGCTCGGCGCCAACACGATCTACATGACGCCGGTCTTCCGCGCGGCCAGCAACCACAAGTACGACACGGCGGACTACCGCAACGTCGATCCGGCCTTCGGCAGCAACGCCGACTTCGAGCGCCTCACGCAGGAAGCCGCCAGGCGCGGCATCCGCGTCATCCCCGACGCGAGCCTGAACCACACCGGCAGTGATTCCATCTACTTCGACCGTTATGGCAACTTCGGCGGCCAGGGCGCCTTCGCCGGCGGCAAGCCCAACCCGAAGAGCCCGTACTACAGCTGGTACAGCTTCGACCCGAAGCAGGCCGACCCCGACAAGCAGTTCAAGGGCTGGGTCGGCGTGACCGACCTGCCCGAGCTCGACAAGGCCAGCGCCGGCTGGCGCGACTTCGCCTACCGCAAGCCGGACTCGGTGACGCGGCTGTGGCTGAACCGGGGCGCCAGCGGCTGGCGCATGGACGTGGCGCCCTGGGTCAGCGACGACTTCTGGCGCGAATGGCGCCGAGCGGTCAAGGAAACCAGGCCCGATGCGCTGACGGTGGCCGAGACCTGGTTCGATTCGTCGAAGTACTTCCTCGGCGACATGTTCGACAGCACGATGAACTACATCTTCCGCAACGCCGTGCAGGACTACGCGGCGGGCGGCAAGGCCAGCCAGCTCTACCAGCAGCTGGAGCATCTGCGCGAGGCGTATCCACCCCAGGCCTTGTTCGCGCTGATGAACCTGCTGAGCTCACACGACCAGGCGCGCGCGCTGCACGTCTTCGGCTGGCACGACGACACGAAGGACGCGGCGGTGATCGCGCGTGCCAAGCAGCGACTGAAGCTGGCCGTGCTGTTCCAGATGATCTACCCTGGCGCGCCGAGCATCTACTACGGCGACGAGGTGGGCCTGACCGGCGGCGACGACCCCTACAACCGCGCCGCCTACCCCTGGGCCGACCTGGGCGGCCAGCCCGACACCGCGCTGCTGGCCGAGTTCCAGCGCCTGACCGCGATGCGCCACGCGCACCCGGTGCTGCGCCGTGGCTCGCTGGAGGCGCCGCTGTTTGCCGACGAACACGTGATCGTGCTCTCGCGCCGCCTGGGCAACACCTGGGCTGTCACGGCCACCAACAACGCCGAGGCGCCGCGCAAGGTGAAGCTGGCGCTGCCGGCGGGCATGGCGCCGGGCGAGTTGATCGATGCGCTCGGCGGCGCGCCGGTGCAGGCGACTGCCGAGGGGGTCACGTTCGAGGTGCCGGCGCTGTTCGGGCGCGTGCTGGTCACACGCTGAGCCCACGCAACGGACATGGCCCGCCCATGAGGGCGGATGTCCTGGCGCGCCAACGATCGTCCCTGAGCAAATGCCCGCGCTTCGGAATCAGCGCTTCTTCTTGGGCCCGGTACCGCGGAGGAAGGCTGCCTGCTTCAGACCGTCTGCAGGAAAGCCACCACACCGCCCAGCAGCGCCACCACCAGCGGTACCGCGCACAGCAGCAGCGTGTTCAGCACACGCGGGCCACGGGCAGGGTTGTCGCGCTGGGCGGGTTCCACCTGGGTGCTGTCACCGAACAGGTCTTCGGCGAACGCTTCGCTGCGGCAGGGGTGCCAGGGTGCAATGCTGTTCATCGGCGGCCTCGTTCGGGGGTGTGCATCCAGTGCTGCGGTATGGACCGCACTGTGCGCACGCGGGGTATCGGTGCCGTTTCGTGCAAAGGCCGCCCGTGTTTGCTTTGTTGGGAGGCGAGACACCGCCTCGGGAACATTTGAAACAGAGCCGCCGCGCCGCTGATGCGTGGCGGATACGCCGCTCTCACACCATCGGGGGATGGTCACGCTGCAGCACCCCGGCTTCGGCCCACTTGCCGAGCGCCTGGCAACCTTCGAGCCGCCGCTGGCGGCGCGCCGATATGATGCCGCCGCCCCATCCACGGACCCGGTGGCCGCCGATGCCGCCAAGCCCATGAGCGCTGCCGCTCCCACGCTGCTGGTCGTCGACGACGAGCCCGAACTGCGCGGCCTGCTGGCCGAGTACTTCGGCCGCCATGGCTTCACCGTGCGCGCCGCCGAAGATGCCGCCAGGGCGCGCGAGATGATCGCCGCCGCACGGCCCGACCTGGCCGTGCTCGACATCAACATGCCCGGCGAAAACGGCCTCTCGCTGGCGCGCTGGCTGCGTGAGGCCCACCCGCAGGTGTCGATCGTCATGCTCACCACGGCCGGTGAGGCGGTGGACCGCATCGTCGGACTGGAACTGGGCGCCGACGACTACGTCAGCAAGCCCTACGAGCTGCGCGAGCTGCTGGCCCGCGTGCGCGCGGTGCTGCGCCGCGCGCAGCCCGTGGCCGCTGCCCCTGCCGCCATGGCCATGCCCGCCGCAGCCGGCCATCGCCAGGCCCGCTTCGGTGACCGCACGCTCGATCTCGACCAGCGCAAGCTCTTCGCCGCCGACGGCGCCGAGATCGAGATCACCGCCGCCGAGTACGACCTGCTGGCGCTGTTCGCGCGCCACCCCAACCGCCCGCTGAACCGTGACCAGATCATGGAGCAGGCGCACAACCGGGGCTGGGACGTGTTCGACCGCAGCATCGACCTGCGCGTGATGCGCCTGCGCCGCAAGATCGAGCGCAACCCGGACAAGCCCGAGGTGCTGAAGACCGTGCGCAACGTCGGCTACGTCTACATTCCGCCGGTCGCCTGAACCTCCCCCTGCTCTGAGATGACCGACACCGCGCAGGCCAGCGCGGGCACGCTGCGCACCGCCCGCCGCCTCGTGTGGTGGATGGTGGTGCCGGTGGTGCTGCTGCTGATGGTGTTGACGCTGCTGCAGTACCAGCAACGCATGGCCGACGCCGAGCGCGAACTGCGCCGCCGCGCCGACGAGCGCGCGCAGGAGCTGGAAGCCATCGCCCGCCCCGCGGCCGCCCATGTGCACGACCTGCGCCGCCTGCTGGAGATGCACTGGCACACGCCGCCCGATTCCGGCCCTGCGCTGGCGCAGGCGCTCACGCTGCGCGAGGTGCAGGGCAGCCCCGACGGCTGGTCGCTCGACAACGCCAGCGCCGAGGCGCGCGAGCGCTGGGGCCAGGTCTGGTGGGCCTCACCGCCCGGCAGCGAGGCCCTGCCGCCGGAAACGGCCTGGCTGCGCCGCGCCGAGATGTTCCTGCGTGCCGCTCGCGTGGTGCACAGCCGCATGCCAGGCTTCGAGGCCACCTGGTTCGCCGGCGGCGAAGCCAACGTGAGCTTCGGCTACCCCTGGGTGGACACGCCGCGCATGCTGGCCAGCATGGGCCTGCCCAGCCTGCAGTCCCTGGACGCCAAGCGCCGCGAGGGTGTGCAGCGCGCCGAGGCCGACCTCGCGCGCGACCCCAAGGACATCACTTTCTGGGGCCCGCCCTACGTGAGCCAGCTCAACGGCGAGCTGGTGCAGTCGCACGGGGCCATGGTGGTCGTGGAGGGCCGCTACCGCGGCGAGGTGAGCCTTGACTTCCGCCTCGAAACCCTGCAGCGCATGGCCCGCAACTGGCAGGACAGCTCGCCCGAGGAGCGCACGCGCGTGTGGGTGGCCACCCCGTCGCAGCGTGTGCTGGCCGACGGCGCCGAGCCGCTGCAGCGCCCGGCCGGCCCCGCGTTGGCCGACACGCGGGTGCTGGTGCCGCTCGCGGCGCGGCTGCCGATGGTGCTGGCACAGGCCGACGCCGCCGCACTCGGCGCGCTGGCGGGCCACCAGGAGGACACCCAGCGCACGGCGATGTTCGAGGCAAGCGGCTGGGTGCTGGTGGCCGCCGGCCGCGCCGGCTCGCCGTGGCTGTACGTGCAGGCCGTGCCGCTGGCCTCCTTGCGCGCCATGGTGCTGCCCACGCTGCTGCCCAACCTGCTGCTGCTGCTGGCGCTGGCGGCGGTGTTCGTGGCCGGCCAGTGGCTGTTCGCGCGCTGGTTCGTGCAGCCGGCGCTCGCCGTGCTGACCTACCTGCGCCAGCTGTCCACCGACCCCACGGCCGCCGCGCCGCAGCTGGGCGAACGCTGGCGCGGCTGGGTCGATGCGGTAACCGATGTCTTCAGCACGCAGCGCACGCTGCAGCAGCGCGAACGGGCGCACGAAGCCTTCAAGAGCGCGATGGTGGACCACGCGCCGGTGGCCATCATCACCACCGGCGGCAGCGCGGGCGAGGGCCGCATCGCCGACTTCAACCCCGCCGCCGAACGCATGTTCGGCGTGGCGCGCGAGCAGGCCTTGGGCCGCGAGCTGGCCGAGGTGGTGCTGCCCGAGTCAGCGCGCCGCGAGCGCCGCCGCCTGGGCTACGGCGATGCAGGAGCCCCCACCACCGGCCGCCACGCCAGCGGGCGCGAGTTCCCGATGCGGCTGATCAGCTTCCGCGTGCAGATCGACGGCCAGCCCTTCGACACCGCCTTCATCACCGACCTCTCCGCCGAGCGCCAGGCCAGCGCGCAGATCGAGCGCCAGCGCGAGGCGCTGCGCCAGAGCGAGAAGCTCAGCGCCATGGGCACGCTGCTGGCTGGTGTGGCGCACGAGCTGAACAACCCGCTGGCCATCGTGATGGGCCGCGCCAGCCTGCTGGAAGAGAAGGTGAACAGCGCCGGCGCCGACCCGGTGCTGGAAGACGACGCCCGCCGCATCCGCGAGGCCGCCGAGCGCTGCGGCCGCATCGTGCGCACCTTCCTCAACATGGCGCGCCAGAAGCCGCCCGAGCGCCATGCCGTGGCGCTGAACGACATCGTGCAGGCAGCCGCCGACATGCTCGGCTACACGATGCGCAGCCACGGCATCGACGTGAAGCTGCAACTCGCCGGCGGCATGCCCGTGGTGCAGGCCGATGCCGACCAGTTGGGCCAGGTGGTGCTGAACCTGATGGTCAACGCCCAGCAGGCGATGGCCGCGGTGGCCGGCTTCGACGGCCCGCGCGTGCTCACCGTGAGCACCGGCGTGGAAGCCGCGCGCCCCGACCAGCCGCGGCGCGAGCCACGGGTGTGGCTGCGTGTGGCCGACACCGGCCCCGGCGTGCCCGCGGCCGTGCGCGAGCGCCTGTTCGAGCCCTTCTTCACCACCAAGGCCGCGGGCTTCGGCACGGGCCTCGGCCTGTCGGTGTCGCGTTCCATCGTGCGCGAACACGGCGGCGAGCTGATGCTGGAAACGCGGGAGGAACCCGGCGCCTCGTTCCGCCTCAGCCTGCCCATCAGCGGCGAGGCGGCGCCCGTCAGCGCGCCGCTGCCGCTGGACACTGCCAGCGGCGACCTGCAGGCGCGTGTGCTGGTGGTGGACGACGAAGCCGAGATCGCCGATCTCATGCGCCAGGTGCTGGAAGGTGCGGGCTACGACGTGGCCACCGCCGAATCGGGCGCGGTGGCGCTGGAGCTGCTGGAAGAGGCCCGGTTCGATGCCATCGTCAGCGACGTGCGCATGCCCGACATCGACGGCGCCGCACTGTGGCGCACGGTGCGCGAGCTGCACCCGCTGCTGGCGCGCCGCATGCTGTTCGTCACCGGCGACACCCTGTCGGCGCAAGCGCGGCAGGTGCTGGAGATCTCGGGCTGCCCGAGCCTGGACAAGCCCTTCGCCAACACCGACCTGCTGGCCGCGCTGCGTGCCGTGATCGAATCTTGAACGCACCATGAAGCTGCTGACCTGCATCGCCGTCCTGGCCGCCCTGGGCTGCGGCACCCACGCCGCCGCGCAGCCGCTGCCGGCGGTGGAGGTGGGCCGCATCGAGCGGCTGCAGGCCGTGCCTTCCAGGCATGTGGACCCGCGCCATGTGGACGTGTGGATCCCCGAGGCCTGCACACCCGCCACGCCCTGCCAGGTGCTGTACATGCACGACGGGCAGATGCTGTTCGACGCCGGCACCACCTGGAACCGCCAGGCCTGGGACGTGCACCGCACCGTGGCCCGGCTGATGCACGAAGGCCGCATCGCGCCGACGCTGGTGGTGGGCATCTGGAACAACGGGCGCTTGCGCCACAGCGAGTTCTACCCGCAGAAGGCGCTGGCCCACCTGCCCGCGGCCGAGCGCGAACGTTTCGTGGCCGAACTGCTGCAAGGCGCGCCACGCAGCGACGCCTACCTGCGGTTCCTGGTCGAGGAGCTCAAGCCGCTGATCGACGCGCGTTTTCCCACGCGGCCCGGGCGCGACAGTACCTTCGTCATGGGCTCCAGCATGGGCGGCATGATCTCGGTGTACGCCTTCGGCGAGTACCCGCGGGTGTTCGGCGGTGCTGCCGCACTGTCCACGCACTGGGTGGGGCGCTGGGCACCGAACGCGCTGCTGCCGCTGGCGGCCTTCAACCACCTGCAGGCCTGGCTGCCACCGCCCGACGGGCGGCGCCTGTACATGGACCACGGCACCACGGAGCTCGACGCGCTGTACGCGCCCTACCAGCGCTTCGTGGACGAGATCGTGCGCGACAAGGGTTATGGCCCGGCCGACTACCAGAGCCGCGTCTTCGAAGGCACCGGGCACAACGAGCGCGCGTGGGCCGCGCGGCTCGAGGTGCCGCTGCTGTTCCTGATGGGGCGCCGCTGAGGCGCGTGCTCAGCTGCCGGCCTTCAGGTACATCAGCACCTGCTGGAAGTCGGCGGGGGTCATCATCTTCATGTCCTTGACCTTCATCTCCTTGGCCTTCATGTCCCAGACCTTGCCCATCTGCTCCAGGAACTCGGCGCGGGAGACCATCTTGTCCTTGTTGCGGTCGATGCGGTCGACCTTGAACATGCCGGAGAAGGACATGTCGTCGTTGGATTCGGCGCGCGCGGCGGTGCCGGCCAGGCCGAGTGCGAGTGCGGCGGCGACGAGGAGGAGGCGGGGTTGGGTGTTCATGGTCCGTGTGTCCTGAAGAGGTTGGGGTTGCAACCCACGCTGCGGCTGCAGCGGTGGGCGAGCCTGTGTCGGGCCATGGGGTGCTTGATTACGGCCGCTCGGCCCTGTGATCACGATGTGATCAGAACGTGACGATCTGCCGGCCTTCGTCCAGCAGCGCGCGCAGGCTGGCGTGGCCGCGGTCCTCGCCGAGCAGCGGCAGCTCGTGCTGCAAGGCTGCATCGAGCACGCCGTAGCTGCGCGCGCAGTGGCGGCACAGGCCCAGCAGCAGCGGGCGCACGCTGTCCAGCAAGGGGCGCAGGCGGTGGCCGGGCGCGGCGATCTCGGCGGCGCTGGCGGTGCCGCCGCCGTCGAACACGATCACGGCGTCGTCGCCGCCGCGCTGCAGCTCCTGCGCGAACATCAGCGCGCGGTAGACGGTGGACAGGCCCGAGCCTTCGAGCCGGCTGTAGATGACGATGGCGATGCGGTGCATGCGCTTCGGTCGGCACAGGGGCTCGTCGATGACAGCCATTTGCGCTGTAATGCCCGCGCTGTAATGCCGCGACCGCAAGCGCGACCGACGCGCATGGAGACCGCCCTGGCCCACGGAAACATCGAAGGCGACATCGCCGCGCTTCGCCAGCCGCTGCTGCGTTATGCGCAGGCACAGCTGCGCGACGCCGGCGCCGCCGAAGACGTGGTCTCCGAGACGCTGCTCGCACTGCTGGAAAAGCCCGAGGCCTTCGAGGGCCGCAGCAGCCTGCGCACCTACGCCACCGGCATCCTCAAGTTCAAGATCGTCGACCACCTGCGCCGCTGCGCGCGCGAGGTGGCGGTGGAAACCACCGAGGAAGAGACGCTCGACGAAGCCATCGATGCGCTCTTCGCCGACGACGGCCACTGGCGCGCCCCGCAGCGCCCCTGGGGCGTGCCCGACGAAGCGCTGCAGCAGCAGCAGTTCCAGGCCCAGCTGCAGCGCTGCATCGAGAAGCTGCCGGCACGCACGGCGCAGGTGTTCCTCATGCGCGAATGCCTCGAGCAGGAGGTGGACGAGATCTGCCGGGAACTCGGCATCACCGCCAACCATTGCGGTGTGATGCTCTACCGCGCCCGCATGGCGCTGCGCGGCTGCCTGCAGCAGCATTGGTTTGGAGTGCCATCGTGAGCGAGCCCCTCGACTGCAAGGCCGTCACGCGTTTCATCAGCCTGGGCCTGGACCGCCAGCTGCCGGCCGACGAGCGCGAACGGGTTCAGCTGCACTTCCTGGCCTGCCGCAGCTGCCGCACGGTGCAGGAGCAGATGGCCTTCCTGCGCCGCGCGCTGCGCAGCGCCACGCCGGAGGGTGATGTCCCGGCCAAGCCCTGAAGCAGCGCCAGGCTTGCGAGAATGGGTGCCACGATGCACCCGGACATGCCCCTCATCGTCACGATGGCCGTGGCGCTCGGCTTGGCGCTGGTGCTGGGCTTCGCGGCCTCGCGGCTGAAGCTGCCGGCGCTGGTGGGCTACCTGCTGGCGGGCGTGCTGATCGGGCCGCACACGCCGGGTTTCGTGGCCGACGTGGACCTGGCTTCGCAGCTGGCCGAGATCGGCGTCATGCTGCTGATGTTCGGCGTGGGCCTGCACTTCTCGTTTGGAGACCTGCTGCGGGTGCGCAAGATCGCCGTGCCCGGTGCCGTGGTGCAGATGGCCGTGGCCACGGCCATGGGCGCGGGGCTGGCGCTGTGGTGGGGATGGTCGCCCGGCGGTGCGCTGGTGTTCGGCATCTCGCTCAGCGTGGCCAGCACGGTGGTGCTGCTGCGCGCGCTGGAGTCGCGCAACCTGCTGGATTCCCAGAACGGCCGCATCGCCGTGGGCTGGCTGGTGGTGGAAGACCTGGCCATGGTGCTCGTGCTGGTGCTGCTGCCGGCTTTGGTGGGCCTCACCGAAAGCCGCGGCGCCTCGGCTGGCGGCGTGCCCCAAAGCCTCTGGATCACGCTCGTGCAGACGCTGCTGGCCGTGGCCGCCTTCGTGGCGCTGATGCTGCTGGGCGGCCGGCGCGTGCTGCCCTGGCTGCTGTGGCAGATCAGCAAGACCGGCTCCCGCGAGCTGTTCACGCTGTGCGTGATGGCGGTGGCGCTGGGCATCGCCTACGGCGCCTCGGCGCTGTTTGGCGTGAGCGTGGCGCTGGGCGCCTTCTTCGCCGGGCTGGTCCTGCGCGAAAGCGAGTTCAGCCAGCGCGCCGCCGAAGAGAGCCTGCCCTTCCGCGACGCCTTCGCGGTGCTGTTCTTCGTCTCGGTGGGCATGCTGTTCGACCCACGGGTGCTGCTCGATCGCCCGCTGCAGGTGCTGGCGGTGGCGGCGGTGATCATGCTCGGCAAGTCGATCGCCGCCGCGGGCCTGGTGCTGCTGCTGCGCTACCCGCTGAACACCGCGCTCACGGTGTCGGCCAGCCTGGCGCAGATCGGCGAGTTCAGCTTCATCCTCGTGGCGCTGGGTGGTTCTCTCGGCGTGCTGCCGCCCGAGGCCAAGAGCCTGGTGGTGGCCGGGGCGCTGATCTCGATCGCGTTCAACCCGCTGCTGTTCTCGGCGGTGGAGCCGGCGCGGCGCTGGATCCTGGCACGCTCGGCGCTTGCGCGTGCCCTGGAGAGCCGCGATGACCCGCTGGCCGAGCTGCCGATGAGCACCGACCGCCGGTACCTGGCCGGCCACGTGGTGCTGGTGGGCTACGGCGCCGTAGGTCGCAGCATCGCGGCCGCGTTGCAGGCGCGTGATGTGCCCTTCGTGGTGGTGGACCAGAACCGCGAGCGGGTGGAAGCCCTGCGCGCCGCGGGCCGCCCCGCCGTGAGCGGCGACGCCTGCGAGCCGCTGGTGCTGGTGCAGGCGCACATCGCCGAGGCCGGCTTGCTGGTGGTGGCCTCGTCGGAAAGCACCGACGTGCGGCCGATGATCGAGACCGCGCGCACGCTCAACCCCGGCATCCCGGTGGTGGTGCGGGCGCACAACGCCGAAGAGGCCGAGCTGCTCATCAAGGAAGGCGCGCGCCGCGCCGTGCACGGCCAGGGCGCGCTGGCCGAGGTGATGGTGCGTGACGTGCTCGAACTCGTCGAGCCAGCACCAGCACCCGGGCCCGCGCCTACACCACGAACGGGCGCTGCCTGAGGAAGGCGGCGGCCGGCCCCAGCGTGAACAGGTTGGGGCTCTGGCTGGCCGGCATGCGGCTCCTGATCTGCGCGTGGAACTGCGCGTAGCTGCCGGCGAAGCGGCCCTGGTCCCACACCGCGAGCAGCTGCTCGGTGAAGGCGCCGTTGACATCGCCGTCCATCGAGAACTGGTTGTCCTGGCAGCCCGAGATCAGCAGCACCGAGGGCTTGAACGGCCCGACGAGCTTGGTTGCCTGCGCCGCCGGGCCCACCAGGCCCACCTGCGCCAGCGCGGCGTCGGGGTCGCTCCTTCCGGCTGCGCGCGCCAGCGCGGCGGCAGCGCCCACCTCGGCCTGGATGCCGTCGTAGAAGGCCTGGTGGGCGGCGTAGACCTTGTCGCCCACCGCGTCGGGCATCAGCCGCAGGCGCTTGCCCTTGGGTGCGGGCGGCGGCTTGCGCGCGCGCGTGACGCTGCCGCTGTGGCAGCTGTCGGAGAGCACGAGCACGCGCACGCCCTTGGCGAAGCGGCTGAGCTCGAGGTACAGCTCGTCGTCCACCAGCTGCGCGTCGTACAGGCACCAGGTCTCGTCCTTGCGATCGGGCTCGTCGCCGTTCATGTCCTTCACCTGCCCCCCGTGGCCCGAGAAGGTGAGGAAGAACAGGTCACCGGCCTTCAGCGCCTTGGCCGCGGCGCGCAGCGCGGCCAGCGTGGCGGCGCGCGTGGCCTTCTTCGTGATCAGCTTCGTGGGCGTCATGCCCTGCTTCCTGGCCAGCGTGGCCATGGCCTTGGCGTCGTTTTCGCAGGCGGCCAGTTCGCCGTCCCAACCTTCGTAGTGTTTGGGGCTCACGAGGTTGAGTCCCAGGTGCAGCGACAGGGCTTGGGGCATGGTGTCTCCGGAGTGGGCGGCGTCAGGGAACCAGGGCCAGGAACACGAAGGCCGCGAACAGCACCAGATGCACGGCGCCGAACATCAGGTTCGTGCGGCCCGAGGCCAGCGTGAGCGTGCCGACGATGAAGGTCAGCGCGATCAGCGTCAAGTCCTTGCCCTCCAGCCCCAGCGTCAGCGGCAGGCCCAGCCAGACCGAGGCCACCACCACGGCGGGGATCGTCAGCCCGATGCTCGCCAGCGCCGAGCCCAGCGCCAGGTTCAGGCTCGTCTGCAGCCGGTCGGCCCAGGCGGCACGTGCGGCGGCCCAGGTCTCGGGCAGCAGCACGATGCCGGCGATGACGATGCCGAGCACCGCCTTCGGCGCGTTGGCCGCCGCCAGCGCACCTTCGATCGACGGCGACAGCAGCTTGGCCAGCCCCACCACCGCCACCAGCGACACCAGCAGCAGCGCCACGCTGACCCAGGTGGCGGCCAGGGTCGGTGGCGCGGCGTGCAGCGTTTCGTCCTCGGCATGTTCGGCGGGCAGGAAGTAGTCGCGGTGGCGCACCGTCTGCATGAACACGAACACGAGCCAGATCACCAGCGACACCACGCCCACGAAGGCCAGCTGCGCCGTCGTGTAGGTGCCGGCGCTGGAGCTGGTGGTGAAGCTCGGCAGCACCAGGCTCAGCGTGGCCAGCGCCACCAGCGAGGCCAGCGCGGCGCTCACGCCGTCCACGCGGAAGGCCTGCTCGTGGTGGCGCAGTGCACCCACGAAGATGCACAGGCCGAGCACGCCGTGGCAGATGATCATCACGGCGGCAAAGATGGTGTCGCGCGGCAGCGTGGCGGTGGCGGCGCCGCCGGCGAGCATCGTGGAGACGATCAGCGCCACCTCGATCACCGTGACGGCCAGCGCCAGCACCAGCGTGCCGAAGGGCTCGCCGACCTTGTGCGCCACCACCTCGGCGTGGTGCACCGCCGCCACCACGGCGGCCACGAGCAGCAGCGCGCACAGGATGAGCAACGGCGCGCTGGCGGGCAACACAAAGCCGGCGCCGAGCAGCGCCAGCGCAAGCAGCGGTGTGAAGGTGGGCCAGTGGTGCATGGCTGATTGTGGGACAGCGCCAGCGCGCAGGCGGGTTGCACCGCGCCACGCCGCTATCGTTGGCAGGCCGATGAACACCGCCGCCCGCCGCCACGCGCCCGCCCCCCGCCTGTTCGCCCTGGCCTGGCCGCTGCTGCTGGAGCTGCTGCTGGGCATCGGCGTGGGCGTGGCCGGCACGGCGCTGGCGGCGCGGCTGTCGGACACCGCAGGCGGGGCCTTCGCGATGGCCGGGCACGTGGTGGGCATGTTGTTCATCCTGTTCCGCGTGGTTGGTGCCGGCGTGGGCGTGGTGGTGGCGCAGGCGCTGGGCGGGGGCCAGCGCGAGGGTGCCGATGCGCTGGCGCGTGCCGCCGTGGGTGCCAGCACCTGGGTGGGCGGGCTCACGGCGCTGCTGACGGCGCTGCTCGCCTGGCCCTTGCTCAAGCTGCTGAACGCGCCGCCCGAGGTGCTGCCGCTGGCGCTGCCGCTCTTGTGGTGGTGGGCGCCGACGCTGCTGCTGGACGCCTGGAACGCCAGCATGGCCGCGGTGATGCGCGCGCACCTGCGCGCACGCGACCTGCTGGCCGTGATGGTGGTGATGCACGCCGTGCATCTGGCGCTGGCCGTGCCGCTGATGGGCTGGCTCGGCCTGCCCGGCTTCGCGCTGGCGCTGCTGGCCGCGCGCGCCCTGGCGCTGGTGCTGCACCTGTGGCTGTGGCGCACGCGCCTGCGCTTGAGCGTGCGTGCGCACGACTGGTGGCACCTGCCACGCGCCGAACTCGCGGCCATGGCGCACATCGGCCTGCCCGGCGCGGCCGAGAACATCGCCTACCGGCTGTGTTTCATGGTCAGCGTGGCCGCGGCGGGCGCCCTGGGCGCGCAGGCGGTGGCGACGCAGGCCTACGCGCTGCAGATCATGTACCTGGTGCTGCTGTTCGGCGTGGCCATCGGCATCAGCATGGAAACGCTGGTGGGCCACCTCGTCGGCGCCGGGCGGCTGCGGCAGGCGCACCGCAAGGTGCTGCGGGCGCTGGCACTGGGCCTCGTGGTGAGCGTGGGGGTGGCCACCGCGGCCGCGCTGGCCGGGCCGTGGGTGATGCGCGTCTTCACGCAGGACACCAGGATCATCGCCGCCGCCACGGTGCTGCTGTGGTGGACGGTGCTGCTGGAGCCCGGCCGCACCTTCAACCTCGTCGTCATCAACGCCTTGCGCGCCGCCGGCGACGCGCGTTACCCGGTGGTGGTGGGCGCTTTCAGCATGGTCATCGTGCTGGCCGGCGGCAGCTGGCTGCTGGGCATCACGTTCGGGCTCGGCCTGCCCGGCGTGTGGATCGCCTACGCCGCCGACGAGTGGCTGCGCGGCCTCCTGATGTGGCGGCGCTGGGCCACGCTCGCGTGGGTGCCGCATGCGCGGCACAGCCGGCGGCGCATGGCCGCCCTGGGCGCCTGAATCCGCGCCGGGCTCACTCGATCGTGACCTTGGCCGCCTTCACGAGCCTGGCGAACTTCTCGGTGTCGGCGGCGATCTGGCGCGCCATCTGCTCGGGCGTGTTGCCGATGGGCTCGGCGCCGATCTCGGCCATGCGCTGCCTGAACTCGGCCGACTGGATGATCTTCGCCATCTCGGCGGCCAGGCGCGTGGTGATCTCCTTCGGCGTGCCGGCCGGCGCCAGCACGCCGAACCAGGTGCCGATGTCGAACCCTGCAAAGCCCGATTCGGCCAGCGTGGGCACCTCGGGCAGCGCCGAGGAGCGCTTGCCCGTGGTCACCGCCAGCGCGCGCAGCTTGCCGGCCTTGATGTGCGGCAGCACCGGCG
>VFQQ010003396.1_pt1 | contig 15543 bp, 19 predicted proteins | sample 3512341 | NCBI WGS metagenome assembly VFQQ01 (sample SAMN10412373, study PRJNA504923) | tailings metagenome | isolation source: Relicate 2 Philex TSF1 revegetated site | place: Philippines: Tuba, Benguet | collected 2017-08-29 | reverse complement strand
TAGCACTCACTCTTTGAGAGTGCTAGAGGGTAAAAGTTTCAAGTAAGGTGAGTGTTTTTACGAGAGGTAAATCTGTTGGCCTGTGAGGCACTCATTGCTGGTGACTTGCTGCGACTTATTTTGCCTTGTATTGGGCGCGTGAGCTTAATTATTTTTCAGGGAATATGGAAGCAGTTGGTCAGCCTGGATGCGGTAACCGGAGGTGCCCATTGTGGTATGGCTGGGGACGGTTTCAAGTAGGCCTCTGACCGAAATAGGGCCATATTGCCGCGCGGCCTGGTTGAGTGTTTTTTGCTGGTTCTTGGGGAGCGCCTTAGGGAGGATCACATGAATGACCTGGTTGCTTGGAGGCGGCGGCACATGAATGCATGCTCCAAAGTAAGGGACGAACAAGAACTCTTGCACTTGTGTGCCATTCATATCCAGCGGCACCACAAAGCCCGGAATCTGTACTCGCTGTTTGTTGAGCTTGGGCACAATGGGTGCATCGTTCCAAGCATTGCGCATTTGCTCAAGAGCCTTGATGGCACGAGGATCGGCATCATCTAGCTTGTCCAGGTTCAGGCCTTTGATCGATTTCATGGGATCCCAGTCTGCGGGCATCATGTCATCCCAGTCGAGCTGCTGGTAACTCGTGCCAGGTTTTGTTGTGTGCTTGGTGTCGCTGAGGCGTTCGCCTACTTGATAATCTCCCCCTATAACGTGGGTGCATGCCATGACGGCAAGTAATGTGGCAAATATCCGGGAAAACATGCTTGTCCTCGCGCCTGTGGTATGGGTTGTCAATGTCTAGAGCCTGGGAGTCAGGCCATCTGCGAGCGATAGCTTGTAGGCCATATATGCCGGGAACAGGCTGGCAAACAGGCCTACCAATGCAATGATCGCGAGTAGTTGGAGCTCTTCCGCACTCAGCCAATGTAGTGACATCGCGATGCCGAAATGAGCTTGCATCAGTGGGGCTGCTAACAATGAGGCAATGGTCAATGCGGCCAGGCCGATGACGATGCTGAGCAGTGTGACAAACATCCCCTCATACAAGAGCAGCAAAAGAATTTCTCTTGGCTGCGCGCCTACTGCCCGCAAAATGGCCAGCTCCCTGCGCCGTTCATTTAGTCCTGAGATCATGATGGCGACTAGCCCCGTCAAGCTAACGACAACCACAATGGCTGAAACTGCCATCAGGCTTTTCTCTGCCACACCGACCACCTGCCATAGTTGTTCTAATGCTACGCCTGGCATGGTAGCCAGCAGAGGTTCATCTTTGAAGTCATTGATCAGTCTTTGAATGCGAAATACTGCAGCACGGCTTTTCAGGCCGATCAATGCCGCGGTAATTTCCTTGGGCTTCAGGTCAAATTTCTGCACATATTGTGGTGGAATATGAAATCCCGGTAATTGTGTTCCTCCTACCCAGTCAAGGTGAATGGCGCTGAGCGCCTCCAGACTGACATGCAGGGTATGGTCAACAGGTGTGCCGGTGGGTTTGAGGATGCCGCTGACGATAAATGGTTTGTCAGCGTGGTCAGCATGATGTCCCAGGCCTGTACCATGGCTGAGTGTGATCTGGCTACCAAGCGAGTAGCCTAGTTTCTTTGCTACCTCGGAGCCGATGACGGTATCAAAAACCTCATGGAAAGGCTTTCCCTCTGCAAGTTGCAGGGAAAGGCGGTCTCCATAGTGATAATGCTTGAAATAATCCTGATTCGTGCCCAAGACAGCAAAGCCACGATGCGAATCGCCTAGGGAAATCGGGATGCTCCACGCCACCATGGGGTTTTGTTGCAACTTTTCAAAGCTTGCCCAGCTGATGTTGTTGGTGGGCTCTCCCACGCGGAATACGGCATATAGCATCAGTTGTACTGGGCTAGTGCGTGCGCCGATTACCAGGTCGGTGCCGGAAATAGATAGACCAAAGCCCTGATGCACCTGCTCACGCAGGCGTTCAACCCCAAGTAATAGCATGACACTCAAGGCAACTGCCATCATGGTCATGCCCAAGGTGAGCTTGCGGTTCCATGCGCTATGTATGGCTAGGGTAAGCAGGTATTTCAAGTTCATGCAAACGCCTGCCTTCCTGCTTGATTGAGGTCGCTCAGGGCAATACTGCGGTGAAAGTTTGAGGCTAGCCTATGATCGTGGCTAACAAAAAGCAGGGTTGCCTGGTTGGCAAGGCACTCTTGTTTTAGTAGGTGTAGAAAGTGGAGTTGGTGGTGTGCATCCAGGGCAGATGTTGGCTCATCTGCAATGATGATTTCTGGGCTCCCGATCAATGCTCGTACTGCTGCAACACGTTGTTGTTGGCCAATGCTTAGGCTGGTGACTTTGCGTGACCACAGCGTGGCATCTATGCCCAAGGCGGCAAGCAGGCGATGTGCCTCAGTCGGGGCGCTTTCTCGAAGGTTGCTGTGGCGATAGCGGGAAAAGCGGCATGGTAGCAGGACGTTTTCCAGTACAGATAGATAGGGGATCAGGTTGAATTGCTGAAATAGAAAGCCGATATGATCCGCCCGGAATCGGTCTCGCGCTGCGCTACTCAGTGTATCCAGGCGCTGGCCCAATATGCTAACCATGCCTGCCTGGGCTAAATGTACGCCTCCGAGGATGCCCAGCAAGGTGCTTTTCCCGCTCCCACTTTCCCCATGCAAGAAGATATGCTCACCGCGGTGAATGAGCAGTGAAGGGATGTCTAGGCAGGGATGATGTTTTGCCCATGCAAACTGTAGATTTTTCAGTGCAATGGCTGGGGTGTTGGGCTCTACCATTTGACTTGGTTCTTTTTCGGTGTCAGTTGCATCATGTGCTGCCCGCTCATGGTGATGATTTGTACATCTATACGCTGGAGGCGGGGAAATCGCTCGAAAATCTGTACCGTGAGATTGGTCAAGGATTGAGGCTGCGTGCATTCATAGGTGAACTCTGCATCCAGGTCTGCGTGAGAGAGGCTTTGTTGTGCTGCTGGCGTGCTCCATAAGGGGGAATCCAGATGGACTGCGATGCTTTTGCATACGGCTTTAGCCGGCAGAGCGAACAGTTGTGATGGCTGTAATAGTTGTTGTTTCAGGTTGGCGAGCGCTACTTTTTCTTCCGGCTTTCTTGGCGGGTGCTCAAATCCCAGCAGGCTTTCCATCGGGCTCTCCAGCGACAGAGTGAGATTTTTACCCTCTACAGCAATGTTGAGTTTGGCTACTCCATGGACATGGGCATGCTGTTCATGGGCAAAAGCAGGTGGCATGAATAGTAGAGCAAACCCCAACATCCAGAGGTACATTGGGCAATTACGATGCATGGTCTCTCCTTTTTTTGTGTGCTCCATTAATGTCATGACGCCATCAATGATGATGCAACTGCTGGGCGAGCAGGGATACTGCTATTCCGCAAGCGATCAGCCCCAGTTGATAGATGCTGTCTTTCAGTGAACGTTTTTGTTGCAATTCGGGCACAAGGTCAGCTACTGCAATATAGATAAAGCTGGATCCGGCAATGACGAGGATAATCGGGATGGCGGCCTGTGTTGCCTCTAATGCCAACCAGCCAATCACGCCACCTACCATCATGCTGGCGCCGGAGGCTGTATTCAGTAGTAGTGCTCTTGATTTGGAAAGCCCGGCATTGAGCAATACCATGAAGTCTGATATTTCCTGGGGAATTTCATGCATCATGACAGTGATTGCAGTTGCCCATCCCAATATTGGATCTGCCACGAATGCTGCCGCGATTAACACCCCGTCGACAAAATTATGCAGGCCATCGCCAATCACGATCATGGACACCTTCTGGTCAGCAAGAACTTCTGTGTGGGCATGATGGTGTTCATGGCGCCACAGCGCCATTTTTTCTAGTAGAAAAAACCCAAGGATACCTCCCAGTAATATCCAGCCCGCCTTATGTGGCTCCAGGCCTTGTTCAATTGCTTCAGGAATAATGTCCGTTAAAGCAAAACAGAGTAGGGTGCCAACTGCAAAAGCCACCATTTTGTCTGCAATTTTTGCCAGAGAGGTCAAGGATATGATGGCAGCCAATAGTACCGAAATGACACCACCGATCAGGGTGGCCGCCAGGATAGAGATCAGGAGCATTGAGGTAGGCGTAAATAGATGATTGGAAAAGTGGTGCTTTGGGCGCAAGCAAGGAAGACATCGGAGTGACGCTCCATGTGTTTTGTTTTTGCACGCGTATGTTGTAAAACTGGCGTGACGTCACGCAGGGTGAGAGTGCGGCAGAGGCCTCCTCCATGGGAGCATTTGGTCAGGCTGACTTTGGTATGGATGTGGGAGTTCACTGCAATGATTCAAGTGATTCAATCGTGGTGAGAATGGTAGTGCAATTATGCTGCAATTTGCAACATAATTGCATTTTGTTGTAAAGCGTGCATGAGGTAATGCGCATGGAGACAAGAGTGTTATTGATCCTAGGCTATGCAGCTCAATAACCGTATGTGCTCATCTTGATTAAATATAAGTGATTTGTTGGTGCATGAGTTGGCGGTGACTATACTCAGGTGGCATCACCATGGGTAGCAGGCATGATTACACGCATTGACTAGTTCCACTGACATATAAATGTCATGTAGTTGACATGATACTGGGTTACTTTCTCCTCAGTGGCTCATGCTGAGCCTGATGTTATTCAAGGGAGACAAACGAATCATGAAAACTTATACATGCCAGGCAGAGTATCTGAAGAAGGCCATTGATCTGAGTGAAAAGAAGGCAGAGCGGCTGCTTTCTCGCATGAGTGTGCATTTGTATTCTGAGCTGCTACGGGATGCTTATTCGCCTCACGAGATATTGGCTATCCAGTTGCAGATTGAGGAAGAGCAGCTACAGGAATGGCGTCAACGCGTGGCGCAACTCCGCCAGCAAGAGCAGGTGTGGCTTTCCCAGCGCACTCCATTGGCTAGCCCTGCCACTGTCAATTGAGGCATCGTGTCATGAGACCCAACTGATATCTTCAGCATGTTTCATTCAGATGTTACCGGGGTGTCTCTTTTTTGAGACGACATATTTTATATTTAAAACAATGGGATATTGAATTGTGGCGTCATAAGTTGTGGGGTGTGTGTCTCTTTTTTGAGACGAGGTAAGATTGCCAGGGTTGCTAATATATTTAAATATTATGTTTAGAATCAATTGGTTGTTTTTGTTGGCATGGATGATGCTATATATTCTAGTGAAGTACTAGTCTATTTTAGACTACCGAGTCCAAGCCATCCCCCCCCTGGCGGAAGACTCACCATCCAACGCCGGGCTTTTGCCCGGCGTTTTCATTTCTGTGCCCTTCACAATCCATCATCAGTACTGTCATTTATTGCAGTCTTTATGGCTGCACTCTGCAAAAAATACCTGCATGTTTTGTTGATTATGAGCTTTTTCAAGAGCTTGGGAAGCTGGGCCTAGGTTTTACATATGTAAAATTGTTTAAATAATCATCATGTTAAGTATTGTTGTTTTCCTTTATTAATCACGCTGGTGAAGTGGAATGGCATTTGCCCTCTTAGGCATATCTTGTTTAAGGGAATGAATCGATGCCAACTCCTCAATTTTCTCAGGGCCTGTCGCGGACAAAGCGAACATGGTCGTTGAGTGTCGTCTTAGCCATGGTGGCCATGATGCTCTGGTTGATATTGCGCATGGTGCTGTGGCTAGATTTAGGCAAAGTTGGCCCTGGATGGGGGGATGCCTTTCATGTGCTGGCCTTTGGGGCTTGGTTTGATACCTGGACACTGGCGTATCTCCTAGCACCGTTATTGCTACTGAGTGGCGTGCTACCTAATCGTCTCAGGGGCAGTCGTGCTGCAACAGTGTTCAGGTGGTGGCTATTAGGGGCGGCGACGGCCTTGCTGATGTTTGGTGTGGTGGCTGAATTCATTTTCTGGCAGGAGTTCACCACGCGGTTTAATTTCATCGCGGTGGATTATCTGGTCTACACCCATGAAGTGCTAGGTAATATCTGGGAGTCGTATCCTGTGCCTGCCATTTTGGCGGCCATCGTCATGGTGGCAACAGGTTTGACCTGGGGTTTGGGACGCATGTTGACGATCAAGGCCAGCCCACATGGCTGGCGTACCCGTATGGCTTTGGTCGCTACCGCGATTGCGTTGCCAGTGGCGGCAACGCAATTTGCCAACCTTGATCAGGCCGAGAGTCGTAACCATTACGCACAAGAGCTGGCGAGCAATGGTGTGTTTGCATTGGCTGCGGCTATGCGCCGTAACGAACTTGACTATGATCGCTTTTATGCCACGTTGCCAGAGCAGCAGGCCTCGCAAGTGCTGGTTTCGGTGGGGCTGCATATGGGGCATGGCCAGGGTGCGATGCACTTGGCTAGCCTAGATGCCTCTACGATACGTCCAGTGGACGGCCTGCCAGTTAATTTCACGCGTAGGCCGAAGAATATTGTGCTGGTGACCGTGGAGAGTTTATCGGCTGATTATCTTGCCAGTTTCGGTGGTCAACCTGGCTTGACACCCGCTTTGGACAAATTGGCTGCTGAAGGGCTGAAATTTACTCACCTTTATGCCAGTGGTACGCGCACGGTAAGGGGGCTGGAGGCGCTCTCGCTGGGTACGCCACCTATCCCGGGGCAGGCGGTAATCCATCGCCCGAATAACGAGCACCTAGTCACGCTAGGAGAGCAACTGCAAAGCCATGATCTGGCGAGTTACTTTATCTATGGTGGTTATGGCGTATTCGACAATATGAATTATTACTTTCGGAATAATGACTACCGGGTGGTTGATCGCACTGATTTTCCTGCCAATAGTATTGCAGCAGAAAACATTTGGGGTGTTGCGGATGAGAGCCTATTCGCCAATACCTTGACCACACTAGATGCAGCCTATGCGCAAGGCAAGCCTTTCATGGCACAGGTAATGACGACCAGCAACCACCGGCCTTACACCTTCCCCGATGGTCGTGTGCAGGCGGAGCAGGGGACGCGTAGCGGTGCTGTGGCTTATACCGATTATGCGATTGGCCATTTCATTGAGCAGGCGCGCAGCAAGCCTTGGTTCAAGGACACCTTGTTTGTGATTGTGGCCGACCATTGCGCCTCGGTCGCGGGGAAAACCAGCCTGCCGGTTGCTCGTTACCATATTCCCTTGATTTTTTATGCACCGGATTTGTTAGTAGCAGGTACCTATGACCGTATGGCCAGCCAAATAGATATTGCGCCGACCCTGATGCAGGTACTTGGCTTGCCCCAGCAAGGATTTTTCGGTGAGTCGATGTTTGCGGAAAATTTAAGCGAGCCACGCGCGTTCATCAGCAATTATCAGGATTTGGGTTATTACAAGCGTGATCAGTTGATCGTATTGTCGCCTAAAGGCAAGGTGACAGCATTCAGCATTAATCCAACAGATTTTGAGGCGACGCCGATTGCGGTAGATGAGGGGCTGAGACAGGAGGCCATTGCCTATTACCAGAGTGCGTCACATGCATTTCAGCGTGGCAAGCTCAAGTATGCGCTACCTAAGCGCCTGCTGGCAGAAGGAGGCCGTCATGCGCATAGCTAACAGCATTGTGCCTTTACGGCCTATTTTGGTGACATTATTCCTTGCGGCGCTGGCAATGTTGGCATTGGAACATTTCACTCATATCGATGTGTGGCTGGAGGATTGGTTTTTTGATGCAGCCTTGCATGACTTCCCGTGGCGCAATAGCTGGTTTGCCACGGATTTTGCCCATGGCAGCCTGAAAAACTTCATTATCAACAGTGGGACCATATTGCTGGTGGTGATGCTGATCGACAAAATATGGCGCATTCGCCGTATGTCAAATTTCTGGCGCTATCGCCTGCAAATTGTCGCCTGGGCTTCTGTCTTGGTGCCAGCCGTGATTCGCGGTATCAAGCGTACATCAGCACTGAATTGCCCGTGGGATATAGACCGTTATGGCGGTCATGTGCCATACCTCAAGATGTTTGATCATGTGCCTGCAGGGTGGGTACCTGGCCATTGCTTCCCAGCCGGGCATGCCAGCACAGGGTTGTGGCTGGCATCACTTTGTGTGTTTTGGCTGCCTCATCATCCACGCCGGGCGTTGGGCGTGTTTTTTGCTGGTTTGTCGGTAGGCCTTGCCATGGGCTGGATACAGCAAATGCGGGGCGCACATTTCCTGAGCCATACTTTATGGTCGGGCTGGATAGCTAGTGTAACGGTGCTGCTGCTGGTTTTTGCTTATCAACGTCAGTTGCGATTGCACGCACAAATGCCAGCTTGCACTTGGCTAACACGCTTGAGAAGCTTGGCCAGCGCTCACAGGCGCCCCTCTTGATGAAAGACTTATTGCTTGCGTAAGGGTTTCAGCAGATCAGCAAGACCATTGTGGTCCAGCTCTTGCATCAAGGCCAGTAACTTGCCTAGCTCCCCAGGAGGAAAGCCCTCCCGCGCAAACCAATTGAGGTAGTTGCCGGGTAGGTCGGCAATCAAGCGGCCTTTATATTTGCCAAATGGCATGGTGCGGGTGACCAGTAGCTCAAGGTCGTGCTGATTCATGCCTTAATCCTTTACCAGGCTGGCGAGTATTGCAAAGGCCTCGGGGATGCTGGCTGCGCCTAGTTTGGATGTGCAGCAAACACCCTCAAGCAGGGCATGCTCACGGATGAGCGTCAGTATTTCACTTAGCGTAGCTTGACCATTGGCGGTCAAATGCTTGTCCGGGCCCGGTATGAATATCTGGCCTGTGGCATCTATCAATCTTGTTGCTGTGCTAGGCACAGGCCATGTGGCGAAAGCTTCGGCGTTATTCAGCAACGCTAATTCAGCATCACCAAGATACTGGATCAATGCTGGCCAATGGATAGTTGAGGTTGTCATGTCTATGGGGTGGTTGGTCTTTACGCAATAGGGCGTTACCATAACGCCTTTTCCCTGGCGTTGTCAGGATCATTTTAACGCCTCTGGCCCAAGCAGGAAGAGGCAAGACCGAAAGCAGCTAGCATGAGCAAGATAGTCATTGAAAACAAGCCATCCTCCACCCGCCTGGAAACCTTAGGGGTCAGCAAGTGGCCTACCTGGTCCAAGGAAGTATCGACATTTCCCTGGGTGTTCCCTGAGCAGGAAATTGCTTATATCCTCGAAGGTGAAGTGGTGATCACGCCGAATGATGGCAGCGCTCCCGTCACTTTTCGCAAGGGCGATCTGGTGACTTTCCCTGCTGGCTTGCGCTGCACTTGGGAAGTCAAGCAGCCACTGCACAAGCATTATCAACTGGATGGCAGCTTGATTGGCCGCATCTATCGTCGCATCAAGCTGTTTTTCACCAAGTAAGTTAGTAGAAACAGTATCAATTCCTTGACGATCCAGCCTGGTGATAATGTCACTGACTGGATCGCTTCACACCTCGCGCTAGCGCCTGATATGCAAGGCGTATCGCTTCGGATCAAACCCCCAGCCTAGCCCCATGGTGATGATGAAGATGAGCGTTAAGCCAAGCCATACCATGCTGAAATCATGCAATGCATCGCGCAACATGCCGGCCAGTATTGGTGATGCTCCCGCAATCAAATAGCCTACCCCTTGCACGTTCGCGGTCAATATTCCGGCTGATTGCGCGTCTTCCAGGTGATCCATGCAGGCAATCAAGCTCAAGGGAAATAATGCTCCTACGCCACATCCTGCCAGAATCACGCCTACCCACGCCATCTGTGCGCCGGCATTCAGGCAGAGCATGCCGGCGATCGCCAGTAGCAGTGCCAGCATGATCCAGGGGCGCCTGTCTGGAGACCTGGCGGCAAGTTGCGATAACAGCAGGCCAGAGATCACTTCAGTGGCGCTGAGTAGCGATAAGGCCAGCCCTGCTGTCGTGGCGTTATAGCCAAGATCAATGAAGTGCGGTGGCAGCCAGGCTAGCATGCATGTGAAGCCTGACGTTCCCAAGCCAAAAAAGCCAGCCAGTCGCCAGAAACGCCCGGGCTTCAATGTGGCCTTGGCATTGGCGGCTGCAGTATGTGGCATGGCAGGTACCAACCATAGCAACAGCAATAGGGTAGGGAGTGCCAATAAGCCCCAACCTCCCAACGCCCAGGCAATATTACTCGCATGCAGTATCTGCGGAGCGAGTGCGGCTGATATGGCTGCCCCGGCCATGATGGCCGAGACATACATCCCCATCAAGGATGCTGTTTGTGCTGGCCATTGGCGTTTGATGACGATAGGCAGAAATGCCTGTACCAAGGCAATTCCTAGACCTGCAACGATGGAGGACAAGATCATGCTGGCTGGGCTTTGATTGAGCAGGCGACTTAAGGTGCTGATGCCAAGTAAGATCAAGGCCAGGGCGAGCAAACGTCGCAAGTCAGCTCGGCTCAGTAGCCATTGGCTGCTCAGTGCTCCCAGCCCCATCATGACGATAGGTAGGCCGTTGAGCAGAGAAATCCAGCTATAACTGAGGTGCCAGCTTTGCAGCAGGTATTCAGTCAGTGGGCCAATGGAGGCCATCACCGGGCGTAAGTTGAGCCCCAATAATACTAGCAAGAGGATGACGTAAAGCTTGTGCATTATTGTTCCCCTTCGAGGCTGAGCAATAGCTGGCGCAAACCATGATTGATCGCCGTTTTATCCGCTTGTTCAAGTGAGCTGAATGTACTGGCCAGCTTGGCTAGGTAAAGCTCTAGCAACGGTTCAAATAGCATGCGCCCTTCGGGAGTCAGCTTGACTTCCATGCTGCGTTTGTCAGCCGGATTTGCCCGGCGTTGAACCAAGCCTTTGTTTTCGAGGCAGTCCAGGCGGTTGGTCATGGCACCTGAGGTGATCAGCAGGCGCTGATATAGCTCGGTGGGAGAAAGTGTGCCGCCATTGCGGCATAAGGTGGCAAGCACATCAAACTCTCCCTGGTTCAGGCCTGCGTCCTGGATCATCGGCATGATGTGTTTGACGAGAAGCGTGACGCTGCGAAGCAAGCGTGTAGCCAGCTCCATGTCAGCATAGTGCCTGTTGGGTGCAATATGCTTCCAATCGTCGATCAGGCCGTCAATATGGTCTTGGGGGTGGTTGGTTGTTTGCATAGTATCTTAATTTGAAGATAATTTATCTTGATGTTAAGATAAATGTATAGGCCAAGCAAGCTGCCTATTTTTATCAGTATTGTCCTACATCAGCTTCAGTCCTTGCTGACTGCAGATGGCATCAGAATTGTGGATGATGTCGCTACCTATAAATAACAGCAAAAATGGAAAGCGACATGGAGTTGTTCAAGGTGTGTGTGGCATTTGATGATGCCGATGACATCTATCTCAGCGATGCATTCGAGCATCAGGATGATATTTGCCTGGCATTGCGCTGGATTGATGAGCCCGCTCATGAAAGCAAGCGTCCGGAGCGCGTGTTAAGAGTCCCGAAGGCGCAACTGCAGTCAACGGATGACTCTTTGCATTACGAATACCTCCTGCCCCGTGCATTGCCAGGACAATTACGTACGGCGCGACATAGTGCGGAAATCCCGCATGGTTATGCGCTGGAGCTCAGCCCTAATTACACCTTTACCCTGCAATAGGCGAAGAGTTACTGGTGATGGATAGGGGGAAGGAGCAACGTACGCATAGCCCGCCATCCTCGCAGTTACTTAGCACGATATTGCCTTGATGATGCTCAATGGCGCGTTTCGCAATCGCCAGCCCTAGCCCATAGCCGATATGGCCCGGCTTATCCGTGCCTTGTACACGGTAAAAAGGTTGAAACACTGATTGCGTCTCTGTATCCGGCAAGCCAGGCCCATGATCACGTACTTCTACTATCAGTGCTTGATGATCCTGGCGGATAGAAACTTCTATCGATTCGCCAGCCTGATTGTATTTGAGCGCGTTGCGAATGATGTTCTCGAAAGCTCGGCGTAACAATTCATAATGTCCATGCAAGATGACTTCATGCGATGCTTTGAACTGGATATTACTCCCCACCGCTTGCGCCTCAAAATTGGCATCCTGCACAATGGTGGCTAATAAGTCATTGAGGCTCAGTTTTTCACTACTTTCGCTACTGATACCAGATTCCAGGCGCGACAGCGTCAGCATTTGGCCTAATAGCTCGTCCAGTCTCTCGGTTTCACGCTCAATGCGACTCAAGGCAGATGCCAGTTTTTCTGGCTGTTGTTGTGCTAGGCCCACTGCCAGCCGCATGCGGGCCACTGGCGAGCGTAGCTCATGCGATACATCGTGTAATAGCAGACGTTGTGCGTCCAGCAGGGTTTGCAGTCGCGTCGCCATATAGTCGAAGTCTGCTCCCAACTCGATCAGCTCATCGTTACGATTCCCCAGTTCCGGGCTGACCCGTGCGCTTAAGTCACCCTCGGCAAGCCTGCGGCTGGCCTTGCGTAACAGCTTGATCGGTCGACTGAGGTAAAGGGCGAAGCCTGCACTAAATAGCAGGCTGGCCAGCAGGGCGATAAATATTTGCAGTTGCAGGTTGTAGCGAGGCGGCCCGGCTGATTCAGCGCTGGTGGCTGGAATAAACAAGATATATTCATGATGGTTGCTGGCTTTGACGCGACGCACACTGGGAATCGGTGGAGCCTGATCCAGCGCAAGGATGGCTTGTTGCAATGCTTCGGGTGGCACGCTACGCCCGAGGATGTCCTGATGCTCCTGGTTGATGATGAGGACCGTGGGGGAGCGATGTCCCGGCCAGCTCTCAAACAAGGCTTTGGCACCAGCCTCGCCACCATATTGCAGGGCATTGGCGGCAATGCCGACGACAAAATCTGCCCTGCGGTCTCGCAGGAAACCTTCTTCACCTGATAGCGTTTTTTCATTGAGGTAGATGGCACCGCCTACGCCTGCCAGCGTGACCAGCAGTGTCAGTGAAAACCCAAGGAATATTTTCCAGAATAACTTGCCCATCAAAGATGCCTCGCCAGTGTTAGCTCGCGATGAATTGATAGCCCACGCCACGTACGGTCTGGATTGGCGAGCGACCATCTTCCAGCAGGCCTAGCTTTTGGCGCAAATTGCTCACATGTACATCCACGCTACGGTCATAACGCGTTTCTGCTCGTCCTAATGCCTGGGTGAACAAGTCGGCTTTGCTGACGACGCGTCCGGCATTGCGTGCCAGCACTTCCAGTAATGCATATTCGCTGGTGGTGATGTCTAGCGGTTCGCCTTTCCATTCAATGATGCGTTCCGAAGGGTAGATGGCGATCTTGCCGACGCGTGTGATGTTCGGCGTGTTTTGGCTGTGCAGGGCTTCATCCCTAACGACGACGCGACGCTGTATCGCACGTAGCCGGGCGACCAGTTCACGTGGATTGAATGGTTTTGAGAGGTAGTCATCCGCGCCCAATTCCAAGCCAACAATGCGATCGATCTCATCCCCTTTGGCTGTCAGCATAATCACCGGGATCTGGCTGCTGGTCCGGATGAGGCGTAAGGTGTCAAAGCCATTGAAGCGCGGCATCATGACGTCTAGCACCACGAGGTCATATTCGCCAGAAAGGGCCAGGCGAGCGCCTTCTTCCCCATCGTGGGCAATGGTCAAGGTGAAGTCCTCCGCACCCAAATATTCTTCCATCATCTGGCAGAGTTCGACGTCATCATCGATGAGCAAGATACGTAGCACTGTTTTCACCTTTCACTTCTTTCATATTGCACACGGCATTCTGCCGTAGGCATGGCTTGGAGAATCAGCATCTTACAAAGTTTTACGCACAATTACACCGATTTGACCTAAGCCAACAAACATTTATCCAGGCGCTTGATCATAGTAGGCAGACAAGCTTATTTGTCATGTGATGTTTATTTTTAACAAGTAAAGGAGTATTGATCATGATCAAGCTACGCAAGTTGCTGGTTCCATCTTTTATCTTGGCCTCTTCGGTATTGGCGATGGGTATGGTAGCCGTGCATGCCGAGTCGGGATCTGGCGACAGCAAGTGTGATAAGGGCAAGCAGCATGCAGCATTTGGCGAGCGTCATGGCTTTTCCGAAGGGCGCTTGCTGGAACATAAACTCAGCAAGCTGAACCTGACTGACCAACAGCAAGCTGAAGTTAAGCAGATTGTCGACCAGCAGAAGCCATTGCTGGCAGAAAAACGCCAAGCATTGCATGCCTCCTTTAAAGCGCTCACCTCGGCTTCAACCAGTGAGCAATATGATCAACAGAAAATACAAGCCTTAGCTGGAGAGCAGGCCAAGTTACAGGCGGATTTGCTGGTGTTGCGCAGTAATACCTTGCATGAGGTCTATCAAGTGCTAACGCCGGAGCAGAAGCAGAAATGGGGCGAGTTTCAATCCAAAGTACGCCCCAAGCATGATGACAAAGCGTGAGTGCCGCCTGACTGACACATTCTCGATCACATGAAATAACAATGCCCGGTGTCGCCGGGCATTGTTATTGAGGTGTCATGCTCCTTAATGCATGTGCTCCTTGATGGCGCTTAACACCAAGGGACTGAGGCCAGTGTCGGGATGCTCGCCGATATATCGCACAATTTGCTGCCGCATCTGCGGAGCCCAGAAGCGTTGCAAATGGCTGGCAATATCCTTCTTTGCTTGCTCAGGGTCAGGGTAGGATCGAAAGAAATCACCGATCTGGTTCGCCATTTTTACCAAATGTTCTACGTTCATGCTCATACCAGCTCCTTGTGTAACAAACGCTCTGCCACGCTATACACCACATGCTGCTCCTTGCGCGCAAATCCTACCAGGGTAAGCCCGCAACCTTGGGCCATCCTGATAGCCAGCCCGGTTGGCGCAGAGATGGCGACCAGCATGGGGATATCTGCGCTGGCTGCTTTTTGCACCATTTCATAGCTGGCGCGGCTGGAGGTCAATATGAAACCGTCACGCGGCAATGCTTGCTCGGCAAGTGCGCCTATCAGTTTGTCCAGGGCATTGTGGCGTCCAACGTCTTCCCGTACCAGCAAAACCCGGCCTTCCCGGTCTGCCCAAGCCGTGGCATGAGTGGCACCAGTGCGACCCTGCAATGCTTGCTGCGCCTGCAATTCCCGTTGGGCGCGGTAAATGGCTTCGGCATCAAATGTGATCTCAGTCGCTTGTATTTTCCTGGGTACGCGAATCGCCTGGTCCAGGCTTTCGGAACCACACAAGCCGCAGCCAGTACGTCCAGCCATGCTGCGCCTGCGCTCCTTGAGATGAACAAAGCGCTCTGTTGAGATTTCCATCTGTAACTCTATGCCGTTGACGCGCTCGACGATGTCAACGCCATACAAGTCCTGTGGGCTGGACAATATACCTTCGCAGAGCGAAAAACCCAGCGCAAAGTCGGTGAGATCATCCGGGGTTGCCAGCATCACGGCATGCGAGATGCCGTTGTAGATCATGGCAATCGGTACTTCCTCGGCGACTTGGTCTTGCCGCTCCTGCAGTTCACCATGCTCGTATTTGAGCACGGTGACGCAGCTATCGGTTGCTTCGGCTTCTATCAAAAACGCTGGTGCTTTCATCCTTATTCCACACGGGCTGTATCCCGTTGTTTGACCAAGGCAATTTGATCACTGCTGAATTCCTGGTAATTGCGCTGCCATTCTGACAGCTGCGATACACGGGTGACCTGTACCGCAGTTACCTTGAATTCAGGACAGTTGGTTG
>VFQQ010003395.1_pt1 | contig 15544 bp, 10 predicted proteins | sample 3512341 | NCBI WGS metagenome assembly VFQQ01 (sample SAMN10412373, study PRJNA504923) | tailings metagenome | isolation source: Relicate 2 Philex TSF1 revegetated site | place: Philippines: Tuba, Benguet | collected 2017-08-29 | reverse complement strand
CCGGGGAAGATGGCGCTGTTGATGGCCTTCTCGTGCTCGGCCTTCATCAGGATGAAGCCGCCGCGCGGGCCGCGCAGGCTCTTGTGGGTGGTGGAGGTCACCACATCGGCGTGCGGCACCGGGTTGGGGTAGACGCCGGCGGCGATCAGGCCGGCGTAGTGCGCCATGTCGACCATGAAGAGCGCGCCCACGTCCTTGGCCACCTGGGCGAAGCGCGCGAAGTCGATGCGCAGGCTGTAGGCCGAGGCGCCGGCGATGATGAGCTTGGGCCGGGTCTCGTGGGCCTTGCGCTCCATGGCGTCGTAGTCGATCTCTTCCTTCTCGTTGAGACCGTAGGACACCACGTTGAACCACTTGCCGCTCATGTTGAGCGCCATGCCGTGGGTGAGGTGGCCGCCTTCGGCCAGGCTCATGCCCATGATGGTGTCGCCGGGCTTGAGGAAGGCCAGGAACACGCCTTCGTTGGCGGAAGCGCCGCAGTGCGGTTGCACGTTGGCGGCCTCGGCGCCGAACAGCTGCTTGATGCGGTCGATGGCCAGCTGCTCGGCCACGTCGACGTACTCGCAGCCGCCGTAGTAGCGGCGGCCGGGGTAACCCTCGGCGTACTTGTTGGTGAGCTGGGTGCCCTGCGCGGCCATCACGGCCGGGCTGGCGTAGTTCTCGCTCGCGATGAGCTCGATGTGGTGTTCCTGGCGGGCGTTTTCGGCCTGGATGGCGGCAAACAGCTCGGGGTCGGTCTGTTCGATGAGGATGCGGCGGTCGTACATGGCAGTCCTGAATGACGAGGAACCTTGCGCGTGACAAGGGCTGCCCAGGCGAACGGCTGAACGCCCGGCCTGTCGACGCGGGCGGTGCGCTTCCCAGTGGTTGTCCCGGTGGTCGCCCTGAACAGGGGGCCGGGTGTCCACGTCAGCGGCCGATCCCCGCAAGGGGTGGCCGCCTATCGCCAGTCGCGCACTGCGCTAGTTTAGCCCAGCGGGCTGCGGATCCCGCCGGCCGCGCGGGCGGGCGGCTTCAGGACGGAATGGCCGTGGACGGGGGCGCCACCGTGGGCCGGACCTCGGCCTCGACCTCGTTGCTCGGCGCCGGGGCATTGACGGGGATGGCGCGCGCCGGCGGTGGCGCGTCGAAGTGCTTGAGCGGCGCGCCCTGGGCCACGCGCTGGATGCGCAGGTGCTCGGCCATCACGCGGTTGATGTACCAGCTGCCGTCGGTGGTGACCGCGCCCACGTAGAGGCGCAGGCCGCCCTCCAGGGAGCCGGCGCGCTTGACCGCGTCGCTCAGCACGCGAGCGCCCACGCGCAGGTTCGACAGCGGGTCGAAGGCTGCCAGCTCGCCGCCGAAGTCCTCGTACTTGTCGGTGTGCACGCGCGTGAGCACCTGCATCAGGCCCTGGGCGCCCACGGGGCTCTGGGCAAAGGGGTTGAAGCGCGACTCGATGGCCATCACGGCCAGCAGCAGCGTCGGGTCCAGGCGGCTGCGCTCGCCGATCAGGTAGGCCTCGGCCACCAGCGCGCCCACGGGTTCGGGCGCCACACGGTATTTGCGGCTGAGCCACTGAGTCACTTTGGCCTGCTGCTCGGTCAGGTCGCGCAGGTTGGCCACGGTCACGCGGTCGATGGCGGTGGGTTCCACCTCGACGTCGCGCTCGACCAGCTGCTGCGCCTCCTGGCGCTGCAGCAGCCAGCTCAGCAGCCGCTCCTCGGCGCTGGCGCGCAGGTCGGCGCGCATGCCGAAGACGAGCAGGGCCACCGCGGCCACCGTGCCGAGCAGCGCCAGGCTGTTCTGCGTGGTGTGGATGAACCCCTGGTACACGTCGGAGGCGGCGTGGTTCAGGGACGATGCCAGGGCACGTGTCGTGCTCTTCTGCGGCGTCGGCGAGTGGGTCCTCATGGGTCGCTCCTTGCAGGTCGCCCGCGGCGTTCGTGGGAACGGTGCGGGCGGTCGTTGGGGGGGCTCTCGGTGGATGGCCGGGGGGGCCGGTTCCAGCGAGTGGGCCTGCCGTACAGGCCCGGGTTTACCCTCGCGTGGGCAAAAGTCGGCGGATGGTAGGGAGGCGTTAATAGCCAGTCAATGGTTTTGAACGCTGTTTGAAGAATAATTAGTAATATAAAATCGACGGCCGACGTGCCAAATTAGACAAGTGCAGCGCCGCCGCCAATGGCCACGCGGGTTTGCGCGCGATGACAGGCGTATGACCGCTGGTCGGCCGATGCCCACCTTTCATGGGGCAAAACGGGGTTTTGGGGCGCCGGAATGGGCGGCCGGGCCGCGATTGAAAAGTTCCATGGCCGGGCGACGCGCGTGCCTTGATTCGACCGTTGGCGCGGCGTACGCTTCATCCGTCGGTCGCAGACCGGCACAGCCGACCCGGTGGAGATCCATCGAACGGCCCCTTTGGGAGCAATCTCTTGCTCCCCGGCTGGCGGGACATCACCCTCCCACCACCCAACCGACGGCAAGCGCTTCATTGCCCGCCGTCAACCCCGGCGGGTTTTTCCCGCCGGGGTTTCTTGTTTTTGGGGCCGTCATGCGGCGTGGCCCTGGCTTGCGCGACACTCGCGCATGGCCGACACCGCAACGGATTCCCCCGTCCCCCATCCGCCCACTGCTGCGCCGCGCTCGCGCCTCGCGCGGCGCCTGGCCTGGGTGGTCGCCGGCCTGCTGCTGCTGTGGGGCCTGACCTGGCTGGGCCTGCCGCCGCTGCTGAAGTGGCAGCTGCAAAAGCAGGGCAGCGAGCGGCTGGGCCGCGCGGTCACGGTGGAGCAGGTGCGCTTTCACCCCTGGTCGCTGGAGCTGTGGGTGGATGGCCTGCGGGTCGCTGGCGCCGAGGGCGCCGACGAGCTGCTGTCGGTGAAGCAGCTCTATATGAATGCGGAGCTGCAGTCCCTGGTGCGGCTCGCGCCGGTGATCGATGCCCTGAAGGTCGACACGCCGCGCCTGGCGCTGCGCCACCTGGGGCAAGGGCATTGGGACTTCGACGACGTGCTGCAGCGCCTGACGCCGCCGCCGCCCAGCGGGCCCCAGGACAACTCGCCCGCGCGCTTCGCCGTCTTCAATATAGAAGTGGTCAACGGCCAGGCCAGCGTGCGGGACGAGCCCGTGGGCGTGACCCACCACCTGGACGGCCTGCAGATCGCCGTGCCCTTCCTGAGCAACCTGGGGTCGCGCCGCGAGGTGGTGACCGAGCCGCGGCTGGCTTTCACGCTCAACGGCAGCGCCTTCGACAGCCGCGTGGCCACCACCCCATTCGCCGAGGACCACCAGACGCGCGCGCGCCTGCAGATACCCGAGCTGGACCTGGCGCCCTACCGGCCGTACTGGCCCAAGGCCTGGCCGGTGCAGCTCACCTCGGGGGCGCTGCACCTGGACCTGACGCTCGACTTCGAGCAGCACGCCGAGCCGACCCTGGTGGTGGCCGGCACCGCGGGCCTGTCGAACCTGCGCCTGGACGAAGCGGGTGGCGCGCCCCTGCTGCTGTCGCCGCGCCTGGACGTGGCGCTGCAGCGCGTGGAGCCCCTGCGCCGGCGCGTGGCGCTGGGCGCGGTGCGCTGGCAGGGACTCGAACTCGACCTGCGCCGCGACGCGCAGGGGCGGCTCAATCTTCAGCGGCTGGCGGCCAGCTGGCCCCTGGCCCCGGCGGCCGAGGCCAAACCCGCCTCCGCACCCGCCCCGGCGCCGGAAGCGGCCTGGCAGCTGGCCGTGCAGGGCTTCGAGCTCAGCGAGGCCCTGGTCCGCTGGCGCGACGCCTCGGTGCAACCCCGGGCCGAGCAGGACCTGCGCATCGCCTCGCTCACGCTCGCGCCGATCGCCTGGCCGGTGAAGGAACCCGCGCGCCTGCAGCTCGCCGCCGCCGTGGGCGAGGCCACGCTCAAGGCCGAGGGCGAGGTCGCGGGCGACCGCGCCCAGGTGCGCGCCGCGCTCGACAACTGGGGCCTGCGCCTGGCCGCGCCCTACCTGGCCAGCGTGCTGGCGCCCGAACTCGACGGCCGCGCCCGCGCCAGTCTGGTGTTCGACTGGGTGCGCGGCGCCGAGGGCCAGCCCGACCAGCTGGGCCTGCAGGGGCCGGAGCTGGTGCTGGAACAGCTGCAATTGGGCCCGGCCAAGCGCCCGCTGGCCCGGCTGGACAGCCTGCGCCTGGCCGAACTGAAGATCGACCTGGCGAAACACCACGCCGAGCTGGGCCAGGTGGCGCTGGACAACCCCGTGCTCGACGCCCACCGCGACGCGCAGGGCCGCTGGATGGTGGAGCGCTGGCTCAAGCCTGCGCACGCCGCCCCGCCCGCCGGGCCGGCGGCCACGAAAGAAGCGGCCCAGGCCGCCCAGGCGGCCGAGCCCGCCGCGTCCTGGACCTGGCGCCTGGCCGACGCCCGCCTGCGCGGCGGGCGCGTGCGCTTCATCGACGACAGCAAGGCCAACCCGGTGCGGCTGGACCTCGACCGCTTCGACGTCCGCCTGCAGGACCTGCAGCCCCCCGGCGAGCGCGCCCCCGAGGCGCCGCTGAACCTCAAGCTGCGCGTGGCCGGCGGCGGGTCCACCGCCGGCACCGTGGCCGCCGACGGCCGCCTGCGCCTGCCCGGTCCGGCCGGCGCCGGCCCCGACCTGCACTGGCGCGGCCGCGTGCAGGTGGAGCGATTTCCCGTGCACGCGCTGGAGCCCTACCTGGCCGACTACCTCAACCTGGAACTGCTGCGCGCCGACACCAGCGTGCGCGGCGACATCGACCTGACCCTGCCGGCCAATGGCCCGCGCGTGCAGGCCGCGGTGGACCTGGCGGTGGAGGACTTCCGCGCCAACACCGGCTCGCCCGGCGAGGAACTGCTGCAGTGGCAGTCGCTGCAGGTGCGTGGCCTGCGGGTGCGCCAGGCGCCGGGGCAACCCCTGTCGGTGCAGGTGGCCGAGACCGTGCTGAGCGACTACTACGCGCGCATCGCCATCGACCCCAACGGGCGCTTCAACCTGCAGGACCTGGTCAAGCCCGCGCCGGGCGAGCCGGCCGCGCCCGCCGCCCCGGCAGCCACCGCCCCGGCACCCGGCGCGCCCGCGCCCAACGCCGCCACCACCACGGCCGCCGCGCCGCCGCCCGGCCCGGCGGCCGACATCCGCATCGGCCCGATCAGCCTGGTCAACGGCCGCATCCTGTTCTCGGACCACTTCGTGCGGCCCAACTACAGCGCCAACCTCAGCGAGGTCACGGGCTCGCTCAGCGCGTTCTCCAGCACCCCGGCCGCGCCCGGCCAGCCGCCCGAGATGGCCACGCTCTCGCTCAAGGGCCGCGCCGAGGGCACGGCCACGCTGGACATCAATGGCCGCATCAACCCGCTGGCCACGCCGCTGGCGTTGGACATCAAGGGCGTGGTGCGCGACCTGGAGCTGCCGCCGCTGTCGCCCTACAGCGTGAAGTACGCGGGCTACGGCATCGAACGCGGCAAGCTCAGCGTGGACGTGGCCTACCAGGTGGAGCCGAACGGCCAGCTCACCGCCAGCAACCAGATCGTGCTGAACCAGCTCGCCTTCGGCGAGCGCGTGCCCGACAGCCCGGCCAACCTGCCGGTGAAGCTGGCCGTGGCCCTGCTGGCTGACCGCAACGGCGTGATCGACATCAACCTGCCCATCAGCGGCTCGCTCAACGACCCGCAGTTCCGGCTTGGCCCGGTGATCGTGCGGGTCATCGTCAACCTGATCGGCAAGGCCATCACGGCGCCGTTCTCGCTCATCGCCAGCGCCTTCTCGGGCGGCGGCGCGGACGCCAGCCAGATCGGCTTCGATCCCGGCCGTGCCGAGCTGAGCGACGCCAAGCGCACGCAGCTCGAGTCGCTCGCCAAGGCGCTGGAGAACCGGCCGGCGCTGCGGGTCACCATCGTGGGCCACAGCGACCTGGAGGCCGAGCGCGCGGGCTGGCAGCGCGCCCGGCTGGACGGGCTGCTGCAGGCCGAGAAGCGCCGCCGTCTGGCGCGCGCCGGCGGCGAGGTGCCCGCGCGCGTGAGCGTGAGCGCGCAGGAGCGCCCCGAGCTGCTGCGCGAGGCCTACCGCCGCGCCGACATTCCCAAGCCGCGCAACCTCATCGGCCTGGCCAAGGACATTCCGCTGGAAGAAATGGAGGCGCTGCTGCTGGCCGCCCAATCGCCCACCGAGGACACCATGCGCGAGCTGGCGGTGGCGCGCGCGGTGGCGGTGAAGGACTTCCTGGCCGGCCTGCGCTTGCCCGAGGACCGCCTGTTCCTGGGCGCGCCCAAGACCCAGGCCAGCGGCGACCAGTGGGTGCCGCGGGCCGAACTGCAACTCGCGCCGCGCTGAGCGGCGCGACCGCGGGTAAGCCGGCGCCGCGCTGAGCGGCGCGACCCGGGGAAAGCCGGCGCCGCGCCGAGCGGCGACAATACGCGTTTCTCCGCGCGGCCCGCCGCGCATCCGCTGCCCTTTTCACATGTCGCTGTTTTCTCCGCGCCAGACATCCGCCCCCGAGCCCGCCGTGAACACCCCCTCCAACCCCAAGTCCGCCAACGCCCATCCCCTGGACGCGCTCACCGGCGGCGTCTTCTCGGCCCCCACCGCCGGCGAGCGCGCCGCGCGCGTGCGCGATTGGCTCGCCACCGATCCCTCGGCCGAGCACATGAACGAGGTGTTCAAGGAGCTCAGCCAGCGCGACCGCGGCGCGGCCAAGGCGCTGAAGGAAAAGCTCGACGAGCTCAAGCGCCAGAAGTCGCAGGAGCAGGCGGCCAGCGAATGGTCGGCCAAGGCCGAGGCCCTGCTGGCCGCGTCGCGCCTGAACCTGGCCGATGCCCTGGCCTGGCAGCGCGACGCCGCGCGCGCCGGCGCGCCGCTGTCGCGCGAGCCCCTGGCCACGCTGCGCCAGCGCCTGGCCGAGCGCATCAAGTCCATCGAGGACCTGCAGCACGCGGTGCAGGTGGAGCGGGAGGCCGCCGTGCTGATCGCCCAGCGCATCGAGGTGCTGTCCACCAAGCCCTGGCAGGAGGCCCGCCAGGCCGCCGACGCGCTGCGCGGCGACGTGGCCCAGTGGCAGCAGCAGATCGACGGTCTGACACAGGACCCGCAATGGGCCAGCGTGGAGGCCAAGTTCCCGCCCATGCTCGAGGCCTCGCGCCAGCAACTGCAGCTGGTCTGGGACGCCTTCGATGCCGCGCTGGCCCAGGCCACGGCGGCCGCCGCCGACGCCAACGCCCCGCTGCCGGCCGTGCCCGTGTGGGCCGACGAGCTGCGCGCCGCGCGCGGCCTGGCTCCCGCCGAGCAGCAGGCCGCCAACGAGCAGGCGCAACAGGCCCAGCAGGCGCGCCGCGAGCGCGCCGGCGCCGAGATCGAAAAGGCCGTGGCCGCGCTCGAGGCCGAGGTGGCCGAAGGCCATGGCAAGGCCACGCCCAAGGCCGCGGCCGAGCTGCGCCAGCTGCTCAAGCAGCACGGCCGCCTGATCGGCCAGGCGCTGGAAGCGCGCGCCCATGCCGTGCTGTCGCAAGCCGGTGAACTCGAAGGCTGGCAGCGCTGGCGCGCCGACCAGCTGCGCGAGGAGCTGGTGGCCAAGGCCGAGGCGCTGACGCAGGCACCCGAGGGCCAGCGGCCCACCGGACGCAAGCTGCAGGAGGCCATCCGCCAACTGCGCGAGCAGTGGAAGACCACCGACCAGGGCGGTGCGCCCAATCACGCGCTCTGGAAGCGCTTCGACGAAGCCTGCACCGAGGCGCACAAGGGCGTGGAGGCCTGGCTGTCGCAGGTGCGCCAGCAGGCCGAGGCCACGCGCGCCCAGCGCCAGGCCATCATCGACGAACTCAAGGCCTGGACCGCCGCGCACGCCGAGAGCAGCGACTGGAAAGCCCAGCTGCGCGAGCTGCACGCCTTCTCCGAGCGCTGGCGCCAGGCCGGCCACCTGAGCGAGAAGGCCTTCGCCGAGGTGCAGCCGCTGTGGAAGGACACCATGCACCAGGCGCACGCGCGCCTGGAGGCCGCGCAGGCCGAGAGCGTGGCGCGCCGCCGCGCCTTGATCGAGGAGGCCGCCGCGCTGTCGCAGGCGCAGCCGCTGCGCATCGACGCCGTGAAGGCCCTGCAGCAGCGCTGGCAGGCAGAGGCGCACGCCGTGCCGCTCGACCGCAAGCAGGAACAGAAGCTGTGGGAGGCCTTCCGTTCGCCCATCGACGCCGCCTTCGAGCGCAAGACCAGCGAGCGCCAGCAGCAGGCCGGCGCGCTCAGCGCCGTCGACCAGCGCGTGCTGGACGCCTCGCGCGAGCTCGAGGCCGCCACGCAGTCGGGCGACGCACAGCGCATCCGCGCGGCCATGGCCGCGCTGGAGGCCGCCGGGCGCGCGGCACCACCGGCGGCCACGCCGGCCGCGGCGCCAGAGGCCGCCGCTGGCGGGGAGGCCGCACCGGCCGACGGCGCCGAGGCCGCGCCCGCGCCCACCGCGCCACCGGCCGCGCCGCGCAAGCTGGTGGCCATGCGGGGCGACGACCGCCCCGGTGCCAGGAAAGCCGAACCCGCGCCCCGCGACCCGCGCCGGGATGGCCGCCCCGGCCGCCCCGACGCGCGCGGTGGCCGAGACGGTCGCGATGGCCGTGACCGCCGCGACTTCCGCGATTCGCGCGAGGACCGCGAACCGCGCGGCCCACGCCTGGGCGACACCGCCTTCCGCGCGCAGCGCCAGGCCATGGAAGCCGCGCAGGCCAGCTTGCGCCGCCTGGCCGAGCAGGCGCACGGCGAGGTGCTCACCCAGGTGCTGGACGCCTGGCGCGCGCGCGACGCGCAGCAGCTGCCCGCCGCGCAGGCCCTGGGCGGGCGCGTGGCGCCGGCTCAGCGTTCGGCCTGGGCCTCCGCGCTCGGCCAGCCCGCGAATGCCTTGCCCGCCGAGGCCCTGCTGCGCCTGGAGATCGCCGCCGAGGCGCCGACCCCGGCCGAGCACCTGAGCGAGCGCCGCCTGCTGCAGCTGCAGTTGCTCACGCGCCGCAACGCGCCATCGCCCACGGAAACCTGGGCGCAGGACGTGGCCCAGGTGCTGGGCGGGGCGCACGACGAGAAGTCGGCGCGGCGTCTGCAGGCCGCGCTGAAGGCGCTGCTCAAGCGCTGAGCGGGCGCGCGCTGAGGAAGAAGGCGTCGTAGAGCGCCAGCAGGGCGGGGAACTCCTGCCCGAAGCGCTCGCGGTTCACGAAGTAGGCCTCGCAGGTCACGGCGAAGAACTCGGCCGGGTCCTTCGCGGCGTAGCCGTCCAGCCAGGGCGGCTCGCCGCCGAAACGCTCGGCCATGGACACGGCCTCGCGGAAGCCGTCGAAATGCGCCGCCATCACGCGCTGCCAGCGCGCGCGGGCCTCGCGCGGATCGCGCGTGCCCAGGAAGCCTAGGGGCAGGGTGGGCGCGCCCTGCGGGTGCTCGCCGGCCTGCAGCTCGCGCATGTCCATCTTGTGCACGAATTCGTGGATCACCACGTTGTGGCCGATGGCGGCGCGCTCGCCCGCGCTGGCCACGTCCTCCCAGCTCAGCATCAGCGGGCCGCCGTCCATGGCCTCGCCGGCCAGGGCCTCGGTGTACTCGTGCACCACGCCAGCGGCGTCGTGCACCTTGCGGCGCGCCAGCACGGCGCCGGGCTGCAGCACGATGCCCACGAAGTCGTCGTACCAGTCGAGCAGGTCGGGCGCGCGGCGCAGGGCGCGCCCATCGGGGCCGTGCAGGTGCAGCAGCGGGCGGCAGGCCTGCGCCGCGATGGACAGCGCCATGGCGTCGGTGACCACCAGGCCGTTGGCGCCGCTGAATTCCTTCTCGACCAGGAAGTGCTGGCACAGCAGGCGTAGGCGCGCGCGGTCCCCACCGTTCAGCGCGGCGAGGAAGGGCAGGGCCGCGAGCGTGTCACGCCACAGGGCCTCGGGAATGGGGGCGGGGCGGCGCCAGCGGCGCCGCAGCGAGGCCAGCCAGCTCACGCGGCGCTCACCCGCTGCGCGCCGCGCTCGCTCAGGCGCAGCGCATCGGCGCGCGGCGGCTGGGCGCCCGCGTCCCAGTCGCTGAGCACGAGGCGCCGGCGCCCCGGGGCCAGCGCGTGCTCGGCCGGGCGGTGCGTGTGGCCGTGGATCAGCGTGGCGGCGCCGGCCTGTTCCAGCCAGGCGGTGGCCGCGTGGGCGTCCACGTCCGCCCACAGTCCGGGGTCGGGGCCCAGGCTGCGCTTGCGCGCCTCGCTGCGCGCGCGCAGATCGCGCGCGATGGCCTGGCGTTCGACCAGGGGGCGGGCAAGGAAGTCGCGCTGCCAATCGGCGCCGCGCACCTGGGCGCGAAAGCCCTGGTAGTCGGTGTCGGCCAGGCACAGCGCGTCGCCGTGGCTGAGCAGCCAGCGCTGACCGGCGAACACCAGCACGGTGGGGTCGTGCAGGGCCGTCATGCCGCAGGCGGCCAGGCCCTCGGGGCCGAGCAGGAAATCGCGGTTGCCGGCGATGAAGAAGGTGGGGGTGTGGCGGGCGAAGCCGCTCAGGGCCTGGGCGCAGCCGCGCCAGAAGCGGCGGTCGGCGTCGTCGTGGGCCTCGTCGGGCGCGAGCAGGTCGTCGCCGACCCAGACCTCGAACAGGTCACCCAGGATGAAGAGCGCGTCGGGCCGGGGCGCGCGCGCGAGGTAGGCGAGCCAGGCGGCGTGTGTGGCCGGATCGCCCGCGTGCAGGTGCAGATCGGAGATCAGCTCGACGGATCGCCACGACGCGGGCGCCACCAACTCGGGGAAGCGCTCGGTCATGGGCGTGGGCCGGTCGCTCAGACGGCGACCGCTTTCTCGATCACGACGTCGGTCTTCGGCACATCGTCGTGGAAGCCGCGGCGGCCCGTGGGCGCGCCCTCGATCTGCTTGACGATCTCGCTGCCCGCGACCACCTTGCCGAACACGGCGTAGCCCCAGCCCTGCGCGCTGGGCGCGGTGTGGTTGAGGAAGCCGTTGTTGGTGACGTTGATGAAGAACTGCGCGGTGGCCGAGTGCGGGTCGCTGGTGCGCGCCATGGCCACGGTGTAGACGTCGTTCTTGAGGCCGTTGTTGGCCTCGTTCTGGATCGGCTTGTCGGTGGGCTTCTGGTTCATGCCGGGTTCGAAGCCGCCGCCCTGGATCATGAAGCCGGGGATGACGCGGTGGAACACGGTGTTGTCGTAGTGGCCCTTGTTCACATAGGCCAGGAAGTTGGCGGTGGACTGCGGCGCCTTCTCGGCATCGAGTTCGAGCGTGATCACGCCCATGCCGGCGATGTGCAGTTCGACTTTCGGATTGGCCATGTTCATTTCTCCAGGCTGGCTTTGACGATGGTGACGGGGGTCTGCGGAACGTTCTGGTGCATGCCGCGGTTGCCGGTGGGCACCGCGCGAATCTTGTCGACCACGTCCATGCCGGCGACCACCTTGCCGAACACGGTGTAGCCGTGGCCGTCGGGCGAGGGCGCGTTGAGGCCCGGGTTGTTCACGACGTTGATGAAGAACTGCGAGGTGGCCGAGTCGGGGTTGCCGGTGCGCGCCATGGCGATGGCGCCGCGGTCGTTCTTCAGGCCGTTGCCGGCCTCGAGCGGCACGGGCGCGCGCGTGGGTTTTTGCTGCATGTCGGCCGTGAAGCCGCCGCCCTGGATCATGAAGTTGCCCATCACGCGGTGGAACACCGTGCCGTCGTAGTGCTTGTCCTTGACGTACTGCAGGAAGTTCTCGACCGTCTTCGGCGCCTTGGCGGGGTCGAGCTCGACGACGATGTCGCCGAGCGAGGTGGACAGGCGCACGCGCGGTGCCTTGCTGTCCTGGGCCCGGGCGGTGAAGGCCAGCGCGAGCGCCAGACTGGTGGTCAGGGCGGTGGCCAGGCGGGCGAAGCCGCGTCGGTGCAATGTCATGGGAGAAATCCTCAGCGGGGGGTGGTGGCCAGCAGGCTCTGCACGGCTTTGAGTTTGGGTGCCAGGCGCGGGTTTTGCGCGTCGACGTCGCGCGCGCGCTGCCAGGCGCGCTCGGCCAGCCGCGCATACACGTCGCCCAGGTTCTCTAGCGCCACGGCGTAGCGCGGGTTGGCGCGGATCGCGGCCTCCAGCGCGACGCGGGCTTCGTCGTAGCGGCCGGCCGCGGCGTGCAGCACGGCCAGGTTGTTGTGCGGCTCGGGCAGCTCGGGGTTGTCCTGCGTGAGGTTGGTGAAGGTCTCGAGCGCGGCCGCGCTGTCGCCCTTCTGGTTCTGCGCCACGCCCAGCAGGAAGCGCATCTGCGGGTCGCGCGGGTTGCCGCGCAGGTAGTCCTGCGCGCGGCTCAGGGCCTGGTCCAGCTGCTGGGCGCGCATGAGGCGCGAGACCTCGTCATAGGCCGAGGGCGCGGGGATGCTGGGCGACTGGGCCTGCGCCAGCCAGGGCAGGGCGGCGGCCAGGCCGACCAGCAGCGCTCGGGTGAAACCACGGAAACAAGCGAGGACGGCGCGGTCCAGCGGTGAAGCTCGGTGAGACATGGAACCTCATGGGATGCGCCGGGCGAAGCGGATGCCCGACCAGTGGCGCCCTTCGGTGCGTGCGTGCGCGGGATGGGCGTCGATATACTGACGCATTGTATCTGAGGGGTACCGGCGAGCCGGTCGTTTCAGACCGTGCCTGCGGGGCGCCGGACCCGTGAGGCGCCGCGCTGGCGAGCGTGGTTGGAAGCGGTCGGCACCGCGCCTGCCCTGCGCCTTGCGATGACCCTGCATATCCACAACACCCTCACGCGCCGGCTCGAGCCTTTCGCGCCCATCGAGCCCGGCCACGTGCGCATGTACGTTTGCGGCATCACGGTCTACGACCTGTGCCACGTGGGCCACGCCCGCTCCAACATCGCCTTCGACGTGGCGCGCCGCTGGCTCGAGGCCAGCGGCTACCGCGTCACCTTCGTGCGCAACATCACCGACATCGACGACAAGATCATCCGCCGCGCGGTGCAGAACGGCGAGACGGTGCGCGGCCTCACCGACCGCATGATCGCCGCCATGTACCAGGACTTCGATGCCCTGGGCATCGCGCGCCCCACGCACGACCCGCGCGCCACCGACTACGTGCCGCAGATGCTCGACATCGTGCGCACGCTCGAAGACAAGGGCCTGGCCTACCGCAGCGGCGACGGCGACGTGAACTACGCGGTGCGACGCTTCGCCGGCTACGGCAAGCTCTCGGGCAAGTCGCTCGACGAACTCAACGCCGGCGAACGCGTGGCGGTGACCCAGGGCAAGGAAGACCCACTGGACTTCGTGCTCTGGAAGGCCGCCAAGCCCGACGAACCCGCCGACGCGCAGTGGCCCTCGCCCTACGGCCAGGGCCGCCCGGGCTGGCACATCGAGTGCTCGGCCATGGCCTGCGCGCTGCTCGGCAAGACCTTCGACATCCACGGCGGCGGCGCCGACCTGCAGTTCCCGCACCACGAGAACGAGATCGCGCAGAGCGAGGGCGCCACCGGCAAACCGCTGGCGAACTACTGGGTCCACAACGGCTTCGTGCGCGTGGACAACGAGAAGATGTCCAAGAGCCTGGGCAACTTCTTCACCATCCGCGAGGTGCTGCAGAAGTACGACGCCGAGACGGTGCGCTTTTTCATGCTGCGGGCCCACTACCGCAGTCCGCTCAACCACAGCGACGCCCATCTGGACGACGCGCGCGCCGCGCTCAAGCGCCTGTACACCGCGCTGTCGGTGGTGAACGCGGCGGACGTTTCCATCGACTGGAGCGAGCCCTTCGCCGCGCGCTTCAAGGCCGCGATGGACGACGACTTCAATACGCCGGTGGCCTTGAGCGTGCTGTTCGAGCTCGCGAGCGAGGTCAACCGCGGCAAGGACCCGCGCCACGCGGGCCTGCTGCGCGCGCTGGGCGGTGTGCTGGGGTTGTTGCAGGCCGATCCGATGGCATGGTTGCAGGGCGGGCCATCTAGGCATCATGAAGCGTCTGGCGCCCTTGTTGGTCAGGGCGCCTACGTCTCTGGCAATGCCCATGTGACATCGGGCTTGGACGAGCCCGCGATCGCCGCGCGCATCGCCGCGCGCGCCGCCGCCAAGAAAGCCCGCGACTTCGCCGAAGCCGACCGCATCCGCAACGAGCTGCTCGGCCAGGGCATCGTGCTGAAAGACAGCGCCGCGGGCACCAGCTGGGAGCGCGCCTGATGAGCGCCGTGCTGACCGTGCCCGAGCCCGCGTATTGGCAGGACGCCTGCAAGCACCTGATGAAGCGCGACCGCGTGATGAAGAAGCTCATCCCGCGCCACCCCGACGTGTGCCTGCAGTCGCGCGGCGATGCCTTCGTCACGCTGGCGCGCAGCATCGTGGGCCAGCAGATTTCGGTGAAGGCCGCCCAGTCGGTATGGGACCGCTTCGAATCGCTCACCCGCAAGATGACGCCCGCGCAGGTGCTCAAGCTCAAGGTGGACGACATGCGAGCCGCCGGCCTGTCGGTGCGCAAGGTCGAGTACCTGGTGGATCTGGCGCTGCATTTCTCGGACAAGCGCGTGCGCGTGAACGAGTGGCCGCACATGGACGACGAGGCCATCATCGCGGAGCTGGTGGCCATCCGCGGCATCGGCCGCTGGACGGCCGAGATGTTCCTCATCTTCCACCTCATGAGGCCCAACGTGCTACCGCTGGACGACATCGGCTTGCAGAACGGCATCAGTCAGGCCTATTTTTCGGGTGAGCCCGTCAGCCGCAGCGAGATCCGCGAGGTGGCCGGCTCCTGGGCCCCGTTCTGCAGCGTGGCCACTTGGTATATTTGGCGGTCGCTCGATCCGCTCCCCGTGAGCTATTGAGCCGCCTGAGCAAAGGAGCCTATCTTGGCCAAAAAGAATTTTCTCGACTTCGAGCAACCGATCGCGGAACTCGAATCCAAGATCGAGGAACTGCGCTACGTGCAGACCGAGTCCGCGGTCGACATCTCGGAAGAGATCGACAAGCTCGCGTCCAAGAGCCTGCAACTCACCAAAGACATCTACAGCAACCTGTCGCCCTGGCAGATCACCAAGATCGCGCGCCACGCCGACCGGCCCTACACGCTGGACTACGTGCGCGAGATCTTCACGCACTTCGTCGAGCTGCACGGCGACCGCCACTTCTCCGACGACCTGTCCATCGTCGGCGGCATGGCGCGCTTCAATGGCCAGCCCTGCGTGGTCATCGGTCACCAGAAAGGCCGTGACACGAAGGAGCGCGGCCTGCGCAACTTCGGCATGACCAAGCCCGAGGGCTACCGCAAGGCGCTGCGGCTCATGAAGCTGGCCGAGAAGTTCAAGCTGCCGGTGTTCACCTTCGTCGACACGCCGGGCGCCTATCCGGGCATCGACGCCGAAGAGCGTGGCCAGTCCGAGGCCATCGGTCGCAACATCTTCGAGATGGCGCAGCTCGAGGTGCCCATCATCTCCACCATCATTGGCGAGGGCGGCTCCGGCGGCGCGCTGGCCATTGCCGTGGCCGATCAGGTGCTGATGCTGCAGTACTCGGTGTATTCGGTGATCAGCCCCGAGGGCTGCGCCTCCATCCTCTGGAAGACCAGCGAGCGCGCGAGCGACGCGGCCGAGGCCCTGGGCATCACGGCGCACCGCCTCAAGGCCCTGGGCCTGGTGGACA
>VFQQ010003394.1_pt1 | contig 15551 bp, 25 predicted proteins | sample 3512341 | NCBI WGS metagenome assembly VFQQ01 (sample SAMN10412373, study PRJNA504923) | tailings metagenome | isolation source: Relicate 2 Philex TSF1 revegetated site | place: Philippines: Tuba, Benguet | collected 2017-08-29 | reverse complement strand
CATTCACTATCCACCCAAATCCACCCTCGGCCGCTCACGGCATGCCAGAGCGAGCTCCATGTGTATAGTCACCGATCAACCATGGCGGGCCTAAATGTTGTGCATTAAAGCGGCCATGTCCATCCTTGCCCGCCAGTATGCGGGAGTGGCGTCACGAACCATGCACGCCATGAGAAGATCGTGAGCGTGAACAGAGGGCATGACGGTGAGTAAGCACCTAAGGGCATACGAGGGGTGGTAGAGGAGGCTTCTTTCAATGACAAGGAATTGCGCCAGGCAAACACAGACAAAAACACCCTTGCGCCTGTACCTTTATCCTGCTCACCGGACATGCGGGCAGGACACAGGCAGACAGACACAGACAGGGGACATGTCATAACCCATCGAGACACACACACGCGTACATACACACACACACACACAGTGACGCTTTGCGACGTCGGTTGGGATAAGAGAAACATGCTACGAAAGACACTGTGTGCTTCTTTGTGCTTCCTGGCACGCCCTGAGCTTGGCTGGGCAGGCGAGCATGCACCGTAATGAGAGAGGATGCAGCATTGCCAGGAAAGGAAAAGGCTTGCGACGGAGAAGAAAGAGACTTAACGTGAAGAGGACGTGAGATCGTGCATTCTTAGCTTGCAGAACCACACTGCCAACGTAACCATATGTGATCGTACTATCATGTAGCGCACGGCAGCGTGCAATATAGTAACGCTGTGGGATTATGTATAGAAGCACGCATAGACGTAGGCCTGAACGCAGCCAGTGTACTACGCCATACGCCATGGTCATCAACCCGTACGATGCCTTTGCTCCTGCTTGATAACCATGCGGTAAGGTGTACGCTCAGCTGAGCACCAAAAGCGCTTCCGACGGAAGAGCAATGTCACACGTTCACGGCCCCCATGAGAGATTAGGGCACCACCCCACAGGCTACGACAGTCATGCCAAACAGGCCCCATATCCTGTGGAATGCTCGTGCCGCACTCATGCTCCCTGTCATGATTGACCACAATGCATTGTAAGATAGCCAGCACCATGTATACTGCTCATGCGGTGCCCCCCGAATGGTTCTAGCGCACTGCGCTACGATGCCAACTCAAGCTGCCTACGACAATCGGCCACCATGCATTGTCTGATCGCCACCAGCTCGCACTGTGCTATACTCATGCTGCATGTACTCATACCACATATGCTATTGAAGGGCTTAGTAGCGTCAAGCAAACTGAGCAAAACGTGCAGAGCGCGTCTGAAGAGGCTAGCGGTCGCATGCGCCAGTGCTGCTGCATGGCTGACCTCGCACTTCGCACTGCGCCCCACCCGCCGTCACCAGCCTACAATCGCACGAAGCACCCTTGGACACTTGCAGCAGTACGCACACGATCCATCATGACCCTGTACCCCAACTTGTGTTAGTATAGCCACGTTCACACAACAAGCCCCCAGCTCGCATGAAGCCAACCGTCCGTGTGCTACTGCGCCCCGACAGCGTATGTAGGTATGTGGAGCCTGAATGAAACGGCTTGAGATAGAATCTTGGTGTGAGCTAGATATGCAGTGCTTTTCCTCCGGCAAGTCACACCTCAACTCCTGTATGTTCGTGTGAGAGTGAGTGAGAGAAGGGCGGAGAAAGCGAGAGTCCCGAATTCACCTCACACAAGCGAACAGCAACAACACGCAGATCCATGAGAGCAACATGCAAGGGATGACTCGTGCAAGGAACCCATGCAAGGAAAACCAAAAGGGTTTCCAGATCTCCATGCGTAAGTGTGCGCTTATGCGAGCACTTTTGAACCATGCAATAACGAAAGGTTGTGTGTTTTCTGTCATTGAATGTGAGGAAGGCATACGATTCGAATGCATCACACTTCAGTGTTAGAGAGTGAGAGCATTGCAAAGCCCGTTTGCATAAATCCCTCAGGCTGAGTGATAGCACAGGTGCACGTAAGATCGATGGCCGGCGAGCATTACGAAAGGTGCTTAGAGTGCTTACCAAATTGGGTGAGAGAAAGAGAGAATATGCCCGCAAGCCTAGCACTGCAACATTGGTGTGCCATCGAAACACACAAAGGGCCTATGCGAGCCAAAAGCAGTCCTGCCATACCCTCCCGGCCATGCCTGCGTGGCCTGCTTAAGCAGCGGCGACCTCCAAGCCTTACGCTGCGAACACCATTCGTTGCCTCTAATGCTTACTAGGGCGAACTTCCCATTAGTGCCGTACGCCCCCGTGACATATCATGGCATACCAAGCCACAGCCCGTGTGACCCAGAGCAAGTGGGCTACGTGCAAAACATACGTAGACTGCAGATAATGATCCTGGCACTAGTGCGCGGACTAATTTCAGCACGATTCCTCTTCAGCACGATTCCTTTTACTATCAATATGCACGAAACGAAGGCTGGGATTCTGGCACAAAAGCTCCCTGGCGTGCGGGGGGCTAGGGCTGGGCGGGTCCTGGTTGGTTGTTGGGCGGCACGTGCGCTGGGTTGCCAGGCTGGTGCTGCTGCTCGCTGCCTGCCCCACCGTCGCCTGCTGCGCCCCATGCACCGGAAGCACGCTGCGACATGCTCCGCAAGAGCGGCGATAAGTCAGCCTGCAAGCCATAAGCGCACCACAACACGGGGAAAGAAGGCATATGGTCAGATATGTGAGCGATGCCTGGAGCAGTTGACGGGCCTGCATGCAGGAAGATTGGCACACAGGACAGGACGCAGTGCAAGAACACGCACCTGGCTTGTGTCCAGTTGTGTTGCTAGGAGCACCGCGCCTCCAGTAGGAGGGCCCACCATCCCACCTGCACACACGAATGACACATCCCAGAACAGCGCTCAACCACGCCTAGCTCAGCTGCAAACAAAGCACACCGGCATACTTGCTTTGCCCCGTTCAAGATTTGCCCCGTTCCAGATATGAGCTAGTCATACCCACCGGCGTGTTGGGCAAGCTTGTACATGGCACAAGCAGAGTCCAGCCAGAGGCAAGCGAAGCGATGGCTTGCGGCATGTGTTATTACTCACCTTGCCCGGCAGCTGTTGCTGTCCCCTGCCACGTTTGGAAAGTCAGAGTATGCTCGCTGCTTGCTGCGGGGTTCGCAGGAGCCTGGTGTGCGGCAGCCTCGGCAGCTGCTGGGCCTGCTGCCACACCTGCAGCAGCCGCAGCTAGGTCAGTGGCCGGCGCACCTGCAGCCGCGCCAGCGCTGGCACCCTGCCCCCTATTTATCTGGGCTCGCTGTGGGGTGGCCGTGCCTGGTGTTGGGCCTTGCGTACTGCCATGCATGGCAGCTTGACCTGGCAGCGGCTGAGCGGCTGATGGGGCAGGTTGCGAGCCGGGACTAGGGTTGTCCGGCACACGCTGGATAAGCACCTGGCGGCCATCTGGCAGCACCGCATAGCATAGCTCGCCTACCCCAGCACTCTGCACGGGCGTGATGCTCGCTTGCACCGCACCCGCCGCCGGCGCCGGAACCGCGGCTGCCGGGCCGGGCGGCGGCGGTTGCTGCGGCGCGGGCCGCACAGGCGTTGCCGCTGGGGTTGCAGCAGCCGGTGCACTTGCGGCGGCGGCGGCCACAGGCACCAGCTGGAAGGCGCCTTGTGGTGTGCTGAGGACTTGGTTTGCTAGCTGCGGTAGGGCCATGTAGGGTATGTTGCTACCAGGCATTGTAAACGCTGCTAGCGGGATGAGCTCTAAGCTGCCTGTGGTCGATAGACACAGAGAACCCACTGGCCAGGAAGGCGCCGGCAGCGATGATCCCGGCGCAGCCGGAAAGCTCGCTGCGGCCGCCGGCGCCGGCGCCGGCGCACGCGGCGGCGTCGTGCTCGCGCTCGGCACAGCGGCCGGCTGGCTCTGCTGGTACTGCCAGCTCACAACTGGCTCCGCTGCAAGCTGCGGATGCGCGGTGCCTGGTCCGCTGCCGGCGCCGCCGCTCGGCACCTGCTGCGGCGCAGCCAGCGCCAGCGGCGCCGCCGTATCATACCCCTGTTGTGGCAAGTACGTCGTTGCGAGCCCACCGCCCCATGCTTGTAACCCTGCTGCCGTGCCTTGCGCGTCGTATTGAACTGATGAACTTGTGCGCTGTTGCTTGCTGGCCGGCGCTGCGCCACCCTGCTGCGGCGTTTGCCTCCCAGGCGTGCCGGCGCTCCCAATCGCTGAGTCGGACACCACCCTCTGTAAAACTAGCTGCACCTGGGTGCCGTCTGGTTTCGTTGCGTACGCTGTTATGGTCTCTGGTTCTGAGGGAGCAGGGAGGCTGCCCGGCCCGCTGACCGCCTGGAGACGGCTGGGTGGTGATAGACTAGGCTGTCTGGCCTGCGTGGTGGCCTTATGGGGCTGCTGCGCTGCAGCCGACTGCGATCGCTTGCCTAGAGTGCTGGCCTGGCCCTGGCTGGAGCCCCGGCTGCGGGAAGCAGGCCCCTGTGCGCTGGGGCCGGCACGGGGTATGGTCTGCTTGAGCTCCCATTGGGGTGCGAGCTGAGGCTCTTGTTGAGCCAGCTGGGGCTGCAACTGGACTTGCTGACCTTGCGGCAGGGAGGTAGGTAGCGATGTAGGTAGGGAAAGCAGCTGCTGGGTGTATACTTGCTGCTGTGGGGGGAACTGGAACGTGTCAATTTGCATAGGCGCGAGGAGCTGCTGCCCTGGCATATGATATGTAAAGCCGGCCTGAAAGCCTGGCGGAGCGTCCTGTTGCTGTCCATCGCCTTGCTGCTGGCTCCCCTCCATCGTCTATGGCCTGCGGCAAGGAGGGCAGCACGCAGATTGACCGTGGTAAGACTGGTAGCGTATGCTGTGACCTGAGCCGGACTGATCTCTGCACGTCCTGTGGGCGCGCCCCCTCCTTATCCTTGCACGCAGAGGTCTGGCCCTTGGTCTGCAAGCCGGGCGCAGCTGCCCAACCCCCGCAGCCTCAGAGGTCTGCTGCCTTGAGGTCTGCTCCCCGAGGGGCCTGCTACGGCAGTGCCTACTCTGGCACGGCCTAAAGGCCCCTGGCCACTCTGGGAGCACACTGATATAGGAACTGAGATGCCAACAGGGATCAGGGGCTGCGAGGAGCTGGCCCACTCACCTCCTGCACTGTCAAAGGCCGAGCGCTCCTGTTGGGTCCTGCCCGCCATCTCATGCCATCATTTCTCTGACGCACCTGCAGTGCAATGAGATGACCACCAGGCGGTGAGCGGACGGGAAGCTCTGGTCAAAAACTAATGTCATTGCGGACCGCGTCAGATCGCCTGAACTGAGCCACTGCTGACATATGCAAGTTCTACTGATAACAACAGGCCAGCTTGTGCCCCAGAAGAGGGCCAAATGGGAGAGTAATGGGACTGTACGTAACCATGCACGGTGCGACCCATGAAGCTTACCAGTCCATTGGCAGCCACGTCAACATAGCAGCTCTTGGGAATAATCAATCAAGTCAGCAAGGCGAGGCGAGATGTCCGAACGCGTGCGTGTCCGAACGGCTCTCACACTCCTCATTTGGGCCCTTGGCCTTCCGCTCTGCACAGACCGGCCCCGTCCTGCGCATCTGTTCTTCAGCGCGCAGTACAAGTCAAGCTGGGGGCCTGCACGCACGCGCGGCCCCGGCGTCCGCAGTAGCGTCGCGCAAATGCAGTGACAGCAGCAGCCGCGCGCTCAGCTCAAGCCTACGGGTCAGTGGTGGTGGCGCGCAGACTAGCAAAGCAGGCGTCCGCACAGCCGCGCCCTCCCAGAACGCAGCAGCGCGCACCCCGTCATGAGCCAAGCAGCATCGCCGGCCGTAAAGGCAGCGACCCCTGCAGCAGACTTCACTCTCATGACCTGGAACATCAACGGTCTCCAGCCCACTGTGCCAAACCTGCGCCTCAAGTACGGCTCAGCCCAGGAGAACTCCTTGAAGTCCTTCTTCAGCACGTACAACCTCGACGCGTGCTGTCTCCAAGTAAGGCTCTTCATCTTTTGCGCGTGAGCAGCGCCTTGCACCAGGCAGTGGCCGGGGCACCTTGGCGTGCACAGAGCACCTGGCTGTGTGCATGCTCACGTACGCCATTGCACGCATGACCCTGCGCAGGAAGCCAAGATGCCCGAAGCCAAGATGACCTCAGAGGTTGTGTGTGTGCCGGGATACGAGGTACGCAGCAGCAGGCACGTGTCAGTCATACACCATCTGTGACGGTGAGCCGCGCCCAGCGCACCAGCCTGGATGCTCACTTAATGCACTGGCGGCACTAGCCTTGCTTGCTTAGAAGGTCACACGCGGTTTATGCGTCCCAGCGTGCGTGTTTGCTTGGCTGCAGTCTTTCTGGGCTGTCAGTCAGACACGTCAAAGCTACAGCGGCGTGACCACCTGGCTGCGTAGCCCGCCATGGTGCCCTGCCGCTGCCAGCGCGGACGACCTCGGCAAAGCTAACAACCTACCAACCGACCTTGACAAGGAGGGCAGGTGTGAATTGAATGCGCATGGCAAACACAAGCACATGGCACAGGCTCTATGCCCACGCTGTGCATGGGACAGACTGGTAGGAAGCGTCGTAACCTTGCGATGCTGGCAGGAGAGTGGGCTGCGGATGTACAGAGACATGGCATCTACATGCACGTATGTTCGCCGTTGTGTGTGTATGTATGTGTGTTCCCCATACAGGGTTGTGACCACAGACCTGGGTGCCTTCGTGCTGGTGAGCAAACGACGTGTCAGCGAGCTGTATGAGATGCTCCCTGCTTTGTGTGTAAGCCTCCTTGTACTGCCTCAGTTCGCTAAGCTCAAGCGTGTACCATACGCCCATGCAGCCCATATGCAGCCCATATGCAGCCCAGCGAGCTGTATGGGATGCTTAGACTGACGAGGCAGCCGCTTGCATGCCTGTCGTACTCACAGCAGCCTCTCGCAGATTCTGCATACCATGCATCCCTTGGCTGCCTCTGCTCTGTACGTTGTGGGCATGTACATGTGTATCGTACGCCCATGCAGGTGAATGTGTACGTACCTAACGCTGGGGACCCGCCTGAGAAGCCCCGATTGCAGTACAAACTGAGGTGCGTAACTTAGGTCTTGCCATAGGGCTTCGCCATGCCTTCTGCATGCCTGGAGTGCCCATAGCTGCGCGCGCTTGCATACCATGCACTGACATCGTCTGACTGGCTGCACCCCATGTGCATCATGTGCGTAGCTTTGGCCTTGTCAAGGTCCGAAAAGCTCTGTGCTGAGGATAGCACCCATAGCTGTGCGTGCAGCTGGCTGCACACGTGTGAAGCCTGCAGGTTCCTGGCAGCGCTCAAGACAAGGCTATTGCACTTCCTTAGCCAAGGCAAGCAGGCAGGTCCGGGGATCACTACCTTCTATGCCCAGCTAATGCTTTACTGCACCTGCCAAGGTGTATGGTTTGAGTTATGGCTGTGCAGCTTGCTGCTCAGCTTTCTGGCCTCTGCGTATTCGAGCTATTGTGCACATGCGCGGATTGTGGGCTGGTGATTTGGCACATCAAGGCTGCGTATCCGTGTGCGTGAGGGCGCGCGTGTGTGTGTGTGTGTGTGTGTGTCATACAGGTGATAGTGGTTGGTGACTTCAACGTTGCCTCAGAGCGAAGAGACCTCCACGCCACCTTCACACAGTTTGAGACCATATACACACCACAAGAGAGAGAGGTGCGGACGCAGCCTTTGCTTGCTCCTCGCGACACACACACACACACACACACACACACACACACGGCCCACATGCACACAAACACGTACAAAGTGCGCATGTCAGTACCGTGAGACCGCTTGCGAGGTGTCCTATGTTGAGTGACCTGTGTGCGTTATGTTGCCCACATGCCCGCGCACACTCACACACTCATACACTGACCTCCACACCATCATGAGACTACCGTAGTCGTCAAAGTGAGTGTATGGGGCAATAACAATGGGGCAGTGCTGTGGTATGTGAATGACCTGTATCTGGTTTGCTCGCCACGCAGTCCCTACACGCCATCACACAAGTAAGTACCTTGCACGTACGCACGAATTCGAGGCTTGTGATATGTGTTCTTCACCACGCAGTCCCTACACGCCATCACGTCTGAATTTGTAGATGTGTGGCGGCGACTTCACCCTGATGATGTGGACTGCTACACTGTATGGGAGGTAAGGCCAAGTGGTGGCCCCATGTATCCCCCCACACCAGCACATGCTCCCTGCAGTATGCCCATTGCAGCAGTTGAAACTCGTACTTTGAAGCACTGTCCGCACCCTGCAGTTTGTGTGTGTGTGTGTGTGTGTGTGTGTGTGTGTGTGTGTGTGTGTACCAAACGGCCTTACAGAGCATACAGACAGGGGACTCGCCGGTGTCGGGCTCAAAGATCAGGACAGGATTTTTGTGTGTGTGTGTGTGTGTGTGTGTGTGTTTGTGGGCGTACAGGAGCGCACATCCGCCCGTGCCTTCAATGCGGGCTCTCGCATCGACTACGTGCTCGTCAGCAAGGGATTGTTAGATCACGTGATCTCATGTGAGATCCTAACAGATCTACCCTGGAAGGTAAACGTTAGGCAGCGCATGCACTGTAAGGATTCCATGATTAACGCTGTGCAGTGTACAGTCACTCATGCTGCCGTTTGTATGCTTTCTAATGCGAAAGCACACTTATGCGGAGCATGCAAGCCATTCGGCGTGTGTGTGTGTGTGTGTGTGTGTGCGTGTAGTGGAGTGATCACGCACCCTTACTCCTCAAGCTGCGAGGTGTGCAAGGCCTCGGTCCCCTCCCCCCATGTGACATATCCTCTCGAACCATGACACGCTTCAACAAACAGGCCGCGCTGGCTCGCATGTTTGGCGGGGCGGCACAGAAGCAAACAGGGGCAAAGCGGCCCAGGGAAGGGGAGCACAGTCAGGCCACCACAGCAGCAAAAGAACGGTCAGAAGAGACTAAAACAGGCACCGCGACCAAGGCAGGAGTGGGTAGCGGGGAGCGAGCAGGCGAGGTATTCGCCGCCACAGCCGCGCAGGCGTCCGCTGCGCTTGCAACAGCCAGCACCGCCGATGCAGCGCATGGGCATGACGACACCAGTGGGCAGCAAGCTGAACAGGCCACAACCAGAGCTCCTGCGGGCCTTGATGCACAGGAGCCAACGCAAGCATCACAGGACCAGGAGCACGACAACAAGTCAAAGGTGCAAGCAGAGAGTTCGATTGTGGTAGCACCACGCAAGGGGTCCATAGATGCGGGCCAGGCCAAGCCCCAACAGCGGAGCATCAAGTCATTCTTTCAGCCCACTGCACCGAGCAAGGCGGGGCAGGGGTAGTACAGTACTGACACACACACACACACAAGCACACACACGAACACACACAGGCCTAGGTATGTGGCCTCATGGCCTGATGGCGCACATGTGTGGAGGCTGGTATAAGAGCACTGGCTCTGTGAGTAGCCCCGTGGCCTCGTATTTGCGCAGGGTGGTGTGCCTGGCTGCCATTCATTCGTTGTTGCATGCAAGTCTGGTCTTCACGATGTGTGAGGCGGCGGGTATCCATTCATTTCTTTCATCACAACTGCTGGCTACCATTCACTACTGCTCGTTAGGGACTGCTGCTTAGGACTGCTGGCTGCAACCGCTGGCTACAGGCGCTGGCTGTCAGAATCATGGCTGCAGAATCATGGGTGTCATTGTCATCTCACTATCTCGTCACTATCTATGGATTCAGCATGTCTTGAATTGGCTGTGGCTGGTCATGTTGCCTGTCCTGTTGTCTGTAAGATATAGACGTCCGACAAGGAGTCCACCATGCATGCGAACTTACATGCCTGGGTTGCATCCGCAGTCATCCGCAGTCAAGACATGAAAGCTACGGTCACATGTCTAGTACTGACACAACACAGCCAGTTGATATGTTAACCTATACTCATCGTACGTAACGTACTCAAGCAGTACGAATAATAGGCCCGCTGCTTGCCTGAGAACATTTCAACAGCTAACGTGAATAGCATACCTAGCATAGTAACCGTAGAATAGTAAATGTGCGTAACCGTGCCCTCATTCGTTTGCCCCCCCTGCACCTTCATCACCAGCAGCACCCGCCTTTGCCACCCTCTCTTTCCTCACAGGCAACTGCGCCTCTAAACCCTCGTGCCTTATACCTGCCAAAGCCATCGCTGCCCTAAGCTGGTACGCCTGCGCGTTGGTCAACGACCCGACCCTGCCTAGCAACACACCCAACGCACGCTCGAATAGCTGCTGATGCTGGAACCCTGCCTCACCGCATGCCTCTATCAACGCTATCAACTCCCACGTATCAAACTGCTTATACAGCACGTTACCAATCCGTTTCGCTGCCTCGTTCGCTATGTGCGACTCCAGCAGGTCGCCGCCGTGTGTGTGAGAGAGCGTAACCATGCTCGAGGCTAGCAGCGCGAGCCCCTGCGTGCTGAAGTGCCCGATGCGCCTTGCGGCGTACGTGGCTACCTGCTCGCAGGAGGCCTGCACCATGGGGTCTCCTTGGGCGTGATCTGGGGCTAAGATCCTTGCCATGGCCCAGGGCAGCAGGCAGACTGTCTGGGTGGTGGCGAATCTAAGCTGGTGTTGGCGAGGGTCGCCTGACGTTGGGGGCGCGCAGGCCCGCGCGAACATAAGTGTGAGGAGGTCACGTGACCACCCCTCGCCACGCATCGACTGCGGCAACCTTGCGTACGCCCACAGGATGGTGGCGATGATGTGCGCTGAGCACCAGCGCAGCTGGAAGCGCATGTAGGGCTGGATCCACTGCAGCACTGCGAGCCCGCGCGCCTTGATCTCGGCGCGCTCCGTGGGGTCTCTGTGCGCGCGGTACACGTTGCCGATCTTTGTCACGACCGCGGCAAGCACGTAGCCGTCTATCCGCTTCTGGTACAGGGTGAGGAGCGTCTGCAAGGGCAGGCACAAAGCAGGAAAGACAAGAGGCACAGGGCCGCGCGCTTAACCTCGGGGCCTGTCCTGCGGAAGGTGTCTGTCCTGTTTGCCATCCCTGCACAAGCTGCTGAAAGCGCGACCCAGACCTGTGGCTCTTGGCTTAGCGTACAAGCACGTACCAGCAGGTGCGTGATGTTCTTCCTCTTGCGGACCCGCGCAATGAGCCGCCGTGGGTGGAGGCGTGTGCGGTACTGTTTGGGGTTGAGCATCGGGCTGGTGGGGTCTATGACTTCTGCGGGCTTCTTGAAGTAGACCACGGGGCTCTTGACGGTGGCGAGGAAGATGGCTGGCGCGAGGGGGTGGGACTTCGTGGGCGGCGTGAAGGGTTCGGCTGGCGCTGTATCCAACAGGGGCCTGTTGCCCTGCTGCCGTGCTTGAGCGGCTGCGCTGGCTGATATGTAGTTAAATGACTGCCATTGATGTGCGCGGCGATGCCACTGTTGCTGTGGGTCTGCGCGGACGTGCGTGATGGGTGGCGGGTGGGGCGCTGGCTGGCTGGACGGAGCGCTGGTGGTGGCGCTGAGTGCTGCACTGGACCACGATGTTGCTTGCTGACATGAGCTGAGGCAGCGAACGTGCTGGGCGCAGGCTGCCCACAGGCCCGCAGGCAGCCCACCATTACTCAGCAGGCGCTGGGCCAGCAGGAGGGCCGTGCCTCTCATACTGCTCTCGCGCTGGGTTCACTCATACAGGCTACGCAGTAGTAAGCAGCGATGCGGGCAGATCGGAGTCAGGTGGGTGCTTGCCATCACTCTCCGTAGGTCACATTCTCAGAGGCCGCTGCTCTCCCCTGCGCGTCCTGAGTTGGGCCGCCTCCGTATGCCTTCTCTGCTGCCTATCATTTCCCTTTTGCATGTTCTGCCCAGACGACGACCCAACAGCATAGCCCCATATGCTTACATAGGCGTATACATATACCTACATACGGACACAGTGCAGTACAGCAGTCCAGACTCTAGAGGCCACGCAGTCCAAGTCGACACACTCGCATACCAAGTATCACAGGGCAATAGTACGAGTTTGCAGGCATGACCGCATGCAAGCACAGGGCAAGCAAGGGGTTCGGGTGCGAGGCGCACTCAAGGCTGATCGGCACCTGTGCTGAGAGCGAGGCAGGCCAGGGCTCTTATATGTCCACTTGAGGAGCACTTTGCAGCCTCACGGATTTTCGGAGCTCTGCTGCCTCGCTCTCTAGAGCAGCCTGCGACCACACAGAACACACACACACACGCATTGAACCTCGCAATCAAGAACCTTGCTACACTTCGCACCCATCCATTCTCGCTATATTGTGTGTGTGTGTGTGTGTGTGCACCCACCTGTTGGCTCTTCTCCAGCTGCAGTTCGTGTTGTGTGACCTCCAACCGTGACTTGGTGCGTGTCAGCTCAGCAGTACTGGCCTCGTGGAGCTGCTTTGCCTGACGTAACGACTCAGACGCCTGCACAGCACACGGACAGTCACAACAACAGTACAGTGCATGGCATCAACACTGTCACGCCCCACACGCTTGTACAGGCGCCAAATGACTGGCTAATACCATATGGCGTGCAATGGATAGAGCTCATGAGACAATTAAAACAACCATGCTCCACGAGAACCACCAAGCTCATGAGAGATCGCACATTGCACAGCGCAGGGCTAGCCGAGCCACTCACATCGTTTCGTGTGTCCTGGTGTGCCTGTTGCTCAGCGTCGAGCTGTGCCTGCAGCGTCGCCGCGGTGCTGGACAGAGCGGACACTGCGCGCGATGCGGACTGTGCGGCAGCGGTGACCAGTCCTGCCCACTCTTCCCCTGCTGCACCGATAGCCTTGGTTGACTGGTCTTTAAGTGCCTTGAGCTGACCCTGCACACCCACACCCACACACACATGTGTACACAAACACACAGGTGCACTGTCGGCGCATGCGCCTCAGGGTACCTCTGCCAGGCTTTTTTGCATCTTTCGCGCGCCAGTTTCTCTGCGCGTCGATTGATGACTTTTAGCGGGATCTCTAAACTGGGAGTGTGTGCGCCTGTCTGTGCGCGTGTAACCGCATACACGTGTGTGTGCCTCAGTGTATGTGTGTGTCTGTGTGTGTTTTCATACCTCGATAGACTCGACCTCAGTACGTAGTGTTGTCAAAGCAGTATCCAATGCGCGCTGTGCGGCCTCTTGACACGCCTGACGCAGCTCACCCAGACGTGCCTCCCCATCACGCACCAACTCACACACCTATACGAAGAAACACACACGCACACACACACTCTCTCTCTTAGAATTGATTCAAGCTCGCAACCCCAAAGCTCGTGCAATAGCGAGTATGGGCGCTGGGAACGCAGACAGATAAAGGACTACAGCACTAGTTACTATAGCAAGTATCTAGTGAGTGGGCTTGTGCGTAGGGCTAGGCACACACGTCTTCTCCAGCTCTGATTGGCACACTCAAATCAAGCACTAGGACAGGCTCAAGATGGACAGGGTGAACCCAACGTTGACACGCACCTGTCTCTCTAGTTCGCGTCTGTCTGCGAGCGCATCCCGCAGGTCGCCCTCAAGCTGTTGGCACCTGGCTGACAGAGGTGCCAACACTGTGTCTCGCAGGGACGCAGTGCTGCCTGATGCAGCAGAGTGCTGCACCTGATCAAGGAACGCGCTGGTGAGCTGCGGACACACACAGACGCACACACACACACACACACACACACACTCAGACAGCATGTCACTCAGCCTGGACGCATCAACGCTGTGCCTATGTAGTATTTCCGCACCAACACCCGATCGTTTTCTGTAGATTCAGTTCTCTGTAGATGCAGTATGTATCATGCTCTTTAAATTCGGGCGCGCTGCCATAACAGCGATGGTGCATGCTCTAGCTCGGTGCGGCCCCACACCAAGTTCGGATGTGTGTGTATGTATCTGTGCGTGTGCGTGTGTACCGGTGCAACCGCTTACCTTTTGCAGCATCGACAGCGAGCTTGACAGCATCTTATCCGTCGCTTCCTCACTCTCACTGTAACCGCCACTAACCGTATCTATCTCACACACTACCGTAGATTGCATAGCCGGTAGCGTGCCTGCCAGTCCGTCATACAGCCCCTGGGATAGATCAGGCGGTAGCGGCAGGACGGCGGATAGCGTGTCTGTGAGCCGCCTGCACCTCAAGCTGGTCGAGTCAATGTGGCGAAGCAGCTCGGATTTGTCATGTAACAGAGCGGAGCGTTCGGCTTGGAGTAGGGCGAGGTCGGTACGAACGCTGGTGAGGGCGTCCTGTGACACACACACACACACACAGTTTGCCCGTACTTTGCTCCCTGCCCAAAAACAATGCGCCTTCTGCATCTGCTTGCACAATGTGTGTGTGTGTGATCTTTGTATCTGTCTGCAAGCGCGTGTGCTTGTCTGCCCACACCCCTTCACAGTATGTGTGTGTGTGTGTGTGTTGTGCTAACCTGCAGGTGCCCCACAGGCTCCATCAGCCGGTCCACACTCCCTGGCACCCCCTTTGACACACACCCCCCTGGCCTTGATGACACACTGTCTGCAGGACCCACACCACACTCCCTTCTCGCAACCCCACCCTCCTGTCCCACACACATACGACCATCCACCCCTACCTGCCCTGCCCCATACCCCCTGGGCCCCACATTCGTGTGAGACTGCATGCCCAATGATGCATTAGGCGCGGCCGCACCCGCAGGCGCAGCGCTTATTCGTGCCGCAGCGTCCGCCCCATGTGGCGGGTCTGCGCTGTGTGTGTGCGCGTCTGCGGGGTGGATGTGTGGTTGTGTAGGCGGCAAGGGTGAGATTTCGGTTTCTGCTGTGTCGAGCAGACGGGTAAGTTCGTTGGCGAATGTGTGACGGCTGTTTTCCAGGTGGGTGAGTTGCTGGTGGGCTGCGCTGTCTGGAGTGAGCCCGCCCGCCACACGCAACCCCTCCAACTGCACGACACACACACACACACACACTCTTCGGGCCAGCGTCGCGCACAGGACGCTGTGTGTGTAGTGTGTTTAAGAGTAGAGAGCTACACTGCGCATGGACACGGACAGGCCATAAAGTAGCGAGTTGGGTTCAAGAGTGCTACCAACGAGCTCGTGTAGATTATTGTGTTTAATAGAGTAGAGGGCTACGCTGTGCTTGGACATGGACAGGCCATGAAGGGGCGAGTTGGCCTCTCTGAGCTTCGCCTAACTTGGCTACTGGGATGCGACGCACTCACGGTCAGAGAGGCGACGGAGTCACGAAACACAGCCTCACAACCGCGACATGTGTAACACACACACACACACACACACACACAGACACACTGCGTACCTGTTGTGTCAGATTGGCCACTGAGTTGTCGAGAGCAGACAGGTACTGAGACAGCAGTGTGCGCGCCTGAGCCACCACCGCGCCTGCATTGTCACGCTGTGCTATCCATGTGCCTGCACGCTCTGTGACGACTGCCTTGGTGCGGGAGAGCTCGCCCTTGTAGCTCGCACTGACCTGTGCGGTGGCAGAGTGTCAAAAGGGCACAAAGACCATCATCATAACAGTAAGCTGTGCGAAATGAATGTCAGGCTCAGCTATATACACAGTGTAGCTCGCGCTGACCTCTGTGGTCACAGAGTATGAAAGGACATTTAGACCATCATACAGGTATTCATTGCAAACAGCAGGCTCAGCTATGGGCACAGGG
>VFQQ010003393.1_pt1 | contig 15562 bp, 16 predicted proteins | sample 3512341 | NCBI WGS metagenome assembly VFQQ01 (sample SAMN10412373, study PRJNA504923) | tailings metagenome | isolation source: Relicate 2 Philex TSF1 revegetated site | place: Philippines: Tuba, Benguet | collected 2017-08-29 | reverse complement strand
GGCAGACTGCGCGCCATATGCTGCGTCCCCCTTCCGGCCTGTCGGCCACCTTCCTCAGATGGGGAAGGCGCTCACGCGAACGCTCGATGTTTTAGGATCAAGGCCTTCCCCCGTCGGGGGAAGGTGGGCAACGCCCGGAAGGGCGGGGGCGGCAGGCGGCACTTGAGCACCCCGCAACCACCCCATCCCCACCTGTCATGGTCGGCGAAGGCCGACCATCCACGCCTTTGGCTATCTCGGAACCGGATCGTCACCCCGAGGTCGTCTAGTCCAGCTTCCGCATCTGCTGCTTCTTCAGCGTGCAGTGCTGCGTTCCCTGCAGCGGGAACGACGCGGCGCAGGTATCGAGATTGGCTTCAAGGCAGGTCGTCGAAGACGGCACATTGGCGAACGAGGGCATGTCCGCCCGCATCGCCCCATCGGCATCGATACGATAGCTCGCAACGATCAGCGCCTGGCCGATGGTGAACGGCGCGTACAAGACGCCGTCGGCATAGCCGGCCTCCAGCTTCAGCCCGTTCTTCTCATCCACGACATACCGCCCGGCGGCGGCATCAATGGTCAGCAGCTCATAGTTCCGAACATCGCGCTGCCCGGTCTCATAGACCAGCATCCAGCGCAGGCGTTTCGGGTCGTCCGTCGTGCCGATGGTCAGCGAGGCCGGAAACCGCTCGATGCCTTCATGCGCCGGCGTCAGCACACATTCGCCGCTCCACGTGCCCGCCCAGTCCGCCGGTCCTGCGGCCATCGCAGGCATCAGCGCCAGCGCGGCGGCGGCCAGCGCGGCGCGCATCAATAGACCGTCGCCTGCACCACAGCCTTCAGCCGCTCGATGATCGAGAATTTATCGTCGGTGAAGTCGCTGTCGATCCACCATTCCTCGACCTCGGCCATCACGCGCCCGATATCCGGCCCGTTCGGCACGCCCGCCGCCATGATCTCATGACCGCTCAGGCCCATCTCGGGCCGCTGCCATGAATCGGCCAGCGCCAGCAGCGCCCGCCATTGCGGCGCGTTGCTGGTTTTGCGATCCGCCGCCCAGCCGAGCATCGCCTTGTCCTTGAAGATCGCCGGCGTCAGACGATACAGCGCCCGCCGCACCTCGCGGATCGACAGATACGAGGTGATCTTCACGTCCGTCCGGTCGATCTCGGCCAGCCGCAGACTCTCGGCATTCGAGAACCGCAGCCGCCGCGCCAGCCCCTGCCGCCGCTCCGCCGGACCGCCCGCAATCAGGGCCGCCAGACGCAGCAACGGATCGGCATCGCGGAAGAGATGCTGCTGCTCGATCTCCGCCAGGCGCGCCAGCCGGTCGATGTCCAAAGGCCCCGGCAAAATCTCGGACAAAATCCCTGACGCCGCCATTGCCCGCAGTACAGGCGCGGGCGTGTCCGCCGCCAGCAGCTTCAGCAATTCGGCGTGGATGCGCTCGCCCGACAGCGTCGCGATCCCGTCCTTCGCGGCGGCACACGCCGCCAGCCCCGCCGGATCGAGATCGCCCTCGCCATACCAGGCATGAAACCGGAAAAAGCGCAGGATGCGGAGATAGTCCTCCGCGATGCGCTGCTTCGCCTCGCCGATGAAGCGCACTTTGCGCGCCTTCAGATCGTCCAGCCCCCCGGTCAGGTCGATGACCTCACCGTCACGCGTCGCGTAGAGCGCATTGAAGGTGAAATCCCGCCGTCCGGCGTCTTCCGCCCAGTCGGTCGTGAAGGCCACCGTCGCCCGCCGCCCGTCGGTCGTCACGTCCCGCCGCAGCGTCGTGATCTCGTAAGGCTGCTTGTCGACAATCGCCGTCACCGTCCCATGCGCGATCCCCGTCGGCACAGTGGAAATGCCCGCCGCAGACAACCGCGCCACAACATCGTCCGGCACAATCGTCGTCGCGATATCGATATCGGCGACATCGGTCTTCAGCAGTGCATTGCGCACGCAGCCGCCGACGAACCGCGCCTCGCCGCCGCCCTTCAGCAGTGCGTCGAACAGGCGCTGCGTCCGTTCGGAGGTCAACCAGGGCGCGCTCAAACGGGCCGTCATTTCGGCGTCTCGCATTTGGGATCGTTCGGCTCGGTCGAGAAATAGCCCGCGACCACCTTGCCGTCAGGCCCGGTATGGGCACGAACATAGCAACCCTCTTGGCGGTCGGCGCCGATCCGGAACACGAAGAATCCGGCGATCGCCAGCACCAGCCCCAGAATGATCAGCCAGTACCAGGGCGTCTGCAGCGGATCGCTGCCCTTCGCGGCACGGCTGCGATTGGCGAAATGGGCATAGGCGAAGAACACCACGAAGGGCAGCAGGAACAGCAGGATATTCCAGACAATCCTCACGCCCCGCCCCCCAGTCGCTCGCGCAGATTGACGATCATGCCGGCCGTCGCCCCCCAGATATTATGCGTCTCATAGGGCATGGCGTAATAGCGCCGCTCCTGCCCTTGCCAGGTGCCGGAATGCCTCTGGTGGTTCGCCGTGTCCATCAGGAAGGCGAGCGGCACCTCGAAGATCTCGTCAACCTCGGCTGGATTGGCACGCGGCGTACACCCCTCGCGCAGCACGCCCACCACCGGCACGATCACGAAGCCGGTCCCCGTTTCATACGGGTCCAGCAGGCCCACCGGCGTCACAAATTCGCGCGGGATGCCGGTTTCCTCTTCCGTCTCGCGCAGAGCGGCGCCAACCGGCCCGTCATCGCCCGGGTCGATTCGCCCGCCCGGAAAGGCTACCTGCCCCGCATGGCTGGAAAGATTGGGGGACCGCCGTGTCAGCAGCACCGTCAACCCGCTTGGGCGGTCGATGATCGGCACCAGCACCGCAGCAGGCCGCAGCAGCGGCGCCGCCCCGTCGCGCATCCTCGGGTCTAGGTCGAAATCCCCCCGCTCCGGCACCGTCATCCGGGCCGCCTCCTCCAGCGGCCGGAGCAGTGAATACAACCAGAGGCGGGGGTCACCCTCGGGAATGTGAAAGGGCCGAGGCTCTCCTGCAGCAGGCAGCGTACTCATGCCGCCGCTCCCAGCGGAAAGAACACGCCCGCACTCGTCACGCCCAACTGCCCATCCCGCTCCACCGCCAGATCCGCCAACTCATAGAACACCGCCCGCGCCAACCGCGCCTCCAACCCGCCGCGCACCAGCACATAAGGCGACGGCTCACCCGTCTGGGCATTCTCCTCAACCCGGATCGGATGCGCCGCATCCGCCGTCACGACATCCCCGACATTCGTGGTGAAGGTCAGCGTCTGCGCCTCACCCTCACCCGCCACATCGACCGTCGCGGCGATAAACGGCGCGTCCTCCACCTCGATGGTCACGCGCTCGACCGGCGTCACCAGCACGAATTCGGTCGGGTCTTTCCGCAGCACGGTCGAGAACAGCCGCACCATGCGCGGCCGGCCGATGGGCGTGCCCATGTAGAACCATGTCCCATCCCGCGCGATCCGCATCGGGATCGACCCGCAATGCGGAGGGTTCCACTTCTCCACGGGCGGCAGGCGGCGACCCTCCGCCGCCTCGGCCTGCAGCGCCGCAAGGCCGCGCAGCAATTGCGGCGGCTCGGACTTGGAAAAGTCGGCGGGGCTGGGTGACATGACCCGTCCAACATAGTCGCTGGATGCCCGCACCCAAGCCCCATTCTCGCCGTCTTGTGACATGAAATAGGGCTTTCCCGCCGCTTCCGATCCCATATGGTCGGATCGCGCTGCGTTGCGGCGCGGAATTGCATGGTTTTGAAGGTTCCCCCGTATGAGCGCCGAAACGGTCAAAGATCCCGGCAACGATCCCGGCAAGACGCCCGATATCGACCGCGTCACGGCCGATCTCGCCGCCGCCCGCGCCGCCATCGGCAAGCGGATTTTCGGCCAGGAACAGGTGATCGAGCTGGCCCTCACCACCATCCTCTCCGGCGGTCACGGCCTGCTGGTCGGCGTCCCCGGCGTCGCCAAGACCCGCCTGGTCTCGACGCTCGGCGCGGTGCTCGGTCTGGAATCGAAGCGCGTCCAGTTCACGCCCGACCTCATGCCCTCCGACATCATCGGCTCCGAGGTGCTTGAGGAAACCGACGACGGCCGCCGCTCCTTCCGCTTCATTCGCGGCCCGGTCTTCGCCCAGCTCCTGATGGCCGACGAAATCAACCGCGCCAGCCCACGCACCCAGTCGGCCCTGCTTCAGGCGATGCAGGAGCGCCAGGTCACCGTCGCGAGCAACACGCACGACCTCCCCTGGCCGTTCCAGGTGCTCGCCACCCAGAACCCGATCGAACAGGAAGGCACCTATCCCCTTCCCGAAGCGCAGCTCGACCGCTTCCTGCTGCAGATCGATGTCGCCTATCCGGACCTCGACGCTGAACGCCGCATGCTCATCGCCACAACCGGCGTCGACGACACCGCCGCGCCGCAGATCCTCGACACCGAGAAACTCATCGCCATTCAGGAGCTCGTCCGCCGCCTGCCGGTGGGCGAAAAAGTGGTCGACGCCATCCTCCGCCTCACGCGCGGCGCGCGTCCTGAAAGCGCCGCCTCCGACCGCGTCCGCAATCAGATCGCCTGGGGCCCCGGCCCGCGCGCCGGTCAGGCTTTCATGCTCGCCGCCCGCGCCCGCGCGCTGCTCGACGGCCGCATCGCGCCCTCGACCGACGACGTCGCGGCGCTCGCACCGGCCATTCTCGGCCACCGCATGGCGCTCACCTTCGCCGCGCGCGCCGAAGGCATCACGGTCGCGGACGTCATTCGCGGCCTCGTCGCGGAGACTGTGTGAGCGCGTCAGCGCCTTCCAACGAATTGCGGCGCCCCAGCCGCTGGAACGCCCTGCGCGAGCAGGCCGAGCGCGCGGCTGCGCGCTTTCCTCCTCTGCTTGTTCATGCCGAACGCATCGCCCAGACCGTTGCCTTCGGCGTCCATGGCCGCCGCGTCACCGGACCCGGCGACAGCTTCTGGCAGTTCCGCCGCTACGAGCCGGAAGACAGCGTCACGGCGATTGACTGGCGTCAATCCGCCAAGTCGCAGCACGTCTATGTGCGCGAGCGCGAATGGGAAGCCGCGCAAAGCGTCTGGTTCTGGCGTGATGCCTCGCCCTCGATGAACTGGCGCTCGAACGACGCATTGCCGACCAAGGCCGAACGCGCCGGCATCCTGCTGCTCGCCGCCGCCTCGCTCATCGCCCGCGCAGGCGAACGCGTCGGCGCCCTCGGTTTCGGCGAAACCGGCATCGGACGCATCGCCGTCCGCCGTCTCGCCGCGCGCCTCTCCGATCAGGCCGAAGGCGGCGACACGCCGCCGCCCACCGCTCTGCCCCGTCACTCCACCGTCCTCGCCGCCGGCGATTTCTTCGTCGAGCCGGACGCCTTCGAGCAGATGGTCGCGCTGATGGCTGCCAGCGGCGTCAAAGGCCATCTCATCCAGGTCGTCGATCCGGCCGAAGAAGAATTCCCTTACGAGGGCCGCGTCCGCTTCGAAGGCGTCGAGGGCTTCGATACCTCCCTCGTCGGCCGCGCGCAGAGCCTGCGCAGTATCTACCGCACGCGCTTTGAGTCGCACCGCGCCGAGCTCCAGCGCCGCGCCGCCCGCTATGGCTGGACGTTCCAGCCGCACCGCACCGACCGCGCGCCGGAAACCGCCGTCCTCGCCATCTATCGCCGTCTCACCGACGACCGGCGCGGCAGGCTGGGAGCTTAGGGATGGGCGCGCTCTCCTTCGCGGCCCCGCTGGCGCTCATCGCGCTCGCCGCTTTGCCCGTGATCTGGTGGCTGCTGCGTGTCACGCCGCCCGCGCCGCAGCGCCTGCGCTTCTTCGGCCTGCGCTTTCTCGCCGGGCTGAAGACCGAGGAAGAAACCCCAGACAAGACCCCGCTCTGGCTCTTGATCCTCCGCATCGCGGCCGCCGCGCTCGTCATCCTCGCCCTCGCCGAACCGCTGATGAATGCCTCGCGCTCGCTCGCCCGCAGCGACGGCGCGCTGATCCTCGTCGTCGACAATGGCTGGGGCGCCGCCCATCGCTGGGACGAGCGCCGCGACGAAGGCCGCGGCCTTATCGAGGAAGCGCGCCGCGCCGACCTGCCCGTGATCCTCGCGCCCACCGCCTCGCCCGATTTCGATATCCGCAAGGAAGACCCGGCCGACGCCCTCGCCCGCTTCCTCGCGCTGGAGCCGCAGCCCTTCGTGAGCGACCGCAGCGCGATGCTGGTCCGCCTCAGCGCCGCCGCCACCGGCCTCGACGCCCGCGTCGTCTGGCTCGCTGACGGCATCGGCGACAGCGACACCGGCGAAATCATCACCGGGCTCATCGGCTTCGGCGAGACCGAGATTTATCTCGACGACACGATCGCGCCCGCCTTCGCGATGCTGCCCCCGACGCAGGACGAAACCGGCCTCACCGCGCATCTCCTGCGCGCCGCGCCCGGTCCCGCGCTCAGCGGCAACGTGCAGGCCTTCGGCGAAGGCGGACGCTTCATCGCTGCCGCGCCCTTCACCTTCGCGGCGGGCGAGGTGAAGGCCGAGGCCAATATCGAAACCCCGGGCGCGCTCCGCAACGACATCGAACGCCTCGCCATCGACAGCCGCGCCAGCGCCGGCTCTGTCACGCTGCTCGATGAAAGCGCCCGCCGCCGCCCCGTCGGCATCGTTTCGGGCGATGAAGGCCAGGGCGGGCAGCCGCTCCTTTCGGCCACCTATTACCTCGAACGCGCGTTCGAGAATTCCGCCGAGGCCCGTCTCGGCACCATCTCCGAACATATCGAGCGCGGCATCTCGCTGCTTGTCCTCGCCGATGTCGGACAGGTGACGGGCGAGGAAGAAACCAAGCTCGCAGAGTGGATCGAAAAGGGCGGCGTCCTCATCCGCTTCGCCGGCCCGCGCCTCGCGGGCAGCGGCGGCGACGAGCTTCTGCCCGTGCGCCTCCGTCAGACCGGCGCGCGCGCCCTCGGCGGATCGCTCTCATGGGAAAAACCGCAGACGCTCTCGCCCTTCCCCAAGGCTGGCCCCTTCGTTGGCCTCAAAGTGCCGGAAGACATCACCATCACGCGCCAGGTTCTTGCCGAACCCTCGCTCGAACTTGAAGGCCGCACCTGGGCCTCGCTGTCGGACGGCACGCCGCTGGTCACCGGCGTAAAGCGCGGCGATGGCTGGGTCGTTCTCTTCCACATCACCGCCAATGCGGAATGGTCGAACCTCCCGCTCTCTGGCCTTTTCGTGGATATGCTCAAACGCCTGCTCAGCCTCGGGCGCGGCGTCGGCACGAACAGCGATCAGGCGACCGCCGCCAGCGGCAGCCTCAACCCGCGCCTCGTGCTCGACGGCTTCGGCCGCCTGACGAAGCCCGGCGCCGCCATCACCCCCATCCCGCGCGGCGGGGCAGAGGTCAGCCCCGAACATCCGCCCGGTCTCTACGGCGAAGGCGCCAGCACCCTCGCGCTCAATCTCTTCGCCGCCGACGCCACGCTGATGCCGTTCCCCGATCTCCCCGCCGGCGCATCGCCTGCGGCATACGGCCAGCGCAGCGAGATCGCCTTCAAGCCCTGGCTGCTTGGCGCGGCGCTGCTGCTCTTCTTCATCGACGCCGTCGCCTCGATGCTTCTGCGCGGCTACAGCTTCGGCCTTCGCCGCCCCGCCGCGACCGCCACCGCGCTCGTCCTCGCCATCGCCGCCACGCTCGCCGCCGCGCCGCGAACCCACGCGCAGGAGGCGAACGACGCCGCCGACGAGTTCGCCCTCAAGGCGGCGCTGCAGACCCATCTCGCCTATGTCGTCACGGGCGACGCCGATCTCGACCGGATGAGCGAGGAAGGCCTCATGGGCCTCACCCGCATCCTCGACATCCGCACCGCCGTCTCGGCGGGCGAACCCATCGGCGTCGATCTGGAGAAGGACGAACTCGCCTTCTTCCCCCTGCTCTATTTCCCTATTCCAGACAGCGGCAACCTTCCGTCCGACGCCGCCATCCAGCGCCTCGACGCCTATATGAAGAATGGCGGCACCATCCTCTTCGACAGCCGCGACGGCGCGCAGGGAGGCCCCGCCTCCGCCGCGCTGCAGGACATCCTGAAAAAGCTCGATCTGCCCCCGCTCCAGCGCGTTCCGCGCGAGCATGTGCTGACCAAAGCATTCTACCTGCTCTCCATCTTCCCCGGCCGTCAGGCCGATGGCGATGTCTGGGTCGAGGCTCAGCGCGCCGACGGAGAGCCGATCTCCGAAGCCTTGGGCGACGGCGTCTCCAGCGTGGTCATCGGCGCGGGCGACTGGGCGGCGGCATGGGCGGCGGATGAATACATGCGTCCGCTCTACGCCATGGGCGCGGGCGGAGAGCGTCAGCGCGAATACGCCTATCGCTTCGGCGTGAACCTCGTGATGTACGCGCTCACCGGCAACTACAAGGCCGACCAGGTGCATGTGCCCGCGCTGCTGGAGCGCATGGGCCAATGAGTTACGCGCTCGCCTTCGAACCGCTCGCCCCGATGTGGGTGGTCATCCTCGCCGCCGCCGTCGCGGTCATCATCGCCGCGCTCGGCTTTCTTCAGCGCGCCCGCGGCGCCTGGCTCCGCCTCGCCGCCACTGCGCTGCTGCTCGCCGCGCTGCTGAACCCCGTTGCCGTCGAAACCGAGCGCGAGCGCATCAAGGATGTCGCCGTCATCGTCACCGACACGTCGGAAAGCCAGACCATAGGCGAGCGCGGCAAGCAGGCCGCCGACGCCCTCGCCGAACTGAAGAAGCAGCTCGCAACCGATCCCGCGCTCGATCTCCGCATCGTCGAGAGTGGCCCCGCCACGTCCGACGGCACGCAGTTGTTGGACGCCGCCCGCCGCGCCCTCGCCGACACCCCGCCCGACCGAGTCGCCGGAATCATTCTCCTCACCGATGGCGAGGCACACGATCCCGAAGCCGCGCGCGACCTCCCCACCGCCCCCGTCCACACGCTGCTGACCGGCAAGGAAGGCGAGAAGGACCGCCGCCTCGTCCTCGTCGAAGGCCCCCGCTTCGCCCTCATCGACAAGCCGATGGAGCTCGCCATCCGCGTCGAGGATCAGGGTGCGGGTGAAGAAGCAAACGGCCGCCTCGCCGATGTCACCGTCCGCATCGACGGCGCCCCCGCCGCGCAGATGCGCGCGCGCGTCGGCGAGCTGGAAAAGATCGAGGTCAAACTCCCCCACGCCGGCGAGAACGTCATCGAGATCGAAGTCGCCGCCGGGCCGGACGAGCTGACCCTCCTGAACAACCGCGCCGTCGTCGTCACCAATGGCGTGCGCGACCGCCTCCGCGTGCTCCTCGTCTCCGGCGAACCCCACGCGGGCGAGCGCACCTGGCGCAATCTCCTGAAGGCCGACCCCAGCGTCGATCTCGTCCACTTCACCATTCTGCGTCCGCCCGAAAAGCAGGACGGCACGCCCATCGAAGAGCTCTCGCTCATCGCCTTCCCGACGCGCGAGCTGTTCGAGGAAAAGATCGGCGAGTTCGATCTCATCATCTTCGACCGCTACCAGCGCCTCGGCGTCCTGCCGCCCGACTATTATGAGAACATCGCCCGCTACGTCGAAAACGGCGGCGCGCTGATGGTAGCAAGTGGCCCCGACTACGCTTCGCCCTTCACCATCTATGACAGCGCCCTCGGCGACATCATGCCCGCCGCGCCCACCGGCATGGTGACGGAAAAACTCTTCAAGCCGCACGTGACGGAAGCCGGCTATCGTCACCCCGTCACCGCCGGCCTCACCGGGGCCAACACGGCGGAGCATGACGCCAGCTGGGGCCGCTGGATGCGCGTCGCCGACGCCTATCCGCTGCACGGCGAAACCGTCATGGAAGGCCCGGACAAGAAGCCGCTGCTGCTGCTCAACCGCGTCGGCAAGGGCCGCGTCGCGCTGCTGCTGTCGGATCACGCCTGGCTCTGGGCGCGCGGCTATGAAGGCGGCGGCCCGCAGGCCGAACTGCTGCGCCGCCTCGCCCACTGGCTGATGAAAGAGCCGGACCTCGACGAGGAAAAACTCACTGCCGACATCTCCGGCGGCGTCCTCAAGATCACCCGCCGCACGATGGGCAAGACCGCCGGCGCCGCCACCGTCACCCGCCCGGACGGCTCCACCGTCGAAATCCCGCTGACCGAAACCGAGCCCGGCCGTTTCGAAGGCACGGTCAATGCCGAAGCCATCGGCCTCTACCGCGTACAGGAGGGCGACCTTACCGCCGTCGCTGCCTCCGGCGCCCTGAACCCGCGCGAATTCCAGGACGTCCGCGCCACCGCTGACATCCTCCAGCCCGTCGCCGAAGCCTCAGGCGGCCGTCTCTCCTGGCTGGAAGACGGCGTCCCATCCACACGCCGCGTGCGCGAGGGCCGCGCTGCCGGCGGCTCAGGCTGGATCGGCCTCATCGACCGCCAGAACTATGCGACGCTCTCCGTCACGCGCACCACGCTGCTCGATCCGCTGCTCGCCGTGATCCTGGCGCTGGGCCTCTGGGTCGCCGCCTGGCGCCGCGAAGGCACCTAGCTCGGATTGTCATCCTCGGGGCCGCAAAGCGGAACCCGGGGACCCATGCCTGAGGCCCGTCAGGCGAAGCCTCACCCGATCCCCACCAGCATCGTCGTCACCAGAACAATACCCAGCCCCGCCGCGATGCTGGTCGTCAGCCCCGTCCCCCGCGACCGCGTCCAGCCGCTAAGGCCAAGGCTCACCAGCAGCGTGTAGAGCCCAACGAGGAACGCCAGCGACATCAACGCCCGCGGCCCGGCCGACGACACGTCGCCCACCGCCGTCGGCGCCTCCGGATGCAGCAGCGCCACCAGCGCCGTCGAAGCGACCACCGCCGCGATGAACGCGACCGCCGAAACGGAAGCGAACCCGATCGCCACCGACGCCATCCGCCCCTTCAGGCCCAGCGCCAGCAGCGTCCCCAGGAACGTCGCGGCAAAGCCGCCGAGGAAGGCGCTCAGCGCCCCCACTTGCGTCGCGATGTCGGAAAGATAACCGGCTGCGAGTTCGGGCATCAGGTGACGGTGATGTCCTTCCACCCGCTGCTCGGGTCGGTCGACCAGGCGACATCCAGCCCCGCCAGCGCCTGCCACTTCACCGCGATGATCTTGCCGATCAGCGTCGGCAGCCCGGCCGACGGCACGTCGATCTCCGCCGTGAACTGCTGCGTCGATCCGGCCGCCATCTCCTGCCCCTCGGCGATCAGATATTCCTGGGAGAACACCGTTTCGCTCTCCTGCACGCGCACCGTCTGCGACCCGCCCGACTGCCCCGGCGGGGCCGATACGCTGTAGCGCGGAATATCGACCGTCTCGCTCGCGTGCAGCTTCACATAGATGCGCTTCGCCTTCACGGCGGCCGAGCCGACGCGCACATCGACGGTCACCTTCACCTTCGACCCGCGCTTCACCTCACCAATGGTCAGATCGACTTCAGCCGCTCCGCCCGTCACGCGCCGCAGCGCTCCCAGAATGGCCATCGCCGTCCTTCCCGTTTCAGTCCGATCTCACCGGGAACCTAGACGAGCGCCAAGCCGGATCAATCCGCGCGCAGTGCGACGTTACAGCGCGCGCGTGATCGCCCCGCGCAGCTCCGCCAGCCCACCCGGCGCAAGGTCACGCCCCAGCAGCCGCGCGTAATCCACTGGCCCCGGCATGGTCATCGTGCCGTTGGGAATTTTCGCGAAACCGACCCGCGCATAATACGGCTCGTCTCCCACCAGGATCACCGCGCGATGACCGAGGCTCGCCGCCTCGTCCAGCGTGCGCTTCATCAGCGCCACCGCCATGCCGCGCCCGCGATGTTCGGGCAGCACCGCCACCGGCCCCAGCATCAGGCTCGCCGCGCCGCCGATGCGCACCGGCCAATAGCGGATCGTCCCACGGATCTCGCCATCCTCCTCCGCCACCCATGACAGCGCATCGATGCACGAGACCCCTTCGCGCAGGCGATAGGCCGTCTTGGCGAAACGGCCGGGGCCGAAACTTTTGTCGAGCAGGGCGTCGATTTCCGGCCCGTCTTCGGGCCGTTCGTGGCGGAGCGTGAACATCGGGGTGTCTCGTATCAGGGAAGCGAACGCGTGCAAGGCTGCGGCGGTTTAAACCGCCGTCCGATCAGCCTCGTCGCAAGCTCCGTCCCGAAGTCATGCGCGGGCGCGTAGCATGAATGGCGCGGCCCCGCCAAGCGATGTTAGATGGTCCCCCTATCCGGAGGCTCGCCATGCTTAAGGTCTTTCACGCGCCCGGCTCCCGCTCGCTGCGCGTCCTGTGGACCCTCGCCGAACTCGGCCTCGACGCCGAGATCGTGACGCTCGGCTTTCCCCCGCGCCTGAAAGAGCCCGAATATGTGAAGCTCAATCCCGCCGCCCTCTCACCCGCTCTGGCGGATGGTGACCATCTGCTCACCGAATCCATGGCGATCTGCGACCACCTCGCCCGCAAGAAACCGGCGGCTGCGCTCACCCCCGCCGCGCATGACGATATCGACGGCTACAACACCTGGACCTGGTTTGGCGAAGGCACCCTGATGTTCTCGGTCGCCGCGCTCTTCCGCACCCGCCGCTTCGGCCTCCCGCCCGATCACCCCTTCACGCAAGACCTCATGGCCGGGCTCGACAACCGCCTCGCCAGCCTCGAGGCCCGCCTGCAGGGGCGCGACTTCCTCGCCTGCGACCGCCTCACCCTCGCCGATGTCTCCCTCGGCTTCCCGCTCTACCGCCTGACCGTCCTCGAACTCGCTGACCGCTTCGGCCCCGCGACGGCGGCCTACTACCGCCGCCTCAGCGAACGCCCCGCCTTTCAGGCCGCGCTCGCCCGCTGACATCTTGCCGCCCGCCCGCGCCGGGTGTGAACTCGCCCCATCGCCGACAAGAGCGCGCTGAGGGACTCATGGCCTACGCGAACGACCGCCTCATCCACGATGCCGACAGCCATCTGATGGAGCTGGACGGCTGCCTCGATCCGTATTTCGACAAGGCCCACCTCAAGGCCTTCCACGACCTCCCTTACCTTCACAAGAAGGACGGCGATTTCCGCTGGTCGAAAAAGGCCCGCGCCCAGCACAACGACCCCGCCTTCCGCGCCGGCGAAGATGCCAACATCATGCTGCGGAAAAACTACGAGGCGCTGGGCAGCTTCCTCCGCGCCGACCGCCCGAAAACGCTCGACCTCCTCGGCTTCGCCAGCCAGCTCGTCTTCACCACCTACTGCCTCGGCAATTTCGGTTTGGACCAGTCCAACGACATGCCGCTCTGCTACGCGGCCGCCGACACCCACAACCGCATGATGGCCGACTTCTGCGAAGTGGACCGCCGCCTCCTCGGCACCGCCTATGTGCCGCTGGAAGATTTCGACCGTGCAAAGGCAACCGCCCGCCTCGCCATCGATCTGGGGCTGAAGGGCATCACAATCCCCTCCAAGCCGCCGCAGCATCACAGCCCAACGCACATCGCGCTCGATCCCGTCTGGCGCATGGCGGAAGAGGCGGGCGTGCCGATCCTCTTCCATGTCGGCGGCGAGGAAAAACTCGCACCCGCCTATTTCGAAAACGGCCTCCCCCGCGTGAAGGATTTCCACGGCGGCGAGGAGAACTTCACCTCCGTCAGCTACATGACCATCCCGATGTCGGTGATGCAGACGCTCGCCGCCTTCATATTCGATGGCGTACTCGACCGTTTTCCGAAGCTGAAATTCGGCGTCATCGAACTCGGCGCCTCATGGCTGCCCGGCTGGATGAAAAACCTCGACGGCGCCGCGCTGGCCTTCTCGAAAAACGAAGAACGCCTGCAACGCCTCAGCGCCAAACCGTCGGAGATCGTAAAACGCCAGGTCCGCGTCACACCCTACCCGCACGAGGACGCCGGCTGGATCATCCAGAACGGCGGCGAAGACATCGCCCTCTTCTCGTCGGATTTCCCCCACGTCGAAGGCGGCCGCAATCCGCTCAAGCGCTTCGACGACTCGCTGCGGCCCGTCACCGACACCCAGCGCCAAAAGTTCTATTCGGAAAACTTCATCGACCTGATGGGCCCGGCGCTGGCGGAAGACCTCCGCCGCCCGAAACATCTGCGCGCCGCATGAGTCCCGAACTTCGTCCTTTGTCTTCCCCCGTTCTTACGGGGGAAGTACCCGCGAAGCGGGGGATGGGGGCAACGCGAAACAAGACCGCATGAGACACCGCGAGCGAACCTCAAAACCCCTCGCCCGCCGCCTCCGCAGCGCGATGACCAAGGCCGAGACCGTCCTCTGGACACGCCTTCGCCGCTACGACCGCGAACCGCAGAAATTCCGTCGCCAGCATCCCATCGGCCCTTACGTCGCCGACTTCGCGAATTTGAAATCGAAGCTCGTCGTCGAACTCGACGGGGCAACACACAGCGAAGACGCCGAACTGGCGCACGACGCAAAGCGAACCGCATACTTGCAGTCACGCGGCTGGCGCGTGATCCGCTTCACCAATGACGATGTCTACCAATCTGTCGCCGACGTCGTGGATGCGATCTGGAAGCACCTGGAAGCGCCCCCATCCCCGCCTGCGGCGGGACTTCCCCCGTAAGCACGGGGGAAGACAGTTAGAGCGCTGCATTGTCTTCCCCCGTCCTTACGGGGGAAGTACCCGCGAAGCGGGGGATGGGGGCAAGCTGGCGCCCTACTCCGCCGCGATCGCCGAGCCCATGAAGCCCGTCTCGCTCAGCGCCCGCTGCGCCGCCTTGTAGCGGACCGGCGGATCGAGCCGCAGCCGCGCCCGCGCCGCATCCAGATTCTCGGCGAACAGAACCTCGATATTCTCATGGTTCAGCCACGCCGCCTTGCGGCCGCGCGCATAGCCCTCGCGCACCGCGCGATAGACGGTCCAGCCGTTCTTTTTGAACAGCGTCTTCAACACGCCCATCTTCGCGATGAAGCCCCAGCCGAGGCCCCCGCCCTGCGCGTAGGAGAAATTGACGAGGCACAACTCGCCCAGCGGCTCGTCGGCCTGATAGCCGGTCAGCACATGCCAGATGTCGTGAATGTCGCGCTGGCGGCGGCCGAACCAGGCATAGGGATGCGCCACATCTTCCGCGCGGCGGTCCTGATTGGAAACTTCCTTCAACCCATCGGCCGAATAGCCCGTGCGATCCAGAAAGTCGCGATAGGCCGCACCCACCGTGCCGGACGCAAACCCGTCCACCCACGCGCGGTCCATCAGCCGCTCGCAAAGCTCCACGCGCTGATAGGCCATGCGCCCGCCTTCCGGCGTCGAAACCAGCTTCTCATAGCCCCACTTCGTCGCCGCGCCGTTCAGCGCCTGCATGATGCGGAACACCTGCACCGTGTCGTTCGGGTCAGCCAGCAGCTTGCGCACGGCCTTGAAGGCGGCGCCCCAGTCACGCTTGTAGGTGGCAGTGGACAGTGCAGTGGCTTCGGCCATCGACGCATCTCCCGTTGAACTGACAATCTGACAATCAACATTGTCAGATTGTCAGTTGCCAGGCGGCATGTCAATACGGACGAATGCCAACCCTGCGTTCCGCCAAGCCGACCCCACTTCCTCATCCTGAGGAGCGGCCAAAGGCCGCGTCTCGAAGGACGCACGAACCCGAACCCACCCCCGCGCCCGCCCGCAATTACGGCGGCGTCC
>VFQQ010003392.1_pt1 | contig 15568 bp, 25 predicted proteins | sample 3512341 | NCBI WGS metagenome assembly VFQQ01 (sample SAMN10412373, study PRJNA504923) | tailings metagenome | isolation source: Relicate 2 Philex TSF1 revegetated site | place: Philippines: Tuba, Benguet | collected 2017-08-29 | reverse complement strand
GCGCTTCTTGCTCATGTGGGGCGGCAGGGGCGGCGGTGGCGGAAGGTGTCGGCGTGAGCTGCGGTCGCCACAACAGCTGTGAAAGCGACTATAGAGCGGGTTGGTGCTCTGGCGGTGCAGGGTCGGGCAGAAAAGGGGCAGCGCCACTGCTTGCCGGGCAACAGGAGGGCGCAGCAGCTGCTCGCTGCGTTGAATTGGCGGTTTAAAGCTCAGTCAAGTTGAGAGTGTTGCGGTTCAGCGCCCGTTCGGGCCGCTTGGGTGCCTGGCCCGTCGCCGTGCTGCGTGCTGCGCTCGCCGTTCAGCCTGCCGCCGCCCGAGGCCCATGGCGCTGCAGCCTGACGGAGGATTTCGGTAGCCCGATCAGTCCGCATTGGTGATGCAAGTTCATACAGCACACTGGCCGTGATCAGCCCATTATTAGAACTGTTGCCGCGCCGCAGCATGCTGCGCCGTGCGTGCCGCCACGCTTCCCTGCGGCGCCCTCATGTGGGCAGGGCAGCGCACCAGAGCTTCCCATGACGCGTGCCTCCGTTTATTATGATCACCACAGGCGCAAGGCCCCTGTCTGCAGCAAAGCGGTGTGGTACCAGAAGCACGCTCGAGCGACTTGCGCACCTCAAGCCACCGGGAAGCACACCAACACACGCCATGGCGGGCGATGAAGACGCGCAGGTGAGCGGCTGCGCACGCTACCGACCCTGCCGCCGCCGCACCGACCGCCAGGCCTTGCCGCGCCGCCGGCCTCCTCATCCCCCGCTGGCATCACCCTGGTCCCCACCAAACCCAGGCAGTGGGCCCCATGCTCACCTTTCGGTCTGCGGCACACGAGTCAGCATTCGCCGGGGAGTACAACTACCAACGCCTGCAGCTCGACCCCCGCAACCTCCGCATCTCCATGGCGCTCAATACTGTGGTGCGCTGCGAAAGGGTGTGATGCCGCATTGACGCAGCAGCTGCTCATGTAGCATGCTGCCAGTTGGTTTCCTTTCAACTGCAGGCTGCTGTTCATGCGCGCTGATACTCGCTGGCACGGGCAGCACGCCAACCACGGCATGCCACGCTGCCCTCCCCTGCAGGCGCTCCTGCTGCCGTTGAGCGTGCGTGACTGGTGCGGCATGGCAGCCATCCTGACTCAGGGGCTGTATGCGGCGCTCCTGTTTTGGCTGACCCGCTGGCGCCCCTCCCTGTATGCCCAGCGTCGCACCCTGCTGGTTGTCAGCGCACTGGTGCTGCACGTCCTGGTGAGTCTGCTGCCGCAATTGGCACCCAGCCGCTTGCCTGGAGGCAGCCAGCAAAGGTCCCTATTGTTTGTGGGTGGATAGCGGCTGGCTGGCTGGCATAGACCCAGTCATGTGGGCACCCCCAGCCCACATCTGCGTGTCTAATCCTGCCCCTCTTTCCCCCTCTGGCTGCTGCACTCACAGGTGGGTGAGATCAGTGACGAAGGCACCATGCGCGCGCACGCTGTGGTCTGCACCCACCCGCTGGCGTGGGTGTGCATGCAGCTGACGATACAGGTGCACAGATAGAGCTTGCCTGCTTCAGTCGGTGTCGTAGCACCTGTGCCCCTGCAATTTGCCTCAGTGGGATGGCATCACAGGCACGGTGAGTAACGTGCATTCCCTCACCCTCCTATGCCCCTATAGCTGGCGCCCTGGCTCGCACTCGCCGCCATGGTGCTGCCGCTGCCGCTCAGGCCCTGCATCGCAACGCAGGCGGCGGTGTCAGCCATCTGCGTGGCTTTCTGGAGAAGAAGCGGCAGCTGTCTTCCCGGCTGTGCAGCCTCAGCACATCTCGCTACCGCTCCGTCGGCGAAGCAATCAACCTGCTGGCCTCCTGCGCAGTCCCGCTGGGCAGCGGCACATTCCAGCAGCGGCTGGGCGGCACCCCCGCCTTCCACATCGTCAGCATCTACCTGCAGCTGACGGTGTCCTTCCTTCTGCCCGTGGCGCTGCTCTACAAGGCAGAGTGGCGGCAGCGCCTGGAGTTTGCTCGGCAGCGGTGCCTCACAGCTGAGGAAGCGGGGCTGCACGAGCGGCGGGCGAAGTGGAGCACTACCACCCTGCTGCTGCTGTCCCTGGGCGCCGCGCCCTGGCTGTCGGTGCAGCTGTGCAGCGCCGGCCTGCGGCTGGGACTGATCCCCAGCTGATGGCCTGGCGCGGCCCCAGGAGGGTGCGGCGAGTTGGAACGAATGCCCATTTAGCCTGTTCACTTGTTCTTTCAGCCTTTGATCATCGTATTCACGTCTACCAAACGTCTTAATGCTGTTTTACGTGTTCTTTCCAAGCCATCTGTGACCTATCCTGTTGTGTGGCTGGTTTTAGGGCGGCGGTGCCGCCGCATGACTGCGCACGCCGGCGCCCATGGCAGTGCAGCAACATCGTTGCCAGGCCCATGCTGCACATGCATCGAGAACAGGATGAGGGTAATGAGCTGCCAGAAAAGCTGCACCAAAGCTGTTGGTCAAGGATCAACCGGTTGCCACTTGGTACCGCATCGGTTGGGGGGCGCATCGGCGGCGGCATGCACTCTCGTGCGCAGCGCACCGGCTGGGTCCAGCTGTGTTCACCCGGTTTTCAGCTCTTGGCACATTAAATGTTCACTTCCTGATGCCCTGAAGGGTGAGCCTGAGCCCCATCCTGCTCCATCAATCCCCCGGTCCCGCTGAATCAAACGGCAGCCTCACACGCCAGATTCGCGCAATCTGAAGAGGCCAACAGCTGCGGCCGTCCCCAGCGATCACCGCCTGTTCTCGCTGCCGCCGACCATGGCGATCGTTCACACGCTGCTGGGCCTGCTCCTGATGGCCGCTGGGGCCAGTGCGGCCATCCCACCCGGCGCCCTTCCCAAGCAGGCCTCCCTGCCGGCCACCTTTACAGCCTCGGGGTGCACCTCTCTGCCCCTGGCCGATGCGCGGGCCGTGCAGTCGGTCTGGAACCTGAACACCGGCGCCGGCACCGGCGTGGCGCCGGCGGTCGCCCAGGCGGTGGCCAAGTGCGGGACGCTGGGCGCGCAGCTCACTCCAGGCACCCCCTCGCCTCAGAAGGAGCAGCTGACGGGCGCCATCATGGGCTGCATCACCCCTTATGCCCAGGTGGGTGCTCAGCAGGCTGGGTCGGATGGGAGAGGGGGTCGCATCCCGCCGACGCTGCCATGTGAGGGTGGAGCGACGGAGACGAGGTCGTGATCAGATCAGTTCTCTGCTGCTCTCCGCTGCTGGGCTCGGCAGCCTCAACATAGCTGCTCGCCTATCTTCCCCACGGTGCAGACTGCCGGCTACAGCCTGGCCAAGCTGCTGTACCCGTCCGTCACCTCGCTGGGCAACAGCGCTCGTTGGCAGCCGCAGGAAGTGGGTGAGTCTGAAGCAGCCGATTTGAAGCGGTGGTCTGATGTGCGGGATGTTGGAGCGCAGGGTGTGCTGGTCGCCAGGAAGGAAGCGCCCTGCGCCATGGCAAGCACGCCGCGCATGACCCAACAGGCACACAACCCTCGATCCCCCTGCTGCAGACGAGTGCCGCCAGGCCGCCGACGTGATCTTCAAGACGTACAGCCGCGCCCTGGGCGCCCTGGCTGGAGACATGTGTGTGGGCGGCGAGGCGGCGGCGGGCCTCATGAACTGGCTGTTCAGCCGCGTGTTTGATGAGATTGTGGCCTCGGTGCTGACGCCACAGATCCTGGGCAAGCAGGTCTTCTCCTTCCAGGCGAGGGCAGGGCTGTGCTTGAGATAGATGCAGTAGGGGAGAGGGATCAGAGTGGCGGCGGCGGCGGGGGCGCATGCACAGCGGGTGCCAGCTCGGCAGCTTGGTGCTCCGCTGCCCGGCAGCAGGCCAGCTGTGGCAGGCAGGCCAGCACATGCATGCTGGCGGAGGGGTGCGCACTGCCCAGCGGCAATGTACTGCACATGCCATGCTGCGCTGCGAAGCACGCCATGCTGTGCTGTGAAGCATGCCACACTAGCGCTGGCGGCAACGGGCCTTGCACGCCTCCTTACTGCTCCTGCAGGATGCTGTGGAGGAGTTTAGCAAGTACACCACGCTGGCGCTGTTCAACTTTGTGGACGTTTGTGACGGCATGAAACCCACCTTCAACCCTGCCCCCCCCCATCCCTGCCCTGCCCGTTGACAGCCAGGTGGGTGGCAGCTGAGACGGGGAGGGTGGGCGAATTCACACTGAATAGCATTGGGCATTGCATTCAGTCGGCAGACAGCGCTGGGCACTGCCCAGCGCTGCATGCCGACAGCGGCTGTTGCCAACTGAGCAGCGCCTTGCATTACTTGTTCACCAGCATGCTCCCCTCCTGCTGCGCTGTGCCACCAGGGTGCCGGCAAGCTGTTCCCAGCGGGCACCCAGGCGCAGCTGCGCTCGAAGCTGGACAAGGTGCAGAAGCACGGCCCACGTGTGTGGAAGCTGCATTTCGAAAGCAAGATTTTGCTGCTTTGCGGATGCGGAACGCAGCGCCATGTGTGCCCGACCAGATTTGGAGGCTGTGGCATGCAGCCATGGTGCAGCCCAACAACAGTGAGCCTCCACTGCACCACCTCAGCACCGCTGCCTGCCCTACACAGCATGCTCCTGACTCCAGCTGCCCTGCGCCCGGTTGCTCCCGACCCCAGGCTGCATCGCCTACCGCGAGACGCTGAGCCAGGCCAGCCGGCCTGATGCCCAGGGCAAGCCCACCCCACCCGCCATCCTTGCCGCTGGCTCGGCCCTGTCTTGGACCCACTGCTGCAACGCACTGCGTGCCTTCCAGCCCTGGAGCGAGGCCAACATCTTCTCGTACTGCACGGATGAGCAGGGCTGCAACGTGTACGCCACCAGCCAGACGCTGCCGCCGCCGCCCTTTGGGCCTCCCCCCATCGTCGTCGCAAAGGTGGGGGTTGCGATGGCTAGTGGTGCCATTGGAGCAGAGGAGCCCCTTTGCTGAAGGCAGGGAGCAACACATGGAGGCCGTTACTGCGCTGCGCTCCCAAACCATGACAGCGCGAATGGCATCCGATGCCCGCTACTCGCCCTGCAGCTGCTGCCGCCAGCACAAGTATTGCGTGCTGCCCAACCTGTCCCCTTCTGCCCCGGCCGCCCTGCAGGTGCCTGTTGGCACGTGCCTGCTGATGTATGGCGACCTGGCTGGCCGCTCCGACATGCGGCTCAGCGCCAACCCTTCCTATGACACCGGCATCTGGGTTGAGAAGCAGCGCAAGTGGTGAGCACTGCTGAACGAGATGCAGCACAGCGCAGCAGCACAGCGCAGCACACTTGATGCCGCATGCCTGGCGCAGATTGCTGCTTGCTATCGGTTGCCAGCCACGCATGTGCTTCCCCTCACATTCGCAGTACCGCATGCTGCGGAACCATGCGCCTGTTGATGCCATACTTCTATCACTCCTTGCCTGTGACGACCGCCTAGCACTTGTTTTCAGATACTTTCCACCCATCCAGCACTCACCATCAGCCGCCTCACTCGCCCTGCCCCATCATCACTCCCAGCCTGCCGCCCCTTTCACCCTTCTGCCAGCCTCGCTTTGAGTTGATTTGTCACATGAGCGCTGCTGCAAGAAGCATGCGAGTAGTGTACAGACAGGCTACAGGTTGAGCAGCAGGCTCCTGTTTGGCAGCAGGGATGCTGTGCTATGCAGTGCACATCGCTCAACGGGGAAAGAGAGTGCCGCAGCAATCCATAATAAAATGGGGCAAAAGGGGCAAAGGGAGAGAGAGACAAAGAGAGAAAGGGAGAGTGTGTGGGGGACAGGGGATGGTGGGGGGTATGCAGTTGGATGGTCATGCAGAATGTGTGCCGGACAGCAGTGCTTTCGTCAGTCAGGCAGACTGGGGTGCCCCAGTGGGCAGCATGTGTGACTCTTCGAGAGGGGGTAACCCTACGTGGCCGCGCGATGGCAGCGGCGGAGCAATGGGCAATGAATCCTACTAGGACTGTTTTTATTGCGTCGGTTGGGTCGGGGGTCAAAGGTCAGGGGCCAAAAGGCGGTCAGTCGGTCAAAGGGCCGGCTTGGGGTCCGGTCAGGAAGCCATAATCGAGTGAGGCCGGAGTATGTGCAGAGGGGTCGGCCGCACGCCAAGGTGTGGGGCGGCCGAGAAAAGGTGTGTGCCATGCGTGGCAGGTGCAGCCGCGCAAAGGTGCAGCGGCCACCTGCCACCCCACAGGAGAAGGCAGAGCAGGGCGGTGGGACAGAACAAGTGGGGTCGTTCATTAGAGGAGACGGGGTAGAGAGGCAGGGGGAGACAAACGGGGTACGATTTCAGGAGGCCCCAGCAAGGATGCAGGAAAATAAGACGCGATGCAGGAATAGTCCAAAATGCCCAAATGCAGGCCCAAAGGGAGTCAGCGAGGAGTGCAAGCAGGTAGGAGTGCAACGGCCCAGGTGGGGAGGGAGTATGCAAGTGCATGTGTCGGTGTGTGTGGCAGAGTGGGGGTGAGCCCTATATACAATGCAGTGATGCGTGGAGACCCGGTGACCCAATGCGGTGCGGGTGTGATGCAAAACAATAAGTAGTCGGCGTGGTGCGACAGAGGCCCGGCGGCGGGACACAGGGGCGCCGCGCGGGGACCAGACGAGTGACGGATCGAGGGGGGCCGCCCGCCCATATCACAGGGCTGCGGCCTCACCGCACTTATTCAGTGGGGTTGGTCACGTTGACGTCGGCGGGGCTTTGCAGCCGCGGGGTTGGCATTTTCTATTTTGGTTGGGGTTACGGTCGGTTGGCGAGGCTCAGCAGCACCGCACATGTTGGTGCGGCCGCTCAGTCGAAGCGCAGGCGTTTGCGGCTGTCCCAGCTGGCAGGATGGGGCCCTGCTGCCGCTGCGGCTGCCCGCTGTGCCATGGCACGCAGGCTGGCGTGGCTGGGAGACATGGCCTGCTCCATTGCCACTCCAGCAACCATGTCGGTCACTGCTGCGCCGCGGCCAGCCATGGCTGCCGCCTGCTGCAGCGCCGCGGTGCTGGCTGCGCCGGCGGGCGACTTGCTGCCCTCCGCCACCAGCTGCTGCTGCTTGCTAGCTGCCTCAGCCTCGCCGGCCATGTCAAACAGCGTGCGCCGGCTGCCCACCCGCTTGCCAATGCCTAGGTGGCGCACACGGGCGGTGGGCTGCACTGCTGGGGCCGCAGCTGCCGCAGCTACGCCAGCGTTGGTGGGCGTGGGCGCAGACACCACTGCAGGCGAGCCAGGGAGCAGGCGTGCCGCCGCCGGGCTGGCGCCGGCGCAGCCGCTGCCACAGGGGCCGCCCACAGACAGGCGCCCCAGGTCAGCCGCCGCCGCTGCTTCTGCTGCCACGTCAGCGCGCTGCCGGCGCTGCCGTGCAAACGCGCAGGCAGCAGCCTCAAACACGCTGCTGTGCGTGCCGGCGTGCTGCACATCGCCGCAACACCGCTCCTCGGCGTCCTCCGCCTGGCTGCTGCTGGGCTGGGCTGCGCCTGCTGCGGGGCCACGCTGGCACAGCCGGCGGCGAGGGTTGGTGGCAAAGCCCAGGGGGCACTCCACGGGCAGGCCCATCACCAGGTGCATGTAGATCTGGGCCACCAGCATTGTGGCCTGGCGGTCGGCCACGACCTGTGGGAAGGGAAGGCAGGGACAGGAGGCAAGGGGTGCTGCGGTTAGGTGCGGTACAAGCATGGGTTGCACGTCAACAGCACCTGCGATGCAGGTGCGCCTTGCCAACGCGCAGATAGCAGCCGATTGCAGACTGTTTACTGCTGAATAGCAAGGCCAGCAATCCCCCAGCCAGGAAGACCGAAACTCACCAGCGGGTGCGCATCCAGAAAGTGCAGGTCGGGGGCGGTGATGGCACCGAGGCGCACGCAGCGCGCGAGGCGGGCGGCAAAGCCGTCCTTGCGACCTGCAGAGGGTCATTTGTGGACAGGGGCGTACGTGGGGGCTGTGCAGAAGTGTCATGTACTTTGCATGACCTGGCGAGTGCTGCGTTGGCTGCAAATCCTGCTGACCAGGTAGCTGCTCCAGGGGCAGCGACAGCTGCCGCAAGCAGCAGCAGCAGCGGGCAGTGTCTGCGCCCACCTGCCAGGTCGTACTCAGTCCAGGCAGCCAGGGCTTGGAACACCTCCACTTCGCTGTCCACCTGCACAGGAACAGTGTGCGATGCTCAACTCCTGTTTAGGGCGGGCAAGCAGGCCCAGACAGACTGCTGGCCTGGCGGCGTGTGCAGCCGCATGTTGGCAAGGCATTGCAACCAACCAACCATACGCACAGCCCCTGCTCCCAGCAAGCGCTTGCATCCTCACCTGCAGGCTGTCGCTGCACAGCAGGCCCAGCAGCTCGCGCTCCGGCATGGTGAGCAGGCCAGACGCGTCCTGCTGCCAGGCGGCTGTGAAGCCGCGGAGCGCGAGGCGGCGCGCCTTGCGGCGCAGCGGCACGCAGCCGCAGGCCGCGGCCACGTTGAACAGGCTGAGGCAGTTGCTGGGGGCCACCACATCCAGCAGGGCGGCGGTCACCAGCTCCAGGGCCTGGGCGGCCTGCGGGCAGGAAAGAGTGGGGGAGGCAGGGTAGCGCTTTTCGGTGTGGCTGGACAGGAGGGCGGCGGCCATACTGCGTGCGGGAAGCAATGCGATACGTCAGGCCGCGGCATTCGCAGGCACCATGGCAGCAACTCTTGTAACCCTGCAACTCTGCATCCACTCTTGTTCAAGAAACAAGGCATTCAAAGACAGCAGCAGGCGCAGGCTGGCTGGCCGGCTCCCCCACAGCTGCTGTGCACCCCCGCACCTGCGCCAGCGACGCGAGGTAGACGCACTGCGTGAAGCTCTGCCCCTGGCTGCCGGCGCCAAACACCGCCTGCTGCAGCTGCGCCAGCGTCTCTACGCCCTCCTCGCTGGGCTGGCACGTGAACTGGTGCTCGGTGGCCTCCAGCTCCTGCGGCGGGCAGACGCGGGCAGGCGTGCTTTCGAGCGGCGGCGGACACGGGGCGGCGGGGAGGCAAAACGGCGCTGCGGCCTTGCCGCAGCTCCAAACGCCATGATACGACTCCCGCGACGCCTGGAAGGCGCTGGCAGGGCGCGCGAATCGGGCGCGAGCGGGCACACCAACGCGTTGTTAGCGCACCTGGCCCAGGACCAGGCGGGCGACTGTGGCCGTTCCGTGGCACACGTCGTCGTCATAGGTGCACACAGCATCGATCAAGGAGTCGGGGAGGCCTGCGGCAGGGGCGGAGGGCTCGGGTTGGGGGCCGGGCGAGCGCGCTTTTGAGACGGCGCTCTGTCCCTGCCGCGCGCTTTCGCGCCCTGCCGCGCCGCCAGACAGCTCCTTGGGGCTGCCCGACGGCATGCCGATAGCCCTGAGGAGCTCCGGAGGGCTGCAGGCGCCGGGCTGGGCGCGGTGTGCCCCACAGAACACTGTCGGCGGCTGCTCCCACCTGCCGCCAGGCTGCGCTTGACGGTGGAGAGCGTGGCTGCCGTGGCATAGCGCGAGAGCGCGGCGCCCAGCTCGCGGCAGCGGTACAGGGCCTTGAGGTAGGAGAGGCTCGGGTGCTCGGAGAGCAGCGGGGGCGTGGATGTCATCTGCTGAGGCTGAAACAGGGCATGTGGGTAAGTGGGAGGCGGAGGAAGCGGCGGTTGAGGCTGGCAGGGGGTTGTGGGGTGCCCAAGAGGCGGCGCCACGACGCTGCGCGACGCTGAGCCGCTCATGCAGCGGGCCGCGGTCGCCTGCGGCCCTTTCGGCCGCTTTGCTGCATCGCAGGCAGTGATCCCTTGCTGCTGTAGCCCTCTGCAAGCCCAGCCACGCGACTCAGGGCAGCGGCGCAGGGCGGCGGGCACAATGACGACGGCTCACCGCCCCACGTGGGCGCCGGCCAAGGTGTGTGGGTTGTTTTGCAGGCGGTGCGGCGGCACGCCGCGCGCCCCAGCCCCCGCCCGGCAGCGGCGCGCCCTCCTCCGCGCTCTCCGGCTCTTCCTTGGGCGCTCATGCGTGTGCAGAATGTGCTTAAAGCGATGTACAGCAGCAGCAGCCCCGGCGCCACGCCCTGCTGTCTGCCGCCTGCAGCCTGCCGCCGCCCCTGCCGCTCTGCACCGCCCAACCATTGTCCTGTTCCCGCCTGCCTCGGCCAATGCGCAGGGCCATGAGGAGCAGGGTGGCATGCGCATCTATGCACCCAGCCGCATGCAGTCGGTCAAGGACCTGCCGGGCCAGACCAAGCTCAAGTTCAGGTGCGCCGCCGGCCCTCTGCGACTCACTGCTGCAAAGTCCGCCTGCCCTGCGGTGCTGCTGCCTGCTTGTTTTGCTGTAGCACTCCTGGAGAGCAATGCAGCTGATGTGTATGGGGATGCAGACGATGCCACCGACAGCCAGCAGCCATCTTGTGCGCTACACCATGACAGCTGCCTGCCCCGATGTCCCACTGCCACTACCCTGTGCTCACAACTTGCCGCCGCCTGTGCCCCCGCCTGTCATTCTTTGTGCGAGCAGGCAGCCGGGGCAGAACACAGAGGATGATCTGCGGGGGGGCGACATGCGTTCCAAGTTGGAGGAGAAGGAGCGCAAGCACTTTCTGAAGACCAAGTCGACCAACTTTGAAGGTGCGCAGGTGCTGCTGCCCTGTGCGGGCTGCACGTGCTTGCAGCCGTGTGCTGGGCTGGGTGGAAGATGAATGCTTGAAGATCAGCGGCCGACCCCTCTGCAGTGCAGCCAGCCACCTGGGCATGTCATGCTCTGCAAATGGCCACAACATAAGGGATGTCTCACCCAGCATGGCCTCCTGCCTGCCTGCCTGTCGCGCAGAGGAGCGAGAAGAGGACCTGCGACTACTAGAGTCGGTGGCAGCGGCAGCCGGTGACGGCGGCGGCGGCGGCGGCGCAGCACCACGCATGCTGGTGCCCAAAGCGGTGGATGCAGATGATGAGGACGATGCGGACGACAGCGACAGCAGCGATTCCGACGACGAGGTGTGTTTGTTTGTGTGCTGCTGCTGCTGGTGGGTTGAGGGTGGTGGTGCCGCGGACCAAGCATATGTTGTTAACACAGTGCTGAGGGTCAACCCTGCATGTTTCTGCTTACCAACGCGGCTGCGCTTCCTACCTTTTGCAATGCTTCCCCTCAGGACGACGAGGCGGAGCTGCTGGCTGAGCTGGAGTGGATAAAAAGCCTTGCTCTAACCAGACACACTCCTGCTTGGCACTGATTTTGCTTGCAGGACGACGAGGCGGAGCTGCTGGCTGAGCTGGAGCGCATCAAGCGGGAGCGGGCAGAGGAGGCGGCACGCAAGGCGAGCGCCGCAGTGCTTTGTGGGGCGCCGGGCACTCGAGGCTTGCTAACTTGCATTGCTTGCAGTGCTGGGGGCAGCAGAGGTGCGGTCATGCTCACCCTTGCCAGTTTGACGGTCTGACTCGTTGCCACACTCCCCTTTACCCGCCGCAGCGGTGGAGGCGGCTGCCTTTCCGTTCCTGCTGCCGCATGCTCTCACGCATTCCCACGCTGCTCTTGCCCCTGCCGCAGGCTGCCGAGGCGGCTGCCAAGGCGGAGGCTGAGGAGCAGGCGGAGCTGGTGCGGGGCAACCCGCTGCTGCAGGAGAAGCTGGCGGCGCAGGGTGAGGCCGGCGGGGGGCAATCGGGCGGTTGATATTTCTGAACTGTCGGGCTGTGTGTGTGATGAGAATGGTGCCGGGCTTGCGGCACAGGGTGAGGCGGGGAGCGAGCAGAGCAGTCCCGGTGTGTGCTCTTGTGCTGCTGGCTGCCGGGCTTCTGTCTTGGCCGGCGAAGTGCAAGTTCACCGGCCTCCCCAAGACTTGCTGCGTGTGCTGAGCCGCCGCTCAACCCCATGCCTGCCCCGCCCTGCTGTGCAGACCCCAGCTTTGCGCTTAAGCGGAGATGGGACGACGACGTGGTGTTCAAGTGAGGCCCGCCTGACCTGACCTGCTGGATTGCCGCATGTTGGCAGGCCGACCCTGCTTTGCACAAAAGTGCGGCATGCTGCCGCTGTCAGGCGACTGTTGCCCGCAACCTTCTGACATCCGCTGCTGCCCTCTGTTACCTGTAGGAACCAGACGCGCGGCGAGCCCAAGGCGCAGAAGCGCTTCATCAACGACACCATCCGCAACGACTTCCACCGCCGATTCCTGGAGCGCTACGTGCGGTGACCAGAGCAGCACATTGCGCTGCACGTGCAGAGCGGCATGTTTGGAACTGCTCTGCACGTGCGGAGCAGCAGGTGGCCGCAGCGACAGGGCCGCGATAGGAGCGGCGGCAGTGCCGGCGGCGTGCGCACTAGCTGCCTGCGACGCAGTCTCCCAAGGAGGGGGATTGGAAACTGTCGTGTCTTTTATGGACTTGCCTGTATCATCATCTGTAATGGCGCCCTGTTGCTTGTCACTGCCACAGCGCCAGTGGGGCAGGCTTGCCGGTGCGCTGTGCCTAGGCAGCGGCCGGTCGGGGCAATGCGAGGTCAATGTGCTTTCGGCACAAGCAATTGGGCCTGCTGCAGCCCTTGAGGACTCGATGCAGTGCTCCAGCTTGCGCCAAGCGCCTTGTTCAGGCCGCCCGACGCTCTCGGCGCGCCGTCGCACCACCGCGCGGCGGCGATCGCAGATCATCGTGATGGCATCGTCGACGCTGTACCTAGGGCTAGGTCAGTGACCCCGACAACACTGCCAACCCTTCACTTCCTGACTTGCCTGCTGCTCTGTCGGCTCGTCCCGTCGCCTTGATCCATTGATAGATCGAAGCATGCCGCCTTGCTTTGGCGGGCGAACACGCATCTCCGACACCATCGCTGGGCCACCGCCGCCGCCGCCGCTGCCTCTGCAGACGTGGGCACGCAGGGCACCAAGGCGCTGCTGTGGGAGAGGGAGACTGGCGAGGTGCTCGGCCGCGGCAGCGTCGGCTACAGCCTCACGAGCACCCGGCCAGGCCAGGCGGAGCAGCAGCCGCACACCTGGCTGGAGGTGCGATGCAGAGGAGGGGCCAGCTGCCTGCTGTGTGCTGCGTTGCTCATGCCCAGCTTGGCGCCACAGACGCAGCTGGCTGCTGCGACCGGGCTGCTATACAGCTGCCAATCGACTGGGTTGATGATGCCGTGTGTCTTTCCCACACAAAGCGGGGCCGGGCAGATGGACGCTCTCCCTCTGATGAATGCGACCGGGACGCCCATGAGTCTGGTTCCAACTGAGAGTCTCGCCACACCCATTACCTTCCCGCCTCATGTGCACAGGCCTGCAAGGAGGCCATCGCAGACGCCCTGGACGATGCCGCCAGCATGGGCACTCGCGGCGACGCCGTGGATTCTCGGCCGGGGCGGCAGTCGGTGGCTGCTCGTGTGCGGGCCGTGGGCGTGAGCGGCCAGCAGCACGGGCTCGTGGCGCTGGACAAAGACCACAAGGTCATCCGCCCAGGTGCGAAAATGAATAGCAACGTTTGCACAAAATAATGCCACACGGGCTAGTAGCGATGGACAAGGACCACAGGGTCATCCGCCCAGGTGTGCAGTGAAAGAGTCGGTCTGGTGTGCAGTGAAAGGCCGGGGAGTGGTTGGAGCAGGCTGCGCAACAGAAAGCAGAGCCAGACCAGCGTGCTATGCCATGCGCTCGTGTCTTCATCCTCCTCCCGTGCAGCCCCGCTGTGGTGCGATACCTCGAGTGCAGAGGAGGCAGCCGAGCTGTCGCAGCTGTTTGGATTCACACTCGTCCCCTCCTTCACCGGTGAGTGCGGCCTGGCCTCACTGGCATCTGCAGTGCACATTCTATTTGGGCTCGTGTCGTGCATGCTGTGTGCATAGTTGCTGAGGTTTGCAGACAGATGCCCTGGCTGCAGCTGCAGCTGCCAACCGCCTTGCTGCACCGCATGCGCACGCTCGCACGATAAACCCTCCCCCTCGTGTGCCCGCAGCCACCAAGCTGCTGTGGCTGAAGCGGCGGGAGCCCCAGAACTGGGAGCGGCTGGCCCACTGGCTGCTGCCTCACGACTACATCAACTTTTGGCTCACGGGGCGGCTGTGCATGGAGGTGCGCATGAGGGGTGGCGAGGGGTGGGGTGGGGTGGGGTGGAGAGGTGGTGGCAGGCTTCTTGCTGGGTGCCGTGGAGCACCGTGCCTGCTCGCGGGCCTTTGCTTAGCGGCAGTGCTGTCCTTTGACCCTGCGTCATTTTCTGCGTCATTTTTTGCGGTTTCACTCAATCTCACCCTGCCTGCCCAGGCTTCGGACGCGAGCGGCACAGGCCTGCTTGATGCAACGTCCCGGAGCTGGGACATGGGTGAGCATAAGAAACATGAATGGATGCACGCCCGCCTGTTTGCATGCACTCCGTGCTCTGCTCTGCCTGTCCTGCCCGCGGTGGCCCCATGCTTACGCATTGCCTCCACAGCTGCACGTTGCAAACAATGCGCCGCCATGTTGTGCAGAGCGCGTTCGGAAGGTGGATGAGCGCCTGGCTGCCAGCCTGCCCCCGCTCATTGGTCCCACGGAGGCAAGTGCATTGGGGGGCGGTTGGGTCACAAGCTCAGCGCCACATTGGGCTTTATTTGTGCAACGCAGTGCAACGCACCTGAGGGCATGAAGCAGCTGTCTCAATTGTGCAGCTGCACTTTACGTTGTGCTGTTCCTGGCCTGCCATTGCCGCTGTTGTCATGCCAGCTTTTATCCCACCACCAGCCTGCTCATGGCCGCTCGCTGCCTGCACTCACCACGCTGCTACTTACCCTCGTGCATCGCAGGCCGTGGGCAGGCTGCGGCCGGATGTTGCTGCAGAGCTGGGCCTGCCGCAGGACGTCATTGTGGCACCTGGCGGTGGCGACAACGCAATGGCTGCCCTGGGATCGGGGGCAGTGCGGGAGGGCACGTGGGTTCTCTCGCTGGGCACGTCAGGTGGGCGGCTATGGCGTGCGATTCGTGCAGTGGACGGGAGCGAGAGTGCAGGCAGGCCAACAGCAAGGGGTGGCAATGCAGGCTGAAGAGCATGCCTGCCCATTAGAGCCAGCTGGTCCACGTTCCACACTTGCACCAGTTTCGTTGTTCCATTCTGCACCAATCCATGACTTGCCGCCCCCCGCACCCTTTGCTCATGCCCACCCACCAGGCACGCTGTTTGGGCCCAGCAGCAAGCCTGTGCTGGACCCAAGCGGCACGATCTGCCCCTTTGCCGATGCCGCGGGCGGCTGGCTGCCGCTGCTGTGCACCCTCAACTGCACGGGTGTCACTGAGGAGGTCAGCGCCTGGGCATTTTGTTTGGATAGCGGTTGTCCCAAAACAAGTGTGGCATGCGCAATGACATGGTTGGGGTTCGGTGCCAATTTGCCTCTCTCGGCCATGTGCTGCGGCATGGCCATGCGGCTGCCCATGTGCGATGCCGTTGGCCGGCACATGCTTTGCACCTAAATCCTCACACCATGCCATCCTGTTCACGTGACTTCTAGGACATTGATTCTGATACTGGGGTCTACTTCAACCCCATGCAGGTCCGCCTCACGGTTGGCAAGTGCCTGGATCATGACAGCATGACAAATGAGGTGCGCACCACATGTGCACCAGCTGACGAATCATGATGCATGGCCGGCAGATGTGGCTTGCCTGCTTGGCCCACTGCTTGGCCTCCATTGGCTTAACTGCAGTGAGCACGACTAAAAA
>VFQQ010003391.1_pt1 | contig 15569 bp, 19 predicted proteins | sample 3512341 | NCBI WGS metagenome assembly VFQQ01 (sample SAMN10412373, study PRJNA504923) | tailings metagenome | isolation source: Relicate 2 Philex TSF1 revegetated site | place: Philippines: Tuba, Benguet | collected 2017-08-29 | reverse complement strand
GCACCCGCACTACCGGTACGGCGGGCTGTGGCGCAACCTGCACCAGCCAGCCAAATAGGGCGATGGCGTGCAAGCACAGGCCGGGCAGGCTGGGCAGTGGAATGCTGCTGGGGTTGCGGCCTGCCGTGTATGCTGTGCATACCTGGCACTCCGGCCAGGCATGCTTCATACCATGTCCAGCTGGCCAGCTTTGGCTCGGTCTCCCGGGCAGCCCTGCCGCCCATCGCAAGGCATTGCCACTGCTGTGTGTACCATACATACATGTACCTGTCGTCACTCAATTTCATTGCATTTCTGAGCTTTATTGCCGCTCGCGCCCAGCTCATCATCGCCAGTGGTGCCTGAAGAGTGCCCGGTGCTGCTCGCTTTCCACCTCCCGACACCCCACTCCTTGTTGTTGGCTGCTTGGCTGCCGCCTGTTTGCATTGACGATTTGCGCAAGGTCCTGTGTGCAAGTCGACTGAAAAATGAGTAATCATGCAAAAAGCAAAGGCTGCAGAGGTAGCGATGAGCTTCAAAAAGAGAAAAATGTCAAAAAAATTGAAAATTAGCGAAGCCCTGAGCTTCAGCAGAGGTGGCATGCCACGCTCCTGGTGCTTGTTGTTACGCAAGAGCTCCAAAATGCTCCACTGCTGGAGCAGGAATGGGGCAGAAAAGCGGCGCTGGCCGCACCGCCGCCGTGGCGCTCAGCGTGCGCAGGTCCGTGTTGCCAGAAAAATGGGCCATCAGGCTCAGCGCACCTGAACTGAAGAGCAGGCAGGGGCTGCTCCATTCATAGCTAGGGCTAGATGTTTCCTCATCACATTGGTGAGGAACCATTTGGATTTGCAGAACTGCCCTAACCAAGGCAGACCAGGATCAGCTGCCACATCTTCAGCTTGCTGCAAAACCCCAATGCATGCTCTGGGATGTACCCATGGCAGAGAAGGCAACGCAATGCCAACTACAGCCAGCGCTGCGCGTGGCAAGAAGCGGCGGCGACGCTCTGCTGACCACCGGCGCTGGGCCGGCTGGGCTTGCCGATCGCGCATCAGCTTCACACAGCAGCACTTCAGTGCAGCCTGCCTGCCCTCACGGCTCCCCAGCCCGCCACACCCGCGGCGATGGCGTGCCTCTTGCGGCCCAGCGCCGCCCTGCAGCCGCGCCCAAGCCACGCTGGCGCAGCAGCTCGCAGCAGTGCGCCGCAGCAGCAGCCGTGGTGCCGGTCGGTGGGCGGCACCGCTGGGCGGCGGCAGCTGGATGGTGGGCAGTCGACTCGGCGGGCAGCTGCAGGTGGGAGTTTTGCACGCCTGGACGGACTTGGATCGGCAGAACAGCCAACGTACTTTGCTCTGACAGCCAGCTGCATCCTGCCTTCGCTTGCAGCTGCGGCCTGCCGCACCACCCCTCGAGCCGTGCGCCACACTCGGCGGCGGCAGCAATGGCAGCAGCAGCAAGGCAGCAGCCCCGAAGAAGCGAGGCCTCCTACCCAGCCCCGCGCCAGACGTGGATGCGGAGCAGCTGCTGCACAGCCTAGGCCTCAGCGGCACAGCCGACCCAGCAGCGCTGCTCTGCAAGCTGCGCAAGCTGCGGGGCGTGCGGCAGCAGGGCGTGCTCAACAATGCAGCAGCAGTGGCGACGCACCTGCTCAGCCCGGCTGTGGGCCTGACAACGCAGCAGGTGGGGCAGTTGCTGGAGCGCTGCCCAGTGCTGTTCAGCTGGCCGGCGGAGCAGCGGGCAGCGGTGCTGTTTGGCGAGCTGATGACAGTTGGGCTGACGGCGGCAGCAGCTGCGGCATGTTTTGTGGCGTACCCAACGGCAGCAGCGTGCAGCGCCCTTACGCCTGGGATTGCTGAGGCAGCGGCCATCCTGGCGCACAGCGATGACGGGAACTGCAGCCTGGTCAGGAAGGCTGCAGTGCCAGCGGCAGAGCGAACGGTGGCGGCACTGCTCAGCAGAATCCCCAGTGCTTTGAAGCTGTTGTGCCAGAGTGCCGGCTACCTGCAGCAGCGTGCGGCGGAACTGCAGCAGGCAGGCTTCACAGCTGCTGATGTGGCAGCGCTGGTCTGGTGGCAGCCTGAGGTGCTGAGCATGGATGCGGCTGCCGCAGTGGCCAGCAGAGCGGCACTGGTGCAGCAGGAGCTGGGCGTGCCAGCGGCACAGGTGGTCAGCCTGGTGGCCAGGCGCAGGGCGAGCTGGGTCAGCTGTAGCGTGGAGACGGTACAAGGGCGTGCTGCAGCGCTGGCAGAGGTGAGCGGGGCAGACGGCGTGGTGTCAGGGCAGGCTGACCGCTACGTTGTGCGTGACTCATCAGCAGGCTGGCTTCTCGACTTTACACAACAAAACTTTGAGCTCAAGCAGCAAATTGGTACGCTGCAATCAACCCGTCCACAACCCATGCGCCACCCCCTTCCCGTTGTCCTGCTGCAGGTATTTGGCAAGGCCGCTGCTGCAGACATGCTGTTGAGGTTTCCCGGTGCCCTCGAGTGTGCGCCTGCCGTGTGGCACCGCAACCTGTGCTACATGGCAGCTTGCAGTGTGGCCGACCCCAAGGCAGTGCTGCTGAAACGTCCGCGGCTGCTGTACCTCGACCAAGCTGCGCCCAGCTTCCTGCAGCGCCGCCTGCTGCTGCAGTGGGCCTTCCGGCTGACAGCAGCGCAGCTGTACGTGCAGCAGCCGAGCTACCTTGATGCACCTGTACCCCAGGCGCTGGCGCAGCGGCTGCAGTATGTGGAGCATCGCGGCCAGGCGCACCGGCTGGTGGCCAAGGCCAGCAGGGGCCGCAAGCCAGCAACAGCCAGTGCCGAGGAGCGGCAGCCAGCGCTGTCAATGGCCGCTGTCACAAATACTTGGGAGCTGTTTTTGCCAGCCGTCGGTGCCAGCCAGGCGCAGTGGGAGGCGTGGGCGGCTGCCAACCCGCCGGCAGCCTGCCCGCTGTTCGCCTGGGCGCAGCAGGCAGCAGCAGAGGAGGCGGCGCGGCTGGCGGCGGCGCTGCCGCCCGAGCTGGCGCAGCTGGAGCGTCAGCCCCACCCGCGCTTTGGGTGATAAATAGTCGAAATGCAGAGAACGCTCGACTCATGTTTGTCTAGTGTTGTAGCTGTGTGATAAGGTTTGCTGTCATGTTGCTGAGCTCATGAGCAGCAGCACTGCTGCCTGCTGCTCTTTGCTAACGTAACCAGGCTGACCACTCGTTGACTCGCTGCTGCTGAGCAGCGTCTCATAGCAGGCACTGGTATGCATGCACAGCAGCAGTATTACCAGGTTAAATCGGCTACTTGCAGCAACGGGCTGTTTGCATTACCAATTTGCGCGAGGTCTTCTGTGCGCATGTCGACTGACAAATGAGTAAACCTGCAAATAACAAAGGGCGCAGGGCTAGCGATGAGCTTCAACGCCAGCACACAGCGTGGCATGCCACGCTGGTTGTTTGTTGACATGCACGGGCAGATCGAGCTGCACCAGCAACCGCTGCCTCGCACCTTGGTGGCCTCCGCCTTGCACCGCGTGAACCTTGCTCCACCAGCCACTGCCGAGGTGCTAGGCATGGACGGCAGCTGATGGTACTGTGCATTGTACGCCCAGAAACCTGGCACCATGCTCTGTGATCTACCCAACCGCACAGGCCGGAAATGGCCGACAATGCCCACCCGTCCTGCTGTGGGAGGCGAGCAGCGGCGGCGGCGATGCCGACCATCATTGCTTGGCTGATGGGGCTGCAGATCGCACTGTCCTAGCGCACAGCAGCACCCCGGTCCAGTCAGCTTGCCCGCGCAGCGCCCTAGCAGGCTGCTCCCGCGGCGATGGCGTGCCTCGTGCGGCCCAGCGCCGCCCCGCAGCCACGCACGGGCTCTCTGATTGCAGTGACCGCGCTTGCAGCAGAAGAAGAAGAAGTTGACACGCGCGGGTGACTCTGGGGGAGGAGGCAGCATGGGCTCCGGGGGCAAGTTATATTATGCCCCCCTCACCCATGCACCCCTCCCCTCAGGGGTTGCTCAGCCTGGGTCCCCGTGGTCTGGTGCTGCTGCTCGTTGGCGTTCAATGTGATTGCGGGCTTTCTTGAATTTAATATCATACTGCAGCATATGCAGGCCCAGGCGTCGCACCGCCTTATCTGCCGCTGGCCGGGTCACGCCACACTCCTGCAGGGCCGCTGCCGCTGTATTCAGGACCAGGCCAGAGTGCGTTATTACTACAGGGTAATAGTGCACCGTCCATCCTTCCCGTGTCAGAACCATTTCGCATGCTGGTGCAGTTTGCCGATAGGGCCCTCTGGGTCCAGTCTGGTCAAGGCGTCGAACGCCCCCCGGTCAGTCGTGTGGGTGACCTCAATGCAAGCAATTGTTTTCTTTTCCGGCGTCAACGGGTGCAGAGGAGCGGTGTGCAGTTCATTCATGTCCGTGTTGGGCAGGAAGATAATGTCTGGTATGGTGTGGCCCCGCAGGCGCGGGATTGCTGGTGGCAGGTTGCGAGCTGTGCGGTCGCCCAGTTCGCTGTCATGGAAGAGCGCTCGCATGCCCATTGCTCCCTTACGAATGGCGTCCACCATCACCATTATGGAAAATCCGTGCCGTTTCAGCGACATGTCCTGCATCGTTCTGTTGCGGCAACCGCCAAAGTAATGCAGGACGGTTTCTGCTTGGCGCTGCCTGCACCCATCCCCGCAGCGGCACCATGGGTCCTGATGTGTAGCGGGGTAAAACCGGTGGGCTTTTGCCCGCGTCCAAAATTGCTCCCAGCGGATCTGGTGGCCTATCCTCATGAGTTCCCAGGGGGTGTTGGCAGTGATGGAGAGCAGCTGAGCCGAGGTAGTGTCCCAGTGGTAAGGAAGTGTCGCAAGCCAGGGCGGCTGCTCGCAGCCAGGGGGCAGGTCCTCCATTGGGAAGTGCGCACTGTCCGGGATTGCAGCCAGGTCCTTGCTAGTTTCCACCATTCTCGCAAATATTTTGCTCCCTATCTGATATGTCCGCTGGAGGGCTTCATTGAGGATCGGGGTGATGTGTCTGTTCACCTGATGCTTCAGTTCATCAAAGCTCCATAAGTCTGTGCCGTCGCCGTCAAGGCTTGGGACTGGATACTGTAGCCATGAGGAAGCAAAGCCCGGTTTGCCTGCGACATGGTCGTCGTGTGTTTGGGTTGTCGCAGTGCCATCGGGCAGCAAGTCGTGCAGCTTAGTTGTTAGCTCATCCCGCTCCTCCTCCATCTCTGCCGCTTGCATGTCTGCAGCAATTTTTGCAGCCTTGTCCGCTATTTCATTGCCAGTAACACCTATGTGGGCCCGCACTTTGTATATGGTGGTGGCTCCCGCCCTGCTCAGCAGCCTGTGCACTATTTTCTTTAGCATGTGTTTGTGTTTGTGGATGCGCCAGCGGGTTGGGTTAGTAAGCACTGAATCTATTTGATGGATTAGTGTGAGACTGTCTGTCAGAATAGTTATGTCCTCCTCATTGGGCGCAGCCTGCAGGGCCTCCAAGATTGCAGTGCCTTCTGCCTTGGGCACCGTGTTCAGCTGGCCCGCATGGCCCTCTGGCATGATGGCTGTCACTTTGTTCCTGCGGCCATCGTACACCGCCGCGCCCAGGTACTTGTCTTGTTTGCTGCCATCTGTGTAAATCACTGTTGCCGGGTCAAGGCGGAAGGTGCGTGTCGCCGCCAACGGCAGGTTGCTCAGGAACGCGGTTTCATCAAACGGCGCAGGCGGTTCAGGCTGTAATGTTGGTGCAGCTCTGAAGAGTGTCGAGGGTGCCAGATCCTGCTCCGCTGTCGCCAATGCTGCTTTCCAGGTTAGCCATCGGGGACTGCTGACCGCGGCGGCGTTGAAGTGAGCTCTCATGAATCCGCTCCAGGTGAGCAGTTGTTGTTCCGTCAGGGCGGCAGCTCCCGCCGGGTTAGCAACAATCAGTATCGTCGCCGCAAAGGAGCGTTGGCGTGGCACTGCGCAGCCGTCATCGTAGTGTTTTGGTTGCCAAACCAACCGGGAGCTGGACACCTGCGCAAGGGTCAAAGCCCTCGGGTGAGCTAGAAAGCGGTTGCTGGCCGCACCAGGCGCTGGAGTGGGCAGCACGCACACAGTCAGGGTGGGAGTAGCTGTGTAGGTGGACAGGATGGCCCATTTGAGGCATCTGGCCACAGCTTCCGGCGTATGTGGAATGTTTGCCAAGCCTGATCCCGTCCACTTGTAGTGCAGCAGCCGCTCGCTGGTTATTTGTGCTGCAAACGGTCCATGCTGTGCCAGGGGGTGGGATAGCCAGTCTGTGGCTGGCGCAAAGCACTCCACAATGGCTGCAGCTAAGTCGGGGTGCAGTGCCGGGGGCCAATCCTGAGTGAGGGCTTGTTGCTTCACAAAGTGGGCCTGGGTTTCGAGGGCCGTCATGCAGATTCGGCTCACCAACCGTTGCAACTCCTCCTCCGGGCTGGCTAACATGGCTGCAAGGCGGCCAAGGGACCTGACTGTTACAGCGGCGATGCACTTGCCCGCCGCTGAGTACAGCCATGCCTGCTGTCGCGGTTCAGTGCCGTCCAGGTAGATGCTACATCTGCTGGCGGGTTGGATATCGACGTCCGGGTTTATTTCCTCTGTTTTCACTGTGACACGGGTTGTACAAGGGTATGGCGGCACCACTCGATATGTGTCAAGGGGCTCAGGCGCCTGTCGTCGTCGCCTGCCCTGCTGGGCATTGCCCGCTGTGGGTCGTAGCGGCTCTAGCAGTACTTCCTCCCCGTTTGTGAAACTAGGCAGCACTGGGGGAATGCGCTCCCAGATACCCGTGTCTTTCCACGGGATGTCTGTGCAGAGCAGGGCAGCTAGGCGCCGGAGTGCGAGGGTTGCTGACTGGCTGCCGAGTGCAGGGAACTGAGCAGCTAGGAATTGTGGCTGTGCAAGTCTGGTGCCGTCATCGGTCGTCAGGTCACTCAATTTGTACACCCCGGCTGCCCACAGCGGAGCGCATATTGACTGCTGGATGTAAGTGAGCGGGTAATTGCGGTGCAGTGTTCTGTTCAAGTGTGTCACCGTCTCCCACAATTCTGCCTGAGAGGTGGAAGTGCACGTTGCTTCCGTGTCGTAAATCGGGACAATATTAAACGCCTGTAGGATCTTGTGCTTTCTGACCATCATATATTGGCTGCGGCTGACATTTCTCACGTTCCCCTTATTGTCCGGGGCGCTATCAATAGTCAGGTGTTTGCTTGTCTTGTCGTTCGTTCTCAGCTGGTGCATGAACGCCCGCGCAAGTGTGCCCAGCCTGCCAGGGTGTGACAGCGGAGTGATCTGCGTTTCAGCGCACACCTGAGTGTACTCTGCTATCATCGGGGTTGCCCCCAGGCCCCCCATATCCGGTGGGGTATAAACCGCAGCATGCGGGGCAGTTGCAGGCATGCCCAGTGAGAATTTGTGGAGCCGCGCTCTTATGGAGTCCAGCCTCCTTAGTTCAGTCACCGTCAGCGGGGCGACGCAGAAACTGTGTCGGAGGCTGTGCAGGAGGCATTCTGCGTCCATCATTTGCTGTTGCCTGCCGGACAGGCGTGACTTGTGGATGGCATCTGCTTTATCCTTCAGTTTCTGGGTGACGTTTGCCACTTGCTTTTCCGTCCAAGCACGTCCAACCGCCGCCGGTGCTGCTGTGGCCAAAGGGCGGTGGGCGGCAGCGGCCTGGGTGAGCGGTGGCGGGCATTTGGACGCAAGGCTGGATATGTGCAAGTATTAATGGTGTACATTGTTGTTTGCGTTACATGCTTGCACTGAACTGCATGCCTCCTTTCTTGCCCCTGCTGCAGCCCCACCGCACTGCACTCGCCCTTGTGCCACGGGCTGTGGCCAGCAGCAGTGAAGCAGCAGCGCCCCGGAAACAAACAGGCCCAAAGCCCAGCCCTGTGCCAGATGTGGATGCAGAGCAGCTGCTGCAGAGGGTGAGGCTCAGCGACAAAACTGAACCGGCAGCGCTGTTGCGCAACCTGGGCAAGCTGCCGGACGTGCGGCAGCAGGGCGTGCTCGACCATGCGGCAGCAGTGGCAGCGCACCTGCTCAGCCCGGCCGTGGGCCTGACAGAGCAGCAGGCAGGGCAGCTGCTGGAATGCTGCCCCGAGCTGTTCAGCTGGCCGCCGGAGCAGCGGGCGGCGGTGCTGTTTGGCCAGCTGCTGGGGGCTGGGCTGACGGCAGCAGGGGCAGCACAGTGTTTGGCCGCGTACCCGGCGGCTGCCGATCGCACCACCCTTGCACCGGGCCTTGCTGAGCTGGCGGCCATCCTGGCGCACAGCCAGGATCGGGACAGCAGCCTGGGCGGGCCAGTGCCCAAGGTGCCGGCGGCGCAGCGCACGGTGGCGGCACTGCTGACCCAGACCCCAAGCGCTGCGCAGCTGGTGTGCCAGCGCGCCGGCTACTTGCGGCAGCAGGCAACAGAGCTGCAGCTGGTGGGCTACACGGCTGCTCAGGTGGCGGAACTGGCCTGGGGGCTGCCTGAGCTGCTGTGGGCGGATGTTGCAGCCAACCTGGCCAGCGTTGCGGCGGTGCCGCAGCAGGAGCTGGGCTTGGCGGCAGCGCAAGTGGTCAGCCTGGCGGCCAAGCGAAGGCTGGGGTGGATCAGCTGCAGTCCTGACACGCTGCGAGAGCGGGCCGCAGCACTTGCAGAGGTGAGTGGGGCGGCCATGTTAGCGCATGCGCTTTGTGTGAGTTCTGAAGTTTGCCGGTGCTTTTCAACCTTGAGCATGTCATAAGCAAGGGAGAGCTGCATGTTACAGGCGCTTGGCAGACTCATGCGTTGCACACGTCTCTCCGGGCCTCCCACTCCAGGGCTTTGACCAGGCCACAGTTGCAGCCGCGCTGCTGAAGAGCCCTGAAGCCCTCGACTGCGAGCCTGCTTTGTGGAGGCGCAACCTGTGCTACATGGCGGCCTGCGGCGTGGCAAGCCCAAAAGCCGTGCTGCTGCGGCTTGCGCCCAGACTGCTGCACCTTGATCACGCCGCGCCCGGCTTCCTGCAGCGTCGCCTGCTGCTGCAGCGCTGCACCCGGCTGACGGCAGTGCAGCTGTACGAGCAGCACCCCAGCTGGCTGCGGAACCAGCGCAAGGTGCCAGGCCTGGCGCAACGGCTGCAGTTTGTGGAGCACTGCGGCTTCGGCGGGCTTTTAGTAGTCATGATGAGGTATGTGCTTCATGAACCGCTTCCCACATTCTTGAGAGCCGTGGGCGCCAGCCGGGCGCAGTGGGAGGCTTGGACGGCCGCCAACCCGCCGGCAGCCTGCCAGCTGTACGGCTGGGCGCAGCAGGCGGCAGAGGAGGAGGCGGCGCGGCTGGCGGCAGCGCTGCCTCCCGAGCTGGTGCAAGATGTTCCTGCCAGCTAGGTTAACACATATATCTGCAAGTCTGTTCGTTCTCTTGCTCTCTCGCTGTGCAATCTACTGTGGGATTGCTGCTTCGTGTGTTGATGCAAGAATGCCGCCATGCGGTCTGCTGTTCTGTCTACTGGCAACTTTCCTGCAACCTTGTGCAATATTCAACGCTTTAATTAGAGTGTGTGTTGTTTAGCAGGCCGACACGCATGCGATCACGGCAGTACAAGCCAAGGCTGGCATCCGCTACCCTGCATGCACAGCGTGTGACGCGGCCGCAAGCATGGGCCTTCAGCATGCCTCTCCACCCGTGCTGGAAGGCACAGACGGCAGCTGATGTTGCACAGCACTGGTGTGCCAAGATGCTCCTCAAGCACCAAAATTTGCGCAACCATGGCAGAGAAAGCATGCCGCTGCCGCCAGCCCCAAGGGCTGCGCAGGGCTGCGCTGGGCGTGGCGAGGCGGCGGCGGCAGCGCTCAACGCCATCGCTGGTCCGGCTCGGCCGCATAGCACCTGATCTCGCTAACCATGCCGTCTATGGCGATGTCAGGTCCCCAAGCGGCCTGCAGCCGCCAAGCTCCGGCCAAGCTCGCGCTGCGGCCAGCGCCGCTGCCATTTGTGCTGGCCAGGCGGCGCGCAAGGGCTCACCGGTCAGAATGCAAGCAAGCGCCCGCTGCAGCGACCGTGGGCGGTCTGCTGGGCCGGCTACTTGGCGGCGGCGGCGGCGGGAGGGACGCGGGTGCTGCACCGGCCGCCCGGCAGCGCTTGCTTGGCCAGCTGGCCAGCGATCGCCCCGACAAGGCAGCAGTCAGCACGGCAGTGGACGAATTGATGGCGGCAGAGGTGCCGTTTCGAGGGGCTGAGCTGGGTGGCGGCCCATGGAGTGTGGTCTACACTCGAGGCCCGCTGCTGTGGCAAGGACCGCTGGCGCCGCGCGGCGGCAGGGTGGTCAGCCCCGCAGGCAGCCAGGTGAGGCAGATGGAAAGGGCAGTCACAGTAGGCAGCTGGGTAGGATGGTACTCAGACGCGTTGTACTGAAAGGAAGGAGGGTGGCCAGCCCCGCAGGCAACCAGGTGGGGCCAGTTGGATATTGCCTGCTGCCCAGCATGTATTGCAATGAGGAAGGGCGCATGAGGCACCTGCGCGGCAGCTGCAGCAGGGGCGTCTCATGACTCTGCGGCGGGCCCTCAAGACTTGCAAACCTCCTGTCCATGCGGCCGCACCCCCTTCCCGTCTTGCATCTGGGGTCTTGTCTATGCTCTGATCCCTAATTCACTTCCCTCTCTCATCTCCCTTCCACCCAGTTCTCCCAGGACTTCCAGCCTGGCAGACGGGCGGTGATCAACCGAGGCGAACTGCTGGGCCAGGCAGTTGTGCTGAGCGCAGCAGGCAGCTATGCGCCGGTGGCAGACGGCGAGCAGGACGCCGGGACGGCGCAGCAGGCCACTTTTGCTGCCAGCGGCAGCGGCAGCAGCAGCAGCAAGCGGGGCGGCAGGCCAGGGCCAAGCAGCAGCAACGGCAGCACCGGGGCGGCAGCAGGCGGCCGGGGCGGCGCCCGCTGCCCGGTGCTTGTCAGAGCCAGCATTGAGGGAGGGGCTGTGGAGGCCTGGGGTGCCCGCCTGCCCCTGCCCATCCGGTGAGTGCCGTGTGCCTGCTCAAGTGCTTACCCTTTGCGTGGTGCTGGCTGGTAGTTACTGGCACTGCCTGGCACTCTCTCACACCCGGCGTTGCAGCATGCGATCAGCAACGCCCTGAACCAGGGGCAGCGTCCTGGTCGCACGGCATACTCAGACCAGGATGTGCACGTGCACATTACATGCATGCCATACCCCGAATACTTTCTATCACCTCTGCAGGGGCAGCGGCCTGGTCTATGTGGCTTACTTGGACCACGACCCACATTTTCCAACGCTTTCCATCCTGTGTGAGCTGCTGCTACTAATCAGTGGCATTGATCCCTCTCTCTCCCTGTGCAGGGGCAGCGGCCTGGTGTACGTGGCTTACTTGGACCGCGACCTGCGCGTGTTCCGTGCACCCAACGGCAGCGTTTCGGTGCAGGTGAGCGGCTGGCTGGCTGGTCATTTGTGGATTGACCTTTGGCTGAGATTACATGCTGGCTGTTTGTTTGGCGGATGTGTCCCTGGCTGGATTCATGGAGGCTGGGCACGGTGGGTGAGCAGGGAGAGCAGTCCGAGCCGGTCAGTCCCACCTCCCACCACACAGCAGCTCCCGCCGCTCGCTCTGTGCTGCACTCCCGCTTACTCTGTGCTGCACTCCTGCTCGCTCTGTGCTGCACTCCTGCTTGCTCTGTGCTGCACTCCTGCTTGCTCTGTGCTGCACTCCTGCTTGCTCTCTCCATGCTTCGCCGCTGCCTGCCCGTTTCGGTTTGCAGGTGCGGCAAACCGAGCTGGCGCGGCTGCTGGGCAGCCGATGGCAGCGGGCGCAGCGGGGGTGATGTGGCGGCAGGCGGGAGGAGGCGAGCAGGCACACCAACCTGCTGCACATTGTCGTGCTGCTCCCGCCGCGCTTGCCAGTACAGCCAACTGCATCTTGCACAAAGGCTTTGTTTAACGAAATAAGTGAAATAAGTCAATGATTTCATTCAAGCAACCTCAATGTTGTTGGCAAATGTTTGCAAACCAAGCTGACAAGGCTGACACTCCAGCCGCGCAGCACACCAGCTAGGTGGCTTTCGCTGCTGCCCTTGCCGGCCGCCGCACTTTGTGTCGAGGCACCGCGGGGGGCGGCGGTGGGGGAGGGTGGGGACGGGGCAGAGGCGGGGGTGGCAGAGGCGGGGGCGGCCGTGGCGGCGGGCGTGGTGGCGGCCGTGGTGGCGGGCTGGGTGGTGGCCGGGGCGGCGGCGGTCGTGGCGGCCTGGGCGGCGGCGGCGAGGGCGGCGGCGGGCGGGGCGGCGATGGCGGGCGGGGCGGTGGGAAGGGTGGTGGGGGCGGGCTGGGCCGGACGACTGCATGGGGGCATGGGGGGAGGCACAGCGTGGTCAGCAGCTGTTTGACCACTCAAACGATGCGCCTGGGCGCTCTGTTGGCACCACGCATGCACTATGCTGCGGCCGGTGCCGAAAGTTTGCCTGGCACGCACGCAGCCGGCCCTGGTATTGCCGGTGCACGGTGCACGGAGGCGCCAAGCACGCATGTGCCAAGAAAGGCAGACCCAGCGCAAGCCAGCCGGGTGCTGCAGCGGCCTGCCTCTCATAAAGCAAGCAACTCGATTCTTCACTCATTCTCACCTCGCCCCGACTCGATCTTAGGCAGGTCGGCGGGAACGCTCGAATCGGAGCACTGGCAGCTGTTGCTGTAATCTTGGGAGTAGGGCGGGCAGAGCACAGCGTCCCCTGCGGAGGCGCATGGGGGAGGAGATCGGGACAGCAGTTGGCGCAGACAAAGTCGGTTGGATCGACAGTATCCCGTTGATGCAGACGCAGCCCACAAGCCTGTAGTGAGGCAGCCGCCCACTAGTTGCGCAGAAGGGTGTTGCATGGGGTTTGCTGGCCAGTGTTGCCGCCGCTTCCTGTTCAAATGCAGCAACAGATGAGCACGCCACGGCAGCCACTGGCAGCTCACCGCTCCACAGCAGGCAGTTGGGCGCCATGAATGGGTCGTTGGCCTTGGGGTCGTTGCACGAGGTGAAGAGGCTGCCGGAATCCGGCAGCTCGCCGAGTGGGTATCCCAGGTACGTGTAGAACAGGCAGCGCGGCTCCGACTTGCAGGCTGCGGGAGGGAAGAAAGGAGGGGAGCGGGGGCTTGTAATGAAGTTAGACGGGCAGCGAGGTGCCTCAGGTGCGTGTAGAACAGGCAGCAGCTCCGGCTTGCAGGCTGCGCGTGGCCAAGGGGGAAAGAGGACGGCGCGGGTCGAATGGCAGCATGAGCTGCGGCTGCAGCTGTGGCTGCAGAGCTGACGACAGTTTTCCAACAGCAGTGAGCAGCTTCAATGTAATACAGCTCGGCAAAGCCTGGGCGGTCATCAGAAGCTGGTGCACATGCCCTGAACAACCCAACAGAATGGTCAGCAAACAACCCTGAAGCCAAGCAAGCACGCTCACCATCAGTGCAGTCCTGCAGGGTGATGCTGGGATCCATGAGCAGCTGGTACCAGCTGCTGTTGAGGTAGAAGCGCCAAAACGTGCCGGGGCGGCGGTCCAGCCCCTCTGCAAAGAAGGATGGATTCAGAGGGAGGCAAAGAGTTGCAGCACTGCCTAGCATTGCGGAAGAACCACGGGTGGCAAAGAGTAACAGAACTGTCCTGCAAAGGATAGATGCAAATCCACGCGCTCCCCCGCATCCGCCCGCCCAGCCACACTGGGAAAGCTGCTCACCACAGACGCGCCGACCACCCAAGCCATGCCGTGCGGACGGCCGCACAGCAGCGCAGCGAGGGATTACCGCAGCAAGCAGAAAATTACCGCAGCACAGCAGCAGCGGAACAGCACAGCACTCACGCAGAGCGGGCGGCGGCGGGGCAGGCGGCGGTGGCCGGGGCGCGCAGGGTGCGTTTGATAGGATGGCCTGGATGGCTGCTGCCACGTTCAGCTGGCCGCCGCTGCAGCGGCAGTGAAGGCAAGAAGAAGGAGGGGTGAGTATCCGGCCGCGCTGCGCTTTTGTTGCGTTGTGCTGTGCTGTGCTTGCTGTGTTGTGCAAGCTGGCTCGCCACCAGCTTGCTTGCACGCGGCAAGCAGCGCTTGTCCGGCTGGATGCGCAGGTGCATGCAGGTGGGCAAGGCGGACCACTGAATCACCCGAGCCTGGCTGCATCAACAGAACGACCGTGCACCCAAACCGCACCCATCCACTGCACTGCGCACAACCAATTATGGAGGGTGTCAACCACACCCAGCTCGGTGAAAATCGACGCACGTGACCACCTTGGTCTGCAGGGATGCATAGACATCCACGCCGCAGTTCAGCGCCTTCATGATTTGCGCATAAGTGACGGTGCGGCCCGCGGCCGCTGCCGCAGCCCACATCATGGCTGCTGCAGCGGAGACTTGGGGTGCAGCAAAGCTGGTGCCGCTGCAGAAAGGAGGAGGGGCAGCAGGGTGGGGAGGGAGGTTTGGGGCAGCAGCCCAGCAGGCAAGCAACAAGGGGGTTGAACGCCGCTGCAGCCATGCAGTGTCAGGCTAGCCAGGCCAGGTCAGCGCCGCAAGCATGCATCCTCTGCTGATGCAGCCGCCGGCTGGTTGAGCAGGAACGCAGCAGAACAACACAGCTAGTCTAGTTGGGTCTAGTCCCACAGCTGGGCGCCAGCCATGGGGAGCACCACAGCAGAGGAGCCACGGCAGAAGAGTGCAGCCCACTCACGAGCTGGAGGCGTATTGTGCGGCGCTGCCAGACGTGCTCCAAACGTTGTCCCCCGGAGCAGACAGCTGCACAACTGCAGGCAGCACGGGTTAGGGAGGGGGAGGGGGAGGCGTCAGTGCCAGTGCAGGCTGGGGAGGGGACAGCAGCGGCACTGCAGCAGGGTGAGGGGAGGCGCCGAGTGCAGGTTGTGCACAGGCTGGGGGGCCCAGGCGGGCTGGGATGCAGCAACCAAGCAGAGCGCGTAGAAATGCCCCCTATCCCGGTCTCGTAGAGGCTATCTAAGTAGAGCGATGTAACACACACAACACAACACGCATGGCTGCAGTTGTGACAAACAGACATGCATCGCAAGAAAGCGCTGCCACTCACAACCGGGGTCGTAGTTTGAGCTGTCTGCCAGCTTGATTGAGCCGTCGGTGTCCTTCATGGTTGCAGCCACTGTAAGGAAGCGGGGCAGATGCGTTTGACTTAGCCGCAGCACAGGCAGCAGGCAAGCGGAACTGCAGCGACCTCCCGGGCTCTTGTTGGAAGCCGCTGCAGCAAGCAGAGCGGCACGCCACTCCTGCCTGCCATCCTGCAGCGCTTGCTTGCCTGCAGCCACATTGTCAAACCCAAACCCCAGGTATTGCCCGCAAGCAGCAGCGCTGCATTCTTCTTATGCAGCCAGACCTATCTTGCCTGCGATCACGTTGTCGAACCCGAAATCTGGGAAGGCCAGCGCAGCGGGCACCTGCCAGTCCACGCGGTTCACGTTGGTCTGGTTCAGCCGCCGGCCGTCTGCGGGGGACAGCGGTCAGATAGCTCATTCAATAATGGTCACAAGCAGGGGTCTGCACTCCTGTCTGCAATGCTGTCTACAATCCACAGCAGGGGTCCTCAGTGCATCCCACGCACCATTGCCGGCGGCAGCGACCACAAGGGCCCCAGCGGCTTTGATGCGGTTGAACATGGCC
>VFQQ010003390.1_pt1 | contig 15573 bp, 13 predicted proteins | sample 3512341 | NCBI WGS metagenome assembly VFQQ01 (sample SAMN10412373, study PRJNA504923) | tailings metagenome | isolation source: Relicate 2 Philex TSF1 revegetated site | place: Philippines: Tuba, Benguet | collected 2017-08-29 | reverse complement strand
ACGATCTGAGGGCGGTGCTGGTCGTCTGACCGGTCGGCTATCCGTGTTAGAAGACCGGAACCTCTTCAGATGGTCAGTCCCTGCGCCGGTCGAGGGCCTGGCGCATTTCGGTCAGAAGCGACGTTGCATCGCGCACGCGATCCACGGGGACGACACCCGAAAGCCAGGCGAGTTCCGGGGCAATGGCCGCGATGGCGCCTGAGTGTGCAAGCCGGCCCGCCTCGGTCAGGTCGACGCGCTTGGCGCGGCCGTCATGGTCATCGGGACGCACGGCGATCCAGCCGGCACGCTCAAGGTGCCCGATCGTGTTCGTCATCGCGCCCTTCGAGACCTGAAGTGCGCGTGCGATCTCCACCGGAGTCCTATTGCCGCCAAGCCGCGTCAAATGGTTGAGCACGACGAACTGCGGCAACGTCATAGTTCCGGGCATCACCTTCTCGAAGGCGGCGCCCGAAAGCTGGGCGATAATTCCGATCTCGTTCAGGAACCGGAACATTGCGGCCAGATCCTGATCGCTCGGTACGGCGTTCTCGGTCATAGGCTCCTGATCCGGCTTTCGTACGGCCAGCGCGGACCGGCCTTGATTTGCGGACCATAGCCGAGCCGGACGAACATTTGCAGCGTGTCGCCGTCGGCGATCCCCAGGGCGTTGCGCATCGCGTCGTAATGCGGGCGCATCTCCTCGAACTCCTGCAGGGCCTGGCTGAACGGATGCATACCGATGCCGAGGCCGGTTGCTGCAAGGTTGAGCCGGATATAGTCGCGTCCGGCCTCGATCTGGTCCTTGCGCGCGTTCCCCGGTGTGACCAGCCACATGAAGGCCATTGCCGTATCGAACGGCTCCTTCAGGATAGGCAGTTGCTGCGTGAAGGAGGACGAGGTCGGGTCGAGCAGGTCCTCCCTGCGAAAGAGGCCGACTGTCGACAAGCCCTCGACGAAGGGGCCGCCGATATCGATGCCGTCGGGATTGGCCTCGATCTCCGCGCGCCCGATGCGCATCAGGTCGACGCTTTCCTTCATCGTCTCGTAGGTGGTCGCTTCCGTCATCATTGCGTCCCATGCCAGTGTCCTGAGGTTGGCGACGCGCACGGCATCACGGGTGAAGCTAATCGGGTAGCTGCGTGCCGCGGCGGCGATCGCCTTGAGGTCCTGCTCGGACACAGGCCGCTCAAGATCGTACGCCTCCTTGTTGGAGCGTCGATCCAGGACGTAAGCGAAAAGCGGGTCGCGGAAGGCCGCTCTGTCTTCGGCAAGCCGAATGCGCGCTACCGGGCGGCCGTCCAGCCGTGGCTGGGCTTCACCCTCCGGAAACATCGCGATGTCCGTCTTGTATCCGTCGGCGGCGGCGGCGAGCGCCAGCAATTCAACAAAGCAACCGAGGCCGATCGTGATCTGCCGGTCGTACGGGTCTGTATGCGGCAGGCGCCGGTCAAGGTCGCAGGTGAGCCTGATCTCGTTGTCGACTGAAAGGTCCGCCAGCCATGGCTGTCGATTGTGCGGATTGGGCGCCAGAACGGCGTAGGAAAGGGCGCGGCGGCGGGGGTCTGCTTCCTCGTTCGCGCCCGCGACCTCCCACGGCTTGCGCGCCAAAGCCGGATCACGCGTCGTTGCCCAGAGTGTCGCGCCAGTCGCGGCCAGGACCACGCCCCCACCGAGAATCGTGAGAAATTTGCGTCGGCTTGTCATGACAATTAACTCCAAATAGTTGGACGTTAAACTAGATAGTTTGACGTTAAACCAAATGTCAAGTGATGTCGGACGCGGCGTGGTTGAAGCGGAATAGTCCCCGAGCCTCGGACGGGTCCCTGGGGTTCAACCCGGTGATACGGCCCCACCGAGGGGGCTTTCGGCCAAGGCGCCGCTGGATGCCAGGAACGGCGAGCTTCCTTCACACTTCTTCACATTCCGCCTGAATGGCCGAAACAGCCGCATCCTAAGCTTCGTCACTGTCGGCAACGGGCCGTCGTAACGAACGAGGAACGCGATTATGAATACTCAGCACACCAATGCACCCAAGACGTCGCGCGGCTGGGGCCGACCGCTGGTGATCCTGTCGGCAGCGGCCGTGATCGTCGGCGGGGCCGGAATTGCGACCGTCATGGCCAATGATGGGCCGGGCTGGAGGGGGCACGCGATGCAGGCCGCCTGGGGCGGCGGCGGACGTTTCGCCGAACGCCGGTTCGAGCGCGTGATGGAAGAGATCGACGCTACCGCCGAGCAGGAGACGGCGTTGCGCGGGATCTTCGAAGGGCTGCGTGACGATATGGGCGACATGCGAGGAACGATGCGTGACTTGCGCGACGACGTAGCGGAGCTGCTTGGCGCACCGACGATCGATCGCCAGGCTGCCGAGACCTTGCGTGCAAGCCACGCGGCAGCCATGGATGAGGCGTCCAAGCGCGTGACGCAGGCCATGCTTGATGCGGCCGAAGTGCTGACGCCCGAACAGCGTGCCGATCTGGTCGAGCGCCTGGGCGAGCGTCACGGCGGCGGACGATGGTAGGCCGAAGGGGAAGGCATGGCGGGCAGGCTTCTCATCATCGATGACGATACGCGGTTGTCTGCCATGCTCGCCGACTATCTCGGCGCGAACGGCTTTGTGGTCGATCGTGCCGCGACGGGTGAAGCAGGACTGGCCGCGCTGAAATCGGCGCGGCCCGATGCCGTCGTCCTCGACCTGATGCTGCCCGGTATGGACGGGCTCGAGGTCTGCCGCAGACTGCGCGCCGAAAGCGCCGTGCCCGTGCTCATGCTGACGGCGCGCGGCGAAGAGACGGACCGCATCGTCGGGCTCGAACTCGGCGCCGACGATTATTTGCCGAAGCCGTTCAACCCGCGCGAGCTCCTTGCGCGGCTGCGCGCGATCCTGCGGCGCGCAAGCGATCAAAGGCAGTTGCAGCCCGTCCTGCGCTTCGGGCGCCTCGAGATCGATGCGGCCTCGCGGCTGGTGCGGCTGGACGGGGAGGAGCGCGTACTCACTTCCTACCAGTTCGACCTATTGGTCGCGCTCGCACGCCATGCCGGGCGGGTCCTGTCCCGCGACCGGCTTCTCGATCTCGTCCGGGGCGAGGAGGCGGCTGCCTTCGATCGGTCGATCGACGTCCACGTCTCGCGCATCCGCGCAGCCATCGAGGACGATCCCGGCCATCCCCGAAGGCTGATTACCGTGCGCGGCGCCGGCTACATGATGGCGCGCGGCGACGGAGCCGGCACATGAGGTTGCGCAACACGCTGTTCGTCAAGATCTACATCACGATCGTCGCGAGCCTCGTTCTGGCGGCACTGCTTCTCGGCGCTGCCTTTGCCATCTTCCAGGGGCGCCAGGAAAGCAATTGGTCAATGCGGCGCGATCGGTTCGTCGAGGCGCTCTTTCCACCTGATCTTGACCAGGCCGCACTCCAGCGCGCGGCCGAGGGGCTGGCGCGGGCATTCGATGCCGACGTCACCATCTTCGATGCCGATGGCGGCGTGCTGGCGCAGGTCGGCTCGCCGCTGACCTTCCCGGAGCAGGCGCCGCGGCGCAGGTGGATGGGCGAGGGCGAGGAGCGCTTGGTCGTCGTCCCGCTACCTGGGGAGAGAGTCCTTGCTGCAAGCAACTTCATGCCATTCGCGCCTCCGCGCCGCAACGGAGTTCTCTTTGCCCTGATCGTAGCACTTGCCGTGGCAATGGCCGCGTGGCCGCTTGCCCGTGCGCTCACAAGACGGCTGGAGGCTCTGCGCGCGGGCGTCGAGCGGTGGGGTGCGGGCGATCTTTCCGCTCGAATCGCGGTCAAGGGCCGGGATGAAGTTGCGGCAGTCGGCGAGAGCTTCAACGCTGCGGCTGAGCGGGTCGAGCATCTCGTGCAATCGCAGCGTATGCTCCTTGCCAATGCCAGTCACGAGCTGCGATCGCCGCTTGCGCGCCTGCGCATGGCGGTCGAACTCGGGCAAGACGCGCCGGACGCGCACCGCCAAGAGATCGAGCGCAATCTTGCGGAGCTCGACGAACTGGTTGGAGAAATCCTTCTGACCAGCAAGCTCGACCATGAAGGGCCGATGGGTGCTCGCGAGCGCGTGGACCTCCTTGGTGTCGCGGCGGAAGAGGCTGCTTCTGCGAGCGTGGCTGTCGAAGGCGAGGCGGTCATCGTCCAGGGTGACCCTCGCCTGCTTGCTCGCGCTATCAGGAATTTGATCCAGAACGCTCAGCGACACGGTGCACCTCCCATTACGGTCACGGTAAATCGAATTGGCGATCATGCTGAGATCGCCGTTTGCGATCATGGCGCAGCCATTTCGCCCGTCGATCGTACAAGGCTGTTCGAGCCCTTTTATCGCCCCGCAGGGCACGGCGAAGGAGCCGGGGGCTGGGGACTGGGGCTGGCGCTGGTTTCGCAAATCGCTGACCGGCACGGCGGAACAGCGCGGTATCGCGCGCCGGCTGCAGGGCAGCCGGCGGCGTTCGTGATAGAACTGCCTGTAGCAGAGTAGCCAATCCAGAAGAGGTCTAGGAGCAAGCCGCCCGCTCGGCAGCTTGGATGAACTCTGGTTGGCGGCTGGCCGGCGAACAGGAGATGGTTCCAGCGTCGGCGTCCGACTTCGGGTGGACACTGCCCGGCTGCGCGCAGAAGCATCGGTCGCGTCGAAGGGAGATCTTTCCTTCACCTTGCCAGCAACCATGCCCCGGTTTATCCGTTCTGGCGGTATGTGCGAGGCTGGGCGAGCTTCCGTACTGGTCATCTGTTCAGAAAGCTCTTCTCCCGCCATGTCTTCCGAAGTCGTCGACCTGACGAATTGCGACCGCGAACCCATTCACATTCCCGGCAGCATCCAGCCTCACGGCTGTCTCCTGGTTTGCGATGCGTCGGTTGCGACCGTGCTGCGCTTTTCCACCAATGCCGACGAGCTGCTTGGCACATCCGTCCGTGCCGGCACGTCCCTTGTCGCGCTTCTCGGAGAGGAGCTCGTCCATGGCATCCGCAATGCGGTCAGCCGGTCGCAGCCCGGCAAGCCGGCGCTGATGTTCGACCGGCCGGCCGCCGGCGGGCGCCGGTTCGACGTCTCCGTGCACCAGCATGCCGGGTCGACCATCATCGAGTTCGAAGTCGCCCATCCCGGCGTGGGCGAGCCGCTGGAGCTTGCGCGCAACATGATCGCGCGGCTCATCAACAGTGACACGATTTCGCGCTTGACGAAGGATACGGCGCGTCTTGTGCGGGCAACCCTCGGCTACGACCGCGTGATGGTCTACCAGTTTGCCCAGGACGGCTCGGGGAAGGTCGTCAGCGAGGCCAAGCGGGCGGACCTCGAAAGCTTTCTCGGCCAGCACTTCCCCGCGACCGACATTCCACAGCAGGCGCGTGCGCTCTACATCCGCAACACCATCCGCATCATCTCCGATGCCGACTTCGTCCGCATACCGATCGAGCCTGAGTTCGACGCCTCTGGCGAGCCCCTGGACCTTTCGTTCGCACATCTGAGAAGCGTGTCGCCGATCCACTGCGAGTATCTGCGCAACATGGGCGTGGCGGCGTCCATGTCGATCTCGATCATTCTCGACGGGGAACTGTGGGGCATGATCGCATGCCATCACTACAAGCCTCGCATCCTCTCGATGGCGGAGCGTGTGTCGGCCGAGCTCTTCGGGAATTTCTTCTCGCTCGAACTGGATTCGCTGCGTCGGCGTGACGAGCTTTCGGCCGCTCAGCGCACGCGCTCCGTGCTCGATCGGTTCCTCAAGGATGCCGTCAGGGAGCCCGACCTCGACCTGATGATGCGCGAGCGGCTCGACGACTTCCGGGCCATCCTGCCCTCGGACGGCGTCGGCCTTTGGCTGGATGGAAGATGGTCGGGCCGAGGCCACACTCCGCCCGAAGATGCCGTGAACGGCCTCGTGGAGCTGGCGAACACCGTTGCCGAACGCAGGGTCTGGGCGACCAACGCGCTCGCGACCGTCGTGCCGGATGCCGACCGCTACCGCGATGCCGCGTCCGGCGTGATGATCGTGCCGCTGTCGCTGCGCCCGCGCGATTTCCTGTTCTTCTTCCGGCAGGAAGTGGAGCAGACGGTTCAGTGGGCAGGCAACCCGTCTAAGACCTATTCGCACGGGCCCCTCGGCGACCGCCTGACGCCGCGCAAGAGCTTTGCAATCTGGAAGGAGACCGTCAGGGGTCAGTCGCTGCCCTGGAGCGACAAGGACCGCCAGTTCGCCGAAGGTGCGCGCACGGCACTCGTCGAGGTCGTCCTGCGCCACAGCGAGCTCCTGGCAGACGAACGCGCCAAGGCCGATACGCGCCAGCGCATGCTGAATGAGGAGCTGAACCACAGGGTCAAGAACATCCTTGCCGTCATCAAGTCGCTTGTCGGGCGCCCCAGCAAACCGGGGGAGACGGTCGAAACCTATGTGGAAGCCTTGCGGGGACGTATCCTCGCGCTGTCCATGGCGCACGACCAGCTGGCGCGGGGCGCCGATGGCGGGGCGCTTCGCGATCTGCTTGCGGCCGAACTCACCCCCTATATGCGCGATGGCGTCACCATCGACCTGGTGGGGCCGGAAGTCTGGCTCGAGGCGCGCTCGTTCTCCATCATGGCGCTGGTGCTGCACGAGCTCGCGACCAATGCCGCAAAATATGGTGCGCTTTCGGTGCGCGGCGCGCGCCTCACCGTGTCATGGAAGACGGACGCCGGCGGCTCCTGCGAGATCGTCTGGCGCGAGAGCGGCGGCCCGCTCGTCAGCGCACCGAGCCGGAAGGGGTTCGGCACGATGCTCGTCGATCGCAGCGTGCCCTACGATCTCGGCGGTGACAGCGACGTGACCTATGAGCCGACAGGCGTCGTCGCGCGTTTCCGCATTCCCGCCCAATTCGTGTCCCTGCGCGCGACAGCTGCAATGCCGGAAGTCGATTTCGATGGCCCTGAAGCCATGGTGAATTTCGACGGGATCCGGATCCTGGTGGTGGAAGACCAGCTTCTCATCGCCATCGAGGTCGAGGAAATTCTGACCCAAGCGGGCTTCGACATCATGGCGACGGTTACCTCACCGCGCGAGGGACTGCTGTTTCTGCGCGACAGACACCCGGACATCGCCGTCCTCGATCTCAATCTCGGCGACGACTCATCGGAGCCGATCGCCGATGCGCTGGCGGCCCGTGGCATACCGTTCATCTTCTCCACCGGCTACGGCAGCGACGCGATTCCCGCCCAGCATCGCGACGTCCCCGTCGTGCGCAAGCCCTACACCGCCGGAACGCTTCTGCCGCGGCTGAGCGAGTTGCTCAGGCAGCAGCGCGAAAAACTGCCGGCGTAGCGCAAGGCCACAATACCATCCGGTCGATGTCCCACTTCGCTTTCTAGCGCTGGGCGCGCCAGCGTCCGTAACGGTCCTCTAGAACTCGACGGCGTAGTATTTCGCCTCCATGAACTCCAGGATGCCGGTGACGCCGCCTTCGCGCCCTAGGCCGCTCTGTTTGACGCCGCCGAAGGGGGCGGCCGGGTCGGACATGAGGCCGCGGTTGATGCCGAGCATGCCGGTCTCGATGCCCTTGCCGACGCGCAGCGCACGCTTCAGGTCGGCGGTGTAGATATAGGCGGCGAGGCCATATTCGGTGTCGTTGGCGAGCCGGATTGCTTCCTCTTCCGTATCGAAGCGGTAGACCGGCGCGACGGGTCCGAAGATTTCCTCATGCGCGAGCGCGGCGTCATAAGGCACGTTCTCCAGCACCGTCGGCGGGTAGAAATTGCCGTCGCCGTCGATCGGCTTGCCGCCCGTGGTGGCGCGCGCGCCGCGCGAGAGCGCCTCGGTCACGAGCTTGTCGATCTTCTGGACCGCCTTCTTCGTGATCATCGGGCCGCATTGGACGCCGGCCTCGTAGCCCGGCCCGATCTTCATGGCCGACATCCGCTCCGTCAGGCCTTTAACGAAGGCATCGTGGATACCGGACTGGACGTAGAAGCGGTTGGCAGCCGTGCAGGCTTCGCCGGCATTGCGCATCTTGGCGACCATCGCGCCATCGAGCGCGGCGTTCAGGTCGGCATCGTCGAAGACGAGGAAGGGCGCGTTGCCGCCGAGCTCCATCGAGCAGCTCGTCACCGTCTTTGCAGCTTCGGCAAGCAGCGTGCGGCCGACACCGGTCGAGCCTGTGAAGGACAGTTTTCGCACACGCGGATCGGCCAGCATGGCGTTTGTGACGGGTGCAGGGTTCGTCGTGGTGAGGACGTTGACGACGCCGGCCGGCACGCCGGCTTCGGCGCCGAGCCGGGCCATCGCATAGGCCGTCAGCGGTGTTTCGGATGCCGGCTTGAGGATGACGGTACATCCGGCCGCGAGGGCCGGACCGATCTTGCGCGTCGCCATCGCGGCCGGGAAATTCCATGGCGTGATGAGGACGGCGATGCCGATCGCCTCGTGATCGACGAGGATCTTGTGGGAGCCCGACGGCGTGTGGCGGTATTCGCCGGGAATGCGCGTCGCCTCCTCGGCGTACCAGCGGAAGAACTCGGCCGCGTAGCCAACCTCGCCGCGCGCATCGGGCAGTGCCTTGCCGTTTTCAAGCGAGATCAGGACCGCCAGTTCCTCGGCATGCTCGCTCATCAGCTGGAACCAGCGGCGCAAAATCTCGGAGCGCTGGCGGGCAGGGGTCGCGCGCCATCCGGCAGCGGCGGCATCGGCCGCATCGACCGCCCGCAGAGCGTCCTCGTCGGTCGCATCGGGGACTTCCGCCAGCACCGAGCCGGTCGACGGGTCGAGCACCGGAATGCCGCGACCGCTCTCCCATTTGCCGCCGATGAAGAGCCCATGGGCGTGGAGTGTTGGGTCGGAATAGCCGGCGATCTTGGTGTGGAGTGTCATGGGATGTTCTCGCGAGATCAGGAGTAGAGGGTGTGGTCGCCGGCGTAAGCCGCGGTCACGAGCCGGATCATGTCGGGCTGGGGCAGGGGACGGGGGTTGTTCTGGACAAGCCGGGCGATGCCGCAGCTCTGCTCGGCAACCCAGCCGATGCGCTCCTCGGCAAGCCCAAGCGCCCGCAAGGTCGACGGGATGCCGATGCGGTCGAAAAGGCCTGCCAGTTCGGGCACAACATCGCTCGAAGAGGAAATTCCAGCGACAGACGCGATCGCCGCGAGTTCCGGTTCGATCGCCTGCGTGTTCCACCGCATCACATAGGGCATGAGACAGGCGACGCCTGCTCCGTGCGCCGTGTGGGTCAGGGCACCGACCGGATACTGGATGGCATGCGCGGCGGCCGTGCCCGCGACGCCGAAGGCGAGACCGGCGAGCGTCGCGCCCATCATCACCTTCTCGCGCGCGGCGATATCCGATCCGTTGCGGCAGGAGGCCTCGAGCCCCTGCCAAAGGAGCCCGATCGCGCGCAGGGCGAAATGGTCGGACAGCTCGTTCTTGCCGACGAAGACGCGCTCCTGCGCAATGCCGGGCGCAGGCTCGCGGCGGATCGCGGTGAAGGCCTCGATCGCGTGCGTCATGGCATCAGCCCCGGCGATCGCGGTCAGGCCGGGCGGGCAGGTCAGCGTCAGCTCGGGGTCGCAGATCGACGCTGTCGGGATGAGGTAGGGGCTGGATATGCCGACTTTCAGGCTGCGCTCGGCATCGGACAGCACCGCCACCGGCGTGACTTCCGACCCCGTGCCGGCCGTGGTCGGGATCGCGATGATCGGGAGTACCGGTCCGGGGACGTTGTATTCGCCGTAATAGTCCTGCGGCCGGCCGCCATGGCTGATGAGGATCGCGACGCACTTGGCCATGTCGAGGCAGGAGCCGCCTCCGACGCCGACGACGAGGTCGGGGCCGAACTCCTTCGCGGCGGCAGCGCTGGCCTGTGCGGTCTCGACAGGAACGTCGGGCTGGGTCGAACTGTCGACGCGCACGGCGATGCCGGCACCTTCGAGATCGGCGACCATCGCGAGAAAGTCGGCATCGGCGGCAAGCCGGGCGTCGGTGACGACCAGCGCACGCTTGCCGAGCTTGCTCGCGATGCGCCCCAAAGCATGGCGCTGGCCTGACCCGAAGATCAGCTCCCGCGGCGCCCTGATGGTGCCGAATAGTGTCATGGTGTCCGATCCTCCCGGTATTTTCAGGCGGCCTCGATCGCAAACAGGCTTTCAGCCAATGCGTCGGGCAGTTCGATATGCGTCTTGATGGTCTTGCCGCGCCGTGCGCGGGCGCCGTCGCCGGGAACGGCGACGGGATGTGAAGGATCGAGCGGTCGCGACGATCGCAGCCGCTGCAGATAGGCGGCAATCGCGGCTGCATCGCCTTCGCCTGCCTCCGTGTCGATCAGGATGAGGATGTCACCCTTGGTCGCCGGTTCGGACGCATCCAGCGTCCCGCGGACCTCGGGCGCGAATGCTGAGCCGGCGAGAAGCGCGACGAGCAGCTCGACTGCAAGCCCGAGCCCGTATCCCTTCGCTTCGCCGAACGGCGCGATCGCACCACCCTTGGCGGCCTCGGCATCGGTCGTCGGTCGGCCCTCGGCATCGACGGCCCAGCCGAGCGGTATCGGTTCGTCGCGCAAGGCGTGGTTGTGGATCTTGCCCATCGAGACGACGCTGGTTGCGAGGTCGAGCACGAAGGGCTCCTCGCTCGTCGGGATGCCGATGGCTATCGGGTTGGTTCCGAGCATGGCCTGCGTGCCGCCGTAGGGATGGACGAGCGCCTCGCTGGTCGACAGCACGATGCCGATCAGCCCCTCCCGCGCCGCGGCCTCGGCATAATAGGCGAGCATGCCGATATGGTTGGCGTTGCGGATGGCTGCGATGGCCAGCCCGTTGCGGCGCGCAAGCGGAGAGAGTTCGCGCAGCGCATGCATGACGACAACGGGGCCAAGCCCCCGGCGACCGTCGACCGAAAGGAATGCCTCGCGCTGCCGGAAAATCTCTCCCATCGTCCGCGCGTCGGCTAGGCCGCGATCCATGCGCTTCAGAAGACGGGGCAGGCGCTGGATGCCATGGGACGGCAGGCCACGAAGCTCGGCCTCCACCAGGAGCTCGGCCTGAAGACGCGCGGCCGGCGACGGCGCCCCGTGCCGCTCGAGCAGCATGACCGCGAGTTCGCGCAGACGCTCCGGCGCCACCCTCATCCTCCCGAGCCCTTCCAAATATCAAATCGTATATGATGTCGTATTTGACATCGGATATCTTATCTGCAACACATAGTGGGGTGTCAACCGGGTCATTCAGGGAGGAGCGACCGTGGCATTCGTGGTGGAGCGGGAGCGCAAGCCGGCAGGAATTCGGCCGAGCAGCGTCGTGGATGGCGTCTACGACAACATCTACCACCGGCTGATGGCGCTGGAGATCGCGCCCGGCGCCCGTATCCCGATCGACGTGCTGGCCCGCAACCTGAACGTGTCGCAGACGCCCGTCCGCGAGGCGCTGAGCCGGCTCGAGCGCGAAGGTCTGGTGCGCAAGGAGCACCTGATCGGCTACAGCGCCGCTCCTCAATGGACGCGCAAGCAGTTCGAAGACCTCTACATCTTCCGTCTTCTGATCGAGCCCGAGGCGGCCAAGCTCGCGGCCGTCAACATGAACCCGGCATCACTGCTGCTCGTCGAGGCGGCTGCGGCCGACATGGAGCATGGCGAGACGCCGGTCGATCGCAACACACGCTATTCGCGCTTTGCGCGCGCCGACGCTCATTTCCACGACGTCATCCTGAAGATCGCCGGCAACGAGGTGATCCGCAGCACGCTATCCAACCAGCACGTCCACCTGCACATCTTCCGCCTGATGTTCCACACGCGGGTGACGCAGGAAGCACTTGAAGAGCATGAGAATCTTCTCGCAGCTTTTCGGGCAGGTGACCCCGATGCCGCGCGCCGGGCGATGACGATTCATATCGAGCGCTCGCGCGACAGACTGCTTTCGGCCTTCGAATGACCATCGCGCTCGAAACCGCGCCGATCGGCGCCCATGGCCAAGCCATGCCTGCCGCGCTGCGCGCGGAAGGGCTCGGCAAGGCCTATGGCCCGATCACGGTCCTGTCGGACGTCAATTTCGACGTCCGCGCCGGCGAGGTGCACGCGATCATCGGCGAGAACGGCGCCGGCAAGTCGACGCTGATGAAGCTGCTCTCCGGTCACGTCCGGCCGACGACAGGTAATCTCGCCATGGATGGCGGCCCCGTCGCCTTTGCCGATGCCGTCGAGGCCGAAGAGGCGGGCATCGTGCTCGTCCACCAGGAAATCCTGCTCGCCGACGATCTCACGGTCGCGCAGAATCTGTTCCTCGGCCGCGAGATCGGCCGCGGCCTCTCCGTTGACGACCGCGCGATGAACCGGCGGACGGCCGAACTGCTCAGGCGCGTCGGCTCGACCGCTTGGCCGGATGATCGCGTCGGTGACCTGCCGCTTGCGCAGCGCCAGCTGGTCCAGATTGCGCGCGCGCTCCTTTACGACCGCAAGGTCGTCATCCGCGACGAGCCGACGGCCGTGCTCGCCAATGACGAGGTCGCGGCCCTGCTCGATATCGTTCGCAGCCTGCGCGACCACGGCGTGGCGGTCCTCTACATCTCGCACCGCCTCGACGAGGTTCAGGCGCTCGCCGACCGCATCACGGTCCTGCGCGACGGCCGAATGATCGGCACCTGGTCTGCCGAAACGCTCTCGCAGCGCGCGATGGCGGAGCTGATGGTCGGGCGCGAGCTCGACATGCTCTATCCGCACAAGCGTTCCGCTGCGAGCGGCGCGCCGCTTCTTTCCGTAACTGACCTCGTGGTCGATGGCGGCGCGACGTCGGCGAGCTTCGAGGTCAGGCCGGGCGAGGTGCTCGGCATCGGAGGCATGATCGGGGCAGGGCGCACCGAGCTCTTCGAGGGACTGATGGGCCTGCGTCCGTCGCAAGCGGGTGAGATCGTCCTGTGCGGCAAACCGATCATCAACCGAACGGTGAAATCGATGATGGCCGGCGGGCTCGTCTACCTGACGGAAGATCGGAAGGGCAAAGGCCTGCTGCTCGACGAGCCGCTCGCGCCCAATCTGACCTTGCAGGCGCTCGACAGCATCAATCCGGGCACGGTTCTCGACCATCGCGCAGAACATGGCGAACTCGAAAAGGCCGTGCGGCAATACGACATCCGCGTGCGATCGCTCCTGCTCGACGCCGGCAAGCTGTCCGGCGGCAATCAGCAGAAGCTGCTTCTCGCCAAGGTCATGATGACGGACCCGTCAGTCGTGATCATCGACGAGCCGACGCGCGGCATCGACATCGGCAACAAGAGCCAGATCTACGATTTCATCGACGCGATGGTTCGCGCGGGCAAGGCCTGCATCGTCATCTCGTCGGAGCTTCCGGAACTGGTCGGCATCTCGGACCGCGTCCTCGTCATGCGGGGAGGGCGGGTGGTTGCCGAACTGATGGGCGAGGCCATCACGGAGCAGAACGTCGTCTATGCCGCGACCAGCGGTCGGCACGGCACGGAGGGGGAGCACTGACATGACCGCAACGACCGAGACGATCGCACCCTCGAGGGAGCGCCGCCGCATCCGCTGGGCAGATCTCGCGCCCTTCATCGCGCTGGGCATCATCGTGCTGCTCGGCTCGCTGATCAACGCGAACTTCACCTCGTCGGCGAACCTGATCAACGTCATCACGCGCAGCGCCTTCATCGCGATCATCGCCGTCGGCGCCACCTTCGTCATCTCGTCGGGCGGTCTCGACCTGTCGGTCGGCTCGATGATGGCCTTCGTCACCGGCATCATGATCATGGTCATGAACGGCCTGGCGCCCGCCTATGGCGGCTGGGCAATCGTCATGGGCGGCGGCGTTGCGCTGGTGGTTGGCGCCCTGTGCGGGCTCTTCAACGGCCTGATCGTGACCGTCGGGCGAATAGAACCATTCATCGTCACACTTGGCACGATGGGCATCTTCCGCGCCTTCATCACCTTCATGACGGATGGCGGCTCGCTGCCGATCGATCGCAGCCTGCGCGAGGCCTATCGCCCCGTCTATTTCGGCAATTTCTACGGCATCCCCTATCCGGTGCTGATCACGCTGGTCGTGGTGCTCCTCGGCGCGTTCCTGCTCTATCGCACGAAGTACGGCCGTCGCGTGCTGTCGGCCGGCTCCAATGCCGAGGTGGCGCGGTTTTCGGGCGTGAATGTGGGCGGGGTCCGCACGATGACTTACGTCATCCAGGGCATCTGCGTGGCCGTGGCCGCGTTCTGCTACGTGCCGCGCCTTGGTGCTGCCACGCCCACCACGGGCCAGCTTTGGGAACTGCAGGTCATCACTGCAGTCGTCATCGGCGGGACCCTCCTTCGCGGAGGCAAAGGCCGTATCTGGGGCACCGTGGCCGGTGCCCTGATCCTCGAGGTCATCGCCAACGTCATGGTCCTCTCGGACATGGTTTCGGAATACCTCGTCGCCGCGGTGCAGGGGGCAATCATCATCATCGCCATGCTTGCGCACCGCTTTACCAGAAGCCGCTGACCAACGGCGGGAACGACTTTAAACGGAGGAGAATGACATGAACTCGACTGCAACGAAGACCCGGCTGCTGCTGTCCGCAGCCTTTGCGATGACACTGCCTTTCGGCGCGGCGCTTGCGCAGGACCGCGACACGACGATCGTCGTGTCGATCCCGGCCGCGACCCATGGCTGGACCGGCGGCGTCGTCTACCACGCACAGCAGGCCGAAAAGGAAATCGAGGCGGCCTTCCCGAACATCGACGTCGTCGTCTCGACCGCTTCCTCGGCAACGGCGCAGGTTTCCGCGCTGGAAGATCTGTCGGCGACCCGCACGCTCGATGCTCTCGTCATCCTGCCCTTCACCTCTGAGGAACTGACCGGTCCGGTCGAGCAGATCAAGGCAGCAGGCACCTTCGTCGCCGTTGTCGATCGTGGCCTGACCGATCCTGAGGTTCAGGATCTTTACGTCGCAGGTGACAACATCGCAGTCGGTGCCAACACTGCGCGCTGGCTTTCCGAGCAGCTCGGCGGCGAAGGCGAGATCGTCGTCCTGCGCGGCATCCCGACCGTCATCGACGACGAGCGCATCAAGGGCTTCTCGGACGTGATGGCCGAGACCAACATCAAGATCCTCGACATCCAGTACGCCAACTGGAACCAGGACGAGGCCTTCACGCTGATGCAGGATTACCTCGCCAAGTACCCGAAGATCGATGCCGTCTGGGCAAACGACGACGACATGCTGCTCGGCGTCATTGAGGCCGTCGACCAGGCTGGCCGCACCGACATCCGCTACGCGCTTGGCGGCAACGGCATGAAGCAGGTCATCGAAATGGTGAAGGAAGGCGACGAGCGTACGCCGATCTCCACGCCGTATCCGCCGTCGATGATCAAGTCGGCGATCTACATGACGGCCGGCCAGTTCACCGGCCAGGCGCCGATGCGCGGTTCCTTCCTGCTCGACGCGCCGCTGATCACGCCCGAGAACGCCGACCAGTTCTACTTTCCGGATTCGCCGTTCTGATATCGCGCGGCGCCCGGCCATGTCCGGGCGCCGCTCTTCTCATATGACGACAGGAGACTTTCAATGAGCGGCAAGAAGATCCTCATGCTCACCGGTGAATTCACCGAGGAATACGAGATCTACGTGTTCCAGCAGGGCATGGAGGCCGTCGG
>VFQQ010003388.1_pt1 | contig 15584 bp, 12 predicted proteins | sample 3512341 | NCBI WGS metagenome assembly VFQQ01 (sample SAMN10412373, study PRJNA504923) | tailings metagenome | isolation source: Relicate 2 Philex TSF1 revegetated site | place: Philippines: Tuba, Benguet | collected 2017-08-29 | reverse complement strand
TGGGCGAGGCGATGATCAGGCCGTCGGCGCGCTGGTTGGCCACGAAGCGGCCGTCGACTTCCACGCGCAACTCGATCATGCTGGCCACGGCGCCGCGGTTGACGACCACGTCGTTGAGCGCGGTGGCCTCATAGACGCAATGGCCGTCGCGCCAAACGCTGGCCGCCATCAGGGCGCGCGCCTCTTCTTGGTAGTCGCCGCGCAGGATGGGGCACAGGGCTTCGCGGTAGTCCTCGAACGCGATGTCGGTGATGAAGCCGAGCCGGCCCTGGTTGATGCCCACCAGCGGCACGCCCTGGCGCGCCATCTGCCGGCCGATGCCCAGCAGGGTGCCGTCGCCCCCGACCACCAGCGCGAGCTGGGCGTGCCGGCCGATGCCGGGCACGTCGAGCGAGGGGTAGTCCGTCAGCCCCGTGTTCTGCGCGGTCTGCTGCTCCAGAGAGACCTCGCAGCCCTGGGCGTGCAGGAACTGGGCGATCTCCTCGACCACGTGGCGGGCGCCCGGCGCCTGGTACTTGCCCACGATGACCACGTGGACGAAGCGCAAGGGGCGTTTCGCGGCGGGTGTCGTGGCGCGGGGATGCAGCGGGGCATTCATGCGCAAATTACATCACACGGTGTCGTGGGCGAAGTGGGTTGCGCCGCACCGCAGCGCACGCCGCCGGGGCTTTCCTTAGAATGGTCCGGATGATGGACGATCGCGCTAAGTTGCTGCTCAAGGCGCTGGTGGAGCGCTACATCGCCGACGGGCAACCGGTGGGCTCTCGCACGCTGGCCCGGGCCGCCGGGCTGGAGCTGTCGCCGGCGACCATCCGCAACGTGATGAGCGACCTGGAAGAGCTGGGCCTGATCGCCAGCCCGCACACCTCGGCGGGGCGCATTCCCACGGCGCGCGGTTACCGGCTCTTCGTGGACACCATGCTCACCGTGCGGCGCGAGGAAATGATGCCGCGCGTCACCGAGTTCAGCGCGCCGGGCGCGGAATCGCCGCAGCGCGTCATCAGCCAGGCCGCGCACCTGCTGTCCAGCCTGTCGCAGTTCGTCGGCGTGGTCATGGCGCCGCGCCGCGCCTCGGTGTTCCGGCACATCGAATTCCTCAGCCTGTCCGAGCGGCGCGTGCTGGTGATCATCGTCTCGCCCGACGGCGAGGTGCAGAACCGCATCATCCAGACCCAGGCCAGTTTCACGCAGTCGCAGCTGGTCGAAGCGGCCAATTTCCTCAACACCCACTACGCGGGGCTCACCATCGAGGCCGTGCGCGAGCGCCTCACCACCGAGCTGGACGCGCTGCGCGGCGAGATCGCCGACCTGATGAAGCAGGCCGTGGACATCGGCGCGCAGCCGGCCCAGCAGGACGAGGTGGTGGTCGCCGGCGAGCGCAACCTGCTGTCGGTGAGCGAGTTCAGCAGCGACCTGGGCAACCTGCGCCGCCTGTTCGACCTGTTCGAGCAGAAGACCCAGCTCATGCGCCTGCTCGACGTCTCCACGCAGGCCGACGGCGTGCGCATCTACATCGGGGGTGAAAGCCAGGTGGTGCCGTACGAAGACCTGTCGGTGGTGACGGCGCCCTACGAGGTGGACGGCCAGGTCGTCGGCACCCTGGGCGTGATCGGGCCGCAGCGAATGCCCTACGACCGCATGATCCAGATCGTCGACGTCACAGCCAAGCTGGTGAGCAATGCGCTGAGCCACACCAAGCAGGGGTAGGTGCGCAGGGGGCGCCCTACAATCCCGCGCTCGGGCCGTTAGCTCAGTTGGTCAGAGCAGAGGACTCATAATCCTTTGGTCGTTGGTTCAAGCCCAACACGGCCTACCAATTAAATCAATTACTTAGGGCGGATTTACCGTGTGGGCTGCATCGAGATATTCGTTCGTGTAGCCATCATGTAGCCAATTCGAGTGCACTGCTCTTGGGTAATGGGCAGCAGACGGCAGCCGACGTTTACTGAGGTCGCGCTCTGCAGCACCCAGCGCCGGCAGGCGCGTTTAGTGGACTGCGCACCGCTGACCAGTTCTTCCGCTGCATGTAAGTGCAGATCATGGTGGTTGCTAAGGAAGGTCAGGTCGCCCACTTCGATCTGCATTCGTGGACTGCCGATGGGGGACATGCCGAGGCTACAGTACGGGTACGACGTATGCCCATCGGGCTACCAACTCGGACTGCGAGCCAACGGAAGCGGCATGACAAGAAAGCTGACAGACAAAGAGCGGAACTGGTACTTTGACGCGCTGGATGCGCTTGGGGGAGCAGCTGTCGTGGGAGACCGGGCAGCAAACACTGTGACCTACAACAGTGCAATCGCCTCAGACGAGAGCCATGTCAAATCCGGCGATCCCGAGGAACTAGCGCATGCTGTGCTGATTGCGCTGCTTCACAACAAGCCATACAGCTACCCATTCTCCGCGCTTGGTCACGAGATTCACTTTGCTCACGGCAGCAAGGGAAGCAAGTCGGATGAAGTCGATGTGCTGATTCGGGATGCAGACGGCTTGCCGTATGCGATGTTCGAACTCAAGGCGGCGAGCGAGTTTGATGCTGACAGAGACGAAGCGATCAAGAGTCAGCTGTTTGGTACGGCACCGCTAGTGGGCTCGCCCAAGCTCTTGGTCTATGCGACCGTGGAGCCCAAGGGTGCGACTGCAAAAATTCGGGCAGTCTGTATCGACTATACGAAACACAAGAGCTATGAAGCATGGCGCGATGAGGGCGAACCGCACTCAACATTGATCCCTGCTGACTACTTGGATCTCGACTATGAGCCGCTAGTAAACGGTGGCAAGAACGACCTCGTACTGGACAGTACTCAGGCGGACTTCAGGGCCATCGCTAGTGCCTTTCACAACGAGTTCTTTGGTGAGCATGCGGACAACACGATCTTCGTCAATTTGGTTAAGTGCCTGCTCGCAAAGATCCATGACGAGCGAACTGGGAAGAAGGGCGAAGCGTACGAGTTCCAAGTCTTCTACAAGAATGGGAAGGCAGACACCGCAAGTGTGGTGTTCAAGAGAGTCAATGATCTCTACATCGCAGCCTATAAGCGCTATATAGACCCTGCAGCGACAGAAGTCGACGAGATCAATCCTAAGGAGTTCTCAGAAGAGAGGGTGAAGACTGTTGTTCAAGCCCTGCAAGGCATTTCCATCACCAAGGGTGCAGCCAGGCATGGGGACGTAATCGGTGCGTTCTTCGAGGAAATTTTGCGGTCCGGCTTCAAGCAGGACCGTGGCATGTATTTCACACATGACAACATCGTCCGGTTCATGGTTGAGGCAGTTGACCTCAATGGGCTTACGAAGTCGGTGTGGTTGAAGTCGAACCACCCAGACAACCGACTACCTTATGTGATTGATCCTGCATGCGGTTCAGGTACGTTCTTGTTGCATGCAATGAATCGCATAACTGAGACAGTCAAGTCGGCCACTGGCAGTCTTGTGGTCGATCACGATTCCGAGCAGTTTTACAAAGCTCGCTTGTCGGACGACCAGCCGAATTACTGGGCCGAGAACTTCGTCTATGGCTTTGATCCGAAGTTCATCATGGCCATCACGGCGAAGGTGAACATGGTCTTGCACGGTGATGGTTCGGCTCACGTGTTCAAAGACGACGCCTTCAAGCCGTTCTCCAGCTACTCCGATGTCCGCCTTCGGCCGTGCAGCGAAGCACATCGAAGCATTGATCGCACTCGCTACAAGCCCGATCTGTGTGAGTCATTTGATGTGGTCGTTTCCAATCCGCCTTTTGGCATCACGATTGCGTCTGAGACGCGAGCCAAGCTTGGGAAGACCTTCACGCTGCCGGAGAGCACTCCAAGTGAAGGGCTGTTCATCGAACGCTGTTTTCAGTTGCTGAAGCCTAAGGGAAGGCTGGCAATCGTCCTGCCGGAGTCTGTGCTGAATGCCAAGGAGATGGCGGAGGTGCGGCTGTTCTTGTACAGGTACTTTAACTTGCGAGCCGTCGTGACGATGCCGCGGAACATCTTCATTGACACTCCTACGTTGACAAGCCTCGTGTTTGCTCAGAAGAAGTCGGCTGATGAGATATTGGCTTGGGAAGCCGCATGGTCGGCGGCCGAGGCTGAAGTCGAAGCAAGGGTCAAGGCCGCTTCTACCGCATTGCGCAAGGCATTTGCCGCTGCCAATGATGGTCCTGCTGTAGCGGCCAAGTTCCTCGATGAACTCAAACCTGTTGTGAACAGCAGCGATTGGGTCAGTAAGAGCGGTAAGGCTGCGGCGTTGATGCCTCTCGATTGCGACTGGACAGGGTGTTCTGGCGAGGATGCGGCAGCCTACTACCGGGAACTGATTAAGGCGGCGGGCTTTCAAGGCCTCTGTCAAAGCTACGTCTTCCGGCAGGTTGCTTCAGCGTTGGACTATGAGTTCCCCGTCTACATGGTCGACGAGATTGGGTACAAGCTGAGCAAGAGGCGTGAGAAGGCTCGGCCCAATCAGTTGGCACTCTTTCGCGGTCGACGGAGCAAGCAGGTCATCACGAACCTCCACTTGGCGGAGGAGCCCTGTGACGCTCTGATCGGCAAGGACGCGACAGGCACGGTCCTTCAGTTCATGCAGAAGTCGGTCAAGTGGAGCGTGTAATGGCTACAAAGACGAATCAAGTTGCCGCGAGTGCGTTCACCTCTTCACTCTCTTTGATTGCCACCAACTACGCCTTTCGATGTGACGCGAAGTTCGCTGATGCGGCGGTGCTTGATGTACTGAAAAAGGTGGAGTCTGCAGGCTACTTTGTGCTAGGTGACTATCTCCCGCAGCCGTTTGTGAAGGGGATACAGCCTGACTACTTGGATCAACCGACGGATGACTCGGTGCCTGTCATTAGCACGCTGGCGATACAGCAATTGGCAATCAATGAACGCGACTGCCGCCACATTGCCAGGGAGGACTTTGAAGGCTTGAGCGATGAGCGGAAGTTGGCCGAAGGCGATGTTCTCTTGACAGTGGACGGCGGGGTAAGCATTGGTAAGCCGTGTTTGTTCGACCTCAAGAGCGACTACTCGATGGATAGCCATGTCGTAGTGCTTCGCCCCGAAGGCCTGTCTTCGCTTGCGCTTGTGTATCTGCTTGCTTCGCCACTTGGGCAGATGCAGTTTCGACGGGCAGAGTCTGGGGCTAGCGGCCAGACAACCGTCACCGAGGATGACATTCGCCGGTTTCGCTTTCCGAGTGCGCTGCTGAAGTCGATTGACAAGACTGCGGCGCACATCGAGGCCGAGCGACGGCGTATTGCGGCTCAGCGTGCGACGCTGCAGGCTGAGGAGACAGCTTTGTGGAAGTCGCTAGACAAGCTGGAAGGTTGACTCTTTCGCAGTGCTCACTGCGTGCAGTGGTCATTGGCGTCTGGCCACCGCTCAAGCAACTACTAGCCGAGGGTTCTGGGCCTACTCCGGGGCACTCATCCCAGTATGCCGCCGTACAGTTATTGACACAAGTCCAAGGCGACTCGGGCTGCGCCCGCTTCGCGTCGTCTCCCTGTGAGTTGGCGTCTCGCTTGCCGCGAATGATGGTCCATTCACGCCGCGAGGACTCCACCGTCCAGTGCACAGTTCGGTGGGCGAAGGTGCCAGGATTCCAATGCACTGCATAGAGCTCTAGAACCGAGGTCTCAATGCCAATCGGGCGGGGAGTGGCGTCGTCTCTGTACCGCCCGGCCTTCTCTGGCGTGACCATCATGAGTTTGATGCGCGATTTGCGGCCACAGAACACGCCGCCCTGCGCCTCACAGTACTTGTCCCAGGCCGCCGAAGCGTTTTCGCGGCCATCGATGCGGTTCACCTTGTTGGCGGCCGCGTGCGCGTCGATCAAGTGTTGAGGGGCTCCAGCAGGTAGGCCCTTAACACGACGCAACTCACGCCAGACTCCAACGGGTGCGCCTCCAATCTGCTGGAACTGGCGAATGCCCCACCGGGTCGCCCATGCTTCGACGCGCAAAGCGGTCTTTGGTGCTGGCTTTCCTTCGAGGTCCGTGCCTACATGCTCGCCATCGATGTTCTTGGCCACGTACTTAGCAACATAGCCAGCGGCGCTTCCTTTGCTCCAGTCGATCCGCTTGAAGTCGCACCGGTGCTCCCGCGCACCGGGTTCGTCGGGTGAGTCACGTAGCGCGTGCTTTGAGATGACCCCTTCGAGTACCGGCGCGTGGTCGTTTTCACAGAAAAGCAGCATGTGCCAATGCGGCGTTCCGTCATGCTGAGGCTCAGCGATCCGAATGCCATAGATACCGACCTGGCGACGTTTGAGCTCAGCGCGAATGCGGCTCCAGACCTTGGCGAGGTACGCCTGTGCGGTACGCGGGCTTTCCTTTGGGTCATAGCGTGAGTTTTCAACCACGAGCGCACCGCCATTGACGGTACGCCAGCGGTGAAAACGACTCGGGCAGGTGATGGTGAGGAAGAGGCCGGCGTGACCGGCCGATACCGCTAGGCGCTCGAAGCCAGCAATGCGCGTCATCAACTCTGCGCGCCGAATCTTCTTATTGGCGGTGCTCTTGGCGGCGAGTTCTGCCAAGGTGAACTCTTGACCCAGATCGTTTCTGGCGATCGTTGACTCAAGGGCGGCTGCGTTGCGCGCGTTTTGCTGCTGCCGTGCATAGACCCCTTCATTGCTGACGTAGAGGTCTCGGTTCCTGTTGATCAATCCAAGGCGAATCGCGGCGGCTTCGACCGATCGGCCTTGGTGCTGTCGCAGCTTTCGGCGCCACCAAAGTCTGCAGGTCATGCGCGCGATGGCGCATCGGTCTTTCACCTTCGTCGCTGGAGGAGCAATGCCCTGGCCGAGGCATACGCGCTCCATGGCGGAGCGCAAGTTCTCCACCGTGTGAAAGATCTCTGCCCTTGCGGCGCAGCGTGCAGCGAGGGCTGCGGCGGCATCACATATGGCGGAGTCCGACGCGTCAAGGGAAATGCGCACCCGCAGAAGTGACTCGGTTGTGTCCCGAAGCTCCGCATTAGCGCGGTAATAGTCCACCCCTTGCACCGCAGCCCAGCGGCGCAGGAGACGCTTTGCCCAGCGGTTGGGCAGTCCGGCGACCCGGCCTTGCGTCCACTCGGCATTCGAGGGAATGCGCTGCATGGCGCGACCTCAGGACGCTTGGACTTGCAGGACGCGGCGCAGCTCGGCCACCGGCCAAGCAAGACGACCATTCACCCGCAGAGGCCGAATTGGCCCGTTCTCGCGCATGGCCCAAAGGCGCAGGGTCTGCTGGGCTCGGTTGAGGTGGAAGGCCGCTTCCGGCGTCGGCAGCACCGAGCGCGTCTCGCGTTCCAGAGGAGTGGTGAACTGGGTTCCGTTAGCCATGTTTCGCTCGGGGCGTGTTGAACATGGCTCCCCATTGTTTGCATCGGCATTCGCCGGACTAATCCGGGTGAAAACCGGGCAAAAGTCGGGCGAAAACCGGGTGAAAGTCAGGCGGTGCGCGGCGCAAGTGCCGCACCAACGCCCGTTGCCGCTACCAAAAGCCGACCGGCAAACCGTCAGGTATCGGAGTCGGGAGCGCGGTTGCCAAAGGGGGCATGCGCAGCATGGGGCGTTCTGGCGACGGAACGCGTCAGCTTCCCGCGCTGCTCGGCCCATTCCAGTGCGCGCGCCTCAATCCACATCCCCCGGCCATCGCCCTTTGCCGCCTGCAGCCCGTTCTCGTTGGCATGCTTCAGGTCGGCCTCGATCGACGGCCATGTCCGCGAATGCTTCTGCACAAGTGCCGATCGCTTGATGGGGCGTGGTTCGTCGGGCATTGAGGGCGGTAGCGCCTGGGGTGCCGAGCGCTCCGGGGGTGGGGCCGACGTCTGTGCTTGTAGGCCTTTGGTTCTTTCGAGAACGGCCGAAACGCAGCGCACGAGTTCTGCTGGCGGCGCGATCGCGCCAGTGCGGTGGGCCCAAACCAAAACGTCCACCGGACGAAGCCGTGGACCTTTCATGACCGTTGCGCGCTCGGCCAGCTGGCGCAGGTCCTCATAGCTCCTTAGGAACGCCGACTTAGGCAGTTGGGGGCCTGTGAACAGGGTGAAGCCCTGATCCCGCGAAAGCTCCTCCTTAAGCACTGAACGGGTCAATACGCGCGGTTCCTTGCTAAGAAGCAACGCCAGGGCCTCGTCGAAGGTCCAGTGGTCCATCTTGGCCCAATGCTCGAAGTCGGCGGCGGCGCTCGGGAGGTTGTAGATCCTTGCGGCCTCCTTCTTGGCCTCTTTGTCGGCTGACTCTGCTTTGCGCCGTGCATCAGCGGCGTCTGCCTCGGCCTTCTGAGCGGCGGCATGCCGCAGTTGGTTTGCACGCAGCGCCTTGAGTTCGGCCAACGGGAGCGCCAGTAGTCTGTTGCGTTCTGCTTCGCGGCCAGCTTTGAGCTTTTGGAACTGTTCGCGCGCCTCGGCATTGAGACTGGACAGGGCTGCGGCCATGTCATACGCAAGGTCGGTCGGCTTCATGAGCTGCTCAACCAGGTGGGCACGGTCGTCCCCTGATGGATTGGAGGCGTTGAAGTGGGTCTCAGTCATGGAGCAGGGGGCAGTTCCCATTCAGGGAGATCTATACGGAGCCCCGGCACACGTTTGTACGTAGCTGTTATGGCAACCGTTACGGGCAAGTGGCGATGTCGGCGGCGAACACGGTAACCGTTACCGTAAGGGGAGTCCGTACGTACGGGGCAGTTACGGTAACGGGAATCGTAGGCGGCTACTTCACCGCCCGAAGTCGTTTCGCGGGCTGGGTGGCAACGAAGCCGACATTGGCCTGATCCAGTATCCATTCCTCGATTCTCTCGTGGTGCATGCGCAGCAGATCAAGCGGGCGCACCGTGTAGTGCTTCTCTGCCGTGGCGCTGGGCTTGTGGCCCATGAGCTGGGCGACCACGCCGGCCGGAATTTCAAGCCACTCGGTCAGCGACTTGAAGGAGCGACGCAGGCCGTGCAACGTCAAGCCTTCAATGCCGGCCACCCGGCAGACGTTCTCGTGCAGCTTGTGAGGCGTGCTCATGGGCTTGTCGGCCATGGCGGGGTCGTTCGAGCGACTGGCGAATACCCAATCATTGATTCGCGGCAGGCTGTTGATCGCCTGGGCCACGTAGGGGGTCAACGGAATGACGCGCTCGCCTTCGACCTTGTCCTTGATCGTCAGCCCCTTCCACTTCTCGTTGATGTCTCGCCACTGCAGGGTGAGCACCTCACCTGGACGAGCGCCTGTGAGCAAGAGCACCTCAAGGAAGACAGCCGCTGAGGCATTGCTGAGGTTGCGCACGGCGGCAAACCATGCTTCGAGCTGCTCGCGCTGCAGGGCGTCGGATTTCGCGCGAGGGCGCCCAAGTACCTCGCGCACGACCTTGGCCTTGGCCGGGTTCTGCGGCGGCAGCACTGAGGCGTACTGCGGCTGCTCCTGGCACCAATTGAGAAAGCCACGCAGCAAGCGCCAGCACAGGCGCGTGACCGTGGGTCGAACGGCGGCTTCGCGCTCTGCCCATGCGCTCAGCACGCTGGGGGTGAGGTCACGCAGCTTGTGGTGCATGAGGGGGTAGAGCGGGCCGGCTTCAGTCTTGCCTCGGCCGCGTGTGCCGCGTATTGCATCCTCGCCGCCTGCCTTGGACTTGGCGAGGTGATCCCGGTAATGCAGATCGCCCCAGCGAGGGCGCCGGGCCTCGATGTATTCGTGCCATGCCTGGCCTACCGTCACAGAGGCTGCCAACTCTTGGGCTTTGAGCGCAGCGCGCGCGGCCACCTCTTGCCGCTCGCGTTCGCGCGGGTCTTCGCCTGAGTCAACGAGAACGCGAAGCCGGTTTGCTTCGGTGCGCGCGGCGTCGATGGTCCATGAGCGAACGTCGCCAATCGTGCGCCGGATCGTTTGCCGATCGAGCTTGGCCTCGAAAACGTAAGCCTTCGCGCCCGATGCGGTCACACGTACTCGAAGGGCGGGCGAACGGCGATCACGCAAGAAGGCTTGCGCTTTGCCGGGAGGGCAGGTGAGTCGCTCGACAAGTCCTGCAGTGAGGTCGTGCGCGTCGGTGAGATCCACCGAAGAATTTTTTTTAGGACGCCCGGTCCTCTGTTCAGTCATGTAGCCACCATGTAGCCAGGAATCGCAAATTTTCCCCAACAGGCTTCAACAGTGGTCGAACACGTCAGGGCTCTAAGCCCTTGATTTTGCAGGAAAACAGTGACAGAGATCGACACGCTTCAACAGGTGTGAACACGCATCGGCAAGGACTCATAATCCTTTGGTCGTTGGTTCAAGCCCAACACGGCCTACCAAAAAAGCCTGCTATACTGCGAGGCTTCGCGGCTGTAGCTCAGTTGGATAGAGTACTTGGCTACGAACCAAGGGGTCGTGGGTTCGAATCCTGCCAGCCGCGCCACTACTGAAAGCCCGCAGCCACAAGCTGCGGGCTTTTCTCTTTCTGGTGCCTCTTTCGCGCGTACCCGTCACCATGAGCAAGGCATTCACCCGCGAATCCGATTCGGACGACGATGACGATGGCGTCGGCGCGCCGGCCACACCGGGCGGCAAGAACTACCTCACGCGCACGGGCTACGAGCGCCTGCGCCGAGAGCTCCTGGGCCTGATGGACGAGGAGCGGCCGAAGGTGGTCGAGGCCGTGCACTGGGCCGCCAAGAACGGCGACCGCTCGGAAAACGGGGACTACCTGTATGGCAAGAAGCGCCTGCGCGAGATCGACCGGCGCATCCGCTTTCTCACCAAGCGCCTGGAGATCGCCGAGGTGGTGGATCCCTCCGCGCACCACGGCAGCGACCAGGTGTTCTTCGGCGCCACCGTCACCTACGCGGACGGGTCGGGGCGCGAGACCACCATCACCATCATCGGCATCGACGAGGCCGACAGCACGCAAGGGCAGGTGAGCTGGGTGGCGCCGGTGTCGCGCGCCCTGCTCAAGGCCCGCGTCGGCGACGTGGTCAAACTCGCCGTGCCGGGCGGTGTGCAGGAACTCGAGGTGCTGGACGTGAGCTACCCGGCGCCCACTGCCGCCTGATCAGGCCTTGGCCGCGGCCTTGTAGCGCTGGGCCTTGATGACCGAGGGCGTGCGCTTGAGGCTGCGCAGCACGTCGGCCAGGTGCTGGCGGTCGCGCACCGCCACCGAGAAGCGGATGTCCGTGGCGGTCTGCGCGGGTTCGTCGCCCATGTCCACGTGGGTGATGTCGGCCTCGGCCGCGGCGATGCTTGAGGCCACGCGCGCCAGCACGCCTTTGCCATTGGCCACGGTGACGATCACGGTGGTGTCGAAGGAGCGCACCGGTTCGTCGGCCCATTCCACCTCGAGGAAGCGTTCGGCGTCGCGGTCGCGCAGGCGGCGGGCGGTGGGGCAGTCCTCGGCATGCACCACCAGGCCTTCGCCCCGGCCCAGGTAGCCCACGATGCGATCGCCCGGGATGGGCTTGCAGCAAGGGGCGTACTGCACGGACAGGCCTTCGCTGCCGTCCAGCGTGACCACGCCCTGCAAGGCGCCATCGTTGTGGCCGGCGGTGGCGTAGCGCTCGGTGCTGATCAGCACCGCGTCGGGTTTGAGTCCGGTTTCGGACAGCAGCACCGCGAGCTTCTTGCCCACCATGCTGGCGATGCGCCGGCCCATGCCGATGTCGGACAGCAATTCGGCCCGGCTTTTGTTGCCGGTGAAGCGCAGCAGCTTCTCCCACACCAGGGCCTGCTCACCGTCTTCGCCCGGCAATTGCGCGATGCCTTCGGAGCGCAGGGCCTGGCTGAGCATGCGTTCGCCGAGTTCAAGGGATTTCTCCTGCGCCACGGTCTTGAGGTGGTGGCGGATCTTGGAGCGCGCGCGGCCGGTCTTGACGAAGGACAGCCAGGTGGGATTGGGCTCCGCCTTCTCGTCCGTGATGACTTCGACCACGTCGCCATTGGCCAGTTCGGACCGCAGCGGCCGCTGCTCGCCGTTGATGCGCGCGGCCACCGTGCGTTGGCCGATGTCGCTGTGAATGGCGTACGCAAAGTCGACCACCGTCGCGCCGCGCGGCAGCGCAAGAATCTTGCTCTTGGGCGTGAACACGTAGACCGCATCGGGGAAGAGGTCGATCTTGATGTGGTCCCAGAACTCGCTGGCGTCGTGCGTTTCCTGCTGGATGTCCAGCAGCGACTGCAGCCACTGTGTGCCCAGGCGCTGCGACATGTCGCTGCCGGGCTCGTTGGCCTTGTAGAGCCAGTGCGCCGCCACGCCCGACTCGGCCACCACGTCCATGCCATGCGTGCGCACCTGGAACTCGATGGCGGTCCCGAAAGGCCCCACCAGCGTGGTGTGCAGCGACTGGTAGCCATTGACCTTGGGAATCGCGACGTAGTCGCGGAACTTGCCCGGCAGCGGCTTGTAAAGCTGGTGCAGCACGCCCAGGGCGGTGTAGCAGTCGGTCAGTTCGGGCACCACGATGCGAAAGCCGTAGATGTCGGTCACCTGGGCGAAGGACAGGTGCTTGCTGTCCATCTTGCGGTAGACCGAGTACAGCGTTTTCTCGCGACCCATGATGCGCACCGGCATCAGCTGCCGCTTGAAGGCGGCTTCCACTTCCTGCTGCACGCGGGCGATCAGGTCGCGGCGGCGGCTGCGCGCCCGGTTCAGTGCCTTGGACAGTACCTCGTAGCGCCAGGGGTGCAGGAACCGGAAGGCCAGATCCTGCAGTTCGCGGTAGGTGAAATTCAGGCCCAGGCGGTGGGCGATCGGGGCGTAGATTTCCAGCGTTTCCGAGCTGATGCGCTGCCACTTGCTGCGCGGCATGTCGGCCATCGTCCGCATGTTGTGCGTGCGGTCGGCCAGCTTGATCAGGATGACCCGCACGTCCTTGGCCATGGCCAGCAGCATCTTGCGGAAGGACTCGGCCTGGTTCTGCTCGCGCGAGGAGAATTCCAGCCGCTCCAGTTTGGTAAGGCCGTCGACCAGTTCGGCCACTGGCGCGCCGAAACGCTCCACCAGTTCCTGCTTGGTCACTCCGCAATCCTCGATCGCGTCGTGCATCAGCGCGGCCATGAGCGCCTGGGCATCCAGCTTCCACTCGGCGCATTGCGCCGCCACGGCGATGGGGTGGGTGATGTAGGGGTCGCCGTTCTTGCGCAGCTGGCCCAGGTGGGCTTCGTCGGCGAAACGGTAGGCCTGCCGGATGTGCTCGATGTCCGTGGGGCCCAGGTAGTCGAGCTTGCCCAGCAGCGCGGCGAAGCTGGCCGCAGCCGCGCTCGCGGCCGCTGTGGCCGCATCAGGCGGGCTGACCGCCAGGGTACCGTCGACGGTAGGGGTCATCCTGCAACTGTAGCGCCAGACGGCACGCACCGCTTTGGGTCACCGATCTAGGCCCTGGTCCCGGGGCGGAATCGGCGCCCCCAGAAACAAAAAGACACCGTCGAACGGTGCCTTTTGTGGGGAGGGTGCGACGTTGGGGGCTCAGGTCGGCACTTTTTTGAGCATCTCGAGGCCGACCTTGCCTTCGGCGATCTCGCGCAGGGCGGTGACACCCGGCTTGTTCTTGCTCTCGATCTTGGGGGCGTGGCCCTGGCTCAGCATGCGGGCGCGGTAGGTGGCGGCCAGCACGAGCTGGAAGCGGTTGGGGATCTGTTCCAGGCAGTCTTCGACGGTGATGCGTGCCATGGTGGGCTCCGGGCAATGTCAGGGGATGTTGAGCGCTTCGAAGGTGTCGCTGCGGGCGCTGCGCTGCGCCGCGTACTTCAAGCGCTGGGCGTGAACGATGGCCTTGAGGTCAAACAGGGCCCGTTCAAACAACTCATTGATTATAACGAAGTCGAAATCCCGGGCATGGGCCATCTCCAGGGCGGCATTGCGCAGGCGCAGATCGATCACCTCGGCGGTGTCCTCGGCGCGCCGCTCCAGGCGCGAGCGCAGCTCCTCCCAGCTGGGTGGCAGGATGAAGATCAACACCGCGTTGGGAAAGATGCGCTTGACCTGCAGCGCGCCCTGGTAATCGATCTCCAGCACCACGTCGGCGCCTTGCTTGATGCGCTGCTCGATGGCGGTCTTGGAGGTGCCGTAGCGGTTGCCGTGCACCTGCGCCCACTCCAGGAAGGCGTCCTGCGCGACCATCTGGTCGAAGCTTTCCTGGCTCACGAAGTAGTACTCGCGGCCATGCAGCTCCTGCCCCCGCGGCGGGCGCGTGGTGTGCGACACCGAGGGCTGCACGCGGGCATCGAGCTCCATCAGCGCCTTGACCAGGCTGGATTTGCCGGCCCCGCTGGGCGCGGCCACGACGAACAAGTTGCCGGGGTATTGCATCAGGGTCTCATTCGAGGTTCTGCACCTGCTCGCGCATCTGTTCGATGAGCACTTTCATGTCCACCGAGACGCGGGTGAGCTCCAGGCTCGACGATTTGGAGCCCAGGGTGTTGGCTTCGCGGTGCAGCTCCTGGATCAGGAAGTCCAGGCGCTTGCCCACCTCGCCGCCCCGCTGCAGCAGGCGTTCGATCTCGTCCAGGTGGGAGCGCAGGCGCGTGAGTTCTTCCGCCACGTCGATGCGGATGGCGAAGGCCGTGGCCTCGGCCAGGGCGCGGTCGCGCGCGGCCTCGCTGGCGGCGACGCTGCCCGAGGCGTCGGCGCCCAGGGCTTCCTGCCAACGGTCGAGGAAGCGCTGGCGCTGCTGGGCCACGAGCTCGGGGATCAGGGGTTGGGCCGTGTCGGTGAGGGCGCGCAACTGGCCCACGCGATCGAGCAGCATGCTGGCCAGCCGGGCGCCTTCGCGCGCCCGGGCTTCCAGCAGCTGCGTCAGGGCGGTGTCCAGCAGTTCGGGCAGGCGTTCGTGCAGATCGGCCGGCGGGGCGCTGCGGCGTCCCACCAGGGCCAGCACCTCGGCCACCGACAGCGGTTGCGCCTGCGGAAGCCAGGTGCGGATGCTGTCCTGCGCCCCCAGCAGGCGCTGCAGTTCGGCGCTGCCCGGCGCGCGCGGCGTGGCGTCGGATGGGGCTTCGATCCAGGCGCGCACCTCGACCTTGCCGCGCTTGAGCCGCTGCGTGAGGCGTTCGCGCAGGGCGGGTTCGCTCGCGCGCAAGTCGTCGGGGAGCTTGAAACCGAGATCGAGGAATCGGCTGTTGACCGAACGGATTTCGACACCGACGGACGGGCCGGATTCTCCCGCGGCCGGCTCTGCGCCAGCGTTTCGCTGGGCCGAGGCGTAGCCGGTCATGCTGTAAACTGCCATCGCTCTGGGCCGGTGGTGTTGGAGGTCCAAAACGGGGCGTTTCGGAAACCGGTCGAATTATGTCAAAGGTCAAACCCGCTCCTCTGCCACCCGACACGGTGATCGGTGGCTACCGCATCGTTCGCAAGCTGGCCGCCGGCGGTTTTGGCGTGGTGTACCTCGCGGTCGACACCGAAGGTCAGCAGGTCGCCGTCAAGGAATACCTGCCCTCGTCCCTGGCCACGCGTGGCCCCGGCGAGCTGTTGCCGCAGGTGCAGCCCGAAAAGCTGTCGCTGTACCGCCTGGGCCTCAAGAGCTTCTTCGAGGAAGGCCGCGCGCTCGCGCAGATCTCTCACCAATCGGTGGTGAGCGTGCTGAACTTCTTCCGCGAGAACGAAACCGTCTACATGGTCATGAACTACCTGGAGGGCTCGTCCCTGCAGGAGTTCATCATCA
>VFQQ010003387.1_pt1 | contig 15586 bp, 19 predicted proteins | sample 3512341 | NCBI WGS metagenome assembly VFQQ01 (sample SAMN10412373, study PRJNA504923) | tailings metagenome | isolation source: Relicate 2 Philex TSF1 revegetated site | place: Philippines: Tuba, Benguet | collected 2017-08-29 | reverse complement strand
GTGCCGCCAAAGCTTCGGCTACTTGCCTTATGATTTGTTCTGAAATAGACGGAATTTTATAGAGATTTTGGGCTTGAGGAAGCAACTCCAATACCAAAATAGCGTAGCGGGCATCATAATCATAAAATGAAGGTATCGACGGCGTCAGTGGTGAATGATGATTTGAAATAAAATGATAGAAACCCGCTTCTTTCGCAAACGTCCTTCTATTTTCTAAATCATTGGACTTACATTGTTTCACAAAAAAAGAAGCGCCTGAAGCCATCTCTACCTGCAACCCAAAATGACGGCCATGACTTTCATAATATTGAGCCACTCCACCCTGATATGCCTCAAACGAAATGAGCCCTCGCTCAAAAATGTAAAATCCAATATTAGTTGCCGACAAGAACATTTTTACGTAAATTTCTTTTTTTAACTCTTTCCCTAATGTTGCGTTTTTGGCTGACCTTCAGTGGTTGTTTTTTGGTGGTGACTTTATTGGCACAAGATAAGAAAATTGATAGTTTGAAGCGGGTATTGAGGCATATTCAAAACGCTAATCCTTCCTTTTCAAAAGATACTCAAACCATTGTACTCCAACATCAACTAAGCCTTGCTCACTATTATTATCCAGATTACAAAACGGCCATTCACTATGCAAATCAAGCTCTTGAGCTTTCAAAAAAAATCGCTTGGCATAAAGGACAAATAATGAGTTATGAAGATTTGAGCAGAACAAAATTTAAATTGGGTCAAACCTACGAATCTATTCAGCTCGCTTATCAATCTCTGACCTTGTCAGAAAAAACCAATTCATTGAACTCCAAGCTGATAGCCTTGCGCCTTATTGCCGATTATTTTAGTACCCTTAACCAAAAGGATTCAGCCATTTATTATTATAAAAAACTAATCAAAATACACGAAACCAAAAAAAACACAAAAGAGCTTGGGGCTTGTTACTTAAATTTGGCGACTACCCTCAAAACTCTCCCCGACGCCGACCCTGTCCCTTTTTTTAAAAAAGCCGAAACCTTATTTACGACACTCCAAAATGACTTTTGGCTAGGCAATCTTTATTATTCATGGGGAGATTACTTGATTGTCAAAAACCAATTTGAAGCAGCCTATGATTATTTAGAAAAAGCTATAGTTTACTTTAAAAAAAGCGGTTCGGAATCGGACCTTGCGGGGCCATATCAGGAGCTAGCCTATCTGTATGTCAAAAAGAAGGATTTCAACAATGCCATCGTTTTTAGTCAAAAATCCCTTGAACTTTCTGCCCCCATCCAAAATTTGGAAGATATGCTATGGGCATATGAGTCCCTTTTTAATGCTTACAAAGGGCTCAAAGATTACAAAAAAGCCCTTGAATTTCACGAGAAATACCTTGGCACTAAAATTCAACTACTGAGCAACGACACCCAAAAGCAATTGAATCTATATCGCCAACAATACGACAATGAGCGAGAAATACATCAAAAAACCATTGATAACCAGACACTTACCCAACAACAACAACAAACTACGCTTTATTTTCTAATCGGGATTTTGGTGATGTTTCTGGCGTTAGTAGGTTTACTTTTGTGGAACAATCGTACCCTCCGTAAGAAAAACGCTGAAATCCAAGAAGCGCACTTTACGGGCCAAACTACCGAACGTAAGCGCGTAGCCGCCGAGCTTCATGACAACCTAGGGAGTCAACTTTCGGCCATGAGATGGAGTATGCTTGCCATGAATAAAAATATTCTTACTCCTCACGAACTTGAGATTTATGATCATATCCTCAAGATGATGAATGAATCTTATGACCAAGTAAGGAATATGTCTCACCATTTGCTTCCAGAAGAACTAGAAAAAGAAGGACTTCTACACGCCCTAGCGACGCTCACTAGACAGCTTAATCGAAATAAGAAAATTAAATTTGAGTTGAAAATACCTGATTTACTTTCCCGCTTGGACAAAAAAATTGAGTTTGAACTCTACAGCATTTTATTGGAACTTATCAACAATATCATCAAACATTCTAAAGCCTCTGCTGCTTCTATAAGCTTCTCAAGTAGAGCACAAAACCTGCAAATTGAGGTAAGCGACAACGGTCAAGGAATACCTCAAGAAGTAATGAACAATGGCAGAGGCCTTAGAAATATTCAACAGAGAATCAAGGAATTAAATGGCACCTTCACCGTGCAGACAAGCCCCAATGGTACACACTTTGTGATTGTATTAGAAAAAATATTTACTATCGTATTGATTCATTTCTTGGGAATCGGGATGACCCAATGACTCTATCAACGAATAATCAGAGGAGGTATTGGCCGTCACTGCAAGAAACATCTTTTTAGCAGGCTCTCCTTCGTTGGGTAAAGTGTCAGAAGTATATAATACGCTTTTTCGAGGAATCCTAACATGCCCTAAAATCACATCCCCGCCCACTACACTACAATTCCCAAACAACACCTTAAATTGTTGAGTAGGGTTTCCGTCTGTGTCCAACATTGTAGCGCTTTTGATGTACTCTTCCACTGAACTGATAAATTTGCCTAAATCACTCATTTTATATGATATTTAAGAGTTTGAAACCTACACAAAAGTATTTTATCTAATTCACCTTTTCTCTCATGGTTTTCCATGATATTTTCACTTAAAAATCATGATTTTAGAGGCTTAACCCATGCCGAATCGCGTATTTGACAAGCCCTACCACGTTTTTGGCATTGAGCTTCATCATCAAGCTACGGCGATGTGTCTCGACAGTAGGCACACTGATAAACAAAGAGTCGGCAATTTCGGCGGTTGATTTTTCTTGCGAAATGAGTTTGAGTACTTCTACTTCGCGGGAGGTGAGGCGCTGAATCGTATCAGGGCGGGCATTGTTGAGATCGTCGGTAGGTGATGAGGCAAGTTCATCAATCACTTCTTCACTGTAATATTTTTTACCAGCCATGAGGTACTTCAAGGCTTTTTCCAACTCTTCCCGACTGGTTTTTTTTAGTATATAGCCGTTTACGCCTACTTTCACGGCTTCTCTGATATGCGTAGCGTCTTCGGCCATCGTCAGTAGCAACACTTTCACTCCGGGATACAGATGCCTGATTTGCAGCGTGAGGTCTATTCCGGTAAGGTGTGGCATATGCAAATCTGCCACTATCAAATCAACTTCTGGATGGAGTTCGAGAAAAGGAACCACTCGTCGACTATCCGTAAAAGTCGCCACTACTTTTACGTTTGTAATCGACTCAAACAAATACTTAAGACCATCCATAATAATCTGATGATCATCTACGAGTACAATTTGTATAACTTGATTCATCGATGCTAGAGTAAAGATTGGGAGTAAATATAATTGTTTGAATAGAAACTAAGATATGTTTCTTATTAAGAATTTATCAAACGGCTTTTATACTCTGCTACCACTTGCCACGCTTTTTTTTCCTTTCGTAAACTTTTTTAAAAAATATTTGGTTGACATATCAACTTAATTTACTTTTGTGCCATGGATAACAACGAAGTCATATCAATCAAAGAGAAAATCTGGAACCGCCTGGGCACGTTTCTGACTTTCAACATCAATCATGTCTCTCATTTATTTATTAGGAAAGTAAATCGAGAGTTAGCGAAGTCAGGCTCATCGTTGCAAATAGAGCAATTCCCTATTCTGTTTTTGGTGAGTAATTCTACGGGTGAGTCATTGTCTCAGCAAGACATTGCCAATTTTTTGCAAAAAGACAAATCAGGGATTCAGCGCTCTCTGCGTACTCTGGAGCGTGATGGCTACGTCAAAATCACCCCTGACTCCCAAGACCGTCGTAAAAATATCGTCCAACTTACCCCCGCTGGCAAATTGACGATTGACAAAATCTCAGAAATGGCCTCTAAACTAAATGACGAAATCGAAGCGTACCTCACCCCCGAAGAAGCAAGTATGCTTTTGGCTACTTTGAAAAAAATAGCCGCACGAATTGATAATTAATATTTTTTTAAACAATTAGTTGATATATCTACTATTGACATATCAACATTACAAATTTTTCTTTATTTTTTACAAATCATGAAACGATTAGCAGCCTTTTTAATGATTTCATTGGTGCCAGCTCTGCCTAGTATGGCACAGCAAAATTGGTCGCTCAAAGCCTGTATCGACTATGGGCTTCAACACTTCGGGACGGTACGCGTGGCTCAGTACCAAACCGAAACCGCCAATCAACAAGCAAGACAAGCATTGGGAACCTATCTCCCGCAGGTGTCGGCCACGGGCAACTTTACCGACAACCTCAAACTGCAAACCACCTTGCTTCCAGCGGGATTTGCTGGCCCTGAACCTACCCGTATTTCGTTGGGATCCAAGTACCAAACCAATGTCTCAGCCCAGCTTACCCAAACCATTTATGACAAATCGGCATTGCTTGGCATGAAAGCCAACGTACCGAATCAAAAATTGGCCGACCTGACCGTACGCCAAACGCGCGAAGAAATCATCTACAACATCGCCACCAATTACTACCAAGTCTTGATCATACAGCAGCAAATTGATTTGCTCAAAGACAACCTCCAACGTACGCAGCAAGTCTTGAATATCTTAAAACTTCAACGCGACAATGGGGTGATTCAGCCGATTGATTATAGCAATACCGAAGTAAGTTATAACAATACACAGTCGCAACTGTCGGTCAGCGAAAACAATCTTGCTTTTGCGCTCAATCGTCTCAAATACCAAATGGGCTTACCTCAAGAACAATCTTTGAGCATTGCCGATTCGGTGATTTTGCGCCAAATTCCCGCAGTAGAGCTACCCCAATTTAATACGCACAGTTTGGTAGCTTACCAAAAATCCGTTGCTAATTTAGAATTACAAAAGCTTCAATTACAGCGCATTAAAGCAGGATACCAGCCCACACTCAACTTCACCGCCAACTACGGTACTTTAGCTTTGGGCAATCAGTTTACGGATGGATTTCGCAATTTCACGGGCTTCGGAAGCGTAGGGCTACGACTCAACATCCCCATTTTTGACGGTTTTCAGCGAGATGCCCAAGTCCAGCAACAACGCCTCACTATCATGACCCAAGAAGAACAATTGAAGCTTAATATGGCCTCTTTTGGTTTACAATTTAACAACGCCCAAACGCAACTGCAAAAAACCCAAACCAACATCCAAAACGACGACCGAAATGTAAAACTAGCGCAAGAAGTGTACAACATCACCACGCTACAATACAAACAAGGCACCAAGTCGTTGACAGACTTAATCAACGCCGACAACTCGTACCGTCAGGCGCAATCCAACTATATCAATTCTCTCATCAATTTTTATCAGGCCCGTCTTGATTTAGAACAATCACAGGGCACTTTACTTACATTTTATAACCAACTCTAAGCAATCCAGCCAAAGCAATGAAAAAGACATCGCTTATTGTGATAGTGTCCGTATTAGCCATTGTCACTTTTATCGCCTTTAAATTGATGGGCAACAAACAAAAAATTGATGCCCAGAATCAACTACCTACCACCAATGTCAATACGCCCATTCCGGTGACTGTCAGCCGGGTAGAAGAAGGAACCGTGAGCCAACAACTCATCAAAACTGGCAATCTTATTCCTTTTAGAGAAGCGAGTATCACCGCTACTACCGCCGGGCGCGTCACCAATGTGAACTTTGATTTGGGGTCGCAAGTAAGCCAAGGCGCTGTTTTGGTTCAATTGGATAATAAACTCAAAGAGTTGTCGCTCGAATCCACTCAGTTGACTATCAACAAATTGAAAAAGGATGTAGAACGCTACAACAACTTATTGGCGGGCAATGCTACCACTGAGCTTCAGGTCAATGAGGTAAAATATAATTACGAAAATGCGCTCAATCAAGCAGAGCAAATCAAAAAGCAACTCCTAGACGCCAATGTAAAAGCACCAATTAGCGGCAAAATTGTCAAGAAAGACATCGAACCGGGAGAGTTTATCAATGCAGGTGCGGTGTTGGGTACAGTACTTGATGTAGCTCGCCTCAAAGTGCAAGTGTTGGTCAATGAAAGTGATGTGTATCAACTGCGCCTCGGGCAGTCGGTCAATATCACCGCCGACGTTATACCTGGTAAAACACTTTCTGGTAAGATTTCTTACATCGCTCCCCAAGGAACTACCGAACATAACTACCCCGTCGAAATCACCGTTGCCAACCCTAGTGGTCTCAAAGCAGGGACTTTTGTAAACGTAGATTTTTCTCAAAAATCAAACCAAAAATCCCTCCAAATTCCACGCTTGGCCTTGGTCGAAAGCCTCAAAAACCCCTATGTATATGTGATTGACAACAATGTAGCCAAACAGCGCGTCATCAAAATCGGTCGAGAATTAGGGGATAAAATAGAAGTACTCGATGGCCTCACAGCGGGCGATATAGTAGTAGTGACTGGTCAGCTCAACCTCAGCGAAGGCAAGCCCGTGCAGATTACGAAATAAAACACAGTCATCAAAACATTAACAACCATGTCAATTACCGAAATAGCCATCAAACGGCCGTTGCTTGTCACAACGGTATTTATCGTGCTGATTTTGTTTGGGGTATTGGGCTATAAACAATTGTCTTATAACTTATTACCTAAATTTGAAGCCAACGTCATCAGCGTAGCTACTACCTACATCGGTGCTTCTGCCGACGAGGTAGAAACCAACGTCACCAAACGCATCGAAGACGCACTTTCGTCGCTCGAAGGTCTCGACCGCATGACCTCGATTTCGCAACAAGGGGTATCAATTGTAACCATTCAATTGAAAAATGGCATCAATACCACTTTGGCTCAGCAAGATGCACAGCGTAAAGTAGAGCAAATCATCAACTCTCTTCCCGACGAAGCCGACCGACCCATTATCAATAAGTTTTCGACCGACGAACTACCCGTGTTACGGATGGGTGTTACGGCAGATTTGTCACCTACCGAACTATATGACCTCATCGACGACGACCTCAAGCCTCAGCTTTCAAACGTGCCCGGCGTAGGTCAAGTCAATGTGATTGGAGGCAACGAGCGCCAAATCCAAGTCAATGTTAGCAGCGAAAAGCTACGGGCATACGGGGTGTCGATTGTGCAGGTATCACAAGCCATCAACAACGCCAACACGAGTTATCCGGCGGGGCAGCTCGAAACCCGCAACTCCCAATATTCTATCCGATTTGATGCAACACTCGAAACTACCAATCGGATGCGCGACTTAGTAGTGGCTCGCCGCGCCGATGGCAGCGAGGTATTGCTCAAAAACGTAGCCGAAGTGGTAGATGCTACCGCCAAACCAACGGCCATCAATCACATCAACGCCAAGCCTTCCATTGGGATTCAAATTCTCAAGCAATCTGACGCCAATGCCGTGTCGGTAAGTGAGTTGGTACAGAAAAAAATCGCCGCTCTCGAAACCCAACACGGCAACAAACATCTCAAATTCACCATTGCTTCCGACCAATCGGTCTATACCTTGGCATCGGCACACGCGGTGGTAGATGATTTGTTTTTGGCTATTCTGATTGTATCAGTCGTAATGTTGATGTTTTTACACAGTTTCCGTTCGTCGTTGTTTGTGTTGGTGGCACTGCCTTCCTCCATTTTACCCACATTTTTGCTGATGTACCTAGCGGGTTTTTCGCTCAACCTTATGACTTTGATGGCGCTCTCGCTGGTAGTAGGGATTTTGGTCGATGACTCGATTGTGGTTTTGGAAAACATCAACCGACACCTAGAAATGGGCAAAGACAAACGAACCGCCGCCTTAGACGGTCGGAATGAAATTGGGTTTACGGCTTTGGCAATTACGTTGGTTGACGTTGTGGTGTTTGTACCTCTAGCCATGACAGGCGGTTTGATTGGCAATATCCTACGGGAGTTTTCGCTCGTAGTTGTATTTTCAACCCTTATGAGTTTGGTGGTATCTTTTACCCTTACTCCTTTGCTCGTATCACGTTTCGGAAAAGTAGAAACGCTCAATCCTAAAAGTCTATGGGGCAAACTCAACCTTGGTTTTGAACGCCTCCTCGACCGCATCATTGAGGTTTATACGCACTATCTCTCATGGGTTTTAGGGCACAAACGTTGGATGTATCTGGGCGTATTGGCCTTGTTTATTGGCTCAGTTGCGTTGGTTCCTGCGGGTTTTATTGGGGCGGCTTTCATGCCCAAAAGTGACCAAGGCGAAATGAGTATTCAGCTCGAATTGGCTCCTACGGCGTCTATTTATCAGACTAATACCCTCGCCCAACAAGCCGAACAAATCATCATGAAGCACCCTGAGGTGACCAATGTTTTTACCAATGTAGGTTATACGAGTAGTGGTTTGGGAACTTCGTCCAATAGCAATATCGCCGACCTGAATGTGAAGCTTATTGACAAAAAACAAAGAACTATCTCCACCGATGATTTTGGGCAAATGCTCAAAAAAGAAGTGAGTCAGCTACCCGGCGTAAAAGTAACGGTAAGTCCGGCGAGTATTGTGGGAAATTCACAAGCACCAATTCAGATTGCCATTAAAGGAACTAGCTTAGAAACTATCCGTAAATCAGCCGCAGAAGTGCTCAAGGTGGTACAGTCGATTCCTGGCACTCAAGATGTAAAATATTCGGTAAAAGACCCCAAACCTGAGATTTCGGTTCAGCTTGACCGCGAAAAAATGGCGCAGCTAGGTATCAGTGCTTCTGATGTAGGGATGGCGCTACAAAATGCTTTCCGTGGCAACGACCGCTCTAAATTCAAACAAAATGGCAACGAGTATGACATTTTGATTAGTCTCGACCAATTTGACCGCAGCAATTTGCAAGATGTAAGTCATCTACTTTTTGTAAACAATCAAGGCAAATCGTTTGAGTTGTCGCAGTTTGCTAAGGTCCAAGAACAAATTGGCGAGAGCGTACTCGAACGTATCGACCGTCTATCTTCTATCACCGTCAATGCCCAAGTAGTGGGACGGCCAGTAGGGACCGTAGGCGCTGATATTCAGAAAAAAATGGCCGACGTTAAACTACCCGAAGGCGTTTCGGTACAATACCTCGGCCAAATGCAGCAGCAATCCGATGCTTTCGGAAGTCTCGGATTAGCACTAGGCATTGCGATTTTGTTGGTTTATTTCGTCATGGTAGGGCTTTACGAAAGCGTTGTTTATCCTTTTGTGGTGTTGTTTTCGATTCCAGTTGCACTGATTGGGGCCTTGCTTGCCTTGGCTCTTACGATGGAAAGTTTGACCGTTTTTTCGATTGTAGGTATGATTATGCTCCTTGGTTTGGTTGCCAAAAACGCGATTTTGATTGTCGATTTTACCAATCAGCTCAAAGAACAAGGCCATGACGTGATTCATGCGCTTATCGAAGCTGGTAAAGAACGGATGCGTCCTATCCTCATGACTACCCTTGCGATGGTGTTTGGGATGCTCCCGATTGCGCTTGCAAGCGGTGCTGGTGCCGAAACCAAAAACGGCATGGCCTGGGTCATCATCGGTGGTCTGACGAGTTCGTTGGTGCTTACTTTGTTTGTAGTACCTGCTACTTATTTGATTGTAGATCGCCTCAAAGACCGTTTCAGTAAAAAAGGCAAAAAGCCCAAAAAAATGGAGCTATCTGAAGTGGCTTGATATTATATATCCACCCATTTTTAGTAAAGTTCATTTCAATCAGAAAACAAGAGCTGCTTATGGCAGCTCTTGTTTTCTTTAACCTTATTCATGACGGACTTACTTCGAATACCTTTCCGTCAAAATCGGAACTTTCTTTTCTTCGCTCGCCTTTTTATCAAAAAGTCTTTTTGTTTTTTGTCGAACGTGACAAATATCACTTTCAGACTTTTCAAAAAAACCGTCATTTGTATTGACAAACACTCATTTTCTCTGCAAACATGAAAATCGAACAAATTTATACTGGATGCCTCGCTCAAGGGGCCTATTATATTGAAAGTGAAGGCGAAGCGGCGGTCATCGACCCCCTTAGAGAAGTAAGTCCTTATATCGAAAAAGCCAATAAAAATGGGGCTAAAATCAAATATGTTTTTGAGACGCATTTCCATGCCGACTTTGTGTCTGGTCACTTGGATTTGTCCCAAAAAACGGGCGCACCCATTGTCTATGGCCCCCATGCCCAAACCGGATTTGAAGCGCATATCGCTACCGATGGCGAACTTTTTCAAATAGGCAATCTCACCATAAAAGTATTACATACACCCGGCCATACGATGGAATCGACCTGCTATTTGCTCCTCGACGAACAAGGCAAAGAAAAGGCGCTTTTTAGTGGCGACACGCTTTTTATCGGGGATGTAGGTCGGCCCGATTTGGCCCAAAAGTCCGACTTAACCGTCGATGACTTGGCAGGGTATCTGTATGATTCACTGCGCGAAAAAATCATGACATTGCCCGACGAGGTCATTGTCTATCCTGCTCATGGAGCAGGCTCGGCCTGTGGTAAAAACATGAGCAAAGAAACCACCGATACCCTCGGCAATCAAAAGAAATTTAACTACGCGCTTCGTGCCAACATGACCAAGGAGGAATTTATCAAAGAAGTAACCGACGGTCTCGCCAAGCCGCCTCAGTACTTTCCTCAAAATGTAATGATGAACAAAGAAGGCTATGAAAGTATAGATGTGGTCATGAAAAGAGCGGCTCAGGCTCTAAGCCCTGCGGCGTTTGAAGCAGCCGCCAACGAAACAGGCGCGGTGGTGTTGGATACACGCCCTGCCCAAGTTTTCAACAAAGGATTCATTCCCAATTCTATCAATATTGGTTTAGGTGGGCAATTTGCCCCTTGGGTAGGTGCCTTGATTCCTGATGTAAAACAAGAATTATTGTTGGTTACCGAAATAGGCCAAGAACAAGAGACGATTCTCCGACTCGCACGCGTAGGTTATGACAACGTGATTGGGTACTTAGAAGGAGGATTTGAAACATGGGTCAATGCCAACAACGAAATAGATAGTATCACCTCTATTCCCGCCAGCGAACTAGCGGATGTATTAGAAAATCAACCCGATGCACTCATTATTGACGTTCGCAAACCAAGCGAATTTGCGGCAGAACACGTGGACGGAGCCAAAAATCTACCCTTAGATTATATTAGTGAGCTAATGGCCGAGTTTCCTAAAGACCAAACGATGTATATTCACTGCGCAGGTGGATACCGGTCTATGATGGCAGCTTCTATTTTGAAATCTAGGGGCTATGACAATCTGGTAGATATTGACGGGGGCTTTGGGGCTATTCAGAAATCGGGTCGTTTCAAAACCACCGATTATGTGTGCCCCAGTACGCTTAAAAACCAAAAATGACTTTTGTCAGGGTAATTGTTATTTTTTAGGTACAGTTTTGGCAAAAACTGAACACTCCTTCCCTGTTAGAATTATGAAAACGGAAACCATTTTAGTAGAAAATATCAAATGTGGAGGATGTATGAATAGCATCAAACAACGTCTTTTGGGCCTTACAGGGGTGCTTTCTATCAACATCAACAAAGACGAGTCACGCGTTACAATCGACCATACTGGTAGCCTCAAACGTCAAGTTTTCGTCAAGGAATTGACACACATGGGTTATCCTGAAGTAGGTAGTGAAAATAGCTTGTTGACCCAAGCCAAATCGTATGTAAGCTGTGCCGTAGGCAGACTATCTGAAGAAAAATAAATATTAAAGGGTTTAGGATTAATAGAAATCCACGGTCAAAATTAGAACCGTGGATTTTTTGTTTGGTACAAAGCTAATGTAACAAATATCACTGTAAACGCTAAACGGATTGATGACCTTTGTTTCATCAAATCAAAACACATACCATCATGTTTAGCTTTTTCAAAACCAAGAAAAATTATCAAAACGTCAACGCCGAGACCTTTAAACAACTCCTCGCCGATACGCCTCAAGCCGTTATTATCGATGTACGGACTCCCGCCGAAGTACGCTCCGGTGCAATCAAAGGGGCTATTAATATCGACTTAATGAGCGTAGATTTTCAACAAAAAATTGAAAAATTGGACAAAAACAAAACTTATTTTGTTTATTGTCGTAGTGGCAATCGCAGCGGTCAAGCCTGCAACATCCTAGGCAATGCTGGTTTTGAGCACCTTTACAACTTAGCGGGCGGTATCATGAGTTGGCCTTACTAACCTTAAAAACAATCAGAGGATGAGCACTGTTCTTAAAAACTGGGATTTTATGCGCATACTCCGTATGAGTATGGGGCTATGGTTGATTTACTCTGCTTTTGCCGACCGTCAACCTCTTTTTGGGCTTATGGGTGGAATTTTTGCTTTACAAGCCCTTTTCAATGTCGGTTGCGGACTAGGCGGCTGTGCCACCCCTAGCGTGAGGCGTTCTACTACACATACTATAGAAGAGACACATTATGAAGAAGTTAAGTAATATTCCTTGGGGCTGGATTGGTGCTTTTTTGGGTGCACTAGGCGGTTTTTTGTACTGGAAAGAAATCGGCTGTGTCACAGGCACTTGCCCCATCAAATCCCAATGGCAAACCATGGTTCCGTACGGAGCCTTGTTAGGGTATTTTGGTGGAGGTATCTTGAAAGATATCAGCGCCCCCAAATCTGACACTTAATACACACCTTTTAAACACAACCAAAAGTCATGGAAAAGAAAGAAAGTTTTAATGATATTATTCAAGGTGACACCCCTGTTTTGGTCGATTTTTTTGCCGAATGGTGCGGGCCTTGCAAAATGATGTCGCCTATTATTAAAGATTTTGCGGCTCAAATGGGCGACCGTGTGCGTGTTATCAAAATCGATGTTGATAAAAACCCCGCCGCTTCCCAAAGCTATCGAATTCAGGGAGTTCCGACGCTGATTTTGTTTCAAAACGGAAAAATTCTTTGGCGACAGTCGGGCGTGGTTCAGAAAAAACAGCTCGAACAAGTCGTAAATCAACTAACGACCAAAGCTTATTAATTTTTTTAGAAAAAACGTTTTAGCTACCCTTCAACGCCTCTTTTTGATAACAAGGCAGTTTTCTTTCAACAGAAAAGCTGCTTTTTTTTATATCAAAAACAATTCATCGTATATTTACGATATAAAATCAATTATCATGGCTATTAACCGACGAATGGATTTTCAAGCCGACGAAATCGCTCTGGCCGATTTTGCGAAGGCTATTTCACACCCCGCACGCATTGCGATTTTGAAAATACTAGCCCAACAAAAAAGCTGCATCTGTGGCGAAATCGTGGAAGGGTTGCCCCTTGCCCAAGCTACTGTTTCGCAGCATCTCAAAGAATTAAAAGCGAGCGGCCTCATCAAAGGCACTATCGAAGGCAAAACCTCCTGTTATTGTATTGATTGGGAGGTGTTTAACCAATTTGTGGCTCACTTTGGAATTTTTGCCGACTTGTCCCAAAATGCTAACTGTCAATCTCAACCTTGCTGTTAAATATATGATTTCTGAAGTAACACAGTATTTTGAAACACTAGACCTTCGGGAGGTGTCGGGAGAGCGCCAAGCTATATTGCAGCCACTTGCTCACTATATTTCCACCAAAATACGAACCCAACAACCTATCAATCTGACGTTTATCTGTACTCACAATTCTCGCCGTAGTCACTTAGGGCAAGTATGGGCACAGGTAGCAGCGGCGTATTTTGGAATCAAAAACGTGTCTTCTTTTTCGGGAGGTACCGAAGCTACCGCTTGCAATTACCGTACTATCTCGGCTTTTGAGCGTGCAGGTCTGAAAATCACCAAACTATCTGAAAACGAAAATCCTGTTTATGAAATCAGATTTGATGAGTCGGTGCCCCCTATCGTAGCCTTTTCCAAAGTCTATGACCAAGCGCCCAATCCTAGGCGTGGTTTCGCTGCTATTATGACCTGCGACCAGGCCGAGGCCAATTGTCCTTTTATTCCCGGAGCCGAAAAACGCCTACCTATCATGTACATAGATCCCAAAGTGGCAGACGATACCCCCAATGAAGCCGCCACCTACGACGCCCGTTGTCGGCAGATTGCAACTGAGATGAAATGGGTATTTGGACAGGTGAATGTGACTAATATCACTGTTTAATTCCGAAACAAGCTGCACTTTTGGGGTATCAATTTAATGATTCAAAACCATGGCAGCTTTTTTCTTCACCCTTGTTATGCTTCACCTCTTAGCGGGATTTGGATGGGTACTTTACAAAATTGCATTCCAAAAAAATGACCCTAAATAAAGCATTTTTTCAGCAATGATCACTGATCTATTATTTCAACATTGGGCTGAAGCCCGAACTCGTTTTTCAAATCAACTGAAAAATGTATCAGAAACAGATCTCCCTAAAAAATTGGGCAACAGCCCCAATAGTGCGGGATTTCTGATTCGCCACATTGCCGATGTAGAGTTACTTTTTAGCAAAAATGTGTTTGGACAAAGCGATTTAAAAGTATCAGCTAAAACCGTAATTGCCCAAAAAGATACAGGCGAATGGACTCAACTGAGCGCGTTATTGACCTATCAGGAAGAAGCTTTTGAAAGATTGAAGCAAGCTATTTTGAGTCAAACAGATTCCGATTGGCAAACGACAGTGACTACAAGGGAGTTTGGCACTAAAACCAAAGCTGAGGCACTTGGGCGGATAGTATCACATACGGCTTATCATGCGGGGCAATTAGCCCTTGTTTTGAAGTATGGGATCTAACTCCGTTTTTAAATTTCCGCCATTTGCTATGGTATAATTTAGTATTTTTACCTAAACACTATCTTTTTTCGTCCATGAAACGCCTTCTTTCTGCTTCTTCTCTTTTTGTGGTAGCTATTTTAATCACGGCCTTGAAATCATCGCCCACTCAATCTACGAACTATCGACATCTAGGGGATTCACTCAGTTTGAAAGCCCAACAGGCTTTGCTTTCCAACTTGCTAGGGGCGATTGAAAAAGGAGGCACTGCTTATGCTGTCGATTTTTGCCACGAAAACGCAAGTCCGCTTACCAACTCGGTTTCATCTCAGGTAAAAATCCAAAGGGTATCGACTCGCAACCGCAACCCCGACAATGCCGCCACGATTTTTGACAAAAAAATACTTGATGTTTTTGAAGGCAATACCCCACTAAAAGATACTTTGGTTGCCATCCCAAAAGGCTATGTGTATTACAAGCCCATCCGCATCGGGATGCCCACCTGCCTCCAATGCCACGGTCAGCCTAAAAAAGATATTGAAGTCGCTACGGCTAAAACCATTCAGAAAAAATACCGGTTCGACAAAGCTACTGGCTACCAAATAGGCCAACTAAGAGGCGCGTGGAAGCTTACGTTTTTGGTAGATAAATAAACACTCCCTCGTCCCGAACTATCAAGCCTCGTCCCGAACTGTGTTTCGGGATGGCTACGGCACAGCGTCTCCGACGCTAGACCTGATTTCGCCCCAAATCATAATTTGGCGCAAGCCGCAATCTCGTCCCGAACTCTGCTTCGGCACGGCTACGGCACAGCGTCACAGACGCTTATTATGACAGTAGCGTCAGAGACGCTATGCCAAATTTCGCCCCAAATCATAATTTGGCGCAAGCCAAGCCTCGTCCCGAACTATGTTTCGGGACGGCTACGGCACAGCGTCTCCGACGCATACTATCGCAATAGCGTCACAGACGCTATGCCAAATTTCGCCCCAAATCA
>VFQQ010003386.1_pt1 | contig 15594 bp, 27 predicted proteins | sample 3512341 | NCBI WGS metagenome assembly VFQQ01 (sample SAMN10412373, study PRJNA504923) | tailings metagenome | isolation source: Relicate 2 Philex TSF1 revegetated site | place: Philippines: Tuba, Benguet | collected 2017-08-29 | reverse complement strand
ATTTCATTTCATTTAGGCTTACCGGCTGAAGCAGCAGCCATGGCGACTGTGGCAGCAGCAGCCCCGACCATGCGCGCGGCCACCTGCAGCGCGCCCCGCGCCGCCCAGCAGCCCTCCACCAGCGGACGGTGCACTCTGGCGGCCGCCCGCGGCGCCCGGGGCCTGGGCGTGGCCGCCCTGCCCCGCCGGCCCGCCCTCCGGGCCCGGCAGCAGCAGCAGCTCGCGGTGTGCAGCCTGACCAGCCACCCCGGCGAGGTGAGCGCGCGGGCGGGCGGGTGTGGCGGCCTCACGGGTGGGAGGCTCTGGGGATAAGTGAGATGGCCTGCAGCAGCGCAACGACCGCACGGCAGGCCCCGCGCGCCCCCTGCACCCTTTCTGGCAGCCAGGGCAGCCTGTTTGGGCGGGGCGCAGGCCGCGCCGCGCGGCTGCCAGCCCCGCCTGCGGGCGCCCCGCCGCCGCTGCTCGCGCGCTGTCGCGCTCACCCACCCACCCACCTTCCCCGCGCTACGCCCCTGCCCCTGCAGGAGCACACTGGCAGCAGCAGCCAGGGCGACGACCTGCTGGCGAGCCTCAGCGTGCCCACCACTGCGATGGCCAAGAACCTGGGCAGCAGCGGCGGCGGCTCCGCCACGCTCCAGCGCTCCAAGCTGTCCAACAAGCAGTCAGCGGTGCAGCGCGGCCCCAAGCTGGACGACGGCATGGGCGGCGGCGGCATCGGCAAGGGCATCTTCAACGGCGGCGGCGGCGATGGCGATGGCGGCGATGACGACGACTACTTCAACGAGTTTGGTGAGAGGATTCTTTCGGCCACCTGAGTGGTTGGCGCGGCGGCGGGGACGCCGAAGAATCTGTCCAGTAGCCGGCTCTGGGTCCCGCTCGCCCGCCTGCAGCCCGCTCCTCAGCATGCTGCGCTGCAAGGGTCTGGCTACTGTGCCTCCAACTTGGCCGCTCACTGCTGCCCGTATCGCCCCCGCACTCTGCAGGCGATGGCGATGGCGATGGCGGCGACGACGGCTTCTTCCGCAAGGTGTTCAAGGAGCTGTACGACGCCAAGGCCATCCAGGCCGTGCTGCAGGTGTGTTTGTGATGGTGGAATTGCAGTCGGCAGCACGCAGCTGCCAGGCGGTAGACTTGGGCAGCTTGATTCTCCCCAGGCCTGCCTGTTGCCTACCCCGCCTCAACACCTCGACATGGCCCTCACTCACCCACACCTCTTATCCACCCCTGCCCCTGCCACACAGGAGTGGTACAAGACCATGGGTGACATGCCGCTCATCCTGCGCCAGGCCGCCCAGATGGGCCTCTTCTCCTCGGCCGCCCTCGTGCGCTTCCTGTCCATGGACGTCCGCCCCAACGTCACCCGCTTCATCACCCGCTCCCTGCCGCCCTCGGTGAGTCGCGGCTGAGCAGCTTGCGAAGGACTGTGGTTGCGTATTTCGTGGTGGCAGGCCTGGCGCTGGGGCTGGGCAGCAGGGCAGCGGCGGCTGCTGCAAGTGGGTTGCCACCTGTGGCGTGCATGCACCATGCTCCCAGCCAACCTGCCTGACCTCATTGCCCCTTGTCCTGCCCCCCTGCGCAGATGTCCCGCGAGGTGGTGGGCCGCCTGATGGCCGACCCCGCGTTTGTGCAGAAGCTGGTGCTGGAGCAGATCATCACCGTGGGCAGCACCCTGGTCTACGAGGCCAAGGTGCGTGGCGGCAGCAGGGGCAGCAGCGGGGACAGGGGCGGCAGGCGGGGAGGCACAGCAGCAGGCGGTGGAGTAGTGGACAGCTGCGTTATGGTGCCTGCATGCATTGCGTGCAGTACGCGCCTGCCCTACATGCCCCGCTTCCCACTCAATTGCCGATCAGCAAGCCTCACTTGTGTGCCCCTGCGCCCGCTTGCTTCTGTCCGCAGGTGCGCGGCGACCGCTTCTGGAGCGAGCTGGACCTGGTGGCCTCAAACGTGCTCTGCCTCTCCGCAGGTGCGCACCTGGGCCGGGCTGGGGATGGCTGGGTGGCAGCAGGCAGTTGGCGCTGGTGGGACTAGTTTGGCTAGAGGATGAGCCACGGGCAACCAGGCGGTTGCTGATTTTGGACGCCTGCCTGCCTGCCTGCACACCTGCCTCTAGCATGCTGCACGTCCTCATCTTGCCTCACCTGCCTCTGCCCCTGCCCCCCTGTTTCTGCCCGCAGCCAACGCGGCGCTGGTGTACCTGGTGGCGCCCACGCGCGCCGCCCCCGCCCCCGGCCGCTTTGAGTGGCAGAACCAGCTGGCCAAGCTGCCCAACAACGTCTTTGAGGCGACCACGCCGCTGCGCGAGTACACCACCGGCTCGCGCGCCGCCGCCTTCTTCATCAAGTCGGCGGAGCTGTGCGGCGTGGGCATGCTGGCAGGCGCGGCGCAGAGCGCGCTGGCGCAGGCGGCGGTGGCGCTGCGCCGCCAGCGCGACCCCTCCTTCCAGCCCTCCATGCCGGTGCCCAGCATCCAGCAGAGCGCGCTGGGCTTTGCCGCGGCGCAGGGCATCTTCGCCAACGTCCGCTACCAGGTGCGGGCCGCTGAACGACAGCTGGCTGGCTGGAGCAGTTTGCTGAGGTAGCGACCTGGGAGCGGTCCTGGCGAGAGGGCTGCATGGGCAGCACAGCAGAACAGACCGCTCCTCGCTTCTGCCCTCCTGGCCCCCTGCTCACCCACTTCCCCCCACCCCCCTCTTCCCTGCCTCAGATGGTGGCCGGCATCGACCGCTACCTGTTTGACCACGCCAACTACCTGTGGAGCTACCTGGCAGCCAGCGGCGCCTTCCGCGCTGTGTCCACCACGCTGGGCGACCAGACGCGGCACTACCTGCAGGGCCTGCCCAATGGCGACGCAGTGATGCGGCGGCGCGCCGCGCTGCGCGCCTGGGCGGCGCAGCAGGCGGCGCAGGCGCGCGGCGGCGTGGTGGTGCGCACCTCGCCCGCTCCCGCCGCCCCCGCCGCCGCCCCCGCCGCCACCACTGGCAGCAGCAGCGGCGCCGCGGCAGGCGGCAAGAAGAAGCGTCGCAGCAAGAAGGCGGCCGGCGGTTTTGAGATGGGGGTGGGCCCCGCGGCAGCGCCCGTCGCGGCGTAAGCTGTGCGGCGCTCTGGCGGAGCGGCGGTGTGCCATGCAGCGCCTGCCGCCCCCGCCGGCCCTCCCTGCTCTTTTGCCCCCTTGCGCTCACTTCTCTTGTAGCTTCCTTTGCCGCCGCATGTGCGTGCTCGCTGTATGAACATTCACGTTTCATTGCCCATACCAACGAATGCCGTTGCTTCCCCTCAGCCTTCTTGAACCCTCCCCCCCTGGCCCCCTGCACCGATTTCAAAGCTTCTCCTCCACCTGCCCCTCTCTGCGTGCCCTCACCGGCGTGCAACCCCCCTCCCAGCTGCACCCTCCCTGAGGGTGCGCTGGGCCTCTCCAGTTTTGCTAAGCCCCACGCGAGTCGACACTCCCAACACGTCATGACACACAAGTCTTTGCCGTGCTGCCTGCCAGGCTTTTCGCAGGCGGTGCATTGCCCCTGCTCCCCGCCATGTGTAAGTGCAGCAGCAGCAACCCTTACAGGCAGGAAGGCGTGGGCAGGGGGGCATCAGGGAATGCACCTGGTTGAAATGAAGCAGAGCTGCAGAATGATTTGCAGGTGTTGACATTTAATGTGACATGCAGCCCTTCGCCGCCTTCAAGCTAGCTACCACCAGCGTTCAAAGCGGATTTGCTGCTGCGGCACGCCTAGCGCCCGCAGCTCAGCAATCAGCTGGTCCTCCATTGCCGCGGGCCCACACAGCAGGACGGCTAGGTCGGGTGGGACAGCAGGCGGGCTGCCGCCGCTGCCGCTGCTGCTGCTGCTGCTGCTGCTGCTGCTGCTGCTGTCATCCTCCTGACCAGCTGGTGCAGATCCTGCTGCCTCTGCTTCCTCGTTGCCCCGCTCCAGCCACCGCAGCGCATGCCGCAAGTCTGCCGTGCCGATGCGGCCCCAGCGGCCGCCCCACTCCGCCTCCCGCCCCTTCCACTCGGGCGCTGTCACATGCAGCTGCAGACGCATCCTGCCGCTTGCCCAGCTGCACAGCCGTTCCAGCTCGGCTCTGAAGGCCAGCTCTGCCGGAACAGAGGCTGAGTAGAGGACCACTGCATGTGGGGGCCGCAGCTTGGCTTCTGCTGCGCTGCTGCTATCATTGCTGCTGCCGCCGTATCCAGCCAGCTCGCAGAAGTGCTGCAGGATGGACAGCAGCGGATTGATGCCGATCCCGCCCGCCAACAGCAGCAGGGGGCGCCGCTCATCGCCGGGCTGGTAAGTGAAGGTGCCGCCGACGCGCACTGCCACCTCGTCTCCCGGCAGTGCCTGTGTGTCAGAAGAGGGAGGTATTGGTACGGGATCATGTGAGGCAGGGCAGTGTGCACCCTCAGATCCGAACAGACGAGGGCTCTCCTTCCCTGCTTCTGCGCCGTGTCCACCAACTGGTCTTGCCTGCCCAAGTCAGCTGGCAGCAGCGCCAAAGCCCCGCACCTCGTCATGCAGCCACTTGGCCACGGGGTGGGCGCTGCGCCGGACAGCCAGCTCAAATGTGCCGCGCTGCCGCAGCTGCCGAGGCGTGCTAGTAAACGAGTAGCCACCCACAGCTGTGATGCCTGGAACAGCAAAGTCCACCCACTGGCCAGGCAGGAACTCCAGCTGGCCTTGGGGCTGCAGCGCATGGATTGAAGGGGGCTCACGGGGCGTTGGTGGCTGGCACGCAACCCACTGGGCTGGTTGTCCTGCAGGTCGCACTCCCACCCCGTCCGCTCACCGAGAGTGTGAAGCGCTTCACAGTCGGAGTCTCCTGGGAGATGGCTGCGATCCTTGCGGACACCATGCTCTGCAGCAATAGCACTCAACGTGTTGGCAACAAATGGTGTGCTTACCACCAGTCCAGCGGCAGCGGCGGCGGCGGCGTCGGCACAAACGGAGAGACGGAGCCACCCGGGAGCCACCTCATCCTCATCGTGAATTGTATGTGCTCCTGCTTCATCTGGTCCCATGGCCTGCCCGCGCTTGAGACTCGGGGGAGCAAGCTGCACAAAAGCCCTGATGCCCCGGCACTCCTGAGGGGCGCCAGGGGCCTTGCAAACACAGATAGCAATCTCAGCATCGCTGATCGAATGCCCACAGCGCGCCTGGTGCTCCCCAAAGCCCAGGATTCACAGCCCGGCATAGGGCATGGGGCTCAGAGATGTCCAGTCAGCGTCCGCGAAAAGGCCTCTGCCGCCTGCTTCGGCCTTGTGCCGAATTGCTGGTGCAATCGGCTGCTGCCTGAAGGCCAGTCGCGCACTCCTACCTCTCGGAGCTTGGCGACCGGCGGGGGCCCTCCTAGTTTCGGGCAGCGGGACCAGCAGTTTAGGCAAGTAGATGCGGTGATACAGAAGCAGGCGGGAGGCCTGCAGCGGGCGCCAGGCCCTCTGCTCAAAGCGCCCTGCCTCGTGAAGGGCCCCTCCTGCTGTTACTGCTCTTCCGAGCTGCGCTCCAGGACGTATACGTTAGTTCAAAGGTGACCGCCGCGCTGTAGACGTGCCACCGCCTGCCGCCGACCCGGCCAACCACCCCTCTCCCGCCGAACTGCGCTTGCGCCTGCAGGCCGATCCAGGGCAGCAGGCCGTGCATTGCAGCTCGAATCGAGGAGCAGCAGGAAGAGCAGCATGGCGCGCAAGAAGATCCGGGAGTATGACAGCAAGCGGTGAGCGCAGGAGAAGCAGGGGCCGTCAAGGCATCCCAACTCATGCAGCCATGGGCCGCCCAGCAGCCCAACTGGAGCCCTTGCCTGCCGCCCGCAGGCTGCTCAAGGCGCACATTGCCCGGCTGGCGGGGCTGCAGCTGCCCATCCACGTGGCGCAGGTCAAGGAGAACACCAACTTTGCGGAGCTGGTGTCGGGTGCGCTTGGTTGCTAGAGACTTGCAGGCGTGCGTTTCACTGGCCACCCTTTTCTTTTGCGGTGCAGCCCTGCTGGGGTTACCTCGCGCCTCACTGTGGATTTCCTGCTCTTGCCTGTGTGTGTGCTGCTGCAGCCAACCCGTGGATGACGCAGACGAAGCTGGTGGTCAAGCCCGACTGCCTGTTCGGCAAGCGGTCAGTGCAGTTGGTGTGTCCATGCGGGACAAAACATGGGCCTGCTTTGCAGGAGGCATGCTGAGCGCAGCGGGCCCCTGGCGGCCTTTCTGACCACAACCCATGCCGCCAGCTGCTCATGCCAACTGTGCCTTTCCCATGCTGCTCTGCCTGGCTTGCAGCGGCAAGCACGACCTGGTGGGCCTCAAGCTGGACTACACAGAGGCGCAGCAGTTCATCGCGGCACGCATGAACAAGGCACGCCGCCGCCGCCGCCGCTGCTGTCGGTGCCGCTGCTGCCGCCGCCGCCGCTGCTGCTGCCAAGGATGGCGCTGCGCAGATGCCAGTGCTGCTGCTGGCTTGCGCCCGTGGGCAGACATGCGTCCGTGCAGCACTGCATGGGCTATTGTTGTTCCTTTTGCGCCACCATTTGCCATTCACCCTCCCTCCCCAATGCCAGGTCATCGACATGGACGGCACGGTGGGCCGCATCAACTGCTTCATCGTGGAGCCCTTTGTGCCGCACGACGACGAGTACTACCTGTGCGCCTCCTTGCTGATTGGGCTGATTGGGAAACTTCACGCCATGAGGGTGATGTTGGTAGCACAAAGGCCAGCTTGTCCACACCAGCCCTGCTGTGGCCCGCATCAGCACCCCTCGCCCCCACCAGCTCCCCTTTGTGCCTCCACCCTTGATGCCTCCGCCCGCAGGTGCATCCAGAGCGAGCGCAACGGCTACACCATCTCCTTCTCCGAGTTTGGCGGCATGGAGATCGAGGAGAACTGGTGGGTAATAATTAGGGGCGGAGGCAGGCAAATTTGCAACTTTGTCATTGCAAGGAGGGGTCCTGTTGCAGCCGACTGCGGGAGGGCAGCAGAAGATCATTTGCACAAATGCCTGCAATGCCGTAAAGGCCTGCCCCACTTTCTCTCTGCCGCTCCCTCAATGTCCCTGTCTCAGGGACAAGGTGCGCACGGTGAGCGTGCCCACGGGCGGCGAGCCGTCCAGCGAGCGCCTGGCGCCGCTGCTGTCCACGCTGCCGCTGGAGCTGCGCCCCGACATGGAGGCCTTCATACGGGGAGCGTTCCAGGTGAGCAGGTGGGGGGTGTGCAGGTGTGGGTAGGGTGTGATTCTGTGTCTCTCGGCGCTCAAGCCAATGACCATGTGCTTGCATTGCAGGCATACATGGCTTGCCTGGCAGCTCTGCTGCTCCCTGCTCTAACCAGGAACCTTCCCAATCCCCTGCAGGTGTACCTGGACCTGGACTTCACCCTGATGGAGATGAACCGTGAGCCGTGTTGGGGTGGGAAACAAGCAGGCGGCCAAGCTGTGTGGGTTGCAGCTGCAGGGCTCCCTCGCTTGGCAGCCCCTCTCCACCCGCCAGGTGCATGCTGGACGTGACATACTTTGAGATGTGTCGAAAACAAATGCCGCTGCTTCCCTTCTGCCCCGCTTCCCCTGCCTACCTGCAGCCTTCACGCTGGACGCTGCGGGCAAGCCGTTCCCGCTGGACATGCGTGGGGAGCTGGACGACACTGCCTCCTTCCGCAGGTGGGTGGGATGGCAGGGGGTTGAGCAGGGATGCCCCTGTCTTGGTGGGGAGGGTGAGAAAGTAAGAGTTGGTGCAGAGGTGGCACAGGATGGTGGTCTGTGGGTTGTTTTGTTTGCGCACACAGATGCTGGGAGGCGCGCCCCACTTGGGCCACAGCCAGTCGGGCCGCAGCAATCGAGCCACAGCTCTACAACTCTGCGCCATTCCTCCCTTGCTCTGTAGCGCCAAGAAGTGGGGAGAGGTGGAGTTCCCGCTGCCCTTTGGCCGCACCATGTCGCCGCAAGAGGAGCACGTGCACTCGCTGGACGAGGCCACCGGCGCCTCGCTCAAGCTGTCCATCCTCAACCCAAAGGGCCGCATCTGGACCATGGTGGCGGGTGGGCTGGGCGGGCGGCTTGGGCGGAAGGATGGTGGTGCGCGGTTGCGTGTGCACCAAGCTGTATCTCGACTGACCTGGCCATCATTCAGCTGTCCATCTTGACACCGCTCTTACCTGTCGGCCACATGGATCCCGCCCCTCCTCCCCCCTCACCTGCCCCAGGTGGCGGCGCCAGCGTGATCTACGCCGACACTGTGGGAGACCTGGGCTACGCCGAAGAGCTTGGAAACTACGCCGAGTATAGCGGCGGGCCGAACCAGCAGGTGGGGGCTGCCATGGCTTCCTTAGGAGGCTATGCGCAAGTGCGGGCTGGGCTGGCGTGAGCCGCCGGCAGCCGTCATCCATCAGGGTGCTATATACGCACAGCCATCCACCAATCAACCGGTGCCGCTTGCTTCCCTTCCTGCTCAGGAAACGTACTACTACGCCAAGACGCTGCTGGAAGCGGCCACCGCGTACCCAGGCAAGTGGGCAGCATGTGTAAGTCATAAATGTGGGTGGGCTGCTTGCAGGCGCATGTGTCCAGGCCCGGGTTCCTAGGCATCAAACTTGCACGCTGTGGCTGAAGAGCGTGCATGCTGCCCTGATGTGGGCAGGAGAGACTGCAGCTTTGGGCTGTGCGGTGGCTGAGCAGTCCTGCCCTCTTCCTTGTCATGCAGACGGGCGGCCACGCGCATTGATTGTTGGCGGCGGGTGAGCGCTTTTGTATTGCTTGCTTGCTTGTGCAGTCTGCCACGTGTCCGCTGTGCATGTTGTTTGCCAGCAGCTTCCATCGCCTCGCACTCGCGGCGGGCTTGTATTCATGCATTCTAATGACGCGCTAATTGTCCCCCATCTGGTTCCCTCGCATCACCGCTGCAGCATCGCCAACTTCACAGACGTGGCGGCCACGTTCAAGGGCATCATCCAGGCGTTCCGAGAGAAGGCGGACGCGCTCAAGGCGTCAAAGATGAAGATCTTTGTGCGGCGAGGTGCGCGGCTGCCCATGTGGCATACGTCTGGTGCAGTATGGGGGCCGCGCCACTTGCCTGCTTGTTGATGCGTCGACTGGTGGGATTCTGGCCTGCTGCAGACCGCCAAATGTAGCAGGCACGGTCTGCAATCAAGCAAAATATTGCCAGTATCTGGGCAGCTGCTGGCGAGGCACATACCTCTGAGGCGCCTGCCGGTTTGCCTCGCCCCCTCCCCTGCTGGCAGGCGGGCCCAACTACCAGGCAGGCCTGGCCATGATGCGCGCGCTGGGCGACGAGATTGGCGTGCCGGTAAGAGGGCTATTGAGGATGCATGGCCATCCCTAATGGGCAATGCGCCTTGGCTTGCCTTGTGGGCCGCTGTGTGGAAGCGCGCCCGACAGGCAACCACTTTTCACGAAGAACAGCCACAGCTGTGCCCTTGCAACCTGCCAAACCGCTCCCTACTCCCTGCCCTCCACTCCCTTCATGTTCCAGATCGAGGTGTACGGCCCGGAGGCGTCCATGACCGGCATCTGCCAGCTGGCCATCAACCACATCAAGGCCCAGTGAAGCGCTGGCCAGTAAGGCAGCCTGGAGCTGCCGGCTGCTTCGAGCTGTATGCCAGCAAGCTGTGCAACCCGGCCATCGCCCTTGCCGCCACAGCAGCCGAACCAACATCTTCTTGTGCCACCGAGAGCGCTGCCTGCGCCGCCCCGATTTTCCCTCAATGCAATCCGAGCACATTTTCCAGCCGCCCTTGTAGCTCTGTAGCCTTAGCGCCCTGTATTTTCAGCCTGTATCCTGCCCCTGTAACCGCACCAACACAGCAGCCAAGGTGGGTTCCAGCGGCGACAGCAGCGGTAATATCGGCGGGCGCGTCGGTGGCACAAGGCCCTCTTGCACCCAAGCTTCGGTCCGCAGCGGCGCTTGCATATAATTGGTCGACGCCACGCCATTGGGTCCCTGAGCAGAGCATTGTTGAGTTTGGGTGGGCTCATGCAAGCAGATGGCTGTGGCTAACTGGAAGGGGTGTCTGGCGTGCTTGCAACGCCCCTCCCGTTGTGCCTGAACCCTGCATTGTTTGCTGAGCAGCCCCAGAATGTCTGGCAGCGAGGGCAACGCAGGAGCGGGCCTGCCGCCTGGCGGCTTCCCCTTTCCGATGGGCGGCATGCCTGGGGGGATGCCAGGCCTCAACATTGAGGCGCTGCAGCAGATGATGCAGGTGCGAGCGCGGAAATAAAGCAGCGAGAACCTTCGCCCGCCACGCCAGCCCCCCTGGGTGCCCAGCTACCCTCTCGTCCGCCTCAGAGGTTGCTGCTGGACCGCTTGCAGGCGGCGGAGCCGCGCAATTGGCCCGTGAGTGTGCGCCCACCCACCCGCCGCCGCCGCCCGCTCACCTACTGCCGCCGTTGGTGCCGCCCCGCTCGCTGGTTGTCTGCAGGACCCCAACATCCAGCGCATGACCCAGGCGATTGCCCAGGACCCCGTGTTCATGGAGATGGCCAAGGAGATGCAGGAGGCCATGCTCTCACAGAACCTGGAGGGGCTGAACCTGGGCGGCGAGGGCGGCGAGGAGGGCGCCGCGGCGCGCGGCCCCGGCGGCATGCCCGGCATGCCCGGTATGCCTGGCATGCCTGGTATGCCCGCTATGCCCGGCGTGGACCCCAGCAAGTACATGCAGGTGTGCGGCAGAGGGCACGGGGGCGTGGCAGGGTGGGGTTTTAGCGGCTGTCGGATGGGCACACTTCCCCCGCTAGCCAAAGGCAGGGGTTCGGTCCTGCTGCCGGCAGGCACGCTGCAGCCTTGCAGCCTTCAATTGCTTTCAAGCGCATCACCTGCCTGTGCTGCTCCGCAACCACCGCCCTGGCTCAGCCGCCTCACCTGCCTGCTCCCGCTGCCCTCCTGCGCTGCTTGCTCCCCTCCCGCAGGCGATGCAGCGCGTGATGCAGAACCCCGAGTTCCTGCAGGCGGCTGAGAGCCTGGGCCGTGGCCTCATGCAGCAGGTGCGGCTGTAGAGGCAGGCCACCGCCGCGGCTGCGACAGATGCAGGCCGGCTGCTGCGCATGGGCTGCTGCGTATTGGCTGGCTTGTTGTTCAGTGCTGAGCAGGAAGCGGTGCAGCTGTCTAGTGTAGTGCCTCAAACAACCCCCTGCCTGCTGTCCACCGCCTAGGCCGGCAGAGTTGCTGACCACGATGGAGCTGCAGTAACAACAGCGTAGTATACTGAAACCCCCTGCCTCCTGACCCCCTGCGCAGGTGGCGGACCCCGAGATGCTGACCATGATGGAGCTGTTCTCCAACCCCGACAACCAGGCGCTGCTCAAGGCCAAGATGGAGGAGATGAAGGACGTGAGCGCAGCGCTGGGGGGCAGTGGGGGGAGAGGGGGGTGGAGAGGGGGATGGAGCACACAGCGGTGGGAGAGGGGGGGAGGTTGAGAGTGGGCTTGTAAGTTGGAAGGCGGGGCGCATGCGAGGACAGCAGGGGGGTTGGGTGCCTGGTGCTGGGTGGGTCACTGCTTGCTGGCCTGCAGTATACAGGCTGGCTTGGGCGCCCTAACCCGGCTGCAGTGGGTTGGAGCAGGTGGATGCAGGTCGCAGCTTTGGTGAATGACTTGCTGAGCTAACGCAGCCAGCTGCCAACACTGCTGGTGTGGCTGCCCCCTGTGCCGCCGCAGGACCCGGAGCTGAAGGAGGTGATGCAGGACATTGAGGAGAATGGGCAGGCAGCCATGATGAAGTACATGCAGGTGGTGGCGGTGGGGTGCTGCTGCCCCAAGCTGAGGGCAGGTGGTTGCGCAGGGGCTGCCGCTGTTGCACTGCTGCTGCTGGCGGCGTGTGCTGCATCCAGCAACAGCAGTCTGGCGTGTATCCAGCAACAACCCCTCGTCCATGCCCTGCAACTTGACCACTTACCTCCCCTCCCCTGTGCAGGACGAGGAGGTGATGAGCAAGCTGGGCAAGAAGTTCCAGGAGGCGATGAAGGACCCGCAGCTGCAGGTGGGCGCGGCTTGAGCGGGGGGGCGGCAGCAGCGGCAGGCGTGATGGGCGGGCAGGGTGGCCGTGGCAAAGACTCCCTTCTAAGCTGCTGAATGGGCGTGCACGGCCCCTCCTTCTGCCTTGTAAGCGGCGCATCGTCCCTGACCATGCTACCTCCCCCTCTGCTTCCCCTTCATAGGCGCAGCTCAAGTCGGCTCAGGTGCCTGCGGTGGAGGGCGGCGAGGAGGAGGAGCCCACGGTGCTCACGCTGGCCAGCGATGGTGCGCATGCCAGGTTTCAGGAGTTTCAAAGGGATCTGGAGCACGCCAGGACGTGCAGCACTGCTGCGGCTGTTTGCCGCTTGCCCAGCTCGGCGGCGGCTCAGAATGGATGCTGTGCTGCTGGATGCAGCCCGCCAGCGGGCTGTGGTGACTGGTGCCACAGTGTTTATGCAGCTGAGCACCTCTGTAGCTCACGTTGCTGCTGTCCTGCCCATGCCTCCACCGGCAGGCAACGTGGAGGGCCTGAAGGAGCTGGTGGCGCAGGAGGGCACGGATGTGAACGAGAAGGTGCGTGCTGGGCTGGCAGGCTGCTGCGGGTGCCGTGTCTGCTCGCCGATAGGCCACATGCAGCGGCGGAATGTCCGCGTGCCTGTGCATCGCCGTGTGGCATGCTGCCTGAGCACAGCGGCGATATCACTGTGTTCACTTACCATCACCTCCTTTTCCCATCCTGCTTGCTCCGCAGGACGACGAGGGCCGCTCCGCGCTGCACTTTGCCTCGGGCTACAACGAGATCGAGTGCATGAAGGTGGGGAGCAGTTGCTTTGGTTCTGGCCTGCTCTGCCTGCTGGCGTTCCTGCACTTGAGTGCATAGGACAGGGGTAGCAGTAATGTTGACCTAGCAATACTGGTGGGAGAAACGCTGCGCATGTCATGCCACCAAGCTGCACAAGCACGCCTCCCTGCAGCATCTTCGCCAACTCGTCCTGCCACCTGGCCCCTCCTGTTCCCCCCTCATCACCAGGTGCTGCTGGAGGCGGGCGCCGACGCAAACGCGGTGGACGCCAACGACAACACCGCGCTGCACTACGCCGCGGGCTACGGCAACCTGGAGGCCGCGCAGCTGCTGCTGGACAAGTGCGTGGGGCTGGGTGGTGGAGGCGGCTGGCAAGGGAGGCTGGCATTGGCAGGTGGCAGGCGCAGGCGGGGGTCGGGGAGCGTGCACACTGGCTGCTGCTCTTCAGGGCCAGTCAGGGAGGCTTGAGACTCCCACTGAACCAGCTCAAAGCACACCTGTTCTGCACCCCCCACCCACTCGACTACCCACCCTCCTGCACCGCACAGGGGCGCGGACGCGGGCATCAAGAACGCAGAGGGCAAGACCGCAGGCGAGGTGGCTGAGATGAACGAACAGGCGGCGGTGGTTGAGCTGCTCAAGGCCAAGGCGGCATAAGCCCCCTACTTCTGGCTTCATGCCCACCGCCCTGCTTGCTACACCTGCTTGCCCGCTCGCTGGCGGCGCAGCCTTGCACGCATGTTGCTCGCATACAGTTGCCGGCCTGCATTTTCCTTCTTGTCAACCCGATTTGTCCAAACGCCATTCGCTTCCTTTTGTGGGCGCCTGCTCCGCCAATTCATTCATGCGCCCAACCAACTCAACTCGTACGCTCCTGTAAAGCGCTGCAGCTGGCTGCTCCGCAGATATGGCTGACCAGTGCTGTTTGGCGGTGGTAGCCGGCGGCAGCTCACAAGTGGATCAGAGGGCAGAGGCTTGCGCCCGCTGGCAACTCTTCCTCAGCCAAGCTGTGCCTGGTTGGGTGGCAGCTCTGAACATGCTGACACGCTGCTGCCAACCGACCAGCTGTATCCGTGAACTCAATAGTTAGTTACACTAGGCGAGTGCTCTCCACACAAAATGTTGAAAACTAGGATTAAAAAATAGTAAATAGCAGCAGCAGCAGGGCGTCGGAAGGATGACACGTGTGCAAGATTGACACGTGGGCAAGGTGGCAAGCATTGCAGCCCAACGGGGGCGCAGACCAGCACGAAAGGGGGCATTCGCTGCTGAGGAACTACATCAGCAGCAGAGCGGGAGGGAGGGGACCGTGCGAACCAGCACTTCAAGGCGGCGACAGGCACTGGTAGATAGACTTGAGCGAAGCAATGTCTGGCAGGGCGCTGGTGGTGCCGTAGGAGACACGGCGATCGCCAAACCACTCATACGCTGAGTAGGTGATGGAGACAGCTGGATCGCGCAGCAGCCATGCCTTGCGGTCCAGCTGGCACTGGCACTGGGCGAGGTAGGGGTCGGTGCCGCTGCGCTGCCGGCAGACTGAGTCGGACACTGGGCAGTTCATGGTCTTGGACAGCACCGAGCTGGCAGACACGCCAGCGGCAGCTGCAACGTTGGACAAGATCTGGGAGATGGACAGCCTGTAGCCGTACGCCTTGAGCGCCGTCTCTTGCACGCAGGGCAGGTTGCTCAGGGGAGCCAGGTAGTTCAGGCTGGGCGCCAGGCTTGACGTGCACACGTAGTCGATGCTGGGGCCATAGCCCGAGTTGATGACCTGCAGGGGAGGGGCAAGCGGCAGGTGGAAAGTGCTGAGCCAGCCTGGAGACTGATGCCTCACGTGTGGCTGCTGCCGCAGAGTGGGGATACGATCTCAGCCTTGCTGTGTGCCGGGAGAATTCACTTCACCCACCTCACCCCATGTAAGCTGCGGTGGGCGGCTCACCTGCACTGGAGAATTCACTGCACCCACCTCACCCCATGTATGCTGCGGTGGCCGGCTCACCTGCACTGCGCCTGGGCCGACCTGCCAGGTGCACTGGCGCCTTTTGGCGGGGCAGGATGCCGCCGCGCACGCCAGCGTGTTGCACGAGTACAGGGGAGCCTGGTAGTTGTTGCCGCTGGCGCACGTCTCACAGTTGTTGTAGCCATCGATGTTGTAGATCTTGTTGAACACGCCCTCGCGCAGGGACCAGTAGGTGGCCACGGCAGCCATGGTGATGCGCGCGTCACGCGTGGGGTAGTCGGTGGCAGGGTGCAAGTAGGGGATGGCACGTGTGGCCACTTTGTACAGGGCACGGATGGTGCACCCGCTGCAGAATTGGCCAGAGGCCCAGCCGTCGCAGGACTGCACTGTGCTGCCGCCACAGGTGCCCACCCTGGTTGGGAAGGGAATACCTGCAGGAGAGGGACAGAGTGGCATCAGCAAATTGATGGCAATGTGCTAACAATTGCCTTTCAAATTTATCAGTGGGCCAAGCGACTCTCCCTCAACATGCACGCAACCAGTGTGCACGCGTATCCAATGGCTTACTGGTGCAATAGCCAGACTGGCACCTTCCGCCACCACAGCAAGAGTAGCCCTCCTTGCTGGAATCTGCCACGCACGCGCCGGCAGCACTGCTGTACACCTGGCAAGGCGGGCACCAGGGACTGGATCCAGCAGCTGCGCCAGGGGACAGACAAAATGATAGTTCAGGAAGGAATAGTCAGACACATCAATGCGACGATTGCAAGGCAGAACACAAGTTGGAACATTTGCTGTGCATTCCACAGACTGTGGGAAGGTACGTTCCAAAGACAATGCGAGGGAGCGCACTCACGGTTGCAGAGGAGCTGGGTCTTGTAGTTGCCTCCCAGGCCGCCGTTGA
>VFQQ010003385.1_pt1 | contig 15597 bp, 22 predicted proteins | sample 3512341 | NCBI WGS metagenome assembly VFQQ01 (sample SAMN10412373, study PRJNA504923) | tailings metagenome | isolation source: Relicate 2 Philex TSF1 revegetated site | place: Philippines: Tuba, Benguet | collected 2017-08-29 | reverse complement strand
CTTGCTGCGTCCAGAGCAACCGTCGCCAGCACCAGAGCTGATGAGAGGAAGTCAGCCTTGCGGTCAATGGAGCTCGCCACTGAACAGCCGCTAAGGAACTCAGCTACCAGGGCTGGGCGCGTGATCAGACCCTGCATGTCGACACACACACACACACGCACACACGCATGTACAAGAAACACATCCAGCATGCTAACGCGTTCACTGACGACATCACAAGCAATCATGATGTGCTAGCCTGGCGTGCTGGCCCTAGCATGCTACATGCGTATGGCAGCACAGCATGTGAACACAGGCCTCACCTCGGACACGGCCGTCTGGCTCTCTGCGTCGGCAGACGCTGCAGCAGCCGCCTCTGCTGCCTTGACAGCCTTCGTCATACTCTCATCCTCGTCGTGGCTGTTCATGGGGTTGCTGTGAACACACACACACACACACACACACACACACACACACACATGGAGACAGATAAAAACACTGGTCGAGGGCACACATAAAGGCAATAGGCATAGGCAGCACTCGTATGCTATAGCGGGTACCCACACACCCAACCATTCTCGCCTGCAGGCCTGCTCATGCAAGCGGCATGATCGGTGCAAGGTGCACGCCCCGTGCTCATGCAAACTGTGTGTGTGCACATGTGCGATCCCCAAACACGCACTCACCTCGCGTCCTGCTCAGCCCCTTCTTCAATGTCTGGCAGCGGTGGCTGCGTGCCCCTTGTGCTGCTCACAGACGTGACACTCGTCCCTGTCCCTGTGTCAGAACCCAGCAGCATACCCTGCAGCCCGTAGCTCACCACGCTGGTGCCCGGCACAGACACACCCGTAGGCACAGACACACCAGACAGGGGCGATGCCGCCGAAGACATGCCCATGGACGGCATTGTAAGCGGCTTTGCCACGCTTGCAGACGGTGGGAGTGCGTCTGTCAGCTCGGCGATGGTCGTGCGGTCGGGTGTGCCCGGCTCGTTGCGCACGGGGCTCGGCGCCGTGAGCTGCGGGTACAGGCGCGCCGCTGCGCCCGCGTCGGTCGGCTCGTCCATTCCGCCGGGCTGCTGCCTGTCCCCTGCGCCCTTCACTTCAAGCTCGGCAGGTGAAGACTGCACTGCGTACTGACTCCGGTCAATCGACACACTACCACCTGCGTCATCACCTTCTTTGGTGCCAGGCTCAGGTGGCATGGAAAAGGGACTCTCGTACACAGTACCGGCGAATGGGGACGTGGGCTTGCTCGCGCCGGCGAGCAGTGCCGCATCTGCCGCACGCGTCGGCGTCCCCGGCGCCCCAGTCTTGATGCCTGGCAGCTGCCTGCCCGTCGCAGGCGTGGTGGGAGCCAGGCCTTGGTCCTTATTTGTGGGTGTACCTGTGCTGCTGTCACTGCCCGTGCGGACGGTGCCTGTCTGACCAGAGGGACTAGACACACGGCCGCCGCTTGGCTCCTTTTCGTCGCTCTGTGCGCGCTTGTTGCCAAGCTCACTGGCACTGGTGCTGCGGCTACCGTCATCCTCGTCGCCTGCGCCGCCCTCCTCGACGGGCGCGAGCTGGGTATGCTCAAAGTGCGCGGCGTCGCCATTCTTGCCGCCATTGCCGGGCGCGGAGCCGGTCAGCGCGGCGTGTGCGGCGGCGGGGCCGATGCCGTACTCAATGGATAGCTTGTCTGGTAGGGCCACCGCGTACAGGCAGAGAACTGCGAAAGATACAGCAGAACACAGGACAGCGTGGATTGCATGCACTGCATTTTTGCGACGTGAGCGACTGCATGTGGGTGCTGGAGCTGCGGAGACATGGCAGCGAGGCGCGCCGGTACTGAGCCATGTGTGTCATGTACCTCTGCTTACCGTTGGGATGGCGTAGACCTGACAGGACAGAGGCCTCGCGCAACAACTCCTTGACAGCAGCCTGTGCGTGAAACACACACACACACACACGCACACGCGCGCGCGCATGCATGAGAAGACAGCACACGCACACATGCACGCACACTAGCTGGAGCAGACACTGTGTCTTCGCGGGTTCAGCTAGTTGGCGGAAGCATCGGGCCATGCAGTTAAGCACACGTCTACTGCTTCTTACCCTGCTGCTTGTGTGTGCGCCGGGCAGGTCCCTCAGGCACTTGACTGCCACGTCCACACCCAGCCACCTCGCCAGGTAACAGTCAGCGAAGCCACCTGAGCCAATGAAACGGATGATGCGAAGATCAGCGGGCCTGCAAGGTGTGCCAAACACACAAACACACATCACAAACAACACATGCACACACAGGACATACGTACAGGCGGCTGTGGCCAGACGATACTGCTCTCAATGAGCATCCATGCACATGCATGACACAACAGTGTGCATGCAGGTGTGCGATGACACAAGTCATGCAGGCCATGTGTCCCCACCTACCTGATAATCTCAACAGTGTTCTTGACGCGTGTCAGTAGTCTGTCAAAAGACGCCAGGGACTGAGTTACGGACCGAGGCTGCTGACCACCATGCACAGCCAGGGGCTGGAACGCGCTGACCATGGGTGGAGGTCGCGGCGCCGCCACCGGCGCCGGTGGCGCAGCGCTCGGCACGTTGAGCGCGGCCGCCGCCTTCTTCGCACGCTCCGCAGGTGTCGCGTTCCCATCCATGCTGGCGCGCTGTGCGACCTCAACACTGGTGCGTGTGGGACTGGAGGCGAGTCTCTGCTGCTGGGACGCTGCTGGTGGCGGGGTGCCAGGCGCAGCGGGTTTGGCGGCGGTGATGGTGATCTGCTTTATCATCTGTGCGGTGGCGGCGGCGGCCTGGTCAGGGCTGGGGGGCAACTCGGTGCTGCCACGACGACGTGCCTCCATCTCTGCAATTTGCAAAGCTGCGCGCACACAGGACAAGCCACGAACCGCACACACACACACACACACAGTTGGCACCCCATGCACCCCATGCACCCCAAGATCACATGCATGGCACTTCACAGATACTGCGTGCTCTACACTGGTGCGCGTAACTCTGTTGTGATGAGATTGATTGATTCATGGCGCGTACCGGCCATGGTGCCGTCGTCTGTACGCTGTCTCTCCATCGAGTTGCGTGTGCGCACTGCTGACGGGCCCGCTGACATGAGGGAGCCGCTGGTGTGCGCACTGGGCGCACCGCCGCTCTGGTGGCTACCCTGGCTTCCCTGCGAGTGATGCCTCTGCGGCGCTGGGCGCTCCACGTACAAGTGCAGCTTGAAGGTGGGCTGCTTGCTAAGGTTGCAGAAGTCAGCGAGCTCAGACCTGTGATCACGCGCACGCACAAGGCGTCAGCGTGCGTGTGTTCCGCAGGACCGTGAAGCCGCTTAGGCGCAGACTTGTGCGGCAGATGAGCTTGCCACCTGCTACTCACCACATGTTGCACACGTCCTCGTCGCACTTGACGTCCACGAGTGTGCCTGGGCAGCCAGGAAGCTCATACTTGAGGAAGCCCTGCGGGGAGGCACAGCAACACAGCGCAGGCTAGTGTGAAGGCGCCTGTCAGAGACACTCCGGGGTTCAGAACCCTGCTTGTGCTGCCCAGCCCTACAAAACTCGCACGCACTCACGTCAACACCAAGCTTGATGTTTGCTGCGGCCTCGACGCGCGCAGCGAGCTCTGCGAAGCTCGTGCGGCTGGTGTCAAGCCCGCCGAGAAGTCGCGTCTCGCCGCCCACGTAGTCCCAAACACCTGCGAATCATCCATAGCATGGCCATGCTGATGTCAGAAGCAGCGCGAAGGGGCCAGGATGAGTTTTGATCAGACTGCGAACTTCGGCTGAACCCTGAAATCCCTGCGCATCGTGCTGACGCTACCTGTGGCGCTGGTTATTGACGTCCCGCCCGTGGTAAGAAGCACCTTGACCTGCGTGAAGCGAAGACGGGCGGTCGTGAGGAGGGCCGCAGACTCGCGAAAAGCGAAGAAGGGTCCCGAGCCGCAGAGACGAAAAGCTCACCCTGGGGCCCGACGTCGGCTGCTGAACTGCGCGCTGTTGTTGTGCTGACTGTTGCGCTAGCGCTGCTTGTGTCTGAAGGTGGAACTGAAGCTGGGCCTGAGAGAGAGCGGCTGGGTTTTGATAGCCGAAGCTCCCGGGTGGGAACATTCCGAGCGCTGGCAAAGCAGTGCTCGCTGCGACCCTCTGGCTCTGCTGGGCTTGAGAAATGGCGTTCTGAAGGAGGAACTGCTGCGTCTGAGGGTTCATGCTTGTGTAGGGTGAGGGGAGGCCTGCGAGCCCGGGAGCCTGCGGGACGATGGGCGCTGACGCTGGGCCCTCAGGAAGAGGGAAAGGAACGCCGCTAGTCATGCTGGGGACGCTCTGCGAAGCGCCGGTCACAAAGCTGGCGTGGGTGAGAGCAGGCAGTGCTGCGCTGTCTCCGCTTGGCAGAGAGTCTGCCATCCTCCTAAAGTCTGAATCCATAGCCTGCTGAAACGATTACTAAGCTTGAGAACCGCGCAGTCACAGGGCGAGCCGCACAATGAACACAACGTCTTTTCAAACTGATCACGTTTCTCTCGGAGGCGCACAGACCGCGCAGTACGCGCTCGCATCGCACTTCCTTACACTCAGACCGCACTCGCAAGCCTCAAAACAAGCTCCTCATCGGATAGGCACGCTTTGACGCGTAAGGAGCGCGTCGTGACAGGTTGCTGCAGTAAGAACACCCCGCACGCGTCCCAGCCTTCGCCGACGTCTGCACGCGACGGCATCTGCGCACCCTGCGCTGCGTACTCAACCGTGAATACTAGTGAATCGCAGGCCTTGTCACCACTCAGCGTGAGAAGCACCTCACTCTGCAGACTGGCAGTCACAGGGCCCGACAAGTCCGCTGTCAACACTGTAACATGCTCACTCAGAGGCACGAATGCATTTGCGCCGTCACCACACTGCCAGGGTACATACGGCAGGGGCTCCAAGGTGGTGATAGTCTTGTCCTTGTCACAACCCTGGTTTCTGCCTACGACACCCAGGACTCTGTTGGCCGCTGACAGGTCAAATCCCTCCACCTGTACACACGCATACACACGCGCACACAGACACACACATTCACACAATCACACACACATTATGGATAGAGCCCTGAGATGCACTTCTTCCACCGATGTGTGCTCTGTAAGCTACAAGTACAGATACGAAAACAAATACACACACACACACACACACGCACACATGGACACACACACACACACACACACACACACACACACACACACATAGACACACACACACACACACACACACACACACACACACACACACACACACACACACAGATGTCAAGGCTCCTTAGCAGTGCGCTGAAATGGCTTTAGCAGCGCAGCAGTGGCTGCAGCTGTCAGCATAGCGTGCAGTGCGCTACTCACTGTTAAAGGCAGCCTGATCGGGGAAGTCACGTGAGGTGCTGTTTTGACGGCGCACATTCAGCCCGAATCCTCGCTCGCCTGCGTGCAACACAAGCAGCCACAGCCAGGCCAGTGTGCGTGCTGCACTGCGTGCACGGCGCGTGGCAGGTACGTGGCTGGGCGCGTATGTGCTGCGATATGTGCGATAGCAGACGCCAATCACCCACAGGGCCCTCCGAGCCAGTGCACACACCCACCACCCACCAATGGTGTTGTTCCTCCATAGCAGGTATAGCAGAGGATAGTTAGTGGCCTGCCTCACGACCTCCTGCGTCCCTGCGGGGCGAGACATGCGAATGGTGGGCTGACAGGCGGGCTGCGCGCGGTCCGCTCGGCCCTCCCATCATGGTCCTCACAGCTCTGCACGCACCTGGCCTGTTGCCACCTGGGTTGATGGCTTCGCCTCTGCTTCCAGGGATAGCGAGGGGGTTAGCGGGGCCCTGTGCCGAGCACCGTGATGCGAACGCAAAGAGGAGCACCGCGCTCGCGAACAGCGCGGCTGACGATCGAAGCACTGCGCGCTGCGGCATTGCGTGGCTCTGCAGCTACAGTCCCCAGCGCATGTTTGGGGAGAGCGCTGAGTAGACACGGTTGCGGCCGCACTTGTTGCGCGCGCATATATCAGCAGCGTTTTCTGGCCACTCATAACGGTGACTTATACGCATCTTTTGCTCCCAGCCGCCTGCTTGTCCGCTCTCAGACACCGCAGACGTGAAGATCAGTGTAAAGTTACAATACATAGCACAGAGCAGAAGCAAAAACTACAGCACATTGCCGCCAGTTGAAGCAACAGCACACACAAGGCACAACGCAGCTATCACTGATGCGATACGCCAGGCGACCCGTCCGATGCATTTGAATTCTGCCTCTGCTGTACGTGACCATACGCCTGCGCTGCCTGACCCGCATACGCGCCCTCATCCCGCTGCAGAGAAGACGAGGACAACCTCCCTTGCACCAGCTGCCCTTGCGCGGAATACTGGCCCTGACCCCCTTGCGCGGGGTACTGCCCCCCTGGCATCGCATACGGGCCACCTTGCGGAGCGCCTTGCTGCACGTACGGGCCACCTTGCTGGCTCGCAGACGCCACGGACGCCCTGCTCGCTTGACTGAGGCCGCTTGAGGGCAGGCGTCTCGGGCTGTCGCGAAACTGGCCAGAAGATGACGACCGCGTGACCGGGCCCCGTGACACAGACGCAGTGCTGCTCGCAGGCGACCCAGACTGCTGCCCTTCTTGCTGCAGCTGCAACTCCTGCAACCGCTGCTGCTGTTGCTGCAGGGCTTGCTGCTCGCTGGAGGGCTGGCGCGCGTGGGTGGCGGGCGGCTGGTGGGCGGAGAGCTGGTCGGTGGAGGGTTGGCGGGCGTGGTGGGTGGCTGCGTAGGCGGCCGTGCGGCTGCTGGGTGTGGACGCCCCGCTGGATCGGCCTGCGTCAAGTGAGATGTGCGATATGCGGGGTGCGAGGGCCTGTTGTGAGCTGTTGCGCCTGCTAAGGGACGAGCCAGAGCCTTGCTGGGCGGCAGCCTGACGCCGCGCCAACATATCCTACGGCACACACACACACACACACACACACGTACAGCTCATATATACATACCTTATCTCATCACAATATAACTGGACGATACAAAGGCACAGGAACTGGTGAGGAGTAATCTCAATGTCGATGGCGCGCGGATACATGTTGAAACCCGCAACGCGGAAGACAAGGTGATAAAAAGTGTAGAGGTATGTGTGTGTGTATGCGTGTGTGTGTGTCTACGTACCTTGAGCGCTGCATTCCTCGCGGTCAGCTGTTGCACCTGTATGCTCTGCTGTACAGCCAGTGAGCGCAGCCCCACTACTGAAGCAGCCATTGTGATGTCTAGGAGACGTGTCAGCTCCTATGGACACACACACACACACACACACACACTTGAGCGCGGCACGGGCGAGGCCCCTGTCTGTATGCTCTGTGAGGCCGATCAGAACACAGACACATAAGGAATCACACACACTGCAACAGACGACGTATGAATGTAGGAGGCATAGATACATGTGTGTGTGTGTGTGTGTGTGCGTGCCATCCTTACCTCCTGATACAGCCCCGCTGCGTGCAGCTGCCGCAGCGCCTGTCCAGCTGTCAGCACCGGCTGCTGCTGCTGCTGCTGCTGCTGCTGTGCGCCTCCCCCGCTTGTATTAGGTGTTGCTAAGGGTGCGCTTGTGTCAATGACACCCTGCGCTGCGTTGTAGGCCTGACGCTCCTCCATGGCGAGGATGTGCTGCACTGCTACCAGGTCTAGCAGACTGCGCACATACACACACACACACACAGTTTCACACAGTCATGCTATTTCTGGTGGATGTATGGATTCTGATGGAAAGTACATATGTCAAGATAGTGAGACACAGGCCGTCCCGTCTCACGAAGTGTCCGTGCTGAGTCACACGCACCCACCCACCCACACACACCCACCCACACCCACACCCACAAACCAAAGGATTCTCTGCAAGGCAACTCAGTGGCGTACCTGCTCTCAGCTGGGTTACGTGGCCCCACAACGGTCAACGGAACCTCCCTCCTAGCCAGGACTGATGCAGACCGCGCGCCCGCGTCTGCACACACGCAAACACACACACATGCAGAAACTCTCCCATGGAGCAAGCAAGTGCAGATTATATATGTCCGCTCATTACTGACTGGAGCGGCGTGTCGAAGGGTGGGTCGTGCTTTTTGTACGTGGGTCGTGCTTGTGTGTGTGTGTGTGTGTGTGTGTGTGTGTGTGCGTGTGTGTGTGTACACGGACCTTGTGCAGAGGCTCTGATAGCCTGTTTTGTAGGGGTGTCAAATCCTGCCAGCGCCTCGCTGCTGTATGAGACCAGCTCACTGGCCCCGAACCACGTGGCGCCATCGTGCGCTGCCTCAGGGTGGTTGGCGGGTACAGACTGAAAAGCAGTGACCTACGTCACATATACGCGTACACACGTTGACATGAGCACACATACATATCAGGAGCACACATTCACACAAAGAGCACACATATGCGTACACACGTTGACATCAGTACTGGCTACACAACCCTCTGCAGGCCTACCTTATTTTGTTTCTGTTCGTATGTATGCAGGCTGGTCTGTGCGCACATGCAGGCTCCGCTGCGTAGTGATGGCGTGTGGTATGTGGCGAGTAGTGCACAGATTGCGATGTCTTACCTGTACTTGGCCTGCCTGGCTGCCCGTACTGTCTGTGTTGAACACACTGAAGATGAGACCCACAAAGCAAGGGTCCAGCATCTGATACACAGACTGCGAGCAGCGTATGACACAACAAGGCCATGTATGGTAGCTAAGCACACGATGACTGTGCAGGCCACGTACTGTGTGCAGTGGGTAAGTGGCTACGAGTCCGGCGGGGCGGACGTGTGTTCGTGCGCACCTGTGTCTTGACGTCCACGTGCGAGGGGTGCACGGTGATGTGCGGGTGGGAGTGGTACCAGCCCACGATGCGCGTGTGGAGCCCGCTCTGCTTGGACAGCCTCTCCGCGTGTGCTGTGCACCTTGCCATCTGCTCGGGGCTTGTCTCTACACGGTCCTTCCTGCGGTCCACGGCAAGGCACACATCAAGCGTGCGAGCGCCAGCGCCTAAGCCGGGCTCGTAGCTCTTGTCGCGAGCCTAGTAGCTGCTGCTTCTCAAACGCGCACCTGCGGTCTGTCCGAATCTGTGGGTATGCCATCCAGATGCGGGAGACTGGCGCGCCAGAGGCATCAACCTGCGGAGGCAGCGCGCGGAGCCGAGACCCTGAGCTGCGCTGCCTGACTTCGTAAGCCGCGCAGAGGTCTGCTGCACGCGCACCCAAGCGGCCGGCTCGGTAGAGCTACAAGGCGTGTGCGACTGCCCCTAAGCTGCGCTGTGCCTGAGGTAGGACAGGCGCGGGCGATGCTACCTTCTGGCGGGCTGCTTGCTTACCGTGACGTCGCCCAGCAGCAAGCCCATCACCTCCTCGCCTTCTGTGGTGAAGGCGTGTGTCATCGCGGAGAGAAGGACACCTGCGGATGAGACATCGCAGCAGCTCTTCGCAGTCGCGGACCTGCACACGCGTGGGCCTGCTGAGCCGCGCCCTGACAGCCCCATGTCTGCGCCCTCTCCCTTGCCTTGGGTAATTTCCACACGGGCTAGCGCCATTTTGACTGCGGGGTTTTGCTGCCGACCCTCCCTGCGTGCCCCGCTCCACCCAGCCCCTGCGACGAGCTGCTGCGCACCTACACCCTGCAGTAGCTCAGGTGCTCCAGGTCACGTATTTTACAAGGGATGATGATATGCAGTCACAATCCAAGCATACAGGACGAAGATACAGAGATGAGAACACGACGAAAGAAGGGTCACGCTACCAGATGGTCACACGGTACGAAGATGTGAAGGTACGAAGTTGGTCAGACCCCTTATCGCTAGTCCAAGGCACCCACACAGACGCACACTCACCACGAAGCAAACTCACTGCTTCTGTACGCCATGGGTAAGGCTGGTACTAAGCCTGTGTACCGCGGTACTGCTAGCGCAAGGGACCGCCGGCGCACACATATGGTATGTGGTCAATATGCCATGGCACGCCACCGTCATGCGCCCTCCGCACGCAGCAGGCACACTACTTCCACTGCCCACTCTGCTGCCTCTTTAGCACACCATTCAGCAGGGTAATCTGGTCCTTAAGGGCATTGACCTCGTCCTCGTGCTCCTTGCGCATCTCCGTGATCTTGTCTGCAGCGACCGCCACGCTCTGACGCAGCGCGAGCACGCAGTCGATGGTCTCCGACAGGACAGCGTGCTTGGGCCGGCTGTCGTCGTTGCGCACGTAGTGCGTGCTGGGTGAGTCTCTGTTGGCCGGCACGAGGATGCGGAGCTCGTCGATGTAGTTGTTGATCATGTTTCTGCGGTTGCGCTCGACCTGCGCGCACATGGACACAGATCATACCAGTTGCATGCCACAAAGACAGGGTAGCACGCGCGGTTGTAAGCCGGTACGGACTGTTCTTGTGTTCGTGATCGCCACGCAATGATGCGACCGCGCCATGCCAGTGCTTACACGCACATCATCACTGCAACGCAATGCCAGGTACAGGGTGTTCCGGCGCTACTTAGTGTGCATGTCGCGTGGGTTAATCATTTACTGTGACTGACCTGTGGGTGGTGCGCCTTGCGAGACGAGGGGTGCTCGCCATCCTCTTCCTTGTCGCTCTCTGTCTCAGATGCCACCACAGCCTTCTTCTTACTCGCAGCACGCTGACTGCTTGAGCGGGCCCCCTGGCTGCCAGAGCGCGCAGGCTGGCTCAGTGCACGCGCCATCTTGCCCTTCCCGCGGCCGCCGTTGCCTGCGACAGGCGCGACAGGCGCGACATCGAGCGCGGGCGGCGAGTCGGCGCTGGCGCCGCCGTCGCTGGTCGGGCGCAGCATGCTGGCGGTCTCTGTTGTGGCGCGGGAGTTACTGCGGGTGGGCCTGCCCGTGCTCAGCTGCGCGGCCGCTGCGGCTGGCGGCGGCGGCGCAAGGTGCGGCGCCGCGGACGACAGGCTGCCCTGGGACGCAGCCGCGGACACACTGGCCGCCTTCGCAGCCTCGTTGGTGACTATGGCATCTGTGGTGGCAGGGGCCGGGACTATGGCACGGCCAGGGACAGGCGGAGGCTTGCCGCCCTTCCTACCGCGCGCCTTGGTGACCCTGCCTCCCTTGCGGGTCACAGAGCCGTTGCTGCTAGGGACGTCAGCGGGTGCGTACTCTGTGGCCAGCCCACTAGCTCCACCGGAGATGGGTGGCGGTGGAGGTGCGAGGTCGCTCATGTCGGTGTGCATGGGCAACGCCTCAGTTGCACCGGCATGCGCAGCGGTTGGGAGACCTGCAGGCACCGTGGACACAGCGTTACTACCAGCAGTACGCATATCAAGTTGCCGTGCTTGCCTCTGCTTCGGCAGGCCTGCCCTGCTCACATGCTGCATTCACATATGAGCCAGCACATGGGTTTGCAGCAAGCTCAAGTGCATGCAAGATTATGGTGCACTTACCGTGCATGCGTGCGCCGGTAGAGCCTGCATCCATGAGCGCGCCACTTGTCGGGCCATGTGTCTCGTACGCCACCCTCGCATACTTGGCCACAGCAGGGCTGTTGTCAGCAAGCGTCAGCCCGTCAAGGCAGCTGCTCATCAACCCCTCTTCGGGCCACGTGCGCTTGCCCAGCGACGAGCCGCCGTCCGTGCTGCGGGGCGAGACGATCAGCGGCACGACCGGCAGCTGCGCCGTGGTGGCGCCGTTTGAGCCGGTCAGACGCAGCGGCGCCGGCGGGATGCGTGGCGGCGCTGGCGCTGGTTGCATGGTGCCCTGTGGCAGCGGGCCTGTGAGCTGCTGCGGCGGTCCCAGGTTCAGCGGCCCGACGGGCAGCAGGCCACCGATCGTAGCGCCGGGCTGAAGCGTGCTCTGTGGTGGTGCCTGCTGCTGCGAGCCGGTGCCTGCCATAGCCGGCCCCGCCGCTGCCGGGCCCATGGGGATCACTGGCCAGATGTTGGCCACCTTAGGCAGCTGTGGCTGTGGCTGTGGCTGTGTTGGTGGGGCGAGGCCGGTGCCTGTGGGTGGCCGGTAGGCCGCCAGTGCGAAGGGTGATGACTTTGCTGCTGGCATGCTGGCTGCGGCAGGCATGGCTGCCTGGGCCGCGGCGCTGGCCCCGCTGCCAGCCAGGGTGTGCCCTGCGGCGGCGGTCGCAGCGGCGGTGGGGGCAGGCTGGTCCGGCCTGAAGAGCGGGGCAGGCAGCGCGCCATGCAGCTGAATCGGCGCTGGGTTCGCGTGAGGGTTGTTGCCAATGCGGTTGTACAGCATCTCAATCTGTGCCATGGCCTGAGCTGTCCTGGGCCCCTCGACCAGGGCTGGGGAGTTTGTGTTGTTGTCGTGCAGCTGCTGCTGCTGCTGCATGGGTGTGTCAGCACGTGGCAGAGGTGTGCCCTGCGGCGGTGGTGGCGCTAGAGCGTCCATCTCAAGACGGCGCTGCACACCCTTGCCGCCTGTCATAGCGGGGGCCGCAGCGTCGATCACGGGGTCGTCGCAGGGCCCATCTGTCGCGGCCGAGCCTGACATGAGCGCTGGTTCGGAGGCTTCGGGGGCGCCGGCCGGCTCCTGGCCTGCATGCGCGCCCACGTGATTCACATACACTGCGATATCAGGTGCTAGGCTTTGCATGGTGTGCATTCAAGGGCCAAACCACCATCTGCGAGCTGTAAGAACATCGGCATGTAAGTGACCCTTTGCATATGCCATGTACCCACCTGCCAGCTGTGCAGCTTCCATGGCGAAGCGGCTCTTGCCTCCGCTGCCACCAGACGCCATGCAGTTGAACTTGTGCAGGGTTGTTGGCATCCCGACTGTGGGGGGACTGCCCAGCAGAGACGCCAACTCCATGTACGCAGGTGAGTTTGGCCAAGCAACGCCACCCGGCGACGAGAAGGCCAGTGTGTTGGGCTGCGAACAGGCACCGCCAGTGCAAGGTACGGTGTGTTCGCTGCCCACTACGCGCCACGAGTTCGTATTGTATTGCCAAGCAGGCAGTGCCCTGCAAGACCGTACCTGTTGCGCGGTGCCAATGTTGCCGCCCAGGGACCACGAGTTGAAGGAAGGGCCGGAGGCTGCTTTGGGGGTCGCTGAGTGCTGCTTGGTATGCTCAGCAACATTGAACACCGCGCCGGTCGTGTGAGGCGCCGGCGGCACGCGCGGGGTGTCGCACACGCCGGCAGAATCGGCGAGGTGCTGACCCGCACTGCCGCTGCTGCCTGACCTAAGGATCGCTGAGCTCGCGTGTGGCTCTGTGCTTGCCGAGTGCTGCTTGAAGGCGCTTGCTGAAACTGGCTGCTGCAGGACATGTCTCTGCGGCTGCTGCTGCTGCGGAGGTGCCTGCATTGACGAGAGTAGGGCTTTTGACTGGGCCATGTGGTCATTCGCATCCTGCACTGCCGCCGCTGCTAGCAGGACGTCAATGCGCTGCCTCTGGACGTCGACAGCAGTGGATGAGGCCATCGCGGAGTCACCTGCACTGCGAGGATGCGCCAGTCAGTCTGGGTTCAAAAATCCCGAAAGCACCTCGCGCTTTCCACAGCCATCCTGCTGTGCTGCCTAAGAGCCTGAAGGTCATGGGAAAGCCATTGCGAGTGACAAGGCAAGCGCTGGGTTTAAGGCATGATCAACTTTTCGCCCCTGCGGCCTGTCTCCTGTGCTGCAACGCGCCCTGCTGCTCTGCTATCGCTGCTCTACATAGTCCTCTGAGCTTCGCAAGGAGGGAGCTGCTGGAAAAGGCACAGACTCGAGCGACAAAACCCTCGCTGGGCTACTGCCTGGCCTCACGCGACCACTGCTTGTGCTGCTCCTGGCTCTCTTCAGGCCTCCTGGCTGGCACTGCTGCGTGTAGGGAGCTTACCGTGGTCACGCCAGCGCCCAGGGTTTAAGCTCAGCCTCTTGAATTTCTGGCTCGCCAAGCTCTGCGCCGCTGCAATGCCTGCTGCTGGAGAAGCGTTCACAAGCTCTGTGGATCACGTAGGGAAGGACTGTCTGAACAGGACTTCCGATCACGCAGTAGCTGGGCCTGCTTCTCAACTCGTTTGCCCGTTTGCAAAAGGAAGTTGAAGTTTACAAGCGCACCCGCGCAGCGCTGCAGCCGACGTGCGCTACATGCAAGTGCATACCAATGCAAATGAAGAGGAAAGAAATGCACGAGACGCGACACGGAAGTACACGCAAGAAACAAGTCAATGTGCCACCCTGCTGAGCCCTCCAGTACACAAGTCAGCGATCACGCACGCGCGCAGAGTGTCAATATATCAGTGTCATACATAGGTTCTATGCAAGACAATGCCCCAGCCCTCCTAGTCTACCTCAGGTCGGGTCACGAGCACGAAGGTACACAGCCTACGTATGTCACAGCTTGGTGAAGGTGTACACAGACGCTCACTGCAGAGGCAGAGGCGTCCTGGCAGGCCGTCAGTTTACAAGGGCCCCTCGCCCAGCAAGGGCGCGTTGCCGAGTGGCGCAGCTGGCTTAGCGGGCGCCGCCTCCTTACCAGGTTCGGCTGCAGACGTAGCCGCACCGCCACTGCCGCCTGCTGGTCCAAATGCTAACCCTGCCGTCTCTGGCTCATCCTCAGGCACTGGCAAGGGTGGCTGGTAGCCACCCGTGACAGGTTTGTCCTGCGGCGACGGCGCGACGAGACCGCCGTACGCCGCGCGCTGCGGCGCCTGCGGCGGCTCCGCCGGCGCACGGAAGCCCGCGCCGCGCCCGCCGGCCGCTGCAGCAGAGCCCATAAGCGGCGCGTCTTCCATTTCGTCTTCTGCTTCGTGGACAGGTGACAGCGCTGAGCCGCGCCCGCCGCGCCCACCACGCCCGCCGCCAGCCCCGCCGCGCGGATCCAAGGGCATGTACTGTGAAAGACACACAAGCACACACCCACAGCCCATCCTTTTCCAAGTGCCACACAGACACTGTCTGTCAACGCACCACGCACGAGCTGGCACCTCGGTGGTGCTTGTGTACTGTGACTGCAGTAACTGGGTGGCCACGCACCTGTGACATGATGTCTCTGATCTCGCCCTCCATGCGCTGACGCAGCACGTAGTGGTACACAGCGTACAGCGCACCAGTGGTGAGGCCCACTGTCAGCATCACTGTCAGGAACACACTGAAACCAGACATGCCACCTCCGCCTCCACCTGCACGCCAGAGGATGATCAAGACGAAACACACAACCACACACCTCTTACCCCTGTCGGCATACCGTCGGCCACTAAGCGCATGAGTAACCGTAACCCAAAGCCTCACCCGCACGTCAACCCTGCTGTGCACCGGACCACTGCCTTGCTGAAGGGCCCTAGCTCGTGCCCGTCTCACGAAAGTATCGCGAGCACAAGCTAACGCTGCAGTGCATACTCGTCCTTACCTGATGAGCCGCCTCCCGACGGTCCAGGTGTGGGCGTAGGCGAGCCGCCACCACCACCGCCACCCCCGGACGGCTGAGGTGTGAAGACACACACACCCGACACACACTGGCTGGCTGAGCACTGCGCAGAGCAGGTAAGCTCTTTGGGCGTGGTGCCTAGGTTAGCGGGGGTGAAGCAGCTGGGGCACTGACACGTGAACCTGCACAAAGCCACATCACGCATACACATGTATATGTGTTATTAGTACTCACACATACAACACCTTGACTTGCAGCTGCCAG
>VFQQ010003383.1_pt1 | contig 15615 bp, 25 predicted proteins | sample 3512341 | NCBI WGS metagenome assembly VFQQ01 (sample SAMN10412373, study PRJNA504923) | tailings metagenome | isolation source: Relicate 2 Philex TSF1 revegetated site | place: Philippines: Tuba, Benguet | collected 2017-08-29 | reverse complement strand
GCAGCAGCAGCAGCAGCAGCAGCAGCAGCAGCAGCAGCAGCAGCAGCAGCAGCAGGAAAACCAGGGAGTTGCTGCTACATAAAATGCATCATTGATTAATAATAAAGGCCGCCTGATTCTCGACCTGACCTGGCCTCCATTGGTGCTGCCATGGCCTTCCTGTTTCTTTCCTCCGCTGCATGTTTGATACAGCCACTCAGAAGAGCATCTTGCTTCATTCCAGAGCTTCAGAGTTTTTATTGTTTGATCTAGAGCCACCTCCTGACCGGCCTCACTGCCAGTTGTTGTTGCCAAGTCTTCCTGCTGTGTGCCCAAATCTGTTCTGCTGCCAACATGTGAGCGCAGCTTGCATCCCTTAAGCAGCACCTGGCTTCTGAAGTTGCCAGCATCGACCAGACTGTACGTGCAAGCAAGGGCAGGTGCCATGACATTTCATGCATGCGGACAGAACAACAAGGCGTGGTGCTGGCTGTTGTGCGGCTGAGCTAGAGATCAGCCTGCTCATCAAGCTCTTGAGCAGCCTGCTGAGTGAAGCCCCATGCAGCAAAGTCCATTTCGTGCCAGAACTCAGCTGCACGCCAGTCTTCCATGGAGGCCGCGTCAAACCAGGCGTTTAGCGGGAACGCCACAGCCGCGATCACCGCCAGCACAAAGGCGTGGGGCAGGGGGGACAGCGGGGTGGCCTGCGGGCGAGGCAGAGGAAGGGCAGCTGGGCAGGTGAGAAGCATGAGCAGCAGCACTGCTGGTTGCAGTTGCATGCCACTGCGCAGTCTGTTGCAAGCGCCACCCACAGTGGCAGCCTCCTCCCCCCTCCAGCCGTACCTGCAGCTCCGCAGCCGCTGGGGCGGCTGTGGGGGCGTCCAAGCCACGCTTCACAGGCGCGCCGCGGCGGTGCGCCAGCAGCAGCGTGCGCACGGCTGCCTTGAAGGCAGGCGGCCAGTAGCGGTGGTCGGCGGGGGACCATGGCTCGCCCTCGATCAGCATCCACAGCAGGCTGGGGACAGGGTGGGGGTGCACGTAGTGGCATCAAGGTTAGGCATGGGCAGAGCGCAACCGTGGGGCAGGCTTGAAGTGAGCAGCTGCACGGCTATGCAGGGGTGGCATCGCTGGGCAAGGGCATCAGGCCAGCAGGAGCAGCGCTTCACACACAGTGCTTCGCCAGCATCTGTAGGCTTTGCAAGCCGGCTAGCAGCGCTGGGTAAAGCTTTCCCAGCAGCAGCCCCGGCGCACCGGTTGTCGCCAGTCAGCAATTTGTCCTGCTGAGGGTCTGCGCCCGGGGAGCAGCAGATGCGCCCCGTGCCATCGGCTGTCCTGCCCAGGCGGCCCCAGTCACGTAGGATGTGGAAGTTGGGCAGCGATTTTGACTGGCAGCCGTAGCCAGTCTTGCTCACAACCTGCGACCAGTGGGCGGCCCCAGCGAAGGGAGTGTCGGACCAGCAGGCAGCCAAGGCAGATGCACGGTGTGTGCCTGTCCAGTAAGTAAGCAAGCAGCCCACCATGCAGCCCTTACCAGTAGCCGGACACTGTTGTACACAGTCGGGCGATAGCCGGCGCGCAGCAGCGCCTGCAGCAGGTAGGTTGGGAGGGAATGTGTGTTTGGTAAATGCAGGACACCTTGGTGGAGTGCCGCATGCACGCCGGCTATGATGCATACTGCACATCATACGATGCAAGCATGCTGCGCTCATGCTGCCACTGAACTGGAGCGCAATACATGACGCACAACGGGGCATGATGCACAAGCTGACCTGGCACATGCGCACACGCAGCTCTTGCGGCGTCTTGGTGATGTAGTGGCAGTCCCTGCAAGCACCCCGGGCAAACATAGGGCAGAAGTTCAGAGGGCCTCTCCGCACTGAGTGCGGCTCAAATGTTGCAGCCAGTGAGCCGGCCGACGGTGGCCACCCTGCAAGCAGCAGTGGCAAGCATCCTGCCGCCAGCTGCCCCCACTCCAGCTGCCGCCACACAGCTGCCCTGGCCAGCTGGAGCCCTCAGCGGGCCTGCCCAGCGCACCGGCGGAAGAGCGAGTAGAAGGGGCAGCACACATCGTGCGTCTGCGGCACAAGTTTGGGCGGCGTGAGGCGTTGTGAGGGAGCGTCCATGGATGGCTGGTTGGCGCGTCCCGGCTGCCAACCCGCATTGGCTTCCATCCTGCCTTCCTCCCATCCTCCTGCCTTTAGTATACTGCTTCAAGAGGAATGCTTCGGAGACAACGTTTCCCCTCCCTCCCCCTGCTCACCGACTCTGTGGTGTCGTACTCTCCAAAAAACATGGTCACGCTTTCCTCCTCGCTGCCCAGGGGCACCGCCGGCAGCGGCAGGCCGGAGCCAAGCATCAGCTCCAGAAGCTCGGCATTGCGCCGCCGGTTTACGACCTTGTTGATAGCGGGGAGGGTGATGCTCGTGCCGTGCTGCAGCAGGGCACACGAAAGCGGGAGTCGCATGGGTGCAGGAGCATGCATTCCGGTCACGGCTGTCCCTGGATGCGCACCGCATTGCAGGAGCAAATGCAGTTGCTGCCAGCAGTGCACCATGCAGTGCGCCCTTAGCATGCTCCCCCTCCATCCCCCACCTGCAGCAGCGCCCGCGCGATGGGCAGCACATCATCGCTGCTGCGGCCGGCAACTGTCTCCAGCATGCTGCCATCGGGATCGATTGGCTGCTGCCGCAGAGGCCCATCCAGCATCGTTTGCACCGCTGCTGCATCCCCCTGATGGACAGCCAGGCTGGCCACACTGCAGCGCTGCTCAGCGCCCAGCATGCCAGCAGCGCCCAGAAGGGCCGCCAGCTCAGCGAGCAGGTCAGGGGCGGATGGCGCCAGTGCGGCTGCCATCAGCATCGCCATGAGCTGCTCAGGCTGCATCTCCAAGCTGCCGGCAGCAGCACGCCGCAGCACGTCGCCCAGCAGGCTGGCCCGCAGTGCGATAGCAGCTGCCATTTCAGATTCGTCTTCGGGGCGTGCGTAGCGCATGCGCTCGGCCAGCCAGTGCCAGGGGGATGCGGCGCGAGATGAGGCGCCGGGCTTTAACAGATCCCTCCAGCTGTCGGGGTCGGGCAGCTCAGAGGCAGCACCTGCTGCCAGCAGCGCCTGCACAGTGGGCACCTCACCCATTGCGCAGGCCAGGGCCAGGGCAGTGGATCCAGCTGGCGCCTCGTCTGTGAAGAGCTGTCCGCAGCGCTGGTCCGGCAGCTGCAGCGGCGCCGACAGCCGAGCATCCACGGGCACCCCTGCTGCCACCAGGGCAGCCACTGCACCGGCTGCGCCGCCCAGCGCGGCGGCGTGCAGCGCTGTCAGGCCGCAGAGCAGTGTGTCATGAGGGTTGGCGCCGCCCTGAACGAGCTCGAGAGCGCGCTCCGCTTGGCCGCCCAACAGGGCAGCAAAGAGCGGCGGCTGCTCGGCCACGGGTGGCAGGACAGCCGCGGCTGGGCGGACTTGGATCTCATCGGAACCATCGGAACAGTTGGCAAAATCTATTATTGAGAGCATGCTCGCCCTTTATGGACTGGTCAGCCAGGTCAGCCAGGGCCGGCCCTGCGACGGTGGGGAGGTGGCGCAGGCGCCGATGGGCAGTGACAAGGCACCGGCGGCGGCGGCGCCGCTGTCCACACCCCAGGCCTCGGCAGCGCGCTCGGTTGGCTGGGGGTGCTGATCAAGGCGGCCAGGGCTCACCCAGGGGACGAGCTGGCGTCAGGAGCAGCGAGCAGTTCCCGCGGGGCGTGAGAACGCTGGCAAGCGCGGCTGCACAGTCCTGCAAGCCAATCTCCACTGCGGAGGATGCGTAGCTATTGGCGTCTAGACAGCAGGGGCCGCTCTAGCAGCCTCGGTATGCTGCATTTGCGCCAGGCGGCGCCGCCGTGGGCGGCACCATTATGCAGGCAGATGCGAAGCCTCTCGCACCGTCTGAGCCAGAGCTGCACAGGAAAATGCTGGTTCATGACCGTCTTGCTGCATTTTGACTGACACGTGCCAACGTGCTCTGATTGGTTGCATGGTCCAAAGTAGGCAGCAGAGCTATGTACTTGCGGCAATAGGCAGTTGGCAATCGACAAGCCGGTCACTCAATAGAATTGTGCAGAAATGGTGGAACCGAACCAGACAAGCAACAATGGGAAGCAGCAACCAGGTTTGCTTGCTGCTGCCGAGGGCGACAGTGTGGAAAGGAGGGGCCGCAGGCCATGGCATTTGCTTTTCAGGACTGCTGTGTGGTATTCAAGTTGCTGGCTCCGCGGTGAACTTCTCAATTTACGCCGCTGGCTCGGCGGTGAACTTCTTGATGGCTTTCTTGAGCTGCTTGTGCAGCTCGGGTGACACCTCGTAGATGGTCTGCTCCCCGACAAAGGGGGAAATCTCTGTCTGCAGCGAACAAGTGAGCGGAGGGAGGTGGAGTGATGAGCTCAGGTGGCGCAGCAGGCCAGGAACAGGAAAGCATGCTCCCAGCCGTCAAAGAGCGAAAATTCCGTCTGTAGGCGGCAGGGTGTTCAAGACGGCCGTGATGCGGGTGGTGGCATCCGGAAGAAGTGCAGCGGCAGTGAAAGAAACAGCCGAGATCACATGCATCTCGTGCCAAGCTCCCAAGGCTGCCCAGCAGCAGCCCCAGGTGCCCCACACAGCCCAGCAAAGACCTTGGCAGGTCACCTCGGGCCGCTCCCACAGCTGGCAATCCACCATCACCAACAGCAGCAGCCAGGCCATGCTGCAGCTCTGTATCAACTGCGCTCGCTGCACAACAAATCAACACGGTATCGCTCACCTCGGGCCGCTCCCACAGCTGGCAATCCACCATCACCAACAGCAGCAGCCAGGCCATGCTGCAGCTCTGTATCAACTGCGCTCGCTGCACAACAAATCAACACGGTATCGCTCACCTCGGGCCGCTCCCACAGCTGGCAATCCACCATCACCAACAGCAGCAGCCAGGCCATGCTGCAGCTCTGTATCAACTGCGCTCGCTGCACAACAAATCAACACGGTATCGCTCACCTCGGGCCGCTCCCGCAGCTTCACGTCTACCAGCAGCAGCGAGGAGGCAGGCACCAGGCCTCGCATGTTCTCTAGCAGCTGCGGGCAGCAGGGGCAGGGTGAATTGCAAACTGTTCAGCTGTGATGCAACGGCCAACCAGCCGACCTGGAACGGGAGGGTGTGAGGGCACAAGCTGCTGCCGCAGCGCGCCCCAGCAGGCACAACAGGCGCAGCAGGCACAGCAGGCGCAGCGCAGAGCTCACAAAGTAGGGCCGCCGCCCGCCGCTGCGGTCCCATTCGCCGTCGGCCCTGTTCCAATAGTCGTAATAGTGGCTGGGGAGGAGGGAAGCAGGGGATGAACGAGTGATGTGAGGGATGGGGCAGGAGGGTTGCACTGCCCCAGCCAGCCAGCCACAATGGAAATCCATAGCCCTGCCCAGCAGCTCCCCACCTGTGCAGATGCATAGGCATTCAAACCACAACCCAGGCACCCCAAGACCCAGCACTAGCAGCCTCACCCCTCAATGACCGTATCGCCCTTGCCGTATGTCACGCCAAAATCGTCGGTGTCGTCCGCCCGCAGCCGGAGCATCGGCCCCGTCGCCTGTTCCAGTTTTGGAGGGCAAGCGAGAGGCTTAGAGTGGACCAGTGCCTCAGCATGCAAAGCCTGCAGCTCGGCCCTCCAGAGGTGCAAGCCAGCTGGAAGCCAACAAACAGTGCGGACAAACCAAGCAGACGACAAACGAACATGCACAACCACCAACGCATGGGGACAAAGAGAGACAACCGAGTGAGCAGACCATGCATCAGACCTTGCCTGCAGGAGGTAGTATTTGTTGCCGTTGATGTCATCGGCGCCGTACACCGCGACGATCATGCCTTTCTTCACCTGCAGGACAGACAGCAAGCACTGAGCCTACCTGAATAACTTGCCCGTCACACAGCTGTTCGTGCATGTGTGCCACGCGTTGCTCCCCAAACTCTACCTCCAACCCAGTTGAATCGTCCACCCAAACACACAACAAGCGCCACAAGTCAAGTGTGCGCTTGCTCAATAATCTTCCTCAGCTTACCGAGCGCGCCAGCCGCTCTTCTTCCAGCTCCAGCTCCGCCTCCTGCGCCGCCCGCTCCTCGTTCAGCACAGCCGCGGTCTCGGCCTGCTTGAACTCGGCATCCACCTGCAACCATTGAGTGGTTGGCGAATATGTAACAAATGCAGGCATTGTGTGGGCACGCAGGCGGTGCGATGTGCTTTTTGCCTGCTTGAACTCGGCATCCACCTGCAGGCATTGAGTGGTTGGCGAATATGAAACTGATGCAGGCAGGCCTGCTTGAACTCGGCATCCACCTGCAGCCATTGATTGTTCTGGCATATTTATTCCGTGTGCAGCTGGCGCAGGCGGTGCGCACAGGGCGCGAGCGATTCTGCCTTTGCAGAAAGGTGGACGTTGCAGCAGCCGCATGTGATCGCAGAAAGTGCGCCGGCTGTGATGCGGAAAGTGAGAGAGCATCAGAACTGCCTGTACACTGCACTCGCCTTGCTGAAGAAGGAGTGCGGCTTGCGCAGGTAGTCGCGAAGCAGATCCGCGGCCTTGTGCACTGCGATGCAATGTGAAGCAGATGAGCAAAGTTGCGGGTTGGATATTGCAGCAGGGAGCAGGTCCGGAGACGCGGCCTTGTGCACTGCATTACGCACGCAGCAAATCAGAAGGCAGTTTTGAGCTGCGTATAAAGCAGGCAGGCGGTGTGCGGTCTCCTGCACTGCAGGCGGGAAACATGGCACAGCAATGCGGGTAGAGGAGAAGTGCCCCAGGTGCCACATTTACGATGCTGGCGGCTCACCGGGGTGCTTCTCGCTCTCGTTGTAAAACTTGGCCTGCGGAGGATGAACAGGCAAGCAAAGTTGATGTCTGGTCATCCCCCTGGCGCTGCTGCTCGTCCTGCTGTATGCAACCTCATGGCAGTTCATCAGCCCATGCACAACATGCCGCCTTGTTGCCCACCGAATGCAGGGTGATGCCACCGCCGGTCACGCTGCCGAATCACATACAAGCAGCTCAAACTGTGCGTCCCGAGGCCCCCAGCAAGCCCTCACGTTGTCCACAATCAGCATCATGTCGGACTTGAACTCCTTGGGGCTGCTGTACTGCCCGCGCTGCGCCTTGACTGCAAGGAGAGCAGGCGGCAGGCAGGGAGTCGGTGAGGAGGGCGGTGCAGTGAGAGAAGATGCTGTACTGCCCGCGCTGCGCCTTGACTGCGGGGCGGGCGGACAGGTGGCACAATGTCACCTCCTATAGAGCAGGCAGTGAAACAGCTGCAGGCACGATAAAGAAGAAACCAACAATCGATCACACTCACTCTTGACCGTGGCCAGGTCCATGGGCTGCTTGACCTGCCGATGTTAGTCAAGTGCGGAGCATAAACTAACATACGCCTGTACAACAGCAAGACAGCACAATAAACACAACTCACTCTTGACCGTGGCCATGTCCATGGGCTTCTTGACCAGCGCATAATAGTCGGGCGTGGAGCGCGGCACCGGCTTCTCAAAGGGCCGGAAGTCGCGCTCGCGAGCCAGCGTGCCCACGTACGCCACGATGCTCCTGTGGAAGAGAGCGTGGCAGAGTTGTATTGGGTTAGGTTTGCCGGCACATGAAAGGCAGAGGCACAGACCAGCAGCGCCCCTTCAAAATGCCACACAACCACCACCGCAACAAACATTCCTCATTGACACCAACCCATTCCTGCCTGCCCACCCACCTATTGAGCCACTGCCCCGCCGTCTCTCCGGGCTTGAGAGTGACCACTCCCGCCACAGCTCCCACAGTGCGCCGGCCGTTGCGCCGCCGCGGCCCCTCCTCTTCCTCCTCCTCCTCCTCCTCCTCCCCCTCCCACCCAGCCTGCCCCGCATCCGCCAGCCTCAGCAGCAGGTCGGGGCCACCCTCTCTGGAAGAAGGGCTCAGAGCGCTGCTGCCCCCAGCTGCTGCCGCCGCCGCCGCTGAGCTGCTGCGCCGCATGCGGCGCCCCAGCGCATCCAAAGCGTCCAAAGCGCTCTCCCCAGGGCTAGCGCTGTCCAGCCGCTGCAGGCCGCCCCTGCCCGACTCCCGCCGCCGCTCATCTACTGCTGGCGCCTCGCGCCGCCGCTGCTTGGCAGGGGAAGGCTCCTCATCACGCTGCGCTGCCTGCGCCCGCCCCGCCGCTGCCGCCGCCGCCGCAAGGCTCGCCTCTGCCGGCCGCTTGCGAGAAGCATTCTGCCGCGCGGGGTTGACCGCACCACGCAGCGAGCCCAGCCGCTGTGGCGGTGGCCTCATCGCTGCTGGCTGCGCCGCGGCGGCTGCCTCCTCCTCTCCACTCTTGGCACCTGCAGGGTGTGCCTCTGCTGCTGCTGCCGCTGCTGTGCCTGCTGCGCCTGCTGGGCCTGGCAACGTCTCATCGTCGTCGCTGCTGTGCAGCGCAATCTCAATGCTGGACTGCCCGCCAGGTGCGGCCGCCACACGTGCTGCCCCAGCGTGCGCTGCCGGCACCGCCGCCGGCTGCTCCGGCGGCAGCGGCCGATCAACAGCCTCCACACGCTGCTGCTGCTGCTGCTGCTGGCGCTGCTGAGCGGCTGCCCCGCCCCTGGCGCCAGCCAGCATTTCCCGCCCCAGCTGCCGCATGCCCTCATCCGCCTGCTGCTCCTGCTGCTCTTGCTGCTGCTGCTGCTGCCGCTGCCGCCGCCCCTGCGGCTGTGCCGCTGCTAGCTGCCGCTCCAGCTCCGCCGCTCGCTCCTCTGCAGCCTGCCGCAGCCGCCGCTCCTGCTCCAGCTGCTGCTGCGCCTCGGTTAGCTGCCGCTGCAGGGTTGCGGCATGGTCCTCCGCCTCGGCTGCCTGCCGGCGTGCCTCCTCAACCGCCGCATCTGCCGCATGCCCCCGGCGCGCCAGCTTTCGCTCCGCCAGCTCCGCCCGCTGCTCCGCTGTGTCCTGCCGGCTGTGCATCACCAGCATCTCCTCCGCCAGCTCCTTGAGCAGCAGCTTGCAGCTGTCGGGCAGGCGCGGACCCTCGCCCACCGGCGGCGCGGCAAGGGCAGCCACAACGGCCTCCTCGTCTACCGCGGCAGGCACCTCTGAGCGTGCCGCGGCCGGTCCTGCACCCCCTGTGGGGCGGCGGCCCTGGGAGCCCTGCAGGAGACGTTTGGCAGTAGGAGAAGGAGAGAAGGGAGGAGCGGATTGGCGGCGGTGGCGGCGGCGGGCGGCACGGGGACCGCGAGGACCCCTGCAAGCTTGCTCAGTCGCTTCCGAGAGCACCACAAAGCGGCGCTAGAGGGCCACGACCCCCAGCGCCTCGGCGTTACGCGCGACCGCCGGCTCGCACCTCCTTCATCGCGCCAAGGCCCGCTGCGGGCTTTCCCGAAATTTCGGGATGGAGATGGTCGACTGCAGAAGGCGCGCGTGTCAACAGGTGCCTCCGCTCTGTCTCGCCGCAACAACGCCGCTGCTGGCCTTCCCCGCCTTTCCCGAGCTCCGCTGTGGGTGCGCTGACTACAGCTGGACAAGATGTTAGCGGCGCAAGCCAGCCAGGCGGCCTGTACGGCATGCGCCGCCACTGGACAGGTCAGCGGATGTTTCATTCTTGTCCGTGCTGCCCTCGAGTCGCCTTGCTGGATTTACATTCACAGATCGGGGTGGCTGGTCGCGCCAAGCCACAGTAGTGGGCAGGCCAGATCACAGAACAATGCGTCGGCAGCAGGGGCAACGTGCGGGCACGGCATGGCGGTCGCAAACGCAAGCAGAGGAAAGGTGGGCACGAGAGCAGCAGAGCAACGACGGCATGCACGTGGGGCATGGCGTCTTCGTGTGTATGGGCCAGAGAGACAAATAGGAGCGAGGGGTTTGGATGGGACAACGTCAGGGGGCACTGCCGCGCTCGGGTCAGCCGCGGCGGCCTGTCAAAAACGGTGCTGTGCAAGCGCGGCTCGCTCGCTGCTCAAGCCGCGGCCATGGGCGCCGGCGGCGCCGCGCCATTCTCCAGCACGGCTGCGTGGGCAGGGGAGCAGCGGAACAGAACACGCTCAGGGGTGCGGGCCACAGCACTGCCACAGCCTGCTGCAGTGGCAGCCGCAGCGGCAGCCCAAGTGAAGCAAAGAAGTGGCAGGGGCAGCGGGGCAGCAACTGTCGATGCGATCGAACCTTGGCAAGCCTGTGGCACCCCTCGCCGTCGCCCTAATGGGCAGCAGCAAATATCACAAAAATGCCAGCTCGGCTCACCAGGCTCGCTCAGGTCGATGCGCTTGATTTCGTCCGCGCCGCCCGACAGCGGCCGCGTGGTCGCCTCCTGCGGTGGCAATTAATGGATGGGTGGGTGGGTGGTGGGCGGCTGGCAGTAGAAGCCAACGGTGGCAAGGGGAGACGGCAGTTGCACGGAGGAGGGGCACCGGTTTCAAGTGCCTGATTGCAACAGCAACGCAAGGCAACACGGCTGGGGGGTCCGTCAAGTTCAAGATTTGCCCTCCCCGCACCTGCACCAGGTCCTCCAGCGCCTTGTTGCGCGCCGCCACCTTGGCCTGCAGTAATGAGGCAGTGCGGTGGGCTCAGTCCTCAGTAGGAATCAGTTGCACCTGTGAACTGAGGGAACGCCAGTGGGCAGGCGGCGCCAGGAGTGCAGTGCAGAGCGGCGCTCCTGCTGCTAACAAACAATCAAAAGCTGGCCCTGTCCAAAACTGGCCCCAAGACTGCACTACTGTCCAAGCAGATTTGCTTGCCTCGCTCTTGTGGTTCTGCAAGGCGATACATGCAGTCCCTTGCTGCAGAACTGCTCCCAGGACCAGCGCCCAATCAAAATATCTCACCTCGCTCTTGTGGTTCTGCTCGTGGAACGCCTCGATCTCATGCTGCTTGGCCGCCAGGCTGTCCAGGACAGCCTGGTACCGCGGCGGCATCGGCTTGCGGTACCTGCGGGACGGGTGTTGGGTGCGGGGCAGGGCAGCACACTGAGCGATGAATGGTCTGTGCTGTGCAGCACTGTGGTGATGCAGAAGCGGTGGGTGCTGGACAAACACCACTATGCCGGGCACTGCACTCTTGCACGCGTGACCAGCCAGCACTGTGCATTTGCAAGCACAAAGCAAGCTTGCTAGGCTGCCAAAGCGCACCAGGGGTGCCGCTCGATGTCCTCAATCGTGATGCGCTTCTTGGCGTCGATGACAAAGATGCGGTTCAGCAGGTCCTTGCACTCCGGGGACAGCTGCAAGTCCGAGGGGAGCATCGTGCAGTAAGAACATTGGGGCGTGGTGCAGCTGTGACAAGATTGAGCATGCCAGCTTGCACTCAAAAAGACTGGGGCAAGCCAGGGGAAGGCTGCAAGCCAGCAAAACACATGCGTTGCAGCGGTGTCAGGGGGCCGCCTGACAAAAAAAGCCAGCCATTACAACAACCATCCACCCACCTTCTTGATCGCCTCCGCCATGTGCGGCACCTCGCTCCACCGCTTGGACACTTGCTGCAGCCAGACCTCAAGGTGCGCCTCGCTGGTGTTGGGGTCGGGGTGCTCTGCAGTCGCAATGGGCAACAAGAGGAGGTGGGCGCAGGCAGCAGCAAGGCGCATTGGCGGCCGTGCTGGGTTGGGGCGCAGGCAGCAGGCAAGGCCAGCACATGGGCACTGGGCGCTGAGCAAGTTGCAATGCACAGCGGCAGGGACACAGTGCGATGGGAGTGAGCTCAGCAGGCCAGAAACACAGCTGCCTACTGTACTAGCGGCCAATCCATTACAGCAGCAGCCTCACCGGTGTGGTCAAAGGGGAACGAGCCCAGCAGCATGACGAGCAGCAGGATGCCGCTGGCCCACACGTCCACGCTGCGACCGTCGTACCCAATCTGCGCAGGGGGAGCAGAGCCGTGATGAATGGAAGTGCAATGAACTGTTGTCTGCTGTTCAGCCCAAGATGGCGAGCTGGGTCAGCGGGATAAGTATAAGTATGCAGCGCCAACCGTGGCCTGCATGGAGCTTGCAAAACGACTCCTCACCTTGCCGTTTTTGCTGTTGATGAGCTCCGGACTCATGTACACGGGCGTGCTGCACAGTAAAGGGAGATTGCAAGCAAAAACCAGTGTCAGCTGGGCGGCTGGCTGGGTGACAAGCGAGCCCCGTGCACCACGCAACAGCCTGGCTTGCAGGACCAGCTGGCAAACACAGGACATCCACATGTGCACATGCCCCTAAAGTTAGCCTCAACCATATGTGCAACTCACACCTATGTGCAACTCACACCAGCCCTGGCGCCTCACCCTATCTGCGTGAACAGGTTGGCCTTGCCCATGCAGGTAGCAGCTAGGATGCAAGTACATGCCATTCCAGCCCTGATGACACCCTAAACAAACACCCATCCGCCCCTGGAGCCTCACCCTATCTGAGTGAACATGTTGGCCTCCTCGCTCCACGTCTTGGCAAACCCGAAGTCGCAGATCTTGATGACGGGCGGCTCGTGGCTGCATCAGATGGAGGAAATATTGGCGGTGAGAGCGGAACAAGGAAAAGGGGGCCTAGCAAAAGTCGCAGATCTTGATGACCGGCGGTTCGTGGCTGTGCGAATTGATGGGTGGGAAGCGGAGAGAGAACTATGGAAGGCACATCAAGTCAAGCGTCACTTGGCTGGCGGGGACTGCGGCACCCACAGGTGCCCGAAACCTCTGACAAAGCTGTGCAACAGGAGCTAGCCGTGTGTTGTCCAGCGTCAGGTCCTTATGCTCTGCTTACCCCAACTCTTACGACTGCTTCAAACCTATCAACTTTGACACACAACCAACCAACCGCACCTGTCCAGCAGCGTGTTGTCCAGCTTCAGGTCGCGGTGCGCCACGCAGTGGCTGTGGCAGTACTTGACCGCCGACAGGAATTGCTGCGGCGGGGTGGACAGAGTGGGTTTCAAACCGGGATCAGTCAGCGGCATCAGTCAGTGGGCGCAAACTGGCCGTCGTGCTGCAATGCTGCCTATGCCTGGGACTCGCAGATGTGCTCTCCACCATCACATTGCGCAGGCAGCCACTGGACGCGCGACAGCAGATCTCCCTCAATTTCAACAGCCAAAAGCTCCCTCAATCTCGACAGTCAAAAGCTCCCAAAACCCACCTTGAAGAAGAAGCGCGCCTCGTCCTCCGACAGGAACAGCCCCTGCGCCTGCGCCTTCTGCCACTTGTCCGCCACGTACGAGGTCAGGCTGCCGCCCGCCGCCATCTCCATCACTGCGGCAGGCAAGATAATTGAAGCGATCAGGCTCACAATTGCCCTGGCGTGCATCAGGCAGTGGCATATGAGGTCAGGCTGCCGCTCGCAGCCATCTGCATCATTCCCGCAGCAACGTAGAGCTGTCTAATGCCTGCCACATGCGCGCTGGATGCGCTGGCGCACAAACAGGAGCCAGGGGCGGCACCCAGCCATGCCAACCCACCTAGGCAGAGGTGCGTGGGCGTGAGCACCGCCTCGTACGCCTTGATCACGTGCTCGTGCCCAAAGCCCAGGTCCGCCTGGATCTGCAGGGCAGCAGTGCGAGTAGCAGGGCAGCCAGTTTGGTTCACTGTGAGAGGGCTGTTCAAGCGCAGATGGCGGAGAGTGCCAGGAGTCCAGGTCAGCAGGCCACGCTGTCGCGTGGCACCTAAGCGGGCAGCAGCGTCGGCAAACAGCACTGCTGCACCGTCCGGCAGCGCATAGAACCATCACATGCACTACAATCATGCTGCACATAACGGGTTGCAACCCAGAACAAAGCATAACAGCCACTGACCGTGAACTCGCGCAGGATGTTGGTCTGCAGCACCTTGGGCAGCAAGCTTTTCCACCCATTCACTGTAAACGCACAAAATTCGGGGCACACAAGCAACAAACTACTGACCGTGAACTCGCGCAGGATGTTGGTCTGCAGCACCTTGGGCAGCGGGCGCTTGATGAACTTGACGGCCACGTCCCGCCCGTTCTTCAGGTCCTTGAAGTGCCAGGTGTCGCCGGTACCGCCCTGGCCTGCGGCGGGGAAGGATGCAGGGGAGATTGCAGCAGGTGCAAGTTGGCACCCAGGCCAAGTGATCCTGCAGCGGGCGCAACAGACTGTGCAGGAGCCCCCACTATTTGCAAGCCACCTGCATGCTTCAGACTTCAAGCCTCCCATTTCGCTCCCCCGCCGCGCACCCAGGTGCTTCACCGCCTTGTAGCCGTGGCCGATGTCGTACTGGCTTCGCTCGTCGCCCGGCCGAGTGCGCGAGGCGCGGTGGCTGGCCGCACTCGTGGTGCCATGGTCTTTGACGTGCGGCTTTGATGAGCCGCACCCCATGGCTGCTGCTCCGCTGCTGCCCCCGCTGCTGCTGCCGCTGCTATGCGGCGCGTCCGCCTGCAGGCAGCGGGCGAGAGAGGCGGCGCACTGTGTGGCAGCAGCGGGGGCCCATCGGGAAGCAGGGCGGAGAAGCAGAGGCGGCGGCGGCGACACTGGGGCTGCGGCCCCGGAGCCTCCTGGCGCGGGCTACGCACCTGCCGCTTGCAAGGCGCGGTTTGGGCTCCCTGAGCGCCCGCCTAGCGCGCGACCCTGCGAGCACCAGCGCAGCTCGTGTGAAGCGGGCCGCGACAGGGCCGTAGCTGGGGCAGGCACGCTTGCACAGGTCCAGTCGCTCACCTGATCGCCTGCCGAGCCGGCTGCGGCGAGGGGTGGCCTCGCCCTGGGGCTTCCCGCTTGCGAGCAGGCGCTTGGCGCTTCTGCGGGCTGCCGAGCGGGGTTGCAGAAGCGATCTGTTGCACTCTGCCCTGCCCCGGTGGCGGCCCGCTCGCTCCAGTGCCCCATGCTGGGGTGCTTTGGACCACCTCTTTGTCTGCCATCCAGCGCCTTTCTTGCCTCCTTTACCGCGCGATCCTGCCAGCCACCAGCACAATAAAACAACTTATCGGGCAATGCGGCTCCTCAGGCTCACTCCGCGGGGCGGCGGCGGCGGAGGGGCACATGCAAGAGGCGGATGCTGTGCGTGCAGGTTCCTGCCTGCTGGCGTGCCTCAAACGGTGCAGCTACTGGCTTAACTGGGGGCCAGCAGCTAAATGTACCAAAGAAGGCAGGCGGGGGCCAACCATGGCTCGCAGGGCCGCGACCATTCCCTCTCACGTGGCGCAATCTCACACTGCTTCGCTTTACATGTCGCTTGGCATGCCAACGGTGCCATGCAAGATGCCAGATCAAGCCCGCTCAGCGGCCGCCCGCGGGCGCCAGCACCTTGCCGTCTCGGTAGGCTTTGAAGTAGGCCAGGCAGCTTGCCACGGTGGTGCCGGCTGTGAGCACGCTGCCGCCCCACACCCAGGCTTCGCTGGGCACTCCCAGCCAGGCGTGGCCGACGCAAGCACCCACCAGGCCCAGCTGGAAGCACGTGTTGACCTTGCTGATGTACAGCGGTTTGACCAGCGGCGCCGCATGCGCATGGGCACCACCGCCGGGAGCTTCGCGTGCCTCGCTGCCGACCGGGGCTGCCGCTGCTGCTGCTGCCGGTGGCTGCTGGGCTGCCCCTTCTGCCGCCTCTGCTGTGCCTGCTGCGCCTGCTGCGTCTGAGGCGGCGGCTGGGGGTGGTCCCACTCGAAAGAACTCGCCCAGGCCGGGCCAGCGCCAGCCCAGCGACTTGGCTCGAGCCACAAATGCGCCTGCCACCAGGATGACGTCCCGA
>VFQQ010003382.1_pt1 | contig 15617 bp, 25 predicted proteins | sample 3512341 | NCBI WGS metagenome assembly VFQQ01 (sample SAMN10412373, study PRJNA504923) | tailings metagenome | isolation source: Relicate 2 Philex TSF1 revegetated site | place: Philippines: Tuba, Benguet | collected 2017-08-29 | reverse complement strand
TGCGCAGCATCATGGCATCGGAGCGGCTACCGGCAACCGGGGAATCAGGCGTGTCCTCTCACCTGGTACTGCCCTGCCTCAAAGGCCCGAACTAGCTCGCTGCGGTTGCGATCACTGGTGTCCCCCTCAATCTTGCACCAGCGCAGCTTGCGGCCGTCTGCGGCAGAGGCAGACAGGCACTCACTCTAGTTGGGAACACAAGGCTAGGACACAGTGATGACCCAGCTGAGGCCTCTATGGGCTGCCACGATTGATACTGCAAATGCAGCCAGTCATGCCCACCCACCGGCGTGGCAGGCAGCCAGGCAATAGCTTGCAGACTGCTAAAGGGGCCGAAGGCTGCACACCTGGCAGGTGCAGGTCGGCTCGCGCCAGCATTGCCTCTATCTGGCGCAGCAGCTCCAGGCTGCATGGGGTGACAGCACACAGAAAGGAGCTTTCACAACAATGAACTACTGCTCCTGGTGCCAACGCACACATGCAACCCAGGCCGGCGGGTGCTTGGACGTATGCACACTGGCACATCCAACCAGACATTCTCTCCTGGCCACACGCATGTAAGCACAGCCACAGCATGCACGCATTTCGCTCACACAGACGTACATAGACACGCGCACCTCTCTCCCACAAGGACCAGCTTCTCGCCCTGCTGTGCGCAGTGCTGCAGCAGCTGGCGGATGGCCCACATCTTCGCGGTGCTAGCCGTCTCAAACTCCCCAGCGGGAGCGGCCTGCCATGGGCAAGGACAGCGAGGTTGCCAGGCAGCAGGCATACATCACACTGCCCAACCAGGCTGCGCGCTGCCGCAAAAGCTACAGTGTTAGCCACATTGCACGCCTCCGCTGAGAATTGCAAGTATCTGCCCACTTATTCTTCCAGCAGCAGCAGCCACGCACCTCCACAATCTTCAGCAGCTCCTCAGCTAGTGCCAGCGGCAGCGGCTTGCGTGCACGCTTGTCGGCCAACGGCCCCGCTGCAGCCTCGGCTGCAGCAACAAGGGCGCCCAGCCCACCCTGCACTGCCGCTGGCCCGTTCGCGGCTGCTGCTGCGGCTGCTGCAACCGGCTGATCCACATCTCCCTCTTCTTGCCCGCTGGAAGCAGCCACCGCCCCCGTGCTGCCAGACGTGCCAGCAACGGCATCGCTCAGCCCTGTACTGGTCGTGGGCGAGCGATCGTCCAGCACCATCTCGAAGCCGGGGTCGGGCCTGGGTTCGTCTGGGGCAGCCGCTGCCACCGCCGCCGCCGCTGCTGCTGCTGCTGCCGCTGCTGCCGCTGCTGTCGCCGCCGCCGCCGCCACCACAGCACCTGCCGCTCCTGCGGCACCCCCCTCGGTGCCAGCAGCGGCCAGGCCTGCTGCTGCAATGGCCGTTCCAGCTGCTGCTGCTGCTGCCTTGGCGCGCCCGTCAGCCACCTCCTTCTGAAGCCAGGCCCGAAAGTCAGACGGCCGGTCGCAGAGCTGCAACCGTTGGGATGGGCGCGGGGCGGGATTGATTGTGGCACAAGTAACATTGGGAATGACAGCAGGCAGCCCAATTTGCTACATAGGAGTAGCATTGCATGGCAAGCGCCTGCGCAATCCACCCTGTCTTAGAACCTCAGGGATTCATCTGCAATCAAGGGTGGGAGGCCAGCCTCACCATCGCCAGCACCGGCTTGTCTCTGAACAGCGACTGCGCCTCGTGCTCAGCGGTGCCCTGCAGGGAAGCGATCCATGCAGGGTGAGCGTTGGCTACGGCGGACGCCGCAGCTGATCAGCTGTGCGCGGACCACATTGCACATCAAAGACGAGCTGCACCGCAAGGCTGCCTGCGCGTCCTGCGCGTGCTGCCACAACGCACTTGCGGCACAGTGAAGGGCTTGCAAGCCGCTCGACCCACCTGGATGTAACGCTCGTACACCTTTTGCTGGGTGGGCGTGAGCGCCAGCTTCAGCACCACCTCGTGCTTGGGCGGCAGCTCGCGCTTCAGAATCTCCTCGCCGCAGCGGTGCACCACCCTGCAAACCAGGGGGGAATGCCATAGGCAGTGCAGACCACTGTGACGCACCCAGGCGTGCAGGCAATCAGTCCACCGTGCAGGCACCCAGCTGGGCTTAACGATGCGAACTAGTCATTCACACAAACCAACAGCTGCGCAGAACTTGCCCGTTGGTGAGGTCGTGGAACACCGCCAGCCGCCGGTTCATCGTTTTGACCTCGCTGGCCGACGCATCTGGCAGCTGGCCTGCGGCGGCAGCAGCAGTGAATAAACGTTGGCCATGGGCCCAGAAGGCAGCGCTCAGAGCAGCAAGTGTGTGCGGCACGCTGCCATAGCAGCCTGGACTAGCTGCTCTGGCTCTAGGAACACGTGTTTCTGTTGAGCCTCTGCAGCTTGCAGCACGTTAACCCCGAGCAACAAATCGCACCCGCCATGATGGGCTGTGCATACTCGCGGTCCCACTCCTTCTTGCTGATCAAGTCGGGGTCAGCCCAGCTGATCATCGCGTGCCTGCAGATAGTTGGCCACATGCGCATGCCCAACGTCTGAGTGGACAGCAAGCATGCAAGCTCCGCACTTGCGTTCAACTCCAGCAAGCAAGCCATCATCATAGAGCCGCCGGATGCAAAAAGCACAATGTAAAACGGAAGAGATAATTTTAACAAAGCGGCCGAGCACCCACGCCCTGCTCACATTTCTGACAAGTTGTTCTGCAGCGGGTAGCCCGTCAGCGCCAGGCGCCGCCGCGTCTTGATCGAAAACAGCGCCCGCGAGCGCAGCGCCTGCCGGCAAGAGCAGACAGAGATGCATGGCATGCGCTGGGATCTGCTGAGCATACAGGATATGTGCAATCCAGGCAGGCCTGGCAGGAACCAACAACAGTAACGCTCGCTGGGCAGCTCGTCCATCGACTATTGCGGTGCGCACAGCCTCCCAACCGCAGCTGGGAGCAACGCACCGTGTCTGTCTTGACGACGTGGGCCTCGTCCACGACAACCACAGAAGGGCCATCGCGCAGCATCTCTGCCAGGCTGGGCCCTTCCGCCTGCTGGCCCTGCTGGCCCTGCTGCGCCTGCTGCGCTGCTGCCGCATCCCGTTGGGCCAGCTGCGCGCTGCTGGCGCTCAGGCTGCGCTGGGACTTGCCTCGCGGCCCGCGCTTGGAGTTGGTGACTGTAGGATGCACAAGAGAAGAGGCACCAATCTTTTGGTCATCAAAATCCATTGCCGCTTGCAATGCAGGGAAGCATGCACTCGGCAGCCCCATCCCAGCTTCCGCAGCCCGCAACCTGCATACCGCCATCACCACAGCGCACCCAGCATGGAGAACATGTCGTGCGTGATGATCAGCACAGCGCTGGGCGTGCGGTGCCACCTGGGCACCACAGCGGGTGCCTCCTTGCTGTCCGCCAGCACCATCACCTGAAAACAAGGTGATCACAAGAGCTGGGCTATGTGTGGCACCGGCTTGGACAGTGCTGCAGGAATTGCAAGGCCTCGTCTAGCACTGATCAGCGCCGCAGCTTGCCTTCTTCTTGCTGAGCCCAGGGCTGCCGGCCGGCAGGTCTGGGAGCCACTTGAGGAACTCGGCGTGCCAGTTGCCCTTCACAATCTGCATGTGGTGGGAAAGCAGGGTAAGCTGTTTGTCCTCGCAGAACCGCTTAACGTGTTGCTTAACTTGACTTTAGCAAATTCAGCTGCACATCTCAAGAGCTGTGGCACGTACAGCAGCCAAGAAGTAAGTTTGCAAACTCCGTACCTTGGGCACAGCCACCAGAAACCGCTCATCAGGGTGCAGCAGCGCATAGCTGGACAGGGAGGCAACCGTCTGCAGCGTCTGCACATTGGCAGAGTGCAGCACAAGCGGCACATCAGCCGCGTGAGTAAATTCAGGTTTGTGGGATGAGGTAGCCAGTCACTGGTTGGCCGATGCAGGAGCACGCCGTACAGGAGCAGCGCAAGCACTGGACTTGCCTTGCCAAGGCCCATGTGGTGCGCCAGGATGCAGCCGGCGGCCAGGTCTGGCGACTGCGGCAGCAGGAATGAATTGCGACAAATCCAGATGAGACACGCATTGTCAAACAGTGCAGCCACACCGGCTGACAAATGATATCTTGCGAAACATTGGTGCTGCCCAGGCCACGCACCTGCCGGAAGTCCAGCTCCAGCGCATTCCAGATGAATTGGAAGCCCTCCTTCTGGTGCGGCTTCAGGTGCTGCACAGGGACGCAGCGGCAGTAGGTGCAAGGCCAGAGGCAAGTGAGGAGCAGGGGGCAAGATGCCACAGCAAGGCAACAGGCATGCAATTCAATCTCAAGCCCTTCAGGCAACTCACTTCTCGGCACCGCATGCAATGTATGTTCCCCCTACCCCTCCCACTTGCCTTCCAGATCTTGGCATACACCTGCGGCTGCCCCTCCAGCGGCTTGTCGGGCCACAGCGGCACCAGCCGCCTGTCCGCAATTGCCTCTGCCGCCTCCCCAACCACCTCATCCACCACCTGCAGATTGAGGGCAGGCCAAACAGAGTTGGCAAAGTTGGCAGCTGGATTGCGCACGCGGAGGCATGCAAGATGCGGCAAGCATGCTCTGTTGTGGGTGCACTGCAGCAGCGCGTGGGCAGGGCTGCACTGATGATCGAACCATGGCATGCACACCCACGTGCCTGCTCCGCAATCAGCTGGTACGCATCCGGCTGGCTGCCGGCCAGCGCCTGCCGCGCGCGCTCCCGCGCCGCCAGCCGCTGCTGAGCCTTGGTGGGTGTGGGCTCAGGCAGGGCCTTCTTCCGCTTGGCCGGCGAAGGGCGTGGGGCCGCCTGCAGGTGCGCACATGGGCGGGGGCAGCAGCCCTGGGATACCGGGCAGCTGAAGTAGCAGCAGGGCATGCCCGTGGCTCGCAAGCAGTCGGCAGCTGGTCCATCTTGCACGCACAGCAGCAGCTGCTTTATTCGAAGCATGTGCAGACACAGGCAAAGCACACATGCTGCTGCACTCTCGATCCTTCAGCAAGCCGCACCTCAGCTCCCGGGCTGCGCGGGTCGGCAGCCATCAGCTCGCCGTTGCGGCGGTGCAGCGCAAAGTTGAGTTCATCGGCACCCGCTTGCTCCAGCTCTGCCGCGGCAGGAGTCCAGGAAAGCAACGGGGCATAAGCACCGGAGTGGGCCGGCAGGCAAGCCATATGTGCTGGATGAACTGCATGTGCATACCAAGCCATTGAAAGCCAGTGCTCAACTACCCAGCACACAGGCGCACAGCCACGGATGCCTTGCCTTCCTCAGACCGCCGACACTCACTTGCAGCTGCCTCCGCCTGCCGTCCGCTCAGCTGCAGCACCTTCAGCGTCTGCCGCCACGAGCGGATGGGGTCTCGAGCCAACTTGTGCCGCTGGAACCAGCGCTGCAGCGCTGGCAGCGCCTTGCTGCGCTCACTCAGCTCCCGCAGCTTGCGCTGCAAGCCATCCGCCACCCGCTTGTCTGCATCAAAGCGGCGGGCGTCAGCTGCGTTGCGCAGCCGCTGAAGTTCCACCTCTGGAAACAGGGAGGCAGCGAGGCAGACAGCACTGGAGTTCTAAAAGTTGAGCAGGCCATAGTTTGCAGGCATGCGGCACAGAGCAAATCGTAAGCCGCACTCGGAAGCAGCGCTAGTGCCACGTGGCATGCAGCGCAATGCACGATCCATGGCTGCACGCGGTGCACAGCAACCTCACCGCTCAGCCCCAGGCGCTGCCACTCAGCCATCGGATCTGCTGCCACTGCCCAGCGCCCGGTGTCAGCGCTCCAGCTGCACACTCGGCGCAGCAGCGTGTCGTCCTGTGCCAGCTGCTGCTCTGTGACCACCAGGCGCCGGCTGGCGCCCGAGCCTACAGTCAAATCAGACAAAGTGGAAGACGGCTGCAGGTAGATGCATGCACAGCAGCAATGCAGCAAGCAATCGAGGCGACCACGCCGCCAACCACCAGCTCACACAACAAATCCACGCCTGCACGCCGGGCTGCACAGCACGCTGCCACACACCTGGCCACACCAGCTGGTAAGCAAGCTCCGCAGCAGGGACGCCCGCCGCTGCTGCACTCGCCGCATCCAGCTCGCCCTGCGCTTGCTGCTGCTCCGCCTGCTGCCCCTGCTGTGCCTGCTGTCGTTCATGCATGCGCTGCACCACAGCGTCACTGGACCGCGGCCGCCGCTTCTTGTAGTGGGGCGCAATGTTGACGCCTGCAGCCACCACCACAGCTGGCACGTACACCGCGCTCTGCCCACTGCGGTCGGACGCCACGCGATATTCCAAGCAGTCACCCACAGCAATGTCGGCGCGTGTGAGGGCTGGCACAGCTGTGCCAGGTGCCAACCCAGCAGAGGCCATGCGCACAGCAGGTCGCAGCGACTCGAGTGCAAAGCAGGTGAAAGGCACCAGCTGGGGAGCGGGAAAGAGGGGCGAGGGAGCAGGGTTGTTTGAAGTTGCCTTGTGCTCCATCCAGGCTCGATCTGAAGCACTGAACAGCGCTCTGTCACACGCACAGCCACAACCTCCTGAAGTTGGCAACGCTGCGGCTTGGCAACACCCACCTCGCCACCCTCGGCCACGGTGGACAGGCTTGCTGACTGTGCACCAGGCCTGCAGCAAGGTAGCACAGGCGCACAGCAAAAGCTCAGGGAGGTCCATGTCCAGCCTGTGTTTGCAGTTCCTCCCTGTGCATGGCTTAAGTAGAAAACTAGACAACATGCAGCCTGGTGCGACAGCGCAATGTGCTGCTGCAGGTGGGAGCGCTGCCGCCGCAGGTGCACAGCCCCAGCAATTGCAACCAAACACATCGAATGCACACTCACTCGATGCGCTGCTGCAGGTAAGCACGCTCCCAGTGCAGCCCTCGCTCATCCGAGGTGCGCAGCACTTCCACTGGGGCCATCATCTCCAGCCGCGCCAGGTGGCCGGGCTGCGGGTGGGGCAGGGCAGGTTGTAGCATGTGAGAGAGGATGTGAGCGCTTAGCGGAACAAAGCAGATGCGGTGCAGATGCAGGGATGGGTGGCACAAGGTGCTGCCACGTGCCAGAGCCAGGCGGGCAAAACGGCATTCCACCTGGTGCTCGAAGCATAACCAACTGCCGCCGGCACCTCTGTTACCCAGCCATCAGACAAGAAGCAAAGGCATGCCACTCACCAGGCCAGACACCTCTGCCTCATCCTCGCTCATCGCCTCCGCCTGCTCCTCCTCTTCTTCTTCCTCCTCTTCCTCCTCCTCCTCTTCCTCCCCGCCTGCCTCCTCCTGCTCACTGGCTGCTGCTGCAACCCCCTCCGCCTGCTGGGCCAGCCCCTGCGGCTCAACCTGCTGCCCCTCTGCCTCAAGTTCCTGCCCGCCAGGTGAGGTGGCGGTTTCCTGCAGCGCGGCGGGCGCAGGCGGCAGCAGCCCACCCTCGGTTGCGCTGCTGCCGCCCATGATGCTGCCAGCCCGAGCCATAGCTGCGCCCACTGCTCCGGCTGAGGGTGCTGGGCTCTGCTGCATGCCAGCCGCCTCCAGCCCCGGCTCAACGGCTGGTGATGTGGCATCGTCAGCCGCTGCATGCTGCCCCGTCAACACCTGGGTAGTCGGCAGCGGCTCTGTGGCAGCAGGAACCGGCTCAGTGGCCGCGGGCTGCGGCTCTTCATGCTGCCCCTGCTCAGGCGGCTGCTGCGGCTGCTGCTCAGGAGGCTGCTCAGGAGGCTGCTCGGGCTGCTGCTGCTCGCCTGCCGCAGCCGCCGGCTGGGGCGTGTGGTGGGCGGGGCCGACCAGAACTTTGGTCTCTCCAGGCCGCAGGCCCGCTGCATTCCACGCATACACATGCTCAGCTGGCTCGTGCTGCTGCTGCTGCTGCTGCCGCCGCGCGCTGCCACGGCCGCCTGCCCCCTTGCTGCAGCTGGGCAGCTCCTCTGCTGCACTGGCGTAGCCGCCATCCGACTCATCCGCATCTGCCATGTCAGCATCGGCGCCTGAGCCGCCCTCCCCCTCCTCACCCTCCTCCACCAGCCAGCTGTCTGCCACATATTCGTCGTCTGCCTCGTCGATTGTTTTGCTGCCGCTGCCCGCCTCGCTGCCGCTGCCTGCCGCGGCGCCCCGCCGCTCCGCCGGTCCAGCCACCTGCTGCGCGGCAACTCTGCCCTGCCCCGCCTGCTGCTGCTGCTGCTGCTGGCGCCGCGCTGCCGGCGCCGCCTCTGCAGCCTGCTGCGCAGCCTTGGCTGGCTGCTCGGGCAGTGCTGCAATGCGCAGCAGCTCCAGCCGCACCAGCAGGTATTCATAAGAGAGCTCCATGATGCCGCCTGCCCGGCGCACTGTGTTGACAGACACGACCCGGGACTGCAGGGGCATGCGGCGGCAGGCAGGCTTGGTGGTCAGGGCAAGCCAAGGTTGGCACTCCATCAAGGTCAGGCAGCGAGCCGCGCACGCGCATGGACCGGCGGTTGCCAAAGCAGCAGACCTGAGGCGAGGATGCGGCACAGAACAGGCACCGCACCCCAGCTCAGTGCACGCTGCCAAGAAGTAGACACACCAAGGCGCTCACCTGCAGGTGCGTCTTGAGCAGCTCCAGCAGCTGCCGCAGCAGGCGGTCCTGCAGAAATGTATGGGCAGGCAGGATGAGGCCAGCAAGCTGAGCAGGCCTGTGCATGTAAACAAAAATGTGCAGGCTGGTTCGCTTGCAGACAAAGCGCTTAGACGTACAAGAGGCACAACACCCACAGCTTGCCTGGTACTGCGCGGCATCGGCCCGCCACTCCTCAGCGCCAGTTGCGCCGCCCCGCCCCGCCATGCGGCCCTGCAGTGAGTGAGCACAGCACATGTGGGCAGCGTTTCAGCTGCATGCCGGGCTCAGCTGCTCTGCGGTGGCCATCAAACACCCGGCAAACAGCACGATCTGGTCGCGAAAAGCCAAGGCCCATGGAAGCAAATGCAACAGCGCCAAGGCCCATGGAAGCAAATGCAACAGCACCCACCTCCCGCCAGATGCGGTGCGCGTCCCGCTCCAGCTTGGGCAGCTTCCTTGCCCGCCAGCGCTCCTCCTGCAAACAACAATAGCATATGCAGCGACTGCATGTGAAGACAGGCAGGATTCAAGCGCGCTAGGCAGGGCACTGCAGCACCGCCCTTGGTGCAACAGCCAAACACTCTGCTCACCTGCTGCTGCAGTGCTAGCAGCAGGCCCTCCAGTGCAGCTGCCGCCTTGCGGGCACTGGGCAGCACTTGGCGGGGGTCGTCCAGCAGCAGGAGCAGCAGGCTGCCGCCGCCGCGGTTGCGGGCCTCATCTCTCCACGCAATCTGCTGCTGCAGCGCCGCAATGGCCTGGGCCTCTGCAGCAGCGAGGCAGCAGGAAGGCGGGCAAGGACAGCTTAATGCTCAGCGGCACAATATGAGGCATGCCCTGCATCGCCGCACTCTGCCTGTTCCTGCCTTCCAATATGCAGGCATGCTGCAGGCCAGCGGCACACCTGCTCAGCATGACAGAATGTGCAACACGACCAGCCTGCACTGACCTGCGGCATCATCAGGCAAGCCCAGTGCAGCCACCAGCTGCTGCAGCAGCTCCTGGCGGCGGGCAGCCAGCGCAGCCACCTCCTCCTGTGCAGAGCAAAACGGGAAGGACGAGAGGCAAGCTTGCTGGTTTGCGAGCTGCAGGAAAGACACCTGCAAATGAGTAACAACGTTTGCTGCAGGCGCCAACGCAGCCCAGGTCTGCATACCATGTGCATGCTCGAGAGTGCAGAGGCGGCTGTCTGTATGCAGCAAGCTTGCTGCCCACCTGGATGTGTTCCAGCCCTAGGCCCTCAGGCTCAGCAGGCTCCTCCTCGCCGTCATCCTGCACTCCGAAGCAACACAGCCAGGCAGTGGCGTCAGGTCAAGGCAGGCTCCAGCCGCAGCTTTTTAGACATCATGAACACAGGCCCACAACGAAGCCGTACCAAAGCTGCACTGCTGCTCAGCAGCTGCCAGCCCACAGCAGCTGTCAGCTCACAGCAGCGCGCATGGAAGTACGCCCCTCTGCCTGCGTCCGTCACCCACCTCCAGCGCCACCTCCTCCTCCTCCTCCTCCTCCTCCTCGCCGCTGGGCTCGCTGCCTGAAAAGGAGAGCGCATCGTCCATCTCAGCGCGGTCCCAGGCCGGCAGCACGTCCTGCAGCTCCGAATCCTCCTCCTCCTCAGCATCAAATGTGGCGCCCTGCAGGGCGGGCGGCAGCAAGCGGCGTGGTTGGGGGAGGAGCCGGCAGTGTGCGGTCCAGCAACAGGCAGGAGACAACGGAATTGCAGGCTGCACCCAGTTGCCTGCTTTCCGCAGGTGTTGCATTCCACCCCCCGCTGCATGTGGCCACAGTTTGTGACAGATGTACCAGCAACACCGCGTGTGCAGCACCCACCTTCTGCATGCCAAAGCGCGCCGCCACGTCAGCCGCGTCCTCGCTCTCAGATTCGCTCTCCCCCAGCTCCGCCCGCAGGCGGCGCTTGAAGCCCAGCAGACGGCGGCGCATCTCGCGCCAGTTGGCGCGTGCGGTGGCGGGCCACCGCCGCCGCTCCTCCGCAAAGCTGCAGATAGGCGCAATGAAAGGTGAGAGGAGACAGGTAAACACAGGCAGGCAGCCAGCAGCTCAATACCATACCAAAGCTGAGGTGCGGCGCTCGGGCAGCACCCACCTGCCCTTTCCTGCACAACAACATCACAGCAGCACGCAAGCTCACTCTGAAGGTTCGCAGGGCCCGCACACTTCTTGTGAATTGATCATGAAGGCGGCTGGCCAGCCGGGCGGCCGGCCCTGCTGCTGCTCCTGCTGCTCTGCCGCCGCCGCCGCCGCAGCAGCAGGTGGAGGCTCCATGCCCGCCTGCTGCCACAGCCTGGCTGGCAGGCCGCGGCGCTGGAATGCTGCAGTGACCAGCATTGGAGCGGCAGTCGGACAGAGAGACTCGGGTCAGCAAACCAGTCGCAGGCGCATTGGCGGGCGGAGCATGAATGAAACGCAACCCGCAGCCGCAGCACTTCAGGAGCCCACGCAAACCAACCTGGCGGGCGGCGCGGCAGGGCCGCCGCAATGAAGTCCTCGTGCGACTTGAGGACCTGGTCGGGGCGGAAAGACTCCTTCGCAGGGAAGGGCCCCTGGCCAGCACCCACAGCAGCCTCCTCAGCCGCCGGTTCCGCTTCCTCCCTAGGGCTCGGCGGCTGCGGCTGTGGGGACATGCGCTGCGGCTGCAGCCGACGCCGCCCTCGCCGCGGCGACTGTCCTGACGCCGCTGCCACTTCAGCAGAGCGCGCTGCAGCTTCTGGGGCTGCAGCGGGAGGGCCCTCGCCTGCTGGCTGCGCGCCGCCATTGTGTTGCATTCTTGGAGGCGGCGGCGCACTGCCTGCGGCGGCGGGCCGACGCTCGGCTGCGGCTGCTGGCTGCTCTGCTGGTGCGTCTGGCATCTCAGAGTCGTCTGGCAACGGGCCAGCATCATGTGCTGCAGCCACGCCCTCAACAGGGGGCTCGAGGGCCTGCTGCCCGGCTCCAGCCGCCGCCGCTGCCGCCGGTCCCGCTGCTGCCGCTGGGGCGCCCTTTGCCGGCTGCGCCGGCACCAGCAGGCGCAGCTCATCCAGCCCACGCCGCACCTCGGCCAGGCCCTGCCCCTGGGCCGCCTGGGCCTCAGCTAGGGAGGCGACCTTGCCGTCCAGGCTCTCCAGCTGCCGGGAGATGCCCTTCAGCACCTCCAGCAGCGACGCGTCCATTGCGGAGCGTGCTAGCGCCTCGTCAGGACTGCCATGGCCGCCGGGAGCTGTGCGTCCTGCCCGCTCGCAGCGCTGTGCAGTCTAGCGTGGTGTCGAACTATTGATGATCGTGCATACGCGTTGCACAGGCTGCGAGCTCCTGCCTTTGACCGCCCCTGCATGAGCTGCCATTGCGGTCTGCCCCAAACCAAGTTAGCGGCGCGCTGCCCCTTCGTAGTTTTGCCTCCGTCATGATCAGAGCGATTTCAGCAACTGGTCGCCCGTGTTCGGGGCTCCGGCGCTCTGCTCCGTCACGGTGCGACGCTCCCAGCGCACCCAGGCACCTCATTCTGCTGCTGATATCCGCTCGAGCTCACGTGAAGATGGTTTGCTGCCGGCAACTAGGCATGCGGTTGCTGACGGTGGCACTGCTCGCCGCCGCCGCTGCCTCTGCGCCGCTTCTCGGCTCCGACCCTAGTGAGCCCCTGTCGTTCATGCACACAACGGGTGCTGCACCTGCAGCCAAGCCCCGCACCGAGGACATCCCGTACATTCGCTGCCAGGTTCGGATGGCAGTCGTGCAATGGCAAGGCAGGACCTCCGGCAGCTGTGCGTTGCAAAGCGAGGGGGCGAGGCGAAAGCCCGCTGGCCCCCGTGATGCTGCAGGTCTGCGAGCTGCTGGCCACTCATGCCTGGAAGCAGGGCAAGCAGCTGCTGAAGCAGGGTACGCCAGACAACCCGGTAAGGCTGCTGAACCTGGTTGCACCGTGTCTGCCCAGCTGCGTGAATTTTTTGCTGCTTCCAAAAGGATGCCTGATGTGGCATGGGGTGAGCCTGCGCAGCACTCATTTTCCTTCTGCTTTGCAGCAGTCCTATGTCATCCTGAACTCTCGCGCTTAGTCATGTCTGTTTGTGTGCAGGTGCATGAGGATCGCTTGATCGACCTTGTTGAGCAGCTCACAAACGGTGGGAATTGCTTCTGTTTCGGAGCCGGCTCAGCTTGAGAGCATGTGTATGCGTGGTGCCCACCTCCTCGCTGCTCCATGGCACGCCTGCATTGCAGTTCTCAGGCTGCATGAGCCTGGGATGTTCCTTTTGTCCCTGCAGCCGGTCGGCCTGAGGGCAGGTGGCTCACCCAGCTGGACTTGGTGGTGCAAGGGGACCGGCTAGTCGTGCAGGAAAAAGAGCAGGTTCGGTGGGGTGGGCGTGTGAGCTGCCTGCAATGGGTTGGTCACAAGCTGCGCTCGCGTTGGCATGGGCACAGGGGCCGGCAAGCCTCCCTGCTGGTTTGCATGTGATGTGTGCGGTGTTAACCCGCACCCAGTGGGTCCATCGCAACGGCCTCAATGCCTCGCTAGCGGCTTACACCCCTGCGTGCATTGCCAGGCCGGGGCATGTGGTGAGGAGTGCAAGACAGCTGAGCGGGCGGCTGAACAGATCATGGGGGAGCACGACACCGACGTCGCTGAAGCGCTGTTCGTGGTGAGGCGGCTGGACGAGTGGCTAAACACATTGGAGCTGCTGTGCACAGCTGCAAAGGCATGCACATGATCCAGAGGACGCTGCGCTGCCGTGCACTGCGGTGACATGCCATCAGCATGTCTGAGCGAGGAAGCTAGCTGGTAGATTGCCAGGCCTGGCTGGGTGGGAATGCACTTGAGGCATGGGCCCAACCGGGTGTTGCGGCAGAGATGGAGAGGCCTGTGATGTGCCCGCAACAGCCCCTAGCGCTCCATCCTCGCCGCAGGGCAAGAAGAGCCGGGCGCAGTTCAGCAACTGGCTGTGCTACGAGCTGACGGGCGCATGCAGGCACAAGCCGCCGTCGCTGCCGCAGGTATCAGGGGTCATGTGGAGAGCAGTGGCACAATGGCTGTGCGTCGTATGTCTAACAACAGCATGCTGTGGCCAGTGCATGCGCATATTGAAACAACCCCCGTGTGTGGATGAGCCGACGCCAGGAGCACACCGCTCCTGTTGCTCGCTGTGATGCAGGCGCGGCAGCCGGCGCAGGGGGCGGCAACACAAGGGGCGGCTGCGGCGGGCGAGCTATGACGAGCTACCCAGCATCGGTCACATCAATCAAACCAATTGTGATCTGGTCCACGATAAAATCCCGCTACCGTTCACTGCTATGCCGTGAAGCCAAGTGTAAATGCGGGAACGCGAAGTCGTGCTTGCAAGCGTTGCCGCCGCGACGCTCGAGGGATGAGCTGCCCTGCGACCTGCATGGCTGGTGGTGGTGGACAAGACGCAAGGTGTATTGATCGAGCATGCTGGACCATACATGTGTGGCACAAGACCGCAGTGCCGGAGGCAGTAGCTTGTTGGGGGCACGCCGCACCGAGGCAGGTTTCGGCGGGGTCGGGGCGGCGGCGGCCGGGGGGTGCTCCTTGTGGCGGCTGGCTTGGCTGTGGCTGTCCGGTGAGTCGTGGACTCGTTTGGGACAGGGACAGCGCTCAGCCGTTCGCAGATTTCCCCTCAATCTTCTGAGCTGGCACCCGCGAGCATGAACAAAGGCGGCCTCCTGGGCGCTGTCCCCCGTCCTCTCCAGCCTCCCCCACGACCCGCACAGTCACTGGCAGGATGCAGACCGCCATCGCCTGCAGCGCGCGCCTGGCGCCCACCGCCGCTCGCGTCCAGCAGCGCAAGAGCCTGAATGGCGCTGCCCTGCTGCAGCAGCAGCCGGTAAGGGGGAGATCAAGCCGGCAGGGGGCCGCCAGCGCCCAGACGTTGCCCAGGTGTTGGTGCAAGCGGGCAGGGCTCCGAGCAGGCTTGCCGCCCCGCCCGCCCCCTCGCAGGCGATCCGCGCCCAGCGGCGGTTCGTGGTGAAGGCGGAGAGCACCAGCACCGAGGGCTCCACCGTCGACGGCGAGCAGCTCATGAAGGACCTGCAGGAGAAGGTCGGTGGCGGCAGCGCGCCCGGGACAGCCGTTCCCAGCGCTGCAGCGAGCCAGACAGTACTGCTGCAGCACAGGCAGGGAGATACTGCATGCGTGCAAACCCAGCCTGCAGCGCGGCGCGTGGCTGTCGCCCTTCTGCCGGCGTGGCATTTGCCGCCAGCCGCCGCCGCATTCAAACCGCGGCGGGCCGGCGCTCCGCGATCTCGCGCGATCCAGGGCTTGCAACACGTGCGCTACTGTCCCTGCTGCAGTGGGACAAGGTGGAGAACAAGACCAGCGTGATTGTGTACGGCGCCGGCGGCATTGTGGTGCTGTGGCTGGCGGCCACCATTGTGGGCGCCCTGAACAACATCCCCCTGGTGAGCCCAGCTGCTGAGGTGCCTTGCCATGCTGTTGCATGAGCCAGCTGTGCAAGTAGTGTGGCGGCCGGGCTTGTGCGCTGCGGTGGCGGCGGCTTGGCGCGACAGCAGCGCAGCGGCGGCAGCTGCAGCAGCGAGGCTAGCCCGCTCTGCAAGCAGTGGCTGTGTGTTTCGCAGGTGGCACGGCTGGCCGGCTGCATGCTGATCTGCAGCTCAGCTAGCCATGGCCCAACCTCGCCATCAATGCCCCTCTGTGGCATCTACCAACCGCCTCCGTTGCATTTCTCCAACCTGTGCAGCTGCCCAAGATCTTTGAGCTGGTCGGCCTGGGCTATTCCGCCTGGTTCACCTGTGAGTTGCAGCTGCAGCAGCGAAGGGCAGCGTGCAGCGAATGCGACATGCAACATGCTGCGTCATCAAGTTGGCAATGAGTCGCAGCAGCTTGTGGCTTGCCACCTGGCTGTTGGCTTCTCAGTTTTGCCAGTTGGTGCTCATGCCGCCCGGCATGGTATGTTCATTGCGACACGGCTGGAAGGCTGATCATTGTCACGCACGCCCTGTGCCCTCCCCTCAGACCGCTACCTGCTGTTCAAGAGCAGCCGCGAGGAGATGGTGGAGGACATCGAGGCGCTGAAGAAGAAGATCAGGTGCGACACAGTAGCTTATATGTAAACATTGTGTCGTGCTTAGTTGCA